>WNGF01025299.1_pt1 | contig 10512 bp, 16 predicted proteins | sample 5400641 | NCBI WGS metagenome assembly WNGF01 (sample SAMN13153371, study PRJNA577476) | soil metagenome | isolation source: 80 cm soil or saprolite under grassland replicate 2 | place: USA:California | collected 2016-06-15
CAGACCAATATCGCGCCTGAGCGCCGGCTTCGTATGCATGAGCTTGCCGACGTGTTGCTTCTGAGCAAGAGCGGCCTCACGAGACTCATCGATCGAGTCGAAGAGGCCGGTCTCGTCGAGAGGGTGGTTGTTCCGGGGGATCGGCGCAGCCTGCATGTCCAGCTCACTCGTCATGGCCGTCAGGTGTTGCGAAAGGCCACTGTCGTCACGCGCCGAAGCATCGAAGAGCATTTCGGGAGCCGTTTGCGCGACTCTGAGCTCAGGGTTCTCCGCGACTCGCTGCCGCGTGTCGCGCCGATTACCAGCAAAACAACAAAGCGTGCAAACCCCTCGGAAGGAACAAGCTCCAAAAGGAGATCAGTCGCGTGACTCGCCGCCCGGAAGAGCGTTCGGCAGTCCGCACCGCGGTCGGTTCGAGCAGTTGATATGCCGCCAGCACAACTGTTGTATGGTGGTCCAATTAAGGCGAGACAGGCTGCTCTCGTAGCCGCTCTGGGGCTGATGCCCGAGCGGCGGAAGGAGGAACGCGACATGGGCGAACCCCCCAACGATCCACAAATAATGGGAGCGGTGCAATGAGCGCTTTCACACCTGACGAACTTGAGTTCCTGGGCGGGGGGCGCACCTTTGGCGGTCAAGGTAAGCTGGCGCGGATCGCCACCGTGGGCAAGGAGGGCACGCCACACGTCGTCCCGGTTGGCATGTGGACCCACAACACCGCGGACGACACCATCGAAGTCCGCGGTCGCGAACTTGAGAAGACGAAGAAGTCGCGCGGTCGAAGTACGCGGACGCGCTGAGGTGGTCACCGAACCTGAGCCGCTGATCCGCATCTACCCCGAGCGGATCGTCTCCTGGGGCACGGATCCCGACAACCCGAACGAGGGCAAAGCCCGGACGGTGACATAACAGCAGGGCGTCCGGTCAGCGTGCTGTCAGCGCCTTTGTACAGGTCGTGCCCGCTGAAGGCGTCGCGGGCGCGTCCTCTTCGAGCAGACGTCTCGGGACGCGATCCGCGCATCAGGACACATCCCGCCTGCACAGGCTCCGATCCAACGAGATCGAAGCCGATCTCTTCAGGCGTGCTGGATGCGCCAGCGGGTCGGAAGTAACGTGGTGCTGCTGTCGACGATGCCGTTGACGAAACGGGGCCTGACAGCGAATACCGGGCTGTCCTCGACCAGCATGCTCGATCCGTATTTGGCCACGAAGGCGGCATTTGCCATTTCAGCGAACGGTTCGTTGCGGACCTCTTCAGCAACACCCTCGACAACCACCGCTTCCTTGGCGCCTTCGGTGGACACCGAGCAGTCCGCTCGGGCGGCCAGGTTCCGCGCTTTGCGCGTGGTGCGACCTGTACTGAAGACGAGCCTGCCGCCGACCCATACCCCCCAGACGGCGGTCAAGTGGGGCGCGCCCGAGGCTCCGGCCGTGGCCAGCCAGTAGCGCGGCGATCGCTCCAATTGGGTGGTGGCCCAGCTCCACGACAGCAGCCGGCGTCCCTCAGTTGGCTGTTCGTAGCCTGGCCATGGCATCCGTTCCGCGATAGGTGCCATCGCCTCGTCCACAGCGCCAGTATGCAAGCTGCGAATGCTTGAGTACGAGAAGGTTCTCGCGCGCCACCAGGCGGCCGGTCGTGCCGTGAGTCAGCACCGCTCGAACCACCTCGAACACTGTAAGGCTGCCTTCCATAGCTTGAATGTCTGGCTGCGTGGTGGACGGCTCGGCATGCGACGCGACTTGGGGCGACGCACCGATGGGTTCTCTCCGCTCCGGTCGGCCCTCGCCCCGTCACACGTCTGGCCTTGGATTAGGACGCGAGAACTGCAACGGGCGCGTTACCTGGCCGCAAAGCCATCGGCGCGGTGGTTCCATGCGCTCTACGACAGGGTGTGCCGTGAGGACATCCTGGCAGGGCTTGGCCGGACATTGGTACGGCGAGGTGAAAGGGCGTGTTACCTCCGCCGCTTCAGCGGAACGCAGCGTCAGGTAATCTTGACGCCAGGAAGCCCGTCAGGGTATCCTGACGTGCAAGTGTTCAAACGTAAGGGTTCCCTGGGGGCGAGCAAACGCCGCTTATTGCGCTGCTCTTTTTGTGGCAAGGGCGAGGACAAGGTGCGCAGACTTGTCGCGGGTCCCGGTGTGTTCATATGCGACCAGTGCGTGCAGCTTTGCAATGAGGTCCTCCAATCCGAGGTACGGCGCCGTGAACTCTCGATCGGGCCCGACAGCGAGGTAGCGGAGGTGCTGCTGGACGAACTTCGCATCAGTGCTGCGGGCCTGAAGCAATCCGAAGACCAACTGCAACGCGCCGTCGACCTACTGCGTAAAAACCGGGTGCCCTGGTCGCGAATCGGCGCGGCCATCGGGACGAGCCGGCAAGCTGCTTGGGAGCGGTTCTCTGGCGAGGACTAAGAACTGTCCAGTAGCAATCTGGCGGTGGCGAGGTTTCGGGACCGTTCTGTGAACCAACGCGTGCTCGCTGGGGCGTCTCGGCTTGACCGACCGGCGAGGAAAACGCCTAGGCGCCGCCGTGTGCGGCCTCCACTAATCGAATGGTCCGCCAGGGCCGCGAATCGCAATCACAGACCGGTGCCATAGGTCGGTCAAGCGCAGTGAATGCGGACATTTGGCGTGTACCTGGCCGATAAGCTCAATCGCGAGAATATGGCGCCGGCGATCGAGGTTCGCGACCTGGTCAAGCGATATCGGAAGGGCACCGTCAACGCGATCGACGGCGTCAGCTTCGAAGTGGAGCAGGGGCAGTTCTTCGCGCTCCTCGGTCCTAACGGGGCGGGGAAGACAACCACAATTTCGATCCTCACAACTACGCTCGGCCTGACCTCAGGCAGCGTGAAGATCGCTGGGCATGATGTGGTGCGCGAGGCAAGCGCGGTGCGCCGCGAGGTGGGAATCATCTTCCAGAATCCGTCGCTGGACATGAACCTCACGGGTGAGGAGAACGTCCGGTTTCACGCGGTCCTGTACCGGCTCTACCCATACCGCCCGCTGTACCGCCTAATGCCGGCCGCCTACCGGCGCCAGATCCGAGAGCTTGCCGAGGTGGTCGGCCTCGGTGCCGACGTTTTCAAGCCGGTTCGCCGGCTGTCAGGCGGCATGCGTCGAAAGCTGGAGATCATCCGCGGGCTCATGCACCATCCGCGGGTTCTGTTCCTGGACGAGCCCACCAGCGGTCTCGATACTGCCAGCCGCCGCAACTTGTGGCAGTACATAAGCGATCTGCGACAGCAGCACGAGATCACGATCTGCCTGACCACACACCAACTCAATGAAGCCGAGGACGCCGACAGGGTCTGCATTATCGACCACGGTCGCGTGGTCGCCATGGGCGCGCCACATGAGGTGAAGTCAGAGCTTGTTCACGAGACACTGCACATCGATGCGGCCGACCGGAGCGCTCTTCGGAGCCGGCTGCATGCGCTGAACGTGCCCTTCAGCGAGGACGGCCATTTCGTGGTTCGCCTGGATGGACGCAGCGCTTACGAGGTCGTGCATTCGATCGAGCAACCGCTCACGATGCTGCGGACGGAATCGGCGACGCTCGAGGACGCCTACCTCCGGCTCTTGGCGGCTGAAGATGCCTGAGCTGAACGCCATGGCTGCCATCGCCGGCCGCGACTTGCTGAAGTTCTTCCGCGACCCAGGCCGGCTGGTCGCAGCTGTGATCTTTCCGTTCACGATGATTTTCCTGCTCGGGGGAACGCTGCAGCTCAACCTGGGGCAGTCGGCGGGCTTCAACTTCATCGGCTTCGCGTTCACCGGCTTTCTGGGGATGACACTTTTCCAGTCCACCGCCCAAGGACTGACGTCGCTCATGGAGGATCGCCAGAACGATTTCGCGCAGGAGGTGTTCGTTTCGCCTGTTTCGCGCTACTCGATCGTGTTCGGCAAGATCTTGGGCGAGACGCTCGTCGCCATCATTCAGGTAATCCCATTCGTGCTTTTCGCCTGGATGCTCCAAGTGCCCCTGACCCCGACGCACGTCGCCCTGCTGGTGCCAGTGGCTTTGCTCTCATGCTTCATGGGCGGCGCTTTCGGCCTGCTCTTGCTGAACACGATGTCCGACACCAGGGCGGCGAACCAGATCTTCAACTTCGTGTTTCTGCCGCAGTACTTCCTGGCCGGCCTGATCAGCCCGATCAACGTCCTGCCGTGGTACTTGGCCGTGCTGTCGCTGCTGTCGCCGATGCGTTATGTAATCGACCTAGCGCGGGGCGTGGTCTTCGCGGGCACTCCAGAGTACGGTCGCGTTGTGCTGTTGAGCCCGGCAACAAATGTCGCCGTCCTCGGGGCCATGTTCGTCGTGTTCATGGTCGTGGGCACGGCGCTGTTCGTGCGACGGGAGACCAGTCGTTAGGCGAATCGTCTACTTTGGACGCGTTGCGCGTCGCGGTCGTCTCAGATGTTCACGGCAATCTGACCGCACTCGAGGCAGTCGTCGCCGATCTCAAGACCCAGGCACCCGATCTGGTCTTACAGGGTGGCGATTTGGCGCTGATCGGCCCGCGACCCGCCGAAGCAGTTGAACTTGTGCGGCAGATGGGGTGGCCGAGCGTCATGGGCAACACAGACGAGATCGTGTTCGATGCCGCGAACCGAGGTCTGGAGTTGGCCAAGGCACCCCAGCTGCGACCGTGGCTGAAGACGCTCTTCGACGACCTTGCGCCGTGGGCCCGAGAGCGACTGTCGCAGGACCAGATCGCGTGGCTGCGCCGTCTTCCGCGGCAACGGAAACTCGAGGAGCTGGCGCTGGTTCATGCATCCCCAGATGACCTGTGGCGTAGCCCCATGCCGGATACACCCGACACTGAGTTGGAGGGCGTTTACGGCGTTCTCGGCGCCAGGCTGGTCGTCTACGGCCATATCCATCGCCCCTACGTGCGTCGTCTCCGACGGCTGATCGTGGCGAACGCTGGCAGCGTCGGTTTGCCCTATGACGGCGACCCACGTGCGTCCTATCTGTTCATCGACGGCTCAACGGTCACGACCCGCAGGGTCGAATACGACCTTGACCTTGCCAGGACAGAAGCGGTCCAGTCCGGATTTCCGTTGGCGGAGTGGCTGGCCGACGTTCAAAGACACGCACGATTCCGGATGCCGTGAGCTCCTCAGCGTGGCTTGCACCAGATCGCCTCCCATTGGAGCAATGCTCGAGCTCCGCTGGATGGTGCTGGATATGCACGACTCGAGGTCCAACGACAGCCGCCTATCCCTGGAACAGGACCCGCAAGCTCGCGACCGGCAAAAAAGTGAATATCAAGGCCCGTTTCAGGCCGTCCAGGCATTGGACAGTGAAGCCTCCCTCTGCGTCGCCTTCCACCACTCTGTGACCGTGAATTAGGTCCGAGCCGAGAGCATTCACCCGCAGACAGAAAGACCGTCGGGCTCCAGCCTGGTCTTGGCAGCGCGGAGATGTTGGTGGCTCTGTCAGCGGTTTCCGTGCTGGAAGACCTGGATACCGATGACGACGGGATAAGTCAAGTCTGGCGCGGGAGTGTCGTCAGGTCTCCGCTGATTTGGCGTCGTTCAGGCGCTCGCCGAGTCAGCTGATCAATCGCCACCGATGAGACGTCCAGCCCCGTCAAGTCGAGACCGCCGGCGATAAGTGGCAAGTAGTTGCGGTCGTTGCCGCAGCCGACGTAAAGGCCAGGGCTTCCAATCAAGCAGTGCTCGCGTACAGCGGCGAGGATGCGTCGACGAAACGTACGCGGGCCCTCATTCCGATAACGACCTGACTGATATTCGATATTCCACGACTCAGCGGCATCGCTCGCCAACGCGGCCTTCCTCGACGACCTATTGTCCTATGGGACGGTGACCGATCACGCGACGCTCGCACCGGGCAAGACCATCGTGATCGATACCGTCACTGCTGGCGGGAGGAAATGCGGATGCCTGCCGTGATGGTCCAGGGAACCTCGAGTTGGGCGGGTAAAAGCCTGATCGCCACCGCCCTCTGCCGGCACCTTGCTCGATGTGGTGTTCGCGTGGCGCCATTCAAGGCGCAGAACATGTCCAACAACGCTCGCGTGGTCGACGGTGGTGAGATTGGAGTCGCCCAGTATCTGCAGGCGCTAGCCGCCAGGACGGAGCCGGACGTACGCATGAACCCGATCTTGGTCAAACCCGAGGGGTTGACTCGGAGTCAGGTAGTCGTTTCTGGGCGAGCCGACCCCGCGATCAGTACCACTCCCTGGCGGGAACGGGCTCCATTGTTGTGGCCGGCGGTAACCAGATCGTTGCACTCCCTGATCGCCGACTACGACGTGCTTGTTCTCGAAGGAGCAGGAAGCGAAGAGGCTCGCCGGCGCATCCGCGGCTTCATCGTCAACAAGTTCCTCGGCGACGCGTCGTTGCTGGCGCCCGCACCGGAGCGACTGGCGGCGATGACGGGCGTTCCGGTCATCGGCATCGTCCCGTGGTTCGGGCACCAGCTCCCGGACGAGGATGGCGCCGCCACGCCTGTAGAACATGACGACGCCGACAGCACGGTCGCGGTGGTCCGCTATCCGTTTGCCTCCAACCTGGACGAATTCAAAACCCTTGAGCAGGTCACGCGGGTCCGCTGGGCTCGCCTGCCCGCCGACCTGGACAACGCCTGGCTGGTGGTCCTCCCCGGATCAAAGCACGTGGTCAGCGATCTCGCCTGGCTACGGTCGACCGGACTGGATCGCTCAATTGCGGGAAGAGTGCGAAGCGGATTGCGGACACTCGGTGTGTGCGGAGGCCTGCAGATGTTAGGCCAGCGGCTGCACGACCCAGTGGGAGTTGAAGGCGGCGATGCCGAGGGCCTCGGGCTGCTGCCCGTTGAGACCACGTTCGAAAGCAACAAGCTCGCTCGCCGAACGACGGTCCAATTTGCCCATCGGCTCGGACCAGCGTGGAGTTCTCTCGCGAACCTTGAAGTACGAGGCTACGAGATCCGTCACGGTCGGACAGCTGCCACAGCCACGGTCAGCGTAGCTATCAGGGACAACCTCGGGTGGGTGGACGGTCCCGTTCTAGGCGTGACTGTGCACGGCCTTCTCGAGGATCCAGCTGTCCTCCAGGCGTTGTTCGGCAAGATTCCGCGGTACTCGCTTGACGAGGCGCTGGATGCGCTCACTGACACGGTGATGGCCAATCTCGACGTCGGCCTGATCGAGCAGTTGGTCGGGATCTCGTCACCTCCCAAACATTGCTAATTCGCCGAAGCCCCCTTTCGACGCGGACACGCCGGAATCGGCATCGGAGCACGTGCTGGCAGCGTACGACGCAGCCGCGGAGCCAATGTTGAGTCCCAATCGACGGGCGATCGAGGCTGACGTCATTCCGGGAGAGCCGGCACCCGACCCAAGAGGCCGGTGCCACAATTCGCCCATGCAGCGGCGCGTCGAGTTTTGCAGAACCTCCTCCGGACAGCGTGTCCCCTATCTCATGTACGGCCAAGGACCGAGTCTAGTCATCGAGTACGGGTGGCTCACTCACCTCGAGCACGGGTCGGATCTGCCGGGGTTCGAAGGATTCATGGAACGCCTCGCATGCCACTGCTTGCTGCTGCTGTACGACAAGCCAGGCTTCGGCCTCGCCACTGATGGCACGCCGTCGCTCTCTCTCGACTCTGCGGTGGAAGAGTGGTCGCACCCGCCGCGGCGGGCCGACGAATTCACGCGCTTGGCACTCGGTTGCCGGGTCGATCTCTCCATCGGCACCAGCGATGTGATGGAAGAGCTCGAGGAGCTCTTCCTCAAGTATGGGAAGCCGAAGATCATCCGCTGTGACAACGGCCGAGAGTTCGTCTCCGCGACCCTGATCTCCTGGCTCACCGGATTGGGCATCGAGCTGGCCTTCATCGAGAAGGGCCAGCCCCAGCAGAACTGTTTCGTCGAACGATTCAACGGCACCATGCGCTCAGAGGTCCTAGACGTCGAAGACTTCGACACTGTGATCGAGGCGCGCGTAGTCCTGAAGCAATGGTCGTTCGAGCAATGCAACAACCGTCGCCCACATCGCGGGCATGGCATGCTGACACCACGACAGTTCGCGGATAACTGGAAGGCGGGAGGTAAGTGAGAGAGACTACCCTCGATGCAGCTGGACCAGTCGAAACCTGGCCACGGCGGCGCTCAGTTGACGAGCGGAGTCGTCGCCAACTGGTCCAACGGGCTCGTTACTCTCACAAGAACTGGACTAGATTCTGGGGGCCGGTCACTACCGATCGCAAGCGGCGTGGGGTAGAGGAGGCGATACGGCGCTCGCCAGGGTCCAACTAATGCAACACATTGCCGACGTCCTCTCAGGAGGCAAATAGAGCGATGAGCGAAAAGGTCACGATTCGCTTTCTGGTCACATGCATTGACGCTCCGAGCTGCAAGGTGTTTTTTGAGCCAGAAGGTGCAGAGACTGTTCTGGTGGCGGGCGATGTATTTACGGTTGAAATGACTGGCGATGCGCCAGCCCTGCCAGAGATCAGCTTCGTTCCTGATGGAATAATGGTCGCTGGTTGGACTGGCGCTGACACACGAGCAACCAACCGTGCAGGCGAGGACCTTCCTATCTAGCTCTGACGCTTGTCGTCCTCATGCTGGGATCCCAATGTCCGGGATGACTCGGCTGATGAACCGCTCGGCGGTGTTGCGCAGCTGAGGCATCTGGACCTCGAGCTCGCCCTCGGCGGTCATCACGCGCTTGGGCCGGTGGCCGTTGCGAGAGCCGCGAGCCTGCACTGTTCGCTCATAGCGGACGCGCTGCAGGAAGGCAGCGACCTCTTCTTCGATTCCTTTCTGCAGAACCAGCTGGGCTCCCAGCCGACCCAGGCGCCCGATGCCCTCGCTGTCGCTGATGCCCTGCTCCAAGAGCTCAGAGATTTCCGTCTCCAGAGCCACGCTCGGCGCTAACCTTGTCTCCAACGACGTAGTCCTCCTTTGGTGGTTTGTCAGACCTACCGCGGGAGACTACGTCGTTCGACTTTTACAGCGCCAGTGGGACGCGACCTCCAGCGCCCGAGCGCTTCACACAATGTGTTGTAGGTCAGATTCGAGCTCACCCACAAAAACTTCGCCCGCTTGTCATCGTGTAGAGCGACCCACAGTCTGCCGACCGCAAGGCCCTTGTGGAGTCGAGCCGTTTCGATCGCGTCTGCCGGAATCCACCAACCGCCTTGTTCCAGAATTCGGTCAATGATCTCGTCGGTGAAGCGCTGCTCCATCAGCGGATCAGTCGAACTTGCCAGCAGGTCCTGTATCAACCCGACGCTGGCCAAGGTCTGAAGCCACCCGCGTCTACGCCGAAGCAGGCCATCGGAGGCGAGCCAGAGTTCGCCGTGCTCAAAGTCCATCCAACCCGTCGTCGTCGTCCGACTGATCAGCCGAAAGGTATGACGGGCCATGAACGCCCGAAGTCTAAGAACCCCGAGCTCGCTCGAACAAGGCCGTAAGGCGATGGTCACCGGCAAGTTGTCATGGCGATCGCAGCTGCTTCGCCAACCGTTAGCCTCTAGATCCGCAATGTTCGACTACGCGTTTTGGCGTTATTACCCCCTCCGTGATCGTCCACCTGACTGTGCGAAAGCGTTTGTGGCGGTTGTGGCAGCGAGTTTCCTGGAGAGGTCCCATGGAAGGGCCAGGTGGTGACTTATGGCTGAGCGAAACGTGATCCAGCACGCGTTCGACGAGTTCGGCAAGGACGCCGGGATGTTGAAGCAGTCGGGCACGTGGTATCGGACCCCTGAGGGCGTAACGCAAGCCCTGAACCTACAGAAGTCGCAGTACGGTCCGAGCTACTACGTCAATGTCGGCTGGTGGCTGCGTGGCCTTGGAGACGTCAAGTTTCCAAAGGATCACCAGTGGCACATCAGCATCAGGCTTGAGTCCTTAGTCGCCAATCGAGCGGATGAAGTGAAGGCGCTCCTCGACCTCGATACGGCGATCGCCGAAGCGGAGCGCAGGCAGCAGCTGCGTGATCTTCTTGAGTCCGAGCTGCACCCGGTGCTGGATCGGACGTCGTCCTTGGATGGGCTGCGGGAGCTCCGGCGCGAGGGCAGACTGAAGGCGGCGGCAGTGAGAGGACCAGCGATCCCGATCCTTGACCAAGCGCCGACGCCGGGAAGCTGACCGCAGTACCGCTCCTCAGGCGGTGCGGGTCCGGGGCTTGGCGGCGTGCTTGAGGGGAACGCCCTCGATGACGCTGCGGCGGACGGCGGGCTTGTCAGCGTCGAGGTGGCTGGCGTGTGGGGATCACATATTCGTCGGCGGGCCAGGCTTGAAATGCCCAAAGAGAGTCCGTCGGGCCCTTTACGACCACTTGCCCTTTTGGTTGTCAATGGGCTTGCCGCATTCACTCAGTTCGAATGGTTGGCGACCAAACGTGGTTTCAAGCACAACCGATGACAGCCAAGTGGGCCTGTTGCCGAACTCCTGACTCTGGCCGAGAATTGAGTAACGCCTTCGTCACAGCCAACGTCCCACCTGGAGGTGCCGGCCATGATGGGCCACAAGACGGTCGAGCCGAAGC
>WNGF01010392.1_pt1 | contig 10511 bp, 14 predicted proteins | sample 5400641 | NCBI WGS metagenome assembly WNGF01 (sample SAMN13153371, study PRJNA577476) | soil metagenome | isolation source: 80 cm soil or saprolite under grassland replicate 2 | place: USA:California | collected 2016-06-15
TGAGAATGGTTGGCAGCCGCATACTGTTGCCGAACGCCTTTCGGCCCGAGCATTCCGGACATGCAGCCCTCCTAGCGCTTGATGCCTCGACCACAGGTTCGCGGGATAGAAAGTGATAACGCCTTGGGCTAAGATCGGACGCCGAGTGGAGACCGACAAAGCTGAAGAGGAAATCGTTTAGCGCAAAGGACGTGGCCATCATGTTCATCGTGATGACCGCCGGCGCAGGCACGTCAGTGACGTATTGAGCGCGTCCGCGTTCCTCTGGGGAGAGCGCTTCGTGCGAGAGGCGGTCACGCAGGATCAGCTCGGCGCACCACAGGCACACCCCAGCTGGTCCGAGCGCGCGACTGACGGCGAAGACGTCGAGGATTTGACCATCGACATCGGAAACGACCTTCGCACCGACCTGAAAGCCGGGTACCAAATATTGCATGCAGACCGCGTTTACCACGTGGCGAGCCTGCATAGAGTCCGCTGCCAAAAAGATCGCGTCGCACGATGCGAGCGCGAGGGCAGCATCTGATGACGTCACGTTTGAACGGTATCTGCGAATTCGTACGTCTCCGGGCCGAATCCCAGACGCTAGGCGCTCACCAACGAGGACCTTGGCGTGACCAACATCAGTTGGATGGGTGCCTACGGTTCGCCCGAGACTCGTCTCGTCGACAATGTCGTCGTCCACAAGCACGAGTTCACCGACGCCGAGGTGCACGAGTGCCTGATTGATTAGCGATCCGGCGCCTCCGAGCCCCACGATTCCGACGCGGAGGTCGAAAAGCAGCGCCTGTCCGACTTCGCCGAAAAGCAGGACCTGACGATGATCTCGGGGTGCCGCCGTCGGGGCCAGTGCAGGAGGGGAGGGAAAGACACGCCTTCGTACCGCGCCAAGCACCAAGGTTTCTCGGACGGAGGCACGTCCAGTTGGTTCCCAAATGTCGCCGGCCACCGCGTTTCGCGCTAGAACAAGGGCACCGACCGGGCCTCCGCGGGTGATGTCGAGTAACGCTGGATAGCCGCGCTCATGCGAGGCGTTATCGGTCGACGAGAACGCAACAGAGTCGGAGCCGCCATGGTTGTGGACAGCGAGGTATGCCAAGCGGCGGCGAGCACACTCATCGATCTGGCTCACGACAAACTCCGGGGTGAGCGCTCGGTACCCTTTGGACCCAGCAACGTAGTCGACGCCATCTTGTGCGAGGACAACGTCGCGAACGAGCAGGTTGCGAGCGTAACTGTCGTCCACGACGCCGCACATGAGGACTGCGCCATGCTCGTCGCTGTCACCTCGGAATAGATGGTCGCGGAGGCGGAGCCAATCCGGCTCCTCGAAGACGACCTTCCAAGGAGTCAGAGGGTCCGGAGCCATTCAAGCACCTTCGTGAGTTTCGTTGCCGCCGTGTCGACCTCATCGCGGCGAGCGTTCGACCGACGCGAAATCTGGGTGGATGGCTTGTCGCGCCACTTCGCCCCCTGAAACGGCCCAGTGAGGGTAGATCCATCGGCCATCGTAAGCGGCGGCCCGAACAGCGGGTACACGTCAGCCGCAGGGTAATGAAAACCGACGATGAATCCCAACCAGCCTCGCGCGGGCGACAGTCTCGCGCCGAAATCGAGGTCGTGCACCGTAACGTATGCGCCACCTTGGCCGTCTTCCTCGACGTCGACGTGATGGTCTGCGAAGGAGGCGCGCAGCTCCTGGATCGCCTTACGAACCTCATCGGTGAGCATTGAGCGGCCTGTCACTACGAGTTGTCGTCCGGTGCCACGGCGCGGAACTCCTCGTGCTCGTGCACCTTCAGATGTTCATCGTTCGTCACGGGGATCTGAGTATGACCCCTGATAAGGAAGAGCTTGAAAAAGACCTCGATCTTCACGCCCTGAGCGATCGCCGCCTCTTTGATCGCGAGGCCAGTCGTCTCCGGGCTGGGGAGCACGACGGCGTGGGTGTTGAGGACGACCGTGATATTCTTCGGGCGACTTTCGACGTTGATGACTTCCATGATGACTGTGTGCTCCGTTCCGGCGCCAATGGTCCGAGCTCGACGCCTCCCCTGAAGCGTGATGTGCACCGCCCGCTCTGTCAAGCAAAGGACACGTATACAAAAATATACGACAGTAATACAAACGTGTCAGTGGTACTTGACAAGTTTCCCTAAGGTGCGACCATCGCTAGCGATGAACAGTCATGACGACGAATTCTACCGCGCACTGGGGATCGCCGTCCGCCGGCGTCGCAAAGAGCTCGGACTGACGCAAGAAGAGCTGGGTGAACGACTCGTTCCGCCGATGACCCGCGCATCGATCGCAAATATCGAAGGCGGAAAGCAGCGCGTGCTGGCGCATACCCTTGTTGAACTCGCCGCGGTCTTGAAGAGTGGAGTCAACGATCTCGTCACGACGAACGCGATGCCAGGCGGCGAGGATCCGGAGCTTGAGCATGAGATTGTTGGCAAGATCGGTGAAGCAATCGGACCGAAGGCAGCGAAGGCGCTGGCAAGGAAGGTGATTTCGGTTGCTGCAAGGAGGTCAGGGACATGAGCTTCGGGCGGGCGCGGCAACAAGCGCAGCGATTGATCCAGCAGCAAGGCATCGCGAAACCGCCAGTGGATGTTGACGCCGTGGCAAAGAGACTCGGCCTCGCAATCGTTCGAACCCCGCTGGGCGGTGACATCTCGGGGTTGTTGATCACGAAGGGAGGCACGACGACTATCTGTGTCGAGGCGAGTCACCACGAACACCGGCAGCGCTTTACGGTCGCACACGAGATCGGACATCACGTCCTTGGTCACCATTTCGCTGGAGAGCACGTCCATGTTGATCGAGTCAGCATGCGCAACGGCAAATCGTCCGAAGGCTCCGACGTTCGAGAGATCGAAGCGAACCAGTTCGCAGCGTGCCTTCTCATGCCTGAGCAGCTCGTACACGAGAAGATGCGCGTGCTCGCATCGCGCGACCTGGAGAACGTGGTGAAACAGTTGGCGCGCGCTTTCAAGGTGAGCGAGCAGGCGCTCGCGTTCCGTCTCGGCGTGCTCGGGTACGAGGCAACATGAACGCCGAGCCCCAGGTGGACACGCCCCAACCGATTCAAGCAATGTCGGCGGGCAAAACAGTCACGCCGGAGTCGGGAGCGGAGCTCCACGTTGGTCTCGTTGGCGCGCTCGGTAGCCCGCTCGAGGAGCTCGCAAGCGCGCTCGAACGCTCCCTGGAACGCGTCGGCTACAAGACGACGCTTGTGCGTCTTAGCGAACTCCTTCTTTCGCCCGAGTTGAAGGGGCGGTTCACGTTCGAAAGTTCACCAGAAGAAAGGCGCATCGAGACAGCCATGGATGCGGGCACCAATCTCCGCACCGAGTTCAAAACAGGTGAGGCCATGGCTTGGCTCGCGGTGTCTCAGATCCGTGCGCTACGAGGGCCTGCCCCGGTCGATCGTCGTGCCTTTGTCCTGCGCTCCCTCAAGCATCCAGCGGAGTTGGAACGACTCCGCGCGGTATACGGTGATCAGTTCGTCGCTGTTGCAATCCATTCTCCTCGGTCCGAGCGCGTTGATCGTCTCGCCCATCGCTTCGCCGGGTCGGCAGGCGGACGGGCAGACGACTACCGAGACCGGGCGGAGAAGCTCATTGGGCGCGATGAGAAGGAGCAGGGGACCAAGCTCGGGCAAAGCCTACGGAAAGTCTTCCCGGAGGCGGACGTCTTCGTAACGTTGGATGACATCGGCGCGCAGGTCGACAGGTTCATCGATTTGCTATTCGGCCGACCGGTGATCACACCGACGCCGGAGGAAGTTGGAATGTTCCACGCCCAAGCCGCGGCCATGCGCTCAGCGGCTCTTGGACGCCAGGTAGGTGCTGCAATCGCGACGCCAGAAGGAGACGTGATTGCGATCGGGTGCAATGAGGTTCCTCGGGAAGGCGGCGGCCAGTATTGGGACGGCGACAAGCACGATGGCCGCGACTTTCGAACGGGGTCCGACCAGAGCGATCAAGGGAAGCGCTTCGTTCTTCGCGAACTCCTCTCCGCGCTTCGAGAAGCAGGGAGACTCGTCGAAGGTGCGAATCTCGAGGAGATCATCGCTGAGGCGCTCGACGACCGCGACCCGGCTACCAAACTCGCCGAGACAACGATCGCGAACCTAACTGAGTTTACTCGGGACGTGCACGCCGAGACTGCGGCAATATTGACGGCCTCGCGCATAGGCTTCCAGGTCCGCGGATGCACCCTCTACGCGACCACCTTTCCTTGCCACAACTGCGCCAAGCACATTGTTGCAGCGGGCATCGCGAAGGTCGTCTACCGCGAGCCCTACCCCAAAAGCTATGCGCGCGAGTTCTACACCGATTCGATCGAGGTGGATGCGTTTCGGGAATGCCGGGTCCCCTTCGTTCCCTTCAAAGGGGTCGCTCCGCGTCGCTATATGCAGTGGTTTGCGGCGACCCTGCGAAAGGGCAGCGATGGAACAGTCCTTGTCTGGCATCCAACGCAGGCATCCCCTGCATCACTTCGGAAGGGCGCTGATCCGGGCCTCGCCACCCGCGAAGTAGCCGTACTCACTGAACTGGAACACGCGGTTACGGCGCTTGTGCCTATTACACCTGCATTAGCCGATCAAGATCCCGTCAACCCAGAAGAGAAAGGGAGTGCATCGTGAATGAAGTAAAGAAGCTCAGCGACGTCATCGCGGAAGCTCGCGCGGAGTTCGAGGCCCTGCCGGCTCACGTCAAAGCTCAGGTGGAACGAAACCGCGAACTCCGGCAATTTGTGGACGCTCAAGAACTCGGCTCGGGCACGCCTCAAACGGATGCCCAGCCTAGCGGTTTGGGCAAACCAAGGAAGTGACCTACGACTGTCCCTTCGCGTCGTGGCAGGGTTGGGAAAAACTACATGCGGATGCTTCACGAGGAAGCTCGCGACGCCGCTGTTGCCCCAACGTTGTCGCCGACGTCGAGCGCAGCCATCGCGGCGCGAAAGTCGACCGTCACCAGCTCACGGCTGCTTTTGCGTCAACTGAAAGTCCGTCGCGTACCAGCTTTCGAATTGCTCGGCAAACCAGACGGCAGCTTGCCGGCGGTCGATGGGCGAGAAGATCGTGTTCCACCGATCGCCGGGCGCTCCGTGTTCCTTCACGTACTTCTTGCCGGCGACATTCGCGAGCTGAGCGAAGGCTTTCGGTGCGAGCCTTGCGTTGTACTTGCCTCGGATTTTCTTCCGGGCGAGGGCGTGAAAAATGCGCTGCTTCTGCTGATGCAAGGGATAGTCATTCTCGACGTACAGGACCAATTCCTTCGCCTCTGGGCTCGTCGGCATTGCACGTCAGGCTCCCGCCTCGGCGACCCCGGCCGGCACCGGGTCGAGCTGCGGCTCGGTGGCTTCGCTCGGTCGGTCCCCCGCCCGCTGGCCCGCGAGCCTCTCTCGGGTCGCCTCGAGATTTTGCTCGGTCTGCTCGCGGAACTGCGCCGGGACTCGCGCGAGCATGTTCGTCCACGCGGTGAGGGCTTTCTCGTACTCCCCAACGTAGTACGCGGCGAGCGCGTGCTCGTTCATCGCTCGCCAATCGAGGATGGACTGGTCGACGAAGTGGCGATCGGGATGCTGCCGCGCCTCGACGCACGGCATCGCGACCGCGCGTTCGGCGAAGAGAAGGGCAGCCTTCCACTCCCCGCGCTCGCGGTAGTAGCGCGCGAGCTCGACAAGGGGCTCCGGCCGCATCGGCCGGAACGCGTACGCTCGCAAGTACAGTCCGGGAATCGCCGCTTCTTCGGTCGGCGTCCCGGCAGACGTCAAGGTGGCTCGATGCTCGTGGATCTTCGCGATCTGAAGAAGGGCCCAGAAGGTCTCTTCATCCCAACCACCGAGGCGGACTCTGTGTTCGTAGGCCGCCAAGGCGCCCTGGAGATCTCCGGCGAGGCGAAGGGCCTCGGCGAAGTGAAACGCTGCGCGCGTGTCGAAAGGATCGCGTTCGAGGGCATGGCGGAGTCGCTCGGCCTCCTCGGTCCGCCGCTCATACGGGTCTCGCCGGCTTTGGAATCCATCGCCGTAGTGGACGATGCGCGCCCAGTCGGACCGTTCGATTCGGTGGGGCTCCGGGCAGACGAGAGCTTCCCGGCCTTCTCCGACGTAGCTCCAGGGGAGTGACGCGCGAACGAGGACGAGCTTCATCGAAGACACCGCTTCGGTCACGCATCGCAGTTCGTATCCGTCGGCGCGGAGGTCCGGCATGACGCCTCCGATTTCGAAGACTTCGTCCGCGTCCGCGAGGAGGAGCCAATCGCCTTTCTCGCGGGCAATGGCCACGAGCTCCGTTCGGTTCTGCGCACGGCCGGTCCAAGGTCGCGCGAGGATCTCCCCCTTCTTCTCCGACAGAAGCTCTTTGGCAATCGTCGCCGTGTCGTCGGTCGAGCCGGTATCCACGATGACGTAGCGGCTGATCACTGGGAGCACCGACTCCAGAGCTCGATGGATGACGTGGCGCTCGTTCTTCACCATCATCGCGAGCACGATCGCGGGAGCCTTTCGACGCGCGGCCTTTTTCATCGAACCCCCTTACGCCACAATGAGACGCAGGTTGTCGGCGAGCTCGCGCTCTGCCTCGGCGCGGCGCTGCGCATCCGCCTGGTCCTCTTGAGCGCTCTCGTAGACTTGCCAGCCGACGAGGCCCGCGAGCGCCGCGAGACCGAGCCAGAGCGGCCACGTGGCAACGTTCGAGGAGGCTGCGGTGGCCACGGTCATGGTTTGCCGAAGCCCGTCGACATCGAGCTTCGGCAGGACATTCGTCTTGAACTCGCCGGCGAGCTCGGCCATGTGCTTGTAGCCGCTCGATTCGACGGGCGCCGTGAAATAGCCGAGCGCCGAGAGCTTCTCGGCTGCTCCGGCGAACTTGCCCTCGCGAAAGAGCTCGCGAGCAGGCGCGTACCGTGCGGAGAGGAGCGCCCAGTACCCGCGGGCACCAGCGAGCGGGTTATCGAACGAGACAAACTTGAGCCTGAGCTTCTCCCACCTATCGGGGTTGCGCTGGACTCGCTCGTCGACCTCGATGACGTAGTAGTCGGGCCCGGTGCCGCTGGTGGTGAGGTTTCCGAAGTTGTGGTTCTTCATCGCCCGGCCGCGGCCGCTCTCGATCGCAACCTGCGCCCACGCGCCAGCGAGCTCGTCCGAGCACGGTTCGGTGCCGAACAACTGCCGGTAGGCTGCGTAGAGAAACGAAGCGATCTCGGTCTCGGACAGCGGTGTCGGCTCTTCTTTGACTTCGGTTCCCATCAGGTCTTCTCCAGTTTGGTGCCCGGCGAACGACGGTCCTCCACGTCTTCGCGTTCGGCTTCAGCGGCCATCTCGCGGTAGAGCGAGACGAGCTCGAGCCACTGCGAAGCGTCGAGGACCTCCCCGAGCGCCTCGAGCTGATCGCGACGCAGCGTCGAAAAAAGGTGGTGCAAACGATCGTATCGGCGTTGGTTCACGGACATGGCGGGCTCCCTCGGGTCAAGCGGCGTTCTCCTGGCGCATGTGCTCCGATACGGCTCGATCGACGGATGCCTGTCGGCTCTGCGCCTGGCCGCTCAAGCGCTTGAGGATTTCGATGACCGCGGCGGCCTGCTAGGGAGAAAGCGGCGCGATCATCTGGGCAACCTGCTCCTTCTTCAGGGTGGCGAAGAGCCCTCGCACCATCTCGGCCAGCATGGGATCGGCACTGCCTGGCATCGCTCCTTCGAGCCCCGCGGCCGAGAGTACGCGCGACATGAGAATCGGAATGAGCGGCGTGAGCATTTGCAAGATCTCGTCCTTGCGCTTCTCGCTCATCTCCTGCGCGCGGACGGAAAGCGCCCGCTCGTTCGAGCGGTCGTGCATCTTCTCGACCAGTACGAGAAGCTGCTGATGCTTGCGAAGGAGAGCTTGGTTCTGCTCCTGAAGCTGCCGATTCTGGTCCAGCAGCGTCTTTTGCGACTGCGACATCCCCTGCATCGTCAGCCGGAACATGACCTCCTGATGCCGGAGAGCCTGGCCGTGCACGTGGGCAATCGTGGCGCCGAGGGCCGCCGCGGGATTCGAGATCGGAAAACCATTCGGAACGACGTCCGTCGCTGCCACGCCGACGCCGGCGACGAGCTCGTCACTGCCATCTGCCGTAACTCGAAAGTGCAGCGCCTCCTTCGGCCCGGATTCGGTCCACGACTGGAGCACGAACGTGACCCCCTCGAGCCGGAGGCCTCGCACCGTCACCAGAGCCTTTTCGTGAATCCTCTCCGCAAATGTTTCAGCGAGGTCGTTCTCAGTGCACTTCACCTGGAGAAGGGGATGGGTCTCGCCACCGAGCGAATTGACGCGCACGAGCGTGAGCTTCCTGGCGGGAGCGTCCTGGGCTCGGATCTGCACGTCAATCCAGTCGGCGATCTCTTCGCGCGTCGTCAACGTAGTGCTCCGACTTGTCAGGTGGTCGTGGTGGCGGGGATCGCGCCGGTGGAGCTCAGGTCCGAAATTAGGAGCGAAAAGCTGACGTCGAAGCCATGCGGACCGGCGTCGTTTGGCACGAGCGCGATGGAGAACGCCGCGTCCTTTGCGGCTGCGGAGGTGTCGGCGAGAAGCACCTTGAAGTGCGTCGCGTCGACTACGCTCCACGACGGGGCGATGCCCGCCGCTCCCGGCGTGACGAGGATCGTGGCGTCTTTGAAGAGCGAGCCCTGCACGGTGAGCGCCCGCGAGAGCTGAAAGTCGTATTCGCCTGTCGAGGGGTGCGTGATCCCCTGAAACCCCGAGCCGAAGGTCGTGTTGCCGTCGGCGGACACGTTGGCGGACGCGATCACGTCCTGCGAGGTCACGACGTGGATGATGCTCGGCTTGTCGTCGTCCATGAACGCGTCGATACCTCCGAGAGGCTCGGACGACTTCAGGTTCATCGTCGCAAACAAGAGTGCGGTCTTCGGATCGATCGGCTGCTCGAGCGCGACGTCGAAGAGACCGTGGCTGCCCTCACTCGTGCGCACAACGGACTTCACGCCGATCGCCGTCACGAGGACAGGGTCGGGAGCGAGGGCAACCTTGCAAGCAGCGTGAACGAGACTCGGGATGATGACAGACATGGGTTCTCCTTATTCGGTTACTCTTCGATTTCAGGTCGGGGCAGTGTCGAGACGCCGCGGGCGGCGTAGCCAATGGCCGCGACGCCAAGCGCGAGTGCGACGATGACGGCAACGGTCGACCACGAGACGCCCTTTTCCGGCGGGCGCTCCTCGCGAGGCGCCGCAGAGACGGGCTGACCACCTTCGCGGCCGAACGCATCGCGCCAGTCCTTAAGACCACGGGCCCAATGCCCGGCGCGCTCGTTGACGCTGAGCGATTGAAGGAACAGCGCCGCGTAGCTCATGTCGTCGACCGACTTTTTGAAGTCCTTCCAGCTGTGGTAGTGCTGACCCCAGAGCTCGCGGAAGCGCGACGACACCGTCGGGCTGCGCGCAATGTCGAGATCGAGCACGGCGAACATGCCGTCGACCTCGTTGACCCGTTGCTTCGCGGTGTCCGGGCCGATGAACTCCACGACGGGCTGGTCCCACCACGGCTGGTCCTGGCCGACGAGGACGGCAGCCTTGGGCGTGCGCGATCGGATGAGAGCTGACGTTCCAGCGTGCATCGCCATCACCCGAGCTCGAGCAGCGACAGCCCGAGGGCCTCGCCCGGGGCCGTGAGGGGTCGCACCCGAATGGTGGCCGCGCGGGATGCACCGACCTGAGCGCGAATCGTGTGCACGCCGGTCGCGACTGGCAGCGATTGTCCGTACAGCATGAGACGCCGGAGCTCGCCAGCAACCGTCACCGTCTCGCTCCATGGGCCGCCGATGACCCGACCGGCCCCAGATTTGCCGTCGAGCGTCAGCCGCCACCGGATTTCGGCGCTCAGATCGGGCGACGAAAAGGACACCGGAAGCAGAGCGAGAATGGGGCGACGGGCCGCGAGCGCGATCATTCGAATGAAGACATCCACGAAGACGCCGGGCGATAGAGCCCGCACGAAGTCCGCCGCGAGTCGGCCGGAGACCTGTTGAACGACACGACCGCTCTGCCTCTTCGAATCGAGCGCCGTGTCCGAGTTGCGTAGCCATGCCCATCCGCCCATGCGTCCTCAAAAGACCAGCGCGTACTGGAGCGACGCGCGATCGACGAGCGGGTCCCCACTGGGCGTAATGAGCACGGCGGACTGCCGGCTCACGATCGGAAACGTCTCGCCGTTCTTCTGAACCTGCTGCTCCCAAAGCAGGCCGTTCACCTCCCCGAGCCCTGCGTCGAATCCCGAGAGCAAGAACGTGGCGTCAGCCGGCGCGAACGTCACGATGCCAACCGTCGCCCACGTAGGGACCAAGGTCTGGGCGCCATCCTCGGCATCGATGGTGTCAACGTGTACAGTCAGCAGTGCCGACGGCACGCTGTTGCTCGGCTTGATGTTGCGGGCCAGGCTCGCCGTGACCTGCGCGCCGAGTGTCGTCATGTTGACGAACTTCGCGATCACCTCGACCTCGCTCGCAGCGA
>WNGF01017229.1_pt1 | contig 10509 bp, 4 predicted proteins | sample 5400641 | NCBI WGS metagenome assembly WNGF01 (sample SAMN13153371, study PRJNA577476) | soil metagenome | isolation source: 80 cm soil or saprolite under grassland replicate 2 | place: USA:California | collected 2016-06-15
GGTTCTTCCCCACGGGGACGACGGCGTTGATGTCGGGCCGCTGGAACGATCAGGTCCGGCTGCAGCTGTCGCGCGAGGCGGTGGCGTGGGTGAACGCCGCCGACGTCGTCCCGCTCGCCGAAGGAACGCCGCCGCCCGGCGGGGCGGTCGGCTCCGTGCGCCTGACGCCGGACTCCACGTCGGTGGTGCTGCGCGTTCCGCTGCCCGCTCGCGTGCCGTACCTGGTAACGGAAGACGAGCGCAGCGTGACGCTGCGACTCTACGGGGTCGCGTCCGACGTGAACTGGATGCAGTACGGCGGCACCGATCCGCTGGTGCGGCGCATGAGCTACGCCCAGGCGGCGGCCGACGAAATGACGATTACGCTCGAACTGGCCGCGCGGGTCTGGGGGTACCGCGCGCGCTTCGACGGCCGCGACCTGCTGCTGGAGATCCGGCGGCCGCCGGCGCTGGACGGGGACCACCCCCTGCGGGGCCGCACCGTGGTGCTCGATCCGGGGCATCCGCCCCTCGGCGCGACGGGGCCCGCCGGGTTGTGGGAGCCCGTGGTGACACTGGCCGTCGCGCTCAAGGCGAGGACGCTGCTGGAGCAGGCCGGCGCCCGAGTGCTGCTCACCCGCACCGACTCGCAGCCCATGGATCTATATCCGCGCACGCGCTTCGCCGAGCAGCACGGGGCCGACGTGCTGGTCTCGATCCACGCGAACGCGCTGCCCGACGGCGTCAACCCGTTCAGCAACAATGGGACGAGCGTCTACTACTTCCAGCCGCGCAGCGCCGACCTGGCGCGGGCGCTCGATCGCGCCCTCGTCGCCGAGCTGGGGCTGCGCGACCTCGGCATGGGGCGCGGGGACTACGCGCTCGTGCGCCCCACGTGGATGCCGGCGGCGCTCACCGAGGCGGCGTTCATCATCATCCCCGAGCAGGAGGCGCTGCTGGCGAGCGAGGACGGGCAGTGGCGGTACGCGCGCGGCGTAGCGGCGGGTATCGACGCGTTTCTGAGGGAGCGGGCACGGTGAAGGCGGCCCTCGCGTTGGTGTGCCTGTTGGCGGGGCCGGCAACGGCGCAGGTCGATCCATCCGGCAGCTGGCGCACCTTGCACACCGCGCACTTCCGTGTCCACTTCCGGCCCGCGACGCGCGCGGCGGCCGAGCACGAGGCGCGGGAGGCCGAACGGGCTTACGCGCTGCTGAGCCGGGAGCTGCATCCGCCGCGCGGCGTCATCGACCTCGTGCTGGGCGACGACATCGATGCCGCGAACGGCTTCGCGACGATGTTCCCCTCGAACCGCCTCACCGTCTTCGCCGCGCCGCCCACAACCGATCCGGGCCTCGAGCACTTCGACGACTGGCTGCGACTGGTGACGACGCACGAGCTCACGCACGTCTTCCATCTCGACCGCACCAAGGGGTGGTGGCGCGTCGTGCAGAGCGTGTTCGGCCGCGTGCCGGGCACGTTCCCCAACGCGTATCAGCCCAGCTGGGTGGCGGAGGGGCTGGCGACCTATTACGAGTCGCGGCTGACCGGCGGCGGCCGAGTCACGGGCAGCTTTCATACGCAGGTGCTCCTCGCCGACGCCGCCGGAGGCCGCCCGCGCACGCCGTGGAACGCCGTGTTCTTCACGCGCTGGCCCGACGGCTACGCGCCCTACGCGTACGGGAGCCGCTTCTTCGAGCGGCTTTCGGAGGCGGCGGGCGATTCGGCGATCCCGCGCTTCGTCGAGCGCACCTCCGGCCAGCTCATCCCCTACCGCGTGGGACGCCAGGTGCGGCGCGCCAGCGGGCGCGATCTCCAAACGGAGTGGCGGCAGGGCCCCGCTCGCCCGGCGGGCGAGCCGGTCGTCCCCGCGGGAGTGGTCCTCGGCGCGCGATTGTGGACCGAGCCCGTGCCGCGCGTCTCTCCCGACGGGCGGCGGGTCGCCGTCCTGTGGGACGACGGCAAGAGCGCGCCGGAGCTGCGCGTCGCGGACGCCGCGACGTGGCGCGTGCTGCGCCGCCACCGCGTCAACCGCGGCGTGCGCTACGATTGGCTGGGCGACACGCTCGTCGTCGTGCAGCTCGACTTCACCACGCGCTGGCGCATCCGCAGCGATCTGTACCGCTGGCTGCCGGGGGGCGCGTGGCGGCGGAGCACCCGGGATGCGCGCCTCGTGGAGCCGCGCGCCGGCGGCGGCCGCCTCATCGTCCCCAGGCTCGTGCCCGGCGGGAACCGGCTCGGCCTCGCGGGCCTCGACACCGCGGGGGTGATCTGGGGCGAGGTCGTGCCGTCGCCCGACGCGCAGTGGATCGCGGCGACGCGGCATCGCGCGGGACACTGGTCGCTGGTGCGCTGGCCCGCGAGCGCGCCGGAATCGCTGGTGGTGCTGGTGGACGACGGGGGCACGGTGAGCGACCCGGCGTGGGACGGAGAGGGGTTGCTGTTCGTCGCGGACTGGACCGGCCTGCCGCAAATCCATCGCTGGGCGCCGGGCTCGCCGCTGCAGCGGGTGACGGCCGCCCCCTTCGGCGCCCGGACGCCGGCGGCCCTGCCGGACGGCTCCCTCCTTTATACAACCTTCACGGCCCGCGGCTGGGAGCTGTGGCGCGCGGCCCCCGCTGCGACCGTCCCGCCGCCGCTCCCTGAAGCGGCGCCGTTCGACTCCGCCCCGGCGGTGCCAGTCCGCGAGACGGGCTACCGCGCCTGGCCCTCGCTCAAGCCGCATTTCTGGCTGCCGCTGTTTTTCGACCAGGCCGCCGCCGGCCGCTTCAGCGGCGCGTTCACCACCGGCAGCGACGCCGTGGGCCGCTACGCGTACGCCCTCGATGTCGCCGTCGCGCCCTCGCCGCTGCGCGCGGAGGGCGGGTTTGCCCTCGTCTCGCGGGCGTTCGGGAACCCGAGCCTCGACGTCTCGGCCGCGCGGCAGTGGAGCCTCGTCTTCGTGACCGGCGCGGGGATCGTGGTATCGGAGCGGGAGGACAACGCGGCGCTCGGCGCCACCCTCGAAGCGCGACGCTGGCGCTCCTTCGCCCGCATCCGGCTCGCCGCCGAGTACAAAGGTGACCGCTACGTCGCTGACCCGGCGCAGCCGCTGGCCTCCGTGTGCGTCGGTTGCGTGACCCAGGACGAAGTCGGCGGTTCGGCGACCCTGAGTCTCGGCCACCTCGTCTCGGCGCCGCTGGCCATCGCTCCCGACCACGGCACCCTGCTGACGGCCGTCGCGCGGCGTCGCGAGCAGCAAGGATCCCCACGGTGGACGAACGAGCTGCTGGGGCGCCTGTTGTGGTACGCGCGCGCGCCGGGTGTGGGCGGGTTCGCCCACTCCGTCGTCGCGCTGCGCGCCGCCGCCGGTGGACGCGCCGGCCCCATCGCCGAGACGTTCGGCGTCGGCGGCGTCTCGTCGGGCGTCTTCACCCTCGGGTTGGGGCCGACGCTCGGCGGGACCCGGTTCTTCCCCGTGCGCGGCTATGCGGGGTCGAGCGTCAACGGACGCCGGGCCGCGACGGTGAGCCTCGAGTACCGCGTGCCGCTCGCCCTGGTGGGGCAGGCCCTCGGGCACCTGCCGGTCGGCGCCGACCGGTTCTCGGCCGCGCTGTTCGCCGACGCGGGTGACGCCTGGGAGCCGGGCGAGCGCGCGCGGCTCCATCGCCTCCGTTCGGTGGGGGTCGAGCTCGTCGCCGATGTCACGGTGAATTACGACGTTCCGCTGCGGCTGCGGGTCGGCGTGGCGGAGCCGCTGGCGTCACCGCCCGGCGGCGGGGCCCGCCGCCCGCAAGGCTACGTGGCGCTCGCCGCCGATTTCTGACGCAATTTGACGCAACCTGGCAGGACCGGCGGCGTATAATGGGAACGTCATGATGGACGTCCGTCGCCTCCTCCTGCTCGCTTTCCTGTCCGCCAGTCCGACGGTCCGACTGTCCAGCCAAGAACCCGCCGACCGCCGGGCGCTCGAGGCGCTGCGCGACTCGCTCGCGGTCGTGACCGACTCCAATGCGCTGCTGCGCCTCGAGGCGCGGACGATCGACGTCGCCAAGCGCGACCGCGACAACGCGCTGCTGCACCTGCGGCTCGGCTTCGTCGCCTACCGGCTGGGGGAGCTCGCCGATTCGAAGAAGCACTATGACGACGCCGCGGGGGAGTTCGAGTGGGCGTCGGAACTCCGCCCCGGCTGGCCGTATCCCTGGTACGGCCTGGGGCTGGCCGAGCTGGCGCAAGGTGAGCACTCGGTGATCGCGATCGAGAATCTGCGCCAGCAGCTGGGCAAGGACTATCTCTCGAAGGCCGCGGTGGCATTCGCGCGCGCCGTGCAGGCGGATCCCGCCTTCGCCCGGGCGACGATCGACCTCGCCACGACCGCGCTCACGCAGCGCATCCACGCGCGGCTCCAGGTCGTGCTCGAAGCGGTGCGCCTCGCCGCCGTGTCGCCCGCGGGCCGGGACCCCGGCGTGCAGCTGGCGCGCGGCCGCGTGGAGCGCGAGGTGGGCGAGGCCGATTCGGCGATCCTCGGATTTCAGACCTACCTCGCCGTGGGCGGCGACTCGGGCGTGGGCCTCTACGAGTTGGCCCGCACCTATTACTGGGCGCGGCGCCCCGCCGACGGCTGGCGCGCGTACTTCGGGGGCGCGCGCGCCGGGGCGTCGGGGGAGGCGTTTGCGCTGTACCACCGCGACCTGGGGTACGTCGCCGACACGGCGGAGCTCGCGACATTCGACGCGCTGCGCGCACCGGCCGAGCGCGCCGCATGGCTGGAGCGGTTCTGGGTCCGCCGCGACGTCGTCGAGGCGCGTGAGCCCGGCGAACGCCTCGCGGAGCATTTCCGGCGCTGGTTTTACGCCTGGCGCAACTTCCGCCTCGTCTCCCGCCACCGGCACTACGACATCACCGAGGTGTACCGCTCCGACCAGCGCGAATTCGACGACCGCGGCATCATCTACCTGCGGCACGGCGAGCCCGACCGGCGCGCGTTCTACACCGGCGCCGGGACGGTGGCGTCGGGGCTGCAGCCGAACGAAAGCTGGCTGTACCGGCGCTCGGACGGGAACCTGATCTTCCACTTTGTGGCGCGGGAGGACGTGCAGGACTACAAGCTCGTCGAGAGCGTGCTGGACGCCATGGGCTGGACATCACGCTTTCAACGCCCGGGCGGGGGAGGGGCGACGGCCGCGGGCGACGGCTCGTCGCTCTGGGAGTCGCGCGCGGACCTGGACCCCATGTATACCCGCATGGGGATGCGCAGCGCGACCGAGGAGCGCGAACGCGGGCATCGCGCCATCCGGCTCGGCACCTCGACCGACAGCTATCGCCAGCGCTTCCCCGTCGCGCTCAACCTCGTCGTCAACGATTTCATCATGGGCCGTCGGGAGACGGGCGCGGGGGCGGGGCAGGAGCTCCACGTCGTGTTCTCGATCCCGGCCGAGGAGCTCGCCCCGCAGCCGGGCAGCGAGAGCGTCCTCTACCCGCTGCATTTCCGGCTCCTCGTCGCCGACAGCAGCGACAACGTCGTGGGCCGGCTCGATACGCTGCGCGTGTTCTCCTCGCGTGAGGCCCTGCGCGGCAGGGCGTACCTCACGGGCCGCATGACGATCCCCGTCCCGCCCGGCCTGTACCGCTACCGCTTGCTCGTCACCAGCGGGGATCGCGACGCGGGCCAGATCCTCGGCCGTGACTCACTGGCGGTCGAGCCGCTGGACGGCCGCCACTTCGCCGTCAGCGACGTCGTGGTGGGCCGGGCGGGCTCGGGGCTCCTCTGGGCGCTCCCCGACGACACCGTGCTGCTCAACCCCCTGGGCCGATTCCCCGAAGGCTCGGTCGCCGAGCTCTACTACGAGGTGTACGGACTGGAGCGCGGGGCCGCGTACCATACGGAGGTGCGGATGCAAAAGCTCGGCGGGACGTCGCTGCTCGGGGCGATCCGCGGGCTGTTCGGCGGGCGGCGGCCACCGGTGTTGCTCGCCTTCGACGCCGTCGCCGACGGGCCGGCGACGCGCGTGCACCGCAGCATCGATCTGCGCGGCGTCGGACGCGGGGAGTACGTGCTCACGGTGCGGTTGACCGATCCCGCCACCGGCCGCGTCCTCGTCCGGACGCGGCGGTTTCAGGTGGTCGCGCCCTCGTAAGTTGACACCCCGGCGCGGCGGTCCGTAAGTTACCGCGCGTCCCTCCGGAGCCGGGATGTATTGCCCCAGTTGCGGCACCCAGAACGAAGAGCATTTCAAGTTCTGTCGATCCTGCGGGATGGACTTGACCGCCACGACACCGATCGGGCAGGTCCAGGCCGCCCAGCAGGAGCTGACCGAGATCGACATGGTCCGGGACCAGCTCAAGGAGGAGTACGAGATCCTCCAGGAGCTCGGTCGCGGGGGCATGGCCATCGTTTTCCGGGCGCGCGAGAAGCAACTCGAGCGCGACGTCGCGATCAAGGTGCTGCCCTTCTCCCTCGCCTTCGACAAAGAATTCGTCGAGCGCTTCCAGCGCGAAGCCCGCACCGCCGCCAAGCTCGAGCATCCCAGCATCATCCCCATCTACCGCGTCGGCAAGAGCGGCCGCGTCATCTACTTCGTCATGAAGTTCCTGCGCGGCAAACCGCTCTCCGCCGTGCTGGGGACGCGCGGCGCGTTGCCGGTCCCGGAAATCAAGAAGACGCTAATCGAAGTTGGTCGCGCGCTCGCCTACGCGCACAAGAGCGGGATCGTGCACCGCGACATCAAGCCCGACAACATCATGTTCGACGAGCACGGGCAGGCTGTGGTGACCGACTTTGGGATCGCCAAGGCCGCCGTCGGCGGCAAGCTCACCGGGACGGGGATGGCGATCGGCACGCCGCACTACATGAGCCCCGAGCAGGCCCGCGCCCAGCAGCTCGACGGCCGCAGCGACCTGTACTCCCTCGGCGTCGTCGCCTACCAGTGCCTCGCGGGCGTCGTCCCCTTCGACGGGGAGGATTCCTTCTCCATCGGCTACAAGCACATCATGGAGGAGCTCCCGGTGCCGCGGCTCGACAGCGCCGAGAAGCGCGAGATGTTCGAGATCGTCCGCAAAATGATGACCAAGAAGCCCGAGGACCGCTTCCAGAGCGCCGAAGAGCTGGTCACCGTCCTCGAGGGCGCGGGCGGCTACATCCCGGCGGGACTCTCCACCGCCGCCACGCGTGCCATCCCGTCGCTCTCGGGGGCGCGCATTGGGCTACCCCCCACAACGCCGCTGCCGCGCCAGTTTGCGGGCGGCGGCCCGTCCGCGCCCGCCGCGCCACTCTTCGCGCCGCGACCCAAGCGGTCCGCCCTCGCGGCGGTCGGCCTGTGGGTGATGCTCGTCGTCGTCCTCGTCGGGGCGGTGGGCTTCTACGCCTACAAGCAGGGGCTGCTGACGGGATTGTTCGCCGGCGGGCGCGCGCGGGCGGACACGACCGCCGCGGGAGACTCGAGCCATCTGGCGCTGGGGGCCGGGGGGGGGGGCGCTCACGACACGACGACCGCGGGCGCGGCTGGCACCGGCAAGCTGATCCTCCAGAACGTGCCCGCCACCGCGCGCGTCACCCTCGACGGCCAGCCCCTCGCGGTGCGGCAGACGGACCTGGCGGTCGGGACCCATCGCGTGTCGGTGCGCGCCGCGGGGTATCTGTCGTACGATCGCCAGGTGCCGATCAAAGCCGGAGACACCGCGATCCTGACCGTCAACCTCCAGCCCGTCCCGCCCGCCGGCGGCGGCGGGCAGAACGTGGGGCCGTGCGACCAGTTCGGACCGGCCTACAACACCGACAACATCTGCTTCGACACCCGGCCCATCCCCCTGACCCCGACGTTCATCCCCGTGCCGGCCGACGCCCCGGTGACGCCGCGCCCCGCGATCCTGCTGCTCAAGGTCTCCCGGGACGGGCGCACCCTCGAGGCGAAGGTCTTCGTCGGCTCCAACGTAGCCACGTTCAACGACGCCGCGGTGGACATGGCCAGGAACCTGCGCTGGAACCCGGCGCAAAAGAACGGGGAGGCGGTCGAAGCGTGGGTGCAGTGGCAGTTCCCGCCCGTGAGGCAATAACGAACATCCACGCGACGGCGTTCGTCGCCCCCGGCGCGATCGTGCTGGGGGACGTGACCCTTGGCCCCCGCGCCAGTGTCTGGTATGCCGCCGTGCTGCGTGGGGACATGGACCGCATCGTCGTCGGCGAAGCGAGCAACATCCAGGACGGGACCGTCGTGCACGTGGACGCGGGGTTGCCGGCGCTCATCGGCGCGCGGGTCGGGATCGGCCACCGCGCGGTAATCCACGGCTGCACCATCGAGGACGAGTGCCTCATCGGCATGGGCAGCGTGCTCCTCAACAGCGTGCGGGTCGGCACCGGCAGCGTGGTCGCCGCGGGAGCGGTGCTGCCCGAAGGGCTGCAGGTGCCGCCCGGGTCGCTGGTCATGGGCGTGCCGGGCCGGGTCACGCGCCCCGTGGACGACGCGCTCCGCGGCCGCATCCGGGGGACGTGGGAGCACTACGTGGCGGAGGCGGAGCGGCACCGCGGGGGACGGTTCCCGCCGCTGCGAACAGGTTTGTGATGTGAATTGCCGCGAGGCGGCGTCCCGGCTGCATCCTCTCCGAGTCTTGATTCGTCCAACCTCCGTGCCTACCTTGCCCTTCCGCGCTTCTCGGCCGTCTTTCGCAGGTCCCGAAGCAGGTTAGTTAAATTTCCCCATTCCTGGGTCGGACGACACGCTCTACCCCGAAGGGACGAGCCAGTATGACTGCTTCTCCTCGAAAACTCGATCTGACGCCCAACGCCCTCACGGTGCTGGAACGCCGCTACCTCGTGAAGGACGAGCAGGGACGCCCGGTCGAGTCGCCCGAGGATCTCTTCTGGCGGGTGGCGCGCACCATCGCGGCCCCGGACGCGGCGTATGGGGCGTCCGCCAAAGCGGTCGAGACGCTGGCGGAGGCGTTCTTCGAGGTGATGGCCACCCGGGTGTGGATGCCGAACTCGCCCACCCTGATGAACGCCGGCCGTCCCCTGGGCCAGCTGTCGGCGTGCTTTGTGCTGCCCGTCGACGACGCCCTCTCTAACGGCAAGAGCGGCATCTACGACACCCTGCGGGCGATGGCGCTCGTCCACCAGTCGGGCGGTGGCACCGGGTTCGCCTTCTCCCGGCTGCGGCCCAAGAACGACGTCGTGCGCTCCACGATGGGGGTCGCCTCGGGCCCGGTCTCCTTCATGAAGCTCTATGACGCGTCCACCGACGTCGTGAAGCAGGGCGGCACCCGGCGCGGCGCCAACATGGGCATCCTCCGCGTGGACCACCCCGACATCCTGGAGTTCATCACCTGCAAGGACGACCTCACCCAGGTGACGAACTTCAACATCTCGGTGGCCGTGACGGACCGGTTCATGGCGGCGGTCGAGGCCGGCGCCAGGTACGACCTGATCCACTCCCGCACCGGGAAGACCGTCGGCCAGCTTGATGCGCGGGAGGTGTTTCGCAAGATCGTGCACGGGGCGTGGAAGACCGGCGAGCCCGGCGTGTTCTTCGTCGACCGGGCCAATCAGTACAACCCGGTGCCCCAGCTCGGCGGCTACGAAGCGACGAACCCCTGCGGGGAGCAGCCGCTGCTCGCGTACGACGTGTGCAACCTGGGATCGATCAACGTCGGGCTGTTCGTCCAGGGCGGCGAGGTGGACTGGGACGGTCTCGCCGCGGCCGTGCACCTCTGCACGCATTTCCTCGACAACGTCATCGACGCGAACAAGTATCCGCTCGCCGAGATCGACGACCTCGCCAAGCGCATCCGCCGCATCGGTCTGGGCATCATGGGCTGGGCCGATCTGCTGGTGCGTCTCGGCATCCCCTATAACTCCGCCGAAGGCGTGGCCCTCGGCCGTCGCCTCATGGAGTTCGTGGACGAGGAATCCAAGAAGGCCTCGGAGAAGCTCGCCGAGCAGCGCGGTGTGTTCCCCGAGTGGGAGCGCTCGATCTGGGGCCCCGACGCGACCTGCGCGCGCGACGCCGCGGGCCAGCGGGTTCGCCCGATGCGCCGCCTGCGCAACTGCAACCTGACCACCGTGGCGCCGACCGGCACGATCTCGATCATCGCCGGCTGCAGCTCGGGCATCGAGCCGCTGTTCGCCGTGGCGTTCATGCGCAACCAGGCCGGCGTCCTGATGCCGGACGTGAACGAGGCGTTCGTCGCGCTCGCCCGGCGCGAGGGATGGTACTCGGACGAGCTGATGCAGCGCATCGCCGCAGCGGGGCACATCCACTTCGACGAGGTGCCGGCCGAGTGGCAGCGCGTCTTCGTCACGGCTCACGACGTGACGCCGGAGTGGCACATCCGCATGCAGGCGGCGTTCCAGGAGTTCACCGATTCGGCGATCTCCAAGACCTGCAACTTCCCGCACGAGGCGACCGAGGACGACGTCGAGCAGATCTACCGCCTCGCCTATCGCCTCGGCTGCAAGGGCGTGACCGTGTACCGCGACGGGGCCCGGGAGCTGCAGGTGTTGTCGACCGGCGCGACCGCGAAAAAGGTGCAGGAGCAGGCGCAGGGGAAGAGCGCCCCGGC
>WNGF01028161.1_pt1 | contig 10508 bp, 11 predicted proteins | sample 5400641 | NCBI WGS metagenome assembly WNGF01 (sample SAMN13153371, study PRJNA577476) | soil metagenome | isolation source: 80 cm soil or saprolite under grassland replicate 2 | place: USA:California | collected 2016-06-15
CGACGTGCTGGCGCTCACGCCAGACCACGACCTCGACGAGGCGCTGAAGCTGATGGCGCGCGAACAAGTGCGGCGGGTGCCGATCGTCGTCCGCGAGAACGAGTTGGTTGGAATGCTCGCGCAAGCCGACGTCGCACGCGCCGAAAAGGAGAAGGCGACCGGCGAAGTGGTCGAGGCTATCTCGCGACCGCCGCGCGGTCCGAGGGTCGCGGGCGCAGACGCCGGCGGCAGCTCGAATGCGGAACGCACCGAGTCGCGGCGAGAGGAGGAGGAAAGGCCGAACCGCTAGACCTCAACTCCTTTTGGTCGAACACGACGAGCGCAAGGCGACCTGCCGATGTGCCAGCTTGGCCGCGCCGCCATTCGCGATGGGTCCCGCCTGGATTCGAACGCCCCTGCTAATCGCTCTTTTCTTGTGCGCGTGGGTGCACCGGTGGGGGCACGCCGTGCGCGCGAATGGTCACGTTTGACGCGTTTGAGCGCGTCCGGAGCAGCTTGGTTCGGTCGTCGGCGCCGCGCTCAGAGCTCGCGTCCGAGGCTCGGGCCTCGTCCTTCGCCCAGATCTCGTGCGCGCTGCTGCCGTCGCGCGAGCTCGATCGTGCGCTCGCGCCATCGCGCGGCTTCACCGCGAAGCCGCTCGTATTGGTTGTCGTCGAGTTCGAACTCATCTCGGCGAAGCCGATCGAACCTCGCGAGCATGTCGGCGAACACTCCAGGGTCGAAGCCGAGGTCTTTCTGCAACGCGAGCTCGCAGAGTCGCTCGAGTCCGTAGCGTGGCTCGAGCGCCATCAGGTCGACGAAGTCTCGAGCTTCCGCGCGTCCGAAGAGCGCGAGCACCTTGTCGACCGCGAGCTCTTCGCCACTGAGCATCGGAGCTGGCGTCCCAGGCTCGGCTGGGAAGAGCCGTGCGTCCGCACCCAAGTCGAGCTCCGTGCGATCGTCGCTGCTCTCGACGACGAGACGAGCGAAGCCGGGGTTCTCCTGAATGTGGCGGACGGTGAGACCGGCTTCGCCGAGGGCACGGTCGACGGCCGGAACGAGCCTGTCGACGGCGTCGGTCGTCGGACCGAAGAAGTCGAGGTCGCGCGTCTGACGACGAACGTCGCCTCGAGCGATCAAGGCGGCGCCGCCGGCAAGTGCGAAGCCTTGCGCTTCCTCAAGACCGGCGATGATCTCGGCGACCTGCTCCTGAAGCGGGCTCAGCACCTACCGAGCGCGGCGGTGACGCTCAACCCAGTCCGCCCATGCGCGCCGAACAGGCGATGGCAGTACGAGCTCGTCCCAGAGCTCGAGCAACTGGTCGGCGTCGATGTAAAAGCGCACGTCGTCTTCGGTCCCCTCGCGCAGGACCTGCTCGTAGACGCGGGCCCGATCGGCGCGGTCGTCGAGGTCGTAGGTGAGGGTTGGGCCGCTCCAGCGAATGTGGAGCGGAAGCTCGACTCGCCCGCGCGCCTTGGGGCGAGACGCTTCGTCAAAGTCGTCGGGCACGGCCACAGGCCGCGCTGCGGGGCCGAGCTCGCGAGTCCGGGTTTGCGCCATCCCTGACCAGTTTACGGAGATGGGCGGCCGCGCTCGCGCAACGCCAACCTTGCGACCGTGTCTTCATTACGAGCGTTGATCACATGCCGTCGGGTGGCGCCCGTAGGCGCGGAAAGTCGCATGAATCCAACGAAGCCGCCCACCCACGATGGCGGCCGAAGACGTCGAATGACAAAGACGTAGACCCCGCGTAGACCCCTACCTCCGCAAGCCGAGGTGGCCGCGGCTGCGAACGCGTCGGTCTGTTCTGCTCAAGGTGTCAGGACGCTTGCGGGCGCTCGTCAGCGGGCGCTCGGCCGGGAGCGAAATTCGCGCTCGGATGGAAGTGACGATCAATGACACCGCCTTATCGTTCGAGTGACTGTGAGACTCAGAGGCTCGGTCTGTATTAGTGTCTTGTGTGACTCTTCGAGTGGCTGGCCGCGTTGGTTGCGTGCCTTTCTAATGATCCCCGGCCCGACGGGCAGCGGTGCTTGGAGGTGGGGCGGGAGAGGCGTAACGTGGAAGCGTGCCGGGTCGGAGCAAGAGCATGCTCGTCACAGCGCTTGCGGGAGTACCGCTCGCCGCCTTCGCGCTCGGGGGCCTGTCGGCCTCAGCCGCAAGCACGACGGTCGGCGCGGACGCGTCTCGGATCGTGCTCGGTAGCGACTGCTATGACGAGCCGCGCACATACAGCGTGCTCCCCGACGGCTCGGGTCTGACCGCGGTCCTCGCGCGAGGTCGTCCGCTGATGCCACTGGCCGTCTCGCGCAACGGCAGCACGATCGCGTACCAAAAGCGGTTCTCCGGCCCGATCTACGTCTCGCGCGCCAACGGAGCCGGCCTCCACCGCGTGGTGCGGAAGGGCAAGTGGCCGGCGCTCTCGCGGGACGGCAGACTGCTCGCCTTCACGAAGGAGACCGGGATTTGGATCGTCGGCACGAACGGGCGCGGCTTGCGGCGGCTGACATCGGGTCGCTATGACCAAGCTTCGGACTGGTCACCGAACGGAAAGGCGCTCCTCTTCACACACGCGCCAGCCGGCGACGTCGTCGTTCGGCCGCTCCACGGGAAGAGGGGGCCGGAGCTCGTGCACGCGCGGGCCGGGGAAGCCAAGTGGTCGCCGGATGGTCGCTGGATCGCATACGAGGGGTACGGCCTCACCGTTGTCCGCCCCAACGGCGCAGATCGGCACCGAGTGGGGCCTGGGGTCCATGCGTTCTCGTGGTCACCCGACGGCAAGAGGCTCGCTTTCGTGAGCGCTCTGTCGGATATCGCGATCGTCGGGGTCGACGGCCGGGGGTTGAGGCGAGTGCTCCACAGCCTGTGGGCGACAGGTGACGTCATGTGGTCGCCGGACGCGCGTCGGCTCGCTTTCATGGAGGTTCATGGTCAGCCTCCGCAGCTCTGGGTTGTCGACAGCGACGGGCGGGGAGCCCGTCAGCTGACGAGCGCGTGCCGTAACGCGCTCGTCGGCTGGACGCGGCTCGCACCGCTCCTGCCTGCGGCTCCGCCGAGCGAGCGCCTCATCGGGGGACACACCGTCGCGACCCGCGACCCGATCGCCGCACTCTCCGCCGACGGGGCGAGCGTCGCCTTCTTCGTGAGGTCGTCGCCGACCGACTGCGAGCACGTCACTATCTGGACGCCGGGTGACGAATCCATTCGCCGCCTTGGAAACGTACTCGCGCCGCGCCTTACCCCCGCCCATCCGGGGCGGTGCCCGGACTCCGCAAACAGCACGCGCGCCTCCGTCGCGCTCGCCGGTTCTCGTGCCGCCTGGGTCTCGTACGACGACGAAGACAGCGAGGAGTGCGCGTTCACGCTGAAGTCGGCGACGCTTGCGGTCCCGCAGCCGCTGCTGTTGACCGGCGAAGGTACGGGGACCTATCCCGAGTGCAAGTCCGGCGACGCCTACCACCTGCGCGGCAACGGCGATCTGCTCGTCTTCAACGACCCCTTCGCCGAGCGGCTCGTCCGGATCGGCCTGGGCCGCGAGAGGTGCCAGGGCGCCGGCTCAAGCGGCTTCGGGACGGCCAGCATCTGCACAACACTCCGGCACGGCGCCGATGCCGCCCCCGTGGATTCCGTCTCTGGAGGGCTGATTTCGATCCGACAGCGCAAGACTGCGACGGTGCTCGACGAGCAGGGCAAGCTCCTGCGCGCGTTCACGTTCGCACCGGCGGAGATCGCCGCCGCCCGGCTCGACGGCGACCGCCTTGTCGTCGCGCGCGCCAGCGTGATCGAGGTCTACGACGTGACTACGGGCGTCCGTGAGCTGTCGCGGCCGCTGCCGAACAGCTACCGGTTCGTCGACGTCGACGGCGGCATCGCGGTGCTGCAAAGTGCCGCGACCGTCATGCTGCTTCGGCTCGCCGACCGCCGTTCGCTCACGCTCACGCCCGGCGGCGGCCCCCGGTTCGCCGACCTCGAGCCCCCCGGGCTCTACTACTCGTACGCGACCGGTGACGGCGGTGGGCGGCTTGTCTTCATGCCCCGGGCAGAGGTCTTACGGCAGATCGGCTAGATCAGAGCCGGCTCGCCGCGCCGTTGCGTCATCTCAGCAGCCGGCCGTCCGGCGAACGCCTGCCGCGCGGCGCGTCCGTTTGCGATCCCTCGATTGCGGGCGAGAGGCTCGTTCGCATAAGGATGCATCTATCTCTCCGTCGCTATCGCGGTGGATAGCTGCTGCACGCGGGGCGAGAAGAGCGGCCGGTTTAGCGCTCGATGCTGAGACCGCGGCCGCGCGTTCGCTGGTGGTCGAGTTCGATCAGGCGGCGGGTGGTCTGGAGGATCTCGAGATCTTGCTGGCGGGTGCCGACAGGCTCCGGGACGAGTTTCAGCTCGCCCGCGGTCGTCCGCAGCTCAAGCATCGGCTGCCGGCCCAGGTCCCTCTCGAGCTTCAGCGGCTTGCCATCGGCTCGGCGCGCCTTGAGCTCTTCGAGCGCGGCGCCGAGCCGTCGCCGGTTCTCGTCCTTCATCGAGGGGACGATGTCGATCCCGTCGGTGAGTTCGGGGCTACCTTGGATGACGCGGCCGAGCGCGCCGACCACGATGTAGCGAACGCCTTCTGCGTCGAGTGCTTGCAGGACGGCGATCGGGTCAAACGGCGGTCTCGCCATCAGCGCTGACGGGCCCTGAGCATCGCCTGGAGGCGTTCCTGGGGTGCTCGCTGCAGTGTCTTGTCCAACTGGGCGTCCTGCCGCTTGTCGGGCTCATAGGGCTCGAGATTCGTCTCGAGGTCGTAGCCGCAGGCGCGCAGGATTTCGCGGAGTGTCTCAAGTAAAGAAGTGCACCGACCGGAACCGCCAGGACCCACCGCGGCGGAGCCACCCTCCGGGCGGCACCCCGCCGCGGCCGTGCCCCCGGCACCACCCGACCAGCGCCCCTCCATCACCAGGCGTCAGCACGCGCACTCGCTCAACCGGGTGTCCTGGTGTGAGCGGCCGGTCAGACTGAAAGCATGTTCCGACTGATTGCGGCCATCGCCGTCTTCCCGGTGCTAGCGGTTGGCTGCGGCCGAGGCCATGGCGTGAGTGGCACGACGCTGCTTGGGCGTGGAGCGCGTGGCTGGTTCCGTCATCGTCTGGCCGGGCGGTAAGCGAACGTACGCGCGGCTTCGCGGCGTTCGCTGCTGGGCTGAGCTAAGCCCGAACGATCAACACACTCCACTCGTCCAGCCGGCGCATAGGTTCCTGCACGCTTCGCGCATGCGCCCTGCAACGCCGAAGCGGACGGCGACGGGATGGCTGCTACCGATCACGTTTCACGAGCCTGCGAGTCGCGGCATCGGCAACGGTCTCCTGGCGCGACCGGCCTTCGGTGGTGTCTATGTACTCGCTGTCGATCGGGGCTCTTACCGCGTGAGCGCGGTCCTCTCCCAGAACGATAGGCGGTGGGTGACTCTTCGCCGCTCTTTTCTCGGAGTCCGTCGCCGTGAGGTAGTCGGCGGCGGCTCGTACACTCTTGGAGTGCCGGTGAAGGTTGTCTCGTGCACGCTGGTCCTTGCGTCCGCGTTGCTCACGGCGGCTTGTGCGCAACAAGGCATAACGGAGGACAGCGTACGTGCGCAGGTGAGGCAATTCATGAGCCCGCCGGGTGGTTTCTTGAAGGTCGTGTCCGTGCCGTCATGCACGAAGGGCGATCGCAAGGACGAGTGGAGCTGCCGCGTCCGCGTGTTCATGCCGACGACGGGCGACAAGTTCAACCTGACGGTCATTGCATCCTGTACCGCCAAGAGATGTGAGCTGGCGCGTAACGACTGGACGGGATACGGCCCAAGCGATGCGCCGTGGATGGCCGTCATCAACGACTGGTACGACGGTGGGATCGATCACATGCATTCGTGCTCAGCGGTGCGGGCCGCTGTCGATCACCTCCCCAAAGACGCTCCAGAGGTAGGAGCCGGCATCAGAGCCTACGAGCGGAAGGTCTGCTGAACGTGAGCGACGGCACAGGAAGCACCGGCTGGCGACGTTGCGCGAGCTCAAGGAAATGAGAACTCACTCGCCGTCAGGCGTTGCCTGGCTTGACGCGTTTCCGTGGGGGCACCGGTGGGGGCACGCCGCGCACAACACCGACATTTCCGGCGTGCATGACTCGCACAACCATGCGATTTCCGTCACGGCGTGCGGTGCTTTATGGGCCCGCCTGGATTCGAACCAGGGACCAACGGATTATGAGACCTGAAGCTGGGCGATCTGGAACGGGTGCATAGCTCTGTTGCGTGCGCTTAGATGCTGCTGGGCGTGACCGATTTGCCTAGGTCGGGACACGGTTTGGGACAACGATCTGATGCCACGATGACGAGTTACGGTATCCCGACGCGATGCTGCAGTTCGGCGAGGCGTCTGACAAAGCCGATCGAAGATGGACCCCCGGTTCGGGCGGTTGCACGCAGAACCCTCTTCTGAGCAACGCCATCATTACGAGGGTTGAACCGGTGTCGTCGCGGGACGCGCAGAGTCGTCCGAGGCCGCATGAGCCCAAGGAACGTGCTCGGCCGCGGTGGCGGCCGAAGACGTCGAGCGACAAAGACGTACACCCCGCGTAGACCCCGGGCCAGCTCGCTACGCCAACCATGTCGGCGCCTCGTTCGCTGTCTGCCGGCGTCGGGATGATGGTCGGGTGCCGCGGATCAGCAGCTTCTACGGGATCGTGATCGCAATGTACTACCGCGACCACCATCCTCCGCACTTCCACGCGATCTATGCCGAGTACGAGGCCCAGATCGTGATCGAAACGCTCGAGCCCCTGGCCGGAGAGCTTCCAGGCCGCGCGCTCAGGCTCGTGCAGGAGTGGGGCGGGATGCATCGCGCTGAGCTAGAAGCGAACTGGGAGAGGGCAGAAGCGCACCTGCCCCTCGATACGATTGAGCCACTGCCATGAGCACCCGCACACGTACAGCGCGTATTCGCAGCGTCGAGCCACTCGAAGGGTTCGTCCTTCGGCTCGGCTTCGATGACGGCTCGATGCGCGAGATCGACCTTGAAGCCGAACTGTGGGGACCGGTCTTCGAGCCACTCTGCCAGGATCCGCAGCTCTTTCGGCAGGTGCGCGTGGACGAGGAACTCGGAACGATCGTGTGGCCAAACGGCGCCGACTTGGACCCCGACGTGCTCTACGGCAACGCCCGTCCGGCGCCTAAAGGCTGACCGGTTTCAAGCGCGCTGCGACGCCTGCCTGCATCAGCGACCTCCCGAGCGATCGGCCGAGTTCGGAACGGGCTCCTGAATGCGGCACGGTCCGGCTGATCGCGTGCGCCAAATCACCTTCGACTCGTCATTGACCCCTTCACCCTATCGTCCCGAGGTAGACCCCTGAGCCCTTCACTTGCAAGAAGTCCCTGCAAATCGCAAAAGCCGACGCGCGGATTCGAACCGCGGACCCCTTCTCCATGAAGAAGGGCCGGTCGTCAAGCGGACGCTGATGGTGCTACGGGCCGCGGGCTCGCTGTCTCGATGGTTGAGCGCTGCTCATTTCTCCATCGCACCCTGGTTGGGGTGATGAGTTTCGTTGGGGCATGCTCCGGTAGCGCAATTCATTTCGGGACCGTCAGGCGGTCAAAGGGACCCTGGCGCCTGCCGGAGCAAAGGGACGGTTGCGGGTGAGCATCCACCAGCTTGCCTCGGCGAGCTTGCGCGCGATCGTGATCGCGGCGACGCTGCCGCCACGGGTGGCGGCCGAGCCGTGCGCGCTGGCGTTCGGCGAGCGCTCGGTAGGGCGGGTAGCAGCGGATCGCGTTGTGCGCCGCTTCGATCAACGCCCAGCGCAGATAGGGCGGGCCGTGCTTGGAGAGCGCGCCGCGGCGGTCGACGTCGCCCGACTGGCGCACGCGCGGACAGAGGCCGGTGTAGCTGATCAACTTCGCCGGTGCCGAGAAGCGATCGATGTCGCCGATCTCGGCGGCGATCGTGTAGCCGAGCACCCAGCCGATCCCGGCGCGCTCATCAGCAACTGCAGATAGCGATGGTCGGCGGCCAGGCGGCGCAGCTCGCGCTCGATCCCGTCGATCTGCTCCTCGAGCACGTCGACCAGGTAAAGACTCGTCGCGACGCTCGAGCGCCACGGCTCGGGCAGCTCGCAGCGCTCGAGGAAGCGCTGCCCACCGACGCCGAAGAGGTCATCGACCGGAGCGCGCAAGCCGTGCTGGAAAAGGATCGCGTGCACGCGGTTCTTGAGCGAGGTGCGCTTGTGCACCAGGTGGAGCCGGAAGCGCGCCCGCTCCCGCTCGCCCCGCACCTCCGGTCCAGGCAGCCAGATCTCCGGCACCAGGTCGCGGCGGGCGAGCTCGGCCAACACCCAGGCGTCGATCCGATCGGTCTTGCACGCGAGCGGCGCGATCCCCTTCGCCCGCTGCGCATCCGCGATCCGCACATCCCAGCCGGCGAGCTCGAGCTGGTCGTGCACGAACCGCGCCCCGGTCATCGACTCGATCGCCGCCAACACCGGCTGCCGATGCTCGCGCTCGAAGCCGTGCACAAGATGCGCGAGCCCATCGCGATCCGGCGGGCAGGCGCCCTCGCCGACCCGCTCACCGTCAGCGGCGAGCGCGTGCCAGTCGAGACGCTTGCGACTGAGATCCAATCCGACGTACAACATCCGTGGGCCTCCTTCCGTGATCACCCGCCGGAGTCTCTCCGGCGAGCCGGAGGCCCTTCTTCATCGGATTCATTACGAGTTAAGCCCGTCTAGTTCATGGGTTCCATGACTTACGAGCAAATGCGGCGGGCGGCGCCGGAAGGCTAGTCCGTGTAGGTCCACAAAAGTCCAGAGCGTTCCAGCGATGTGTTCCAACGGTGTTCCAATCGCGGCCATTCGGGCGGCGGTCAGCCGGACCATCATTCGTACTTGCGGTCGTAATCTCGACGGCCCGCGTCATCTCACGCCCTCACCTGGCGACGCGCGTCCCGCCGCGCAGATTTTCGAGCCTTCGCCGGCTTCGTGAGTTCGCTGTTGAAATGGCTCACCGCCGCGTTCGGCAGCGCTGTGAGCTCGCGCAGGTGCAGGCTGCCGACTGAGGCGAGGCGGCCAACCAGTTCGCTTGGCGCGTTCTCGCCGTGCACGCGGTCGACCAACTCGTCGCTGATCGCCTGGGCGCAGCGATCGGCGGACTCTGCCCAGCCGGCGAAGAACCTGCTCGCCGCCGTGATCGAGGCGAGCTGTATCCGCGCGGCATGCACGAGCACTTCGCGCACGGCGCCCGCCTGCCTGCCGCCCGCAATGTTCGGGCGCGCGCTCGGCGAGGCCGGCGTCTTGTCGTTTCGTTGAGTCGATGCTGTTGCAGCCATGTCAGTCTCCTCTAGGTCGAAAGGCCTCGACGGCCCAGCCGCCGATGGCCAACAGGACGAGCGCCAGCGCGAGGCCGGCGAAGAACAGGCGCCGCTTCACTGGCCGCGGCTTCGGATAGGTCGGTGCTGACCGGCGGAGTCGTGCGCCGGCAGGAGCGAGTTGCTCAGCGCGAAGCGGGCGACCTCGTGGCCGAGCTTCAGGCCGGCGATGTGATCGAAGCGAAAGTGCTGCCCGGCGTAGATCCGGCTTAGACCGGCCTCTTCCGCCGCCGCGGTGAAGCTCGTGAACGAGCGGGTCACGTCCGGCAGGGCCGGCGAGGTGACCGAGAAGCGCTGGTCATCTCCGTAGAAGCTCGCGAGTGCAACGGCGGCCGCGGCGCTGATTGTGCTGTGGGCACCCGGGTACGACGGGTCGGGCGCTGTGTTTACCGAGAGCGGGAGCCAGCTCGGGTCGGCAGCTGTCAGGTGGTTGCCGTCGCTGTCCGCGAGGCGGATCGCCGTCACCGGCCGCCAGAGCCGGTAGGTGTACTTGGCGTCGTAGAAGGCAATTACCGAGTCGGCGACGCTGAGGTTCAAGGCGGCGAACAACCGTGCCGTCGTGGGCAGGTCGCTGTGGTGCGCGAGCGCGACGGTCTGGGCGATCTGGTTCCAGAAGTTTTGGATCGGCGGGTTCCAGAACTTGCCGATCTCGGTCTGGTCGGCAGTCCTCGTCGTGCTCGTTGCGGAACCGAGGCTCTGCACCTCGTTAACCGCAGCGGCGTACGCGTCGCTCGTCAGCGGCGGCGGCGGTCCCGGGCGAAACTGGTCGCCGCGCTCGAGCACGAACGGCGTCACCTGTCCCCAGGTTGTGAATACGGGTGTCGGGAAGTTCGGCGGCGTCGACCGGTAGTCGCCGGGATTCGTGCCGGCGACGAACGGCGGCGCGGCGACGTTCGAGCCGTCGTTCGCACGGATCGCGACAAGGTCGTTCGCGACCTGGTCACCGAGGCGGATGCCTTTGTCTTTTGCCGGTCCGTTCGGGACCTTGGCGAGCTCACCGGCGTAGTCGGCGTCGAGTGCGCTCTGCTGGGAGGGGTAGAGCGCAACGAGAATGGTATGAGCTGCGGCGTCGGCGGCGGCGGTCTCCGACGCCGAACGCGGCGCACGGACGGAGATCAGGTACGGCTCATGCGCGCGGTCGATCGAGTTGACCGCGTCGTA
>WNGF01034406.1_pt1 | contig 10508 bp, 8 predicted proteins | sample 5400641 | NCBI WGS metagenome assembly WNGF01 (sample SAMN13153371, study PRJNA577476) | soil metagenome | isolation source: 80 cm soil or saprolite under grassland replicate 2 | place: USA:California | collected 2016-06-15
CAAGGACACCGATCCGCGCGCCAAATCGGCGCAGGAGTACCGCGACTCGGCCGGGGTCGACGAGGGAATGGACGGGATCTCGACCCGCTTCGCCTTCAAGGTCTTGTCCGGCACGTTCACCTTCGACACGCAGGAGATCGCGGCCGATCCGGTCCACCTGATGTACGTGCTCGAACAGTCGATCTGGCGCGAGCAGTTCCCTGAGGAGTCCGAGAAGAAATATCTGAACTTCATCAAGGCCGAGCTGGCCCCGCGCTATGCCGAGTTCATCGGCCACGAGATCCAGAAGGCCTATCTCGAATCCTACTCCGATTACGGGCAGAACCTGTTCGACCGCTATGTCGCCTACGCCGATGCGTGGATCGAAGACCAGGATTACAAGGATGCCGACACCGGCCAGCTGATGAACCGCGAGCTGTTGAACCAGGAGCTGTCCAAGATCGAGAAGCCGGCGGGCATCGCCAACCCGAAGGACTTCCGCAACGAGGTCGTCAAATTCGCATTGCGGGCACGCGCCGCTGCAGGGGGACGCAACCCGTCCTGGACCTCATATGAAAAGCTGCGCGAGGTCATCGAGCGACGCATGTTCTCGCAGGTCGAAGACCTGCTGCCGGTGATCAGCTTTGGCAGCAAGAAGGATTCGGATACCGAGAAGAAGCACGCCGACTTCGTCGAACGCATGGTCGAGCGCGGCTATACCGAGCGCCAGGTGCGCCGGCTGGTCGAGTGGTACATGCGGGTCAACAAGGCCGGGTAGGCTCGGCCACCCAGGCAAGAGCCAGCCGGCCGGAGGTAGTTCGATGAACATTGTCGATCGTCGGCCTAACCCGAAAGGCAAGAGCCTCAGCAACCGCCAGCGGTTCCTGTCGCGTGCCCGGGTCGAGGTCAAGTCGGCGGTGCAGGAGGCGTTGCGCAAGCGCAAGGTCGCCGATGTCGAACACGGCGAGAAGGTCGCGATCCCGACGCGCGGCATCTCCGAACCGATCTTTCATCACAACCGGCGCACCGGCAAAACCGACCACATCATTCCCGGCAACAAGGAATATGTCCGCGGCGACGAGATCCCACGGCCGACCGGCGGCGAGGGACAGGGCGGCCGGGAAGGCAGCCCCGACGGCAGCGGCGAGGACGCCTTCGAGTTCACCCTGTCGCGGGAAGAGTTCCTCGACATGTTCTTCGAGGACCTCGAACTCCCCGACCTCGTCAAAAAGAGCCTGAAGGACACCACCGCGGTCGATCTGCAGCGGGCCGGGTATACGGTAACCGGGAACCCGTCCAATCTGAGCATCCCGCGCACGATGCGGCTCAGCATGGCGCGCCGGGTATATCGACCCGATCGATGTGCGCTATCGCCGCTTCGATCGGGTGCCGCGCCCGAACACCGAAGCCGTCATGTTCTGCCTGATGGACGTGTCGGGCTCGATGACCGAGGCGATGAAGGACCTCGCCAAGCGCTTCTTCATGCTGCTGCACGTCTTCCTGACCCGGCGCTACCGGCATGTCGACGTTGTGTTCATCCGCCACACCAGCACGGCGGAGGAGGTTGACGAGGAGACGTTCTTCTACAGCCGCGAGACCGGCGGCACCGTGGTGTCGACGGCGCTCGAAAAGATGCTCGAGATCGCCCGGGCGCGCTATCCGACCGACCGCTGGAACATCTATGGGGCGCAGGCTTCGGACGGCGACAATTACGGCGCAGACAGCAGCCGCTGCGTGTCGCTGTTGGGCGGCGAGGTGCTGCCGTTGTGCCAGTATTTCGCCTATGTCGAGGTCGGTGACGGCATGGGCGGCAGCCTGACCGGGCTGTCGCGCGACAGCGATCTGTGGCGCGCCTATAGTGAGGTGGCGCCGGCCCACCCGCACTTTGCGATGCGGCGGGTTGGTGACCCGGCCCAGATCTTCACCGTGTTTCACGAATTGTTTGCCAAAGGGGGCGTCCGTGCCTAACACAGGTTTCGCAGACGCCGTTCAACTCAGGGCTGAGATGCCGCTCTTCACCGGTCCCAACTGGGATTTCGCCTCCTTGCGCCGGGTCTACGACGCGATCGAGCGAATCGCCTTCGACGAACTCGGGCTCGACATCTATCCGGTGCAGATCGAGGTCATCACCTCCGAGCAGATGCTCGACGCCTATTCCTCGGTCGGCCTGCCCTTGATGTACCGGCATTGGAGCTTCGGCAAGCGCTTCGCCTACCACGAGACGCTCTACCGCAAGGGCTTGCAGGGTCTCGCCTACGAGATCGTCATCAACTCGAACCCGGTCATCTGCTACATCATGGAAGAGAATTCCATGACGATGCAGACCCTCGTCATGGCCCACGCCGCGGTTGGCCACAACCATTTCTTCAAGAACAACTATCTCTTCCGGCAGTGGACGGACGCCGACGGGATTCTCGATTATCTGAGCTTCGCCCGCGACTACGTCGCTAAATGCGAGGAGCGGCACGGGTCAGACGCCGTCGAACGCGTCCTCGATGCCGCCCATGCGCTGAAGGAGCATGGCGTCAACCGCTACGCCCACCGCTCAAAGCCGAACCTTGCCGAAGAGCAGCGCCGGATGGACGACCGGCGCGCCCATGAGGAGGCCACCTTCAACGACCTCTGGCGCACCGTCCCGAGCCTCGCCAAGGACAGCGAGAACCCAGAGGCGAATGCGAAGCAGCACGAGGAACTGACCCGGCAACTCGGCCTGCCCGAGGAGAACCTGCTCTATTTCATCGAGAAGCGCGCCCCGCGGCTGGAGGATTGGCAGCGCGAGCTGATCCGCATCGTCCGCAACATCTCGCAGTATTTTTATCCGCAGAAGCAGCTGCAGTTGATGAATGAGGGCTGCGCGACCTTCGTCCATTACGAGATCATGAACCGGCTGCATGACCGCGGCATGATCACCGAAGGCTCGATGCTGGAGTTTCTGCACTCGCATTCGAGCGTCGTGTTCCAGCCCGGTTTTGACGATCCGCGATTCGGCGGCTTCAACCCCTATGCGCTCGGCTTCGCGATGATGAGCGACATCAAGCGCATCTGCGAGCAGCCGAATGAGGAAGACCGCAGCTTCTTCCCCGAGATCGCCGGGTGCGGCGACCCGTTCGGCGTGTTGCGCCACGCCTGGGCCAATTACCGGGACGAGAGCTTCATCCTGCAGTATCTGAGCCCGGCGGTGATCCGCAAGTTCCGGATCTTTCAGATCTCCGACGACAGCAGCAAACCGGCGCTGCGCGTCGAGGCGATCCACGACGAGCTCGGCTACCGCCGCATCCGCAGCGCGCTGTCGAAGCAATACGATCTGTCGCGGCGCGAGCCCGACATCCAGGTGGTCGATGTCGATTTAACCGGCGATCGCTGCCTCATTCTTGCGCATTACGTCCATGACGGCGTCTTGCTCGAGGAAAAGACCTGCCGCTCGGTGCTGCGCTACGCCGCCCAGCTATGGGGCTACGCGGTCAAGCTCTTGGAAATCGACGCGGCGAGCGACAACACGTTGAAGACCTACGAGGCCGCGGTGGAGAAGGCCGCCGCGTAACCTCCGGCCCGGCGCATCGCCGATGCGCCGGGACCTCCCGATCAAAATTAAATCTGCCAAATTAAATCTGCCGGCTATTTTGCCGCGGCGGCCTGCACCCGCAAGCCCGAGCGGAAATGCGGCATGACCAGCTCGCCGACCATGCGGTATTGCTCGACGATGCGGTCCTTCGGGGTGGTCAAGGGCGGCGACAGATTGATGTGCTGCATGCCGGGATAGCGCTCCTCGAAGCTTTTCAGATGGGCGACGAGATCGTCGGGGGTGCCGGCGAACCACGAGCCCAGCTTCATGTAATGCTCGACCGGCGGCACGCCGGCCTTGTCCCAGCCGCCGCGCCGGCTGACCGCCCCGATCTGCTCCGGCGTAAGCCCCGGCACAAAGCCCAAGGGCGCGAACATCTTGACGTGTTCCTCATAGAGCGGCTTCAGCTCGCGCACCGCCTGCTCCTTCGTCTTGGCCAGATAAAAGGCAACGCCGATCGTCAAATTCTCGCCGAGCTTCAAATCATGCCCCATTTCGTTGGCCACCCGCTGATAGGCCTGGATCGGCCCCTCCGCCATGATCGCGGCGCCGCCGCCGACCAGGCCCTTGATGCCGTGGCGCACCATGAATTCGATGCCGCGCTTCGAAGCGCTGACGATCGGCTGCCAGCATTCGACCGGCAGGTTGACCGGGCGCGGCACCAGGGTCAGCTCCTTCAGGTCGTAGCCGCGATAGGGCACCCGCGCCGGGATCGTGTAGTGCTTGCCTTCGTGTGAGAAACTTTCGTTGTTGAACGCCTTGAAGACGATCTCGACCTGTTCCTCGAACAATTCGCGATTGGCTTCCTGGTCGATGATCGGGTTGCCGAAGGTCTCGACCTCGCGGCTGTGATAGCCGCGGCCGACACCGAACACGGTGCGCCCCTTGGTCAGGATGTCGGCCGTCGCGTAATCCTCGGCGAGACGCAGCGGGTGCCACATCGGCGCGATGTTGAAGCCGCAGCCGATGCGCAGCTGCTTTGTGACATGCGCCAGATGCACCGCGCACATCAGGATGTTTGGCAGACACTCGTAGCCTTCGTGCTGGAAGTGGTGCTCGGCCAGCCACAACGTGTCGTAGCCGAGTTCGTCCATCACCTTGGCGATCGCCTCGGTCTTGTCGAACACGCTGGCGAGCTGGTCGTTGTTGTAGCGCCGATCATTCGCCGGGGTGGCATCCTGGCCATGGTCGGGGATGTCGATGTGACCGGCATAGACCGTCATGAATTTGTTGATCATGGTCTTGTCCTCGTCGCGTGTTGAACGGTGTTCAGGAATTGGCCGATAGCTTACGGCCTCGTGGCGGCGCGGGCTACGGCTCTTTGGTGGTCAGCTTGGCCGCGAGCCGGGCGAATTCAAGCCAAGGGAACTCAAGCCGGGCTGATTCGAGGATTGGCGGCGCCCTTCAGAGCAACTCTTGTAGCGGCGCGCATGGAAGACTAGCGTCGCCCGGTCAAACCCCCGAGGAGGATCCCCCATGATCGTCGAATTTCGCACCTATACCTTGCAGCCTGGCTCGGTCGCGACCGTCGAGGAACGCTTCGGGCAGGCATTGCCGAACCGCGCGAAGCTGTCGCCGCTCGCCGCCTTCTGGCACACCGAGGTCGGCCCGCTGAACCGGATCATCCATGTGTGGCCCTACGAGAATTTCGAGGAGCGCACCCGGATCCGCGCCGAGTCGCAAAAGCTCGAAGGCTGGCCGCCCAACATCCGCGAATTCGTCACCGAGCAGAAGAGCGAGATTTTCCTGCCGGCGCCGTTCTCGCCGAAACTCGCGCCGGCCCAGCATGGCGGGATCTACGAGATCCGCATCTATACGCTGAAGCCCGGCGGCATCCCCGGCCAGATCGACCGCTGGTCGACGCAGATCGCCGAGCGAGTCAAGCTGTCGCCGCTGGTCTTTGCCGGGCATTCGGAACTCGGCGGCCTCAACCGCTGGTGCCACATCTGGGCCTATAAGGACGCCGCCGAGCGCTTCGCGATCCGTGAGAAAGCCCGCAAGGAAGGCATCTGGCCGCCACGCGGCGGACAGCCCGGCGTGACCCTGGTTCAGGAGAACATGCTGGCGGTGCCGGCCGCTTTCTCGCCGCTGCGCTAACCCGCGGCGGCTGACGATAAAAAAGGGCGCCCCTCGGGCGCCCTTTTTTACGTCGCCGTAGCGTCGCTAGTAGCGTTGCCGCCAGGCCGTGTCGCTCTGTCGGCTGGCATCGCGGGGCGGCAGCGGCAGCCGCGCCTCCAGGCGTTCAAGCTCGATTCGGGTCCGCGCGCCGGCCCGCAGCAGCCGGTCGGTCGCCTCGCGCAGCGCGGCGCGGCTTTCCTGGGTATCCTCCAGCAGCGCCGCATCGAACGCCTGACCGGTGCGCGCGGGTTCCGGCGCGCCATACGGCGCTGGCGCATAGCGCGTCTGGTCGGCTGGGCCGGGGTTGCGCTGCGGCGGAGCAGGCGACCACGGGCCGCGCTCGCCGGCGGCGTGCAATGGCGGCTGTGGCGCGCCCGGATTATAAGGCCGCTCGGGCGGACGCGAATCCAGTGTCGGAGAGCCGTTATTGGCGGGCGATCCGTTACCGAGCGACAGATGCAGCCTGCCGCGTTGATCTCCGTTCGCCGCTCCGGTCGGCTGATTGGGTACCGCCGGCCGCGGGGCGGGTGGCGGAACGGGACGCATAAAGGGAGCCGAATACAAGGGTTCGCGCTCACCCGCTATCGGGCGGGCGAAGCTGTTGCCGTCGCGGGGCCGGATCTCGCCTCGCGGATCACCCTGCGAGAAGACCGGTGGCGCTGCCGGCTGAGGCAGGAGCGGCGCGGTCTCGCCAGGCGGCGACCCGGCCATCGCGTCGACCGCAGCTGGCGCTTCCGGCGCGGCTGCCATCGGCGGAGGCCGGCCGTTTCCGCCGGCGCTGCCGTCACCGGCGGCGGCTTTGATCAATTGCGGCTCGCCGGCCGGCGCTGGCGATCGCGCCGTCTCGCCGTCTGGATGACGCGCCCGGCTTCGACTGATGACATAACTGATTGCCGGTGGTGAACAGTCATAGGTCCGAGCGATGCTCGACAGCGTTTCCCCCGCCTCGTATCGGGCCATGATCAATGGCCAGTCTGATTGGGGAATTTTCCCTCTTTTACTCGATTTTTCCATTACAACGACCTTGGGTTACCAGTTCTATAGCGTGCGCGACTCAGCGCGAGGCTGACCACGATTGAAATTCGCGCAATGCCGACACGGTCCGAAAGTTCCGGGACAGTGAAGTCAATCATGTGGACGACAGCACAGGCCGGCGTATCGCCAAAGCCTCACGGGAACGTCGGACCTTGCCCCCGTTTTTCTGAGTCCGGAGAATAGCGGCAGAACAGAGAACAGTGAAGCGTTTTATTCGTTCCAACAGGGCTTTTTTCCAGGTTTTTCGCACGCACAACAGGGCTCAGGATCAGATCCGAACAATTTTCCCAGGATTCATGATGTCGTTCGGATCGAGCGCCTGTTTGATGCTGCGCATCACAGCAACCGCCTCGCCATGTTCGGCAATCAGGAAATCCATTTTGCGCGCCGAGGGGATTGTCGATTCGGCCAGATCGCGTTTGGTCTCGGCGATGCAGTCGGCGAGGCGCGAAATCGGCACGCACACATCGGTAGGCCAGCCCTTCGAGCCGGGGCGCAACGCCAGCGCGGCGTAATAGGCATCGTGCCGCGCCTGCCACAGTTTCGAGCGCGCTTCCGGCGTCGTCGCCCAGCGGAAGTCGTCGCCGCCATGCTCGGCCGCGATCGCCTTGACGAGCTCGGTCTGCTCGGCGACGCCGGCCTCGCTGCCGTGAAATTCGAAGAACAGTGTCGGCGCCACCTGGTGATCCAGTTTCGAATATTTGTTAATGGCATCGATCTGCGCTTCATCGAGCAATTCGATTCGCGCCACCGGGACGCCGTTCTGGATCGTCAGGATCACCGTGTCGACCGCGTCGGCGATGCTCGGAAAGGCGCAGCTCGCGGCCGAGATCGCCTCGGGAATGCCGTAGAGCCGCACCGTCACTTCGGTGATCACCCCGAGGGTGCCCTCGGAGCCGACAAACAGCCGGGTCAGATCATAGCCGGCGGCCGATTTGCGGGCGCGCTGCGCGGTGCGAATAACCTTGCCGTCCGACAGCACGACGGTCAGCGCCAGCACATTCTCCCGCATCGTGCCGTAGCGCACCGCGTTGGTGCCCGAGGCGCGGGTCGCCGCCATGCCGCCGAGCGAGGCGTCCGCCCCCGGATCGATCGGAAAGAACAACCCGGTGTCGCGCAGGTATTCGTTGAGCTGCTTGCGCGTCACCCCGGCCTCGACCGTCGCGTCGAGATCCTCGGCATTGACGCGCAAGACGCGGTTCATCTGCGACAGGTCGATGCAGACGCCGCCCTTGAGCGCCGCGACATGCCCTTCGAGCGAGGTGCCGGTGCCGAAGGCGATGACCGGCGTCCGATGCTCGGCGCATAGCGCGACGATTGCCGCGACTTCCTCGGTGCTCTGGGCGAAAGCGACCGCGTCGGGCGCATGCGCCGCGTGATAGGATTCGTCCTTGCCGTGTTGCGTGCAGACCGCCGCCGAAGTCGATAGCCGGTCGCCGAGGCGCTGGCGCAATGCGGCGAGCAACGCGGGGTTGAGCGGCACTCGCTCCAAAACGGTCGCGGTCATTTTTCGCCTGGAATGAAGGGTCTGGCGCCTCGCCTTACTCCGGCTCGGCCACGCCATGCAATGCTCTATATGGGGCGGCGATGGTGGTTTTGCAGCCTTTCTTCCGCAGGGTTGACTGGCTTTCGCAAACAGCCCATGTGTCTCGCTATGGCGACGGTTACGAAACGTCTCCTGACGCTCGGCTTGGCGCTGACGTTTCTGATCGGCGTGACGGCGCAGCTGATGCCGTCCAGCATGCCCGAAGCCCAAGTTACGATGAGCGCTGAAATGGCGGGCGGATGTGCTGACTCGCAACCGCCTTGCGCCGGGCATACGCCGAACTGCGTCGATCATCTCGGCTGCATTACCGTATCCGCTCTTCCGGCGTTGCCAGCCACGATAGCCGTCCCGGTCGAGTGGACATCACTCGATTACGATCCCGTGCCGGAAACCCTCTCGGGAATCTCCATCAAACCCGAACTCTCGCCACCGATCCTCGCGGCCTGAGACCGCTCATAGGCTGATTGCGTCCGCCGGCTCGACCCTGCCCGGCGGCGGTCACGAGGATTTGTCGAATGAGAGTATCGAGACGTGCGTTCATGCTGGGCGCGGGAGCCGCTGGTTTGGGAACGGCCCTCCCACTCCACCGCAGCTTTGCGAATGCGCAGATCAAAGAGCATCGGCTCACCGCCAGACCGGCGACGGTCAATCTGACCGGCGACGGCCATCCGGATACTGCCGCGTGGGCGTATAACGGCACAGTGCCAGGCCCGGAGCTGCGAATTCGCCAAGGCGAGCCGGTTCGGGTCGTCGTCGCCAACAAGCTCGGCCAGGACACGACGGTCCATTGGCACGGCATCCGCCTGGCGAACGCGATGGACGGCGTGCCCGGCCTCACGCAAGCTCCGATCCACCCCGGCGAAAGCTTTACCTACGAATTCACGCCGCCCGATGCCGGCACCTTCTGGTATCACCCGCACGCCGACACCTTGCAACAGCTCGGCCGCGGGCTCGCCGGCGCGCTGATCGTCGAAGAACGCGAGCCGGTCGCCATCGATCGCAACCTGTTGTGGTTTATCGAGGATTGGCGGCTCGATCAGAACGGAGCGATCGCCCCCGGCTTCGGTAACCGCATGGAAGCGGCGATGTCCGGCCGCATCGGCAACACCGTCACCGTCAATGGCGGGGTTCCCGACCAGGTATCGGTGAAAGCCGGGGAACGAATGCGGTTGCGGATCGTCAACGCGGCGCTTGCCCGGATCGTCGCGCTGCGCTTTGAGGAACACCAACCCGTCGTTGTCGCTTTTGACGGGCAACCCTGCGACCCGCATCCGCTTGAGGGCGGTCGGTTGCTGCTCGGGCCGGCGATGCGTGCCGATCTGATCATCGATATGAGCGGCCAGCCAGGGCGCCGCTACGCAGTCACCGACGATTTCTACCGCGAGCTCGCCTACAAGCTGCTCGACCTCACCTACGAACCGACATCGCCGATCCGGGAACATCCCGATCAGACGCCGAAGCTGCCGGCCAACCCGTTACCGGAACCTGACCTGACCGCGGCCGAGCGCTACGAGATCGCGCTTCAGGGCGGGATGATGGGATGGGCGGCGGCATGATGGGCGGGATGGGCATGGGCGGCATGGGCGGCGCGACCTGGGCAATGAACGGGATGGCAATGACCGGCGACGGTCAGACGGACATGCCGCCGCTCCTGACCCTGAAGCGCGGCCAAAGCTGCATCCTCAGCCTGCGCAACGAGACGGCATGGTGGCACCCGATGCATCTGCACGGCCACAGCTTCCGGGTCATCAGCCGGAACGGCAAACCGAATTCCCGCAGGGAATGGCGCGACACCGTGCTGATCCCGCCGCGCGAGCGCGCCGAAATCGCTTTTGTCGCCGACAACCCCGGCGACTGGATGTTGCACTGCCACGTTACCGACCACCAGGAGACCGGGATGATGGCGACCCTGCGGATCGCTTGAACGCCGAAATGGAGGAAAACCATGCTGACGAGACGAGCCTTGCTGATGACCGCATCCGCCTTGGCGATGACCGGGCCGGTACGCGCAGCGCCGGTCGCGGTAACGCTCTACAAAAACCCGGAATGCGGCTGCTGCGACGGATATGCCGACTATCTTCGGCATAACGGCTTCACGGTTGCCTCCAAGCCGACCAATGACCTAGCGGAGATCAGCCGCAAGGCGGGCATACCTGCCGAATTACAAGGCTGCCATACCGCGTTTATCGGCGATTATGTCGTGGACGGGCATGTGCCGGTCGCCGCGATCAAGAAATTGCTGGCCGAGCGCCCGGCGATCAAGGGCAT
>WNGF01010399.1_pt1 | contig 10507 bp, 11 predicted proteins | sample 5400641 | NCBI WGS metagenome assembly WNGF01 (sample SAMN13153371, study PRJNA577476) | soil metagenome | isolation source: 80 cm soil or saprolite under grassland replicate 2 | place: USA:California | collected 2016-06-15
GGCGGTCAAGCGCGTGCTCGAGGCGGGAATCCCGCTCGAAGGCGCCTCCGACCACGGCGTCAGCGAGGCGATCTACCTCCGCGATCCGGACGGAAACGGAATTGAGCTGTATCGGGATCGCCCGAAGTCCGAATGGCCTCGTCCAGCAGACGGAAAAGGCGTCGCGATGACGACGAATGCGCTGGATCTCGACGGGCTGCTCGCCGAAGCCGCCTAGTGCTATACCTAACGTGATGGCGAAGCCTGTCGAGCAACGGGATCAGGTGGTCATCCGCTTCGCCGGTGACTCCGGCGACGGGATGCAGCTGACCGGAGGGCAGTTCGCGAGCGAGACGGCCCTGCTCGGGAACGATCTCTCGACCCTCCCCGACTTCCCCGCCGAGATCCGGGCGCCGGCAGGGTCGCTCCCGGGCGTTTCGGGCTTCCAGATCCACTTCTCCGATCACGACATCCTCACGCCCGGCGACGCGCCGAACGTGCTCGTCGCAATGAACCCGGCCGCGCTGCGGACGAACCTGAAGGACTTGCCGAAGGGCATGACCCTGATCGTGAACACCGACGCCTTCACCGAGCGCAACCTCGAGAAGGCGGGCTACACGGCGAACCCGCTCCAGGACGGGACGGTCGACGACTACCAGGTGCACGAGGTCCCGCTCACGTCGCTGACAATCGAAGCGCTGAAGGAGTTCGACGTCACGAAGCGCGAGGCGGAGCGGTCGAAGAACATGTTCGCGCTCGGGCTGATGTCGTGGCTGTACACGCGGCCGCTCGAGGGGACGATCGCCTTCCTGGAGAAGAAGTTCGCCTCCAAGCCGGAGATCGCGAAGGCGAACGTCAAGGCGTTCAGAGCCGGTTACCACTTCGGCGAGACGGCCGAGGCCTTCTCGATCCACTACGAGGTCAAGCCGGCCAAGCTCCCGCCGGGCACTTATCGCGGCGTCACCGGGAACCAGGCGCTCGCGATGGGCCTCGTCGCGGCGAGCGTGCAGAGCGGGCTGCCGCTCTTCCTGGGCGCGTATCCGATCACGCCGGCGTCGGGCATCCTCGAGGAGCTTTCCCGCTACAAGCACTTCGGCGTCCGCACCTTCCAGGCCGAGGACGAGATCGCGGCCGTGGGCGCCGCGCTCGGGGCCTCGTTCGGCGGGGCGCTCGGAGTCTCGACCTCGAGCGGGCCCGGCGTCGTGCTGAAGATGGAGACGATCGGGCTCGCGGTCACGCTCGAGCTGCCGCTCCTGATCCTCGACATCCAGCGCGCCGGTCCTTCGACGGGGATGCCGACCAAGCCCGAGCAGGCCGACCTCTTGCTGACCATGTTCGGCCGGAACGCCGAATCGCCGGTGCCGGTCGTCGCGGCCTCGACCCCCGGCGGCTGCTTCGACGCGGCGATCGAGGCGGCGCGGATCGCGCTCAAGTATCGGACACCCGTCTTCCTCCTCTCGGATGCCTACCTCGCGAACGGCTCGGAGCCCTGGCTGATCCCAGACGTCTCCTCGCTGCCGGACATCTCGGTCGAGTTCGCGACGCAGCCGAACGCCGACGGCTCCTTCCTTCCCTATCTGCGCGACGCCGAGACGCTCGCGCGTCCGTGGGCGATCCCCGGGACGCCGGGCCTCGAGCACCGGATCGGCGGCCTCGAGAAGGAGGACGGCACGGGCAACGTCTCCTACGATCCCGACAACCACGACCAGATGGTCCGGCTGCGCGCCCAGAAGGTGGCGGGAATCGCCGGCGACGTTCCCAAGCTGGAGGTGGACGACGAGGACGGCGCGAGGCTGCTCGTGCTCGGCTGGGGCGGCACGTACGGGCCGATCGCCGCCGCGGTGCGCCGCATCCGCAAGGACGGTGGCAAGGTGGCCCAGGCGCATCTCACCCACCTGAATCCCTTCCCCCGCAACACGGGCGAGGTGCTTCGACGCTACGAACGAGTCCTCGTGCCGGAGATGAACCTCGGCCAGCTCGTCAAGCTCGTGCGGGCCGAGTTCCTCGTCGACGCCGCCGGCTACAACCGCGTACGCGGCCTGCCGTTCACGTCCAGCGAGCTCGCCGAAGCGATTGAGGGAATGCTGTGAGCACCAATGGCGGCAGCAACGGCGACGGGCTCATCCAGCTCAGCGCGAAGGACTTCAAGACCGACCAGGAGGTCCGCTGGTGCCCCGGCTGCGGCGATTACGCCATCCTCGCCGCCGTCCAGAGCTTCATGCCCGAGCTCGGCATCCAGCGCGAGCGGATCGTCTTCGTCTCGGGGATCGGCTGCGCCGCGCGCTTCCCCTACTACATGCAGACCTACGGGATGCACTCGATCCACGGCCGCGCTCCCGCAATCGCGACCGGGCTGTCGACTTCGCGGCCGGATCTCTCGGTCTGGGTCGTGACCGGCGACGGCGACGCGCTCTCGATCGGCGGCAACCATCTCATCCACGCGCTGCGCCGCAACGTCGACATCAAGATCCTCCTCTTCAACAACCAGGTCTACGGCCTGACGAAGGGCCAGTACTCGCCGACGAGCCCGGTCGGGCAGCGCACCGGCTCGACCCCGATGGGCTCGATCGACCATCCCTTCAATCCGCTCTCGGTCGCGCTCGGCGCCGAAGCCACCTTCGTCGCGCGCTCGATCGACACCGACCGCAAGCACCTCACCGACGTCCTGCGCGCGGCGAGCAAGCACGAGGGCGCCGCCTTCGTCGAGATCTACCAGAACTGCAACGTCTACAACGACAACGCCTTCGACTTCGTCCGCGAGGACAAGGAGAACCGGATACGGCTCGAGCACGGCGAGCCGATCCGCTTCGGCGCGGAGGACGAGAAGGGTGTGCGGCTACGCGAGGACGGTTCGGCCGAGATCGTGGACGTGGCGGAGGTCGGCGAGGACGCGCTGCTCGTCCACGACGCCCATGCGGTTGAGCCCTCGATCGCGTTCGCGCTCAGCCGGCTGACGAAGGAGACTGTGGGAGCGGCCCCGATCGGAGTCTTCCGGGACGTCAAGCGTGCGGTCTACGACGACCTGCTCACCGACCAGATCGAGACCGCGACCGAGAAATCGGGACCGGGCGAGCTGGAGGCCCTCCTCCACTCGGGCGACACCTGGACGATCGCTTAGCTCAGAAACCCTTCCAGCGGGCTCTGCTGAGGAAGAACCCGTGGCCTCTGCTTGTTCGTGCAGGTCATTCCGCTCGGATGGGAGCTGCAAAAGAGCCCACCTTTGTGGAACGGCTGCCCATACTTGAGCACGCTCGCCTGCTTCTGTACGCAAGGGCGCCTGCGTCACCCGCGCACGCAACCGGTTGCGCACGACCGGTCGCACTGCAAGGTATCAGGCGGCGAGCCGCTCCACGAGCTCCTGCTCGGCGGGACGCTCACGCGGCCACGCGTAGGCCGCATACGCCGTGACGCCAAGGCACGCCGTTCCGGCGACCAAGAAGGCAAGTTGGGTGCCACCCACGTCGGACAGCCAGCCGGCGAGCAGGCCGCCGAGCGGCGCGAAGCCGCCGAAGGCAAACAGGTAGATGCTGAGCACGCGGCCGCGCAAATGGTCCGGCGCGGTGAGTTGCAGGATCGACTGGCTGTGGGACGTCCACGTCGTGAAGAAGATGCCGGTCGCGAAGAGCAAAACGGCGACGGGCCACACGCTCGCGAGCGGCGCAATCAGGAGCAGCATGCTGCTGAACCCTGCCGAGCCGGCGACCACGGCCTTCCAGCTCGCGCGGCCGAGCCCGGCGCTCACGAGCGCTCCCGCCAGCGCGCCGAGCCCGAAAGATGCGCCGAGGGCGCCGAACACCTCGGGCCCCGCGTGGAGCGTCTTCGAGGCCAGCACGGGGACGAGAACGTGGAAGTTGAAGCCCACGGTGGCGACGACCACCGTCATCAGGAGCACGAGGCGGATCGCGGGCGTTCGTCGCACATACGCCAAGCCGGGGCGCATGCCGCTGAAGAGTCGCGGAGGCTCGCGGCGCTCGAGCGGGAAGAGCTCCCGGCGGCGCATCAGAGCGAGAGCCGCGAGCACCGCCAGAAAGCTGACCGCGTTCAGCGCAAAGCACACGCCCACTCCCGCCGCCGCGATCACGATTCCGCCGAGCGCCGGGCCGACTACACGCGCCGCGTTGAACAGGCTCGCATTCAGCGCAACGGCGTTCGACAGCTCGTCACGCCCGACCATCTGGAAGGTGAGCGCGTGCCGGTTCGGCGCGTCGAAGACGGCGGCCGTGCCACCGAGCGCCGCCAGCACGAAAACGGCCCAGAGGACATCGGAGCCCGAGAGCACGAGTACGGCGAGCAGTGCCGAGATCACCATCGAGACGGCCTGCATCACCATCATCGTGCGGCGGTTGTCGAACCGGTCGGCGATCACACCCGCCGTCAGCGAGAAGAGGGTGAAGGGAAGGAAGCGGACGAAGGCGAGCAGGCCGACCGCGACGGGAGAGTGGGTAAGACGGATGATCAGCCAGGCCAGCGCGACGTTCTGCATCCAGGTCCCGCTCAGCGAGACGACCTGCCCCACGAAGTAGAGGCGGTAGTTGCGGTGCCGGCGCAGGCTCTTGAACGTACGCGCGTTGAAGGCGAGGATCGCGGCAGTCACTCGCTCTCCTCTTCCAGCAGCTCGAGCAGCGGCGCGATCGCCTCGTCGACCGCCGCCAGCTCGTCATCCGAGAGCCGCTTGAGCCGCTCTGCGAGCCAGGCGGTGCGCCGGGAGCGCACGGACCGCAGCACGCGCTCGGCTTCCTCGGTGAGCACGAGCGACTGCCGCCGCCGGTCGCTCTCATCGGGCAGCCGCTCGACGAGCCCCGCCTTCACCAATCGGTCGACGTAGCCCGACATGGCCGCCGGCGAGATCCGCTCGAGCCCCGCCAGGTCGCCGGGGGAGATCCCCTTGTGCTTGCGAATCTGAATGAGGAGGGCCACTTGCCCTCCCGTGACGCCGAGCGCGTGCACTTCGCGGCGCAGCTCGCGCGCGAGCTTCATCAGCACCGGCCGCAGGCGGCTCGCGACCTCGGTCGGCTCGAGTGTCTCCTTTACAGATTCCTCAAGATCGTTAGCCACGTTAACGATTACTGTAACGGTTTCCACCTGGGCGGCGACGGGTACGCGCTGGTTCGTGGCCTATCCCCCCGAACCCCCGCTCCCGGGCGAAGAGGAGACGGTCGTCCAGGGACCGCCTCCGCCCGTGGGGCCGCCGCCCGGTGGGCCGGTCGGCCCGCCGCCGGAAGAGCTGGAACGGACGCTCTGGCCTTGGCTGCTTGCGCTGCTCTTCCTGATTGTGGCCGGCACGCTCGCCGGGTACTTCCTGACGCGTGGGAACGACCACCCACGCGTTGCAGTTCCGGCTGTGGTGGGCCTTCAGGAACGGGTAGCCGCCCATCGTCTGCAGCGACTCCGTTTCCGCCCGGAGATCAAGCGACGCTTTAGCAATGAACAGAGGGGCGTCGTCTACGCGCAGAGTCCCGCGGCGGGAACAAAGGTGGGTCGTGGATCGCTCGTCGCTGTCACCGTCTCCGCCGGGCAGAAGGCGGTCGCGGTGCCGAACCTGATCAGCCTGCCGCAGGCCCAGGCGGTCGCCCACCTGACGAAGTCAGGTCTCAACGCCGACGTCGTGCTCGTCCCGTCGTCCCAGCCACAGGGCACAGTCGTTGCTCAGAACCCGACGGCCGGCACGAACGTCAATCCGGGCTCCTCGGTGCGGGTGAACGTCTCCAAGGGGCCGGCTCAGACCAAGACGGTCACGACAACCGCCACAGTGACGACGACCAGGACGACGACAACCACGACCACGGGCACCACGACCACCGTCCCGACCACCACGACGGTCCCGACAACGACGACGTCGCCGTAGCGGGCGTTATGCCTGCGCGGGTGCCGGGCGTAGCCGGACGAGCGGGCGGAGGAAGAACGTGAGCGCGGTGCCGAGGAAGCCGAACCAGACGACGACCTCGAGCAACGACGGATCGCCGTTGTAGCCGAACAGCGCGCTTAGAAACCTCCCGGTGTGCGAGGTGTCGCTGATGATCCCGTTCGTGTTCCAGAGGTGCTGGACCGTCTGCGGAAGCAGTCCCGCCTGCTGGAACTCATGCGTCGCATGGGCCATCAGGCCGGCTGCAAAGACGATCAGGATGATCCCAGTCGCCGTGAAGAACTGACGCAGGTTGAGCCGGCGGGAGCCGAAATAGAGGGCGACGCCGAGGCTGACCGAGAGTGCGAGACCGATCACCGAGCCGACTCCGGTCGCGAGCGGGGACGAGCTCTCGCTGATCGCGAACAGGAAGAGAGCCGACTCCCAACCCTCGCGGAGAACGGCGACGAACACCACGACCGCGAGGCCGATTCCCGACCCGGCCGCGATCGCACCGGCGAGCTTCGACTCGAGGTCACGCTTGATGTTCTGGGCTTGCTTGCGCATCCAGAAGATCATCCAGGTCAGGACGGCGACGGCCGAGAGCATGGTCGCGCCCTCGAAGATCCGCTCGCCGCGCCCCGAGAGCTCCCCTACGGTGAAGAAGAGGCCGGCTCCAAGCCCGATCGAGACGGCGACGGCCGCGGCGATTCCAGCCCAGACGACGCGGAAATAGTCCTGCTGCTCGGCCTTCTTCAGGTAGCCGAGGACGATTCCGACGATGAGGGAGGCTTCGAGCCCCTCCCGCGTCATGACGAGCGCAGCGCCCATTCAGGAGTTCCTTACCACGATTGTAAGGCGCACCTTACAGAGAATCGATTTGGCGGGCGCCGAGGAACTTGCCGAGGGACGCCAGCGCGTCGTTGAGCCCTGAAGTGTCGCCCCACGCTCCCAAAACCTCGAGCTTCTGCGTCTTGCGATCGAAGCGCGGCTCGGCGCGCCCGACGACCTTGTCCCGGCGCAGGATGGGCAGGACGTAGTAGCCGTACTCGCGTTTCGCCTTGGGCACGTACATCTCGAGGCGGTAGTGAAAGTTCCAGAGGGCCTCGGCTCGGTCGCGGTTGTGGATGAGCCGGTCGAACGGCGAGAGCAGCGTCACCCGGTTTGGCACAGGCTCATCCGAGATGTCCGCACAGGCCCGCCACTCCCCTCTTTCCTGCCAGACACCGAGGGCGCGACGGCGCTTCTCGGCAAGCAACCTCTCCGCCTCGCGCAGAGGCACCGTCTCGGTCTCGGGCCAGACGCGCTCGGCGAGGTCCCACAGCCGCTGGCCGCGATCGCGCCCGGCGATTGCGATCCGGCCGCGCCGCTCCAGGAGCTCCAGCATCCAGGTCAGTTGTGCCCGCGTGCCCCACCAGACGTGGTGCTCGTCGGCGCGGGCCGCGCGGTGCTCGAGCTCCCGAGAGGGCAAGGGGCCGCGCCGCTCCAGCTCGCGCAGCACATACCTCCGCAGGCCGGATTGCTCCTGCATAAAAGCCTTCGCCCACTGGTCCCGCTTCAACCTGCCCCAGCGGCGGCGCGTGAGCGCGCGGATCAGCGGCAGGTCCTCGATCGGATAGATGAACGCCTTCCATTCGAAGAGCTTCTTTACCTTCAGCAGCCGGTCGAGCTCGGACGGGTCATGGGGCCCGAGCCGGCTCCAAAGGACGAGCCGCTGCGGCGTGGCAACGGTCGAGATCGGGTCCATCTGCAGGAAACCGAGGCGGCGTACCGTGTCGCGCACGGACTTCGCCGAACCGTCGAGCAGCTGCGCGCGGACGGCGATCCGCCGCGCCTGCTCAGTGCTTACGGTCCGAGTCTTCAGGCGAGGACGTCCACGACGCGCTCGGTGCCGTTCCTGTACTCGGTGCCCAGCTTCTGTTCGAGCGTCCGCTCGAGCTCGCCGCTCGCCGCGAGCTCCTCGACGATGTCGGCCCCGCCGACGAGCTCGCCGCGGATGAAGACCTGCGGGATCGTCGGCCAGCCCGACAGGTCCGAGAGCTCCTGCCGGATGCGCGGGTCGGGGAGGACGTTCACGGCCGTCACCGGCGCGCCCGCTCCGCGGAGCGCCCGCAGGGCGCGCTCGGAGTTCCCGCACATGAGGAGCTCCGGCGTTCCCTTCATGAACAACGCCACCGGCTCGTCCGAGACCACTTGCTCGATCTTCTCTCGCAACATCAGATTCCTTTCGTTTTGATGCGTAGCTCGTGAATGGTGCCATCCGCGAGCGGGTCGGCAAGGGCGTCGTAGACCAGGCGGTGCTGCTCGACGAGGGACAGGCCCTCGAAGCGAGGGGCCGCGACCGTCACCTGGAAATGGTCCCCGCCGCCGGTGCGGTCGACGACCTCCAGCTCCGTCGCGTCGGGAAACGCCTCGCGGAGCAGTGGCTCGAGTTTCTCGGTCGCCATTGCGGTCATGCTACGCACTACAACGGTGACGGAGATCGGCCTCTTCCCGCTCGAGCTCGTGCTCCTTCCGACGGAGCGCGTGCCGCTGCACATCTTCGAGCCGCGCTACAAGGAGCTGATTGGCGAGTGCCTGGCGAGCGACGGCGAGTTCGGGCTCGTTTTGACGGACGATCGCGGCCTGCGCGAGATCGGAACGCGCGCGGCGGTCGCCGAGGTTCTCGACCGTTTCCCCGACGGGCGCCTGAACGTAGTCGTCGAGGGCCGCGACCGCTTCAAGCTCCTTCGGCTGACCGACGGCCGGGCCTTCCAGACGGCCGAAGTCGAGGCGATCGCCGATGAGGACGACGAGGTGGCAGAGGCGGACGTCGAGCGCGCCCTCGAGCTTTTCCGCAACCTGCGGGAGATCTCGGAGTCGGAGGTCGAGGAGCCACAGCCCGAATCCGGCCAGATCGCCTTCCAGCTCGCCGCCCGCGTGGACTTCGGAGCCGAGGTCAAGCAGCAGCTCCTCGAGCTGCGCTCCGAAGCGACCCGGCTTCGCATCGTGACGGAGCTGCTCGAGACCGCGGTCGAGACGCTGGCGCTCGAGCACCGCGTCCGCGAGCGTGCCTCCGGGAACGGGCGCGTCTCGCTCGATTAGCGGCCGTCGGCGCCGCGACTGTGGGCCAGATATTCCAGCAGGTCGGCGCGCGTCAGCATCCCGGTCGGCCGCCCAGCCGTCGCCACGACGACGGCCGCGCTCCCTCCGGTCAGGTCGGCGAAGACCTGGTCCACCGACTCGGTCGCATCGACCGCCGCGAGCGGCGGATCCATCGCCGAGGCGACATCCTCGTTGAGCGAATCAGGATTCCTGAACACGCGGTCGAGCAGGCCGCGCTCCTGTAGCGAACCGATCACGTCGGCAAGCGTCTCAACCGGCTCATTGCGGACGACGGGAAGCTGCGAGATCGAGTACCGCTGCATCAGGTCAATCGCTTCTCCGACTTTCTGGTGAGACTCGATCGTGACCAAGGCCGGCAGTTTTGGCTCCTCGATCCGCTTGAACCGCAGCACCTCATCCACGGTCGGCATCGTCCCCTTCCGCTCGATGAAGCCGAGGTCGATCATGTAGTTGTCGTCGTAGAACTTGGACAGGTAGGCGCGTCCTGTGTCGGGAATCAGGGTGACGACCGTCTTCCCCTCGCCGAGCTGTTTCGCGATCTCGACTGCGGCATACACGGCGGTCCCTCCGGAGCCGCCGATCAGGAGACCCTCTTCTCTCGCCATCCGGCGGGCGGTCACGAACGAGTCGCGGTCGCTCACGGTCACCCATTGCTCGACCACGCCGCGGTCGAACGTCTTCGGCCAGAAGTCCTCGCCTACTCCCTCGACGAGGTAGGGGTGCATCTTGTCGCCGGCGGTGTAGATCGAGCCCTCAGGATCGGCGCCGACGACCAGCAGGCCCGCCTTCTGCTCCTTCAGATAGCGGGCGCAGCCGGTGATGGTGCCGCCCGTTCCGACGGCGATCACGAGCGCGTCGATCTCACCGCCGGTCTGCTCCCAGATCTCGGGGCCGGTCGTCTCGTAATGAGCCTGCGGATTGCCGGGGTTCGTGTACTGGTCGGGCTTGTACGCGCCCGGGATCTCCTCCGCGAGCCGGTCCGAGACCGAGTAGTAGCTCTCGGGCGACTCCGGCTCGACGGCATAGGGGCAGATGACGACCTCGGCGCCGTAGGCGCGGAGGAGCGAGATCTTCTCCTGGCTCATCTTGTCCGGCATGACGAAGATGCAGCGGTAGCCCTTGAGCGCGGCCGCGATCGCGAGGCCGACGCCTGTATTGCCCGAGGTCGGCTCGACGATCGTGCCGCCCGGCTTGAGCTTGCCCTCCTGCTCGGCCGCCTCGATCATCTTGATCCCGATCCGGTCCTTGGTCGAGCCGCCCGGATTCAGGTACTCGAGCTTCGCGACGACGGTGGCGGCGCCGGGAGGGACGATCCGCTGAAGCCGCACGAGCGGCGTCCAGCCGACGAGATCGAGCACAGTCGGATACTCCCGCGGCACGGGAGAAGCGTAATCCGTCAGCCGATGCGCCGAACGGACTCGAGCCGGCGGTTCACCAGTCGGCGGGCTGTGGCGTCAGGCTTCGAGCCGAAGCGGACGCTGAGAAAGAGCGCGCGGTGAGCGAAGCGGACGTGCCAGGAGACCAAGCGCTTCGTCGTGGATCTCCTGGGAAGCCGCACGCGCTCGACGCGCCGCCAGCGCT
>WNGF01025331.1_pt1 | contig 10503 bp, 5 predicted proteins | sample 5400641 | NCBI WGS metagenome assembly WNGF01 (sample SAMN13153371, study PRJNA577476) | soil metagenome | isolation source: 80 cm soil or saprolite under grassland replicate 2 | place: USA:California | collected 2016-06-15
CGGCTTCTGCACCTCTGAAGTTGCCGGCTCCATTTTTTTCGGCAGCGTGACCGTCTTCACGGCAACCGGGATCTCTTTTAGACGTGCTCCAACTTCAGGCGTGACTGACTCCTGGTAGCGACCGCCAAGATGCTTGGCGAGAAATTTCTCAGCCGTAGCAAACATCGCCATATTATTGACGGGTCGAGCGAACCCGTGACCTTCGTCAGGTGCGACGATGTACTCAACTGGAAAACCGCGATCGCGCAAGGCAATCACAATCTGATCCGACTCACGCTTATTCACGCGTGGATCGTTCGCGCCCTGCACCACCAGCAATGGGGTTTTGATTTTGTCTGCAGAAGTGAGGGGCGACTGACGTAGCAGTTGGGCCTTGCCCTCAGGTGTATTCGGATCGCCCATGCGCTCGTAGAAGAGTTTGCGAATCGATTCCCAGTAGGGCGGAATCGCTTCCAGCAAAGTAATGAGGTTCGATGGACCAACGATCGCGACACCAGCAGCATATACGTCAGGAGTGAAAGTGACGCCGGCAAGTGTGGCGTAGCCGCCATAGGAGCCGCCCATGATCCCTACTCGTTTTGGATCCGCGATGCCTTCAGCGATAAGGTATTTCGCGCCCCAGGTTACGTCATCCTGCATTTTCTGGCCCCACTCTTTGTTGCCGGCGTCGAAAAACTTCTTGCCGTAACCGGTGGAAGCGCGGAAGTTTGGCTGCAATACGGCATAACCACGATTTGCAAGAAACTGGGCGAAACCGTTATAGCCCCACGAGTCGCGCGCCCAGGGCCCGCCATGCGGGACGATAATCGCTGGCAAATTCCTGGCGGCCACGCCTTTCGGTAGCGTCAAGTAGGCGGGAATCTCCAAACCGTCGGACGACTTGTAGCGGACAGCCTTCATTAACGCCATTGCCGTGCGGGGAAGCCGCTCGCGGACGCGATATTGCAAAGTCAGCTTCTTAGTGTCGCGATCAAAAAGGTATCGCTCGCCCGGTTCCGTATCGCTGTATGCGGTAATCAACCAGAGACGCTCATCTTTAGTTGAATCCGAGAAGGCGACCTCTTTGCCGGGAAGGTTTTTTTGCAGCAACTTATAATCAGCTTCGAAGGCTTTATCTTTCCAATAGATGCGTTGCCGATCGTCGTTATAGGAGGTGGAGATGAGTTCGTCGCTCACTTCAGAGAATGATGCATTCCCAAAGTCGACGCGGTTCATCGGGTCGGATTCGACCAGCTCTTCTTTACCAGTGGTTGGATTGAAAAGGACTAGTCGAGTGAGATCGATTCCGGCGCCTTTGTTCGTTTCGAAGTAAACCCTCTGACCATCCTTGTGATACTGAACTGGCCCGCAGCTTTCAAACACGTTGCACGAGTAGACCTTCGTAAAGCCTTTGTCATCCACGCGCAGGACTTCCGTATCGCCATTCTCGGCCGAGCGGGTGGCAAGCTTTAGTTGATCTTTTAGATCGAACACCCAGCCGGTAATTCGTTCCGTATTCTGCCGAATCAAGGTTCTCTCGCCGGTGGATATTTTGGCCTTATACAAATCATGCCAGGCCTTGTCGCGGTCATTCAGACCAACGTAAATCACGTCAGGTTCACTGCGCGGGACTGCGTAGATTGCCGCGCGAATGCCTTTCGCGTCAGTTAGATTTCGGGCAGCCGGGACATCCTCACCAGTAGCCGGACTGTCGGCGGGGTTTACGGCATATACGTTGTAGTTTTCGTCGCCTGCCTTGTCCTGGGCGAACAGAATGTATCTTCCGTCGCGACTCCAAAAATACTGGGCTACGGGTCGGCTCTTGTCGGCAGTGATGGGCTTTGCAGCGTCGAATGGTTCCTCGGCGCGTTTCACCCAAACGTTGCGCGTGCCCTTAAAGGGTTTGATAAAGGCAATGAACTTCCCGTCCGGCGAGATTTGCGCACTGGAAATCTCGGGATCGCCGAAAAACAACTCGCGATCGATTAGCGCAGGTTGAGTGTTAGATTGGGCGACGGTCGCCCGGGGTGGCACTAGTATTGAAAGCGCAACGCAAGCGAGGAACAGTAGGGGAAGTAAAGATCCGGGGATTTGTCTCGGTCGAAAGTCTATTCGCATCAGGTCTCTTTCTTTTGTTGTTTGATTGTTTTGGTTGAATCGAAAAACAGATTAGTTGTTACGTTATTGGCTGGCCATGAGTTTCACGGACTTTGGTGGCAGCGAGAAGCAAACTCCCGTCCTGGTCGACGATCATCGCTTACGAAGCGGTATTCCCCATTGCGAGGAACTATGAGTTGTAAGGCAAGAGTGTCTATAAACAGCTCGCTTCCTCTGGAAGCTAAGACGAAAAACTGCGGAAACCATTAGTTTACATTGGCAAATCCCGCGTCCAGCGCTTCGACCAACTCATCTACATTATCCCTCGTGGAATTGAGCATCATGCCCGTGCGGATAACATTTCCGTAGAGCCCGCCTTTGCCGATTAGCACGCCTTGCCGTTTCGTCTCTTCGAAGACCTTGATTACGGCTTCCGGCGCGGGTTCCTTAGTCTCGCGATCCTTTACTAATTCGAGGCCTTGCATCAGGCCCAACCCGCGCACGTCGCCGATGACCGTATGTTTCTCTTTCAACTCTTCGAGTCGTTGGCGCAGATAGTCACCAACCTCCGCGGCATTGCGCTTGAGATCCTCCTCTTCGATTACGCGAATAACGGCGAGCGCCGCAGCCATGGAAACTGGATTGCCACCGAATGTGGAGAAGGTTAGTCCGGGATAACTGTCCGCGACTTCGGGAGTCGCGACTGTAATACCTACGGGTACACCATTGCCCAGACCTTTTGCGGAGGTAATGATATCCGGCTCGACATCCCAGTGTTCAATGCCAAACCACTTATCTCCGGTTCGTCCCCAGGCCGTCTGCACTTCGTCCGCGATGAACAACCCACCATGCTTGCGCGTTATTTCGACGGCGCGTTCAAAGTAGCCGGGCGGCGGAACAATAAAGCCTCCCACACCGAGGATTGGTTCGGCCATGAATGCCGCGATCTCGCCGGTCGTGGTGGTCATGATCAACTCTTCTATGTCGTTCGCACAGGCGAGGCCACACTCCGGGTAAGTGAGCTTGAACGGACAGCGATAACAGTAAGGCGCGCGCGCATGCACGAAGCCGGCAACCTGGGCGGGCAACGGGCGCCAGGTTGAATGGCCCATAGCCGAGAGGGATGTGGCTGAGCGTCCACTATAACTGTGGCGCAGCACAACAATCTCGTGACGGCCTGTGGCAGTCTTCGCCGCATGAATTGCCGTATCGTCAGCCTCGGTCCCACTATTTGTGAAAAATGATTTCTTCAGGCGACCGGGCGTGATCTGGTGAAGCTTCTCGGCCAGGTCGGACTGCGGTTTATTGGCGTAAAGCGTGGAGCTGTGCTGCAGCGTTTTGACCTGGTTGATGATTGCTTCATTGACCTTCGGATTCGCATGGCCCACGCTTACCGTCAAGACGCCGCCAAAGCAATCGAGATACTTGTTGCCGGCATCATCCCAAACGTAAAACCCCTCGCCGCGCACGAGCGCTATTGGCTCCTGGTAATAGTTGGCAACGGCGGGGAAGAGAAACTCTTTGTGTTTGCGGATAGTTTCGGACTTGGTGGTTTTGGTTTCGACTGTGCTCATTGACATTTCCTTATCTCAACATATCTCAGCTGCGGAACAATCCTTCAGTTTCTTGTTTCTCGAGCAAAGTTCCAGCATCAAAGCCGATCCACGAAGTCCCACGAACAACTCGAAATGATTAGTGAGACTTCGTGTGTTTTCGTGGATCGTGTTTGCCTCGTTAGCGCCGGGCCGCGCGGTGAAATGAGAGCGCCAAAATCTCGTTTTCTCAGCAAGAATTTTCACGCAAAGACGCAAAGGTGCCAAAGACGCAAAGAAGAACAAATCGGACTGGACTTTGCGTCTTTGCGGGAAACTGTTTGTTTGCGGTATGGCCGCGCTGTGTAACCCAGGTCAGTTAACATCTTATCAGGTCGGCGTCTTACATGACGCGCTCGACATATCTTCAACATCAGTACAGATTGCCTTCTCGCTTCCGGCCTGTGTAGTCCACGTACACTACTTTCAAATCAGTATAGAAATCTAAAGCCGTTGAACCTTGTTCGCGATCGCCGATGCCTGTGCCCTTAATTCCGCCGAAGGGTATGTGCGCCTCGCCTCCCGTCGTAGGCGAGTTGATGTGGGTCATGCCGGTTTCAATCTCATCAATGAAGCGAAAAAGGCGCGCCGCATCGTTCGAGAAGATCGAAGAAGAGAGGCCATACTCGCAATCGTTCGCCACCCGCATTGCTTCATCGAAGTCCTTCACGCGCAGCACTGACAGTACCGGCCCAAAGATCTCTTCGCGCGCAATGCGCATGTCCGGGGTGACGCGATCGAAAACCGTCGGCTGGACAAAGAATCCTTTATCAAGACCATTCCCGGAGGCGCGCGAGCCACCGTAAATCAGAGTTGCGCCATCTTCGCGGCCGATGTCGATATAGCTCAACACGGTTTTGAATTGACTCTCGTCCACACTAGGTCCCATCTCTGTTGCCGGATCGCTGCCGTCACCAATGCGCATGCTTTCGGCACGTCGCACCAGGCGATTAACAAACTCGTCCGCAATCTCATTAACGACCACTGCGCGACTTGTTGCCGTACATCGTTGTCCGGAAGATCCGAACGCGCCCTGGGCCGTTGATTCCACGGCCAGATTGAGGTCAGCGTCTTCCATGATCACTACTGGATTCTTGCCGCCCATCTCACACTGCACTTTGGCGCCACGTCGTGATGCTTGTTCGTAAAGACGATCGCCTGCGTCTGATCCTGAGCCCAGCACAAGATTCAGGACGCCAGCAGGAACTCCGGCCTCTTCAAAGATCTCCACGAGGCGAACGGCGGTAGCAGGAGTGAGAGTTGCAGGTTTAAAGACAACTGTGTTTCCGGCAACCAGGGCCGGGGCAATCTTCCAAACGGGAATTGCAACGGGGAAGTTCCAGGGAGTGACGCAGGCGACGACGCCGAGTGGTTGTTTGATCGTGTAAGCAAAGTTTGCCGGCAACTCGGAAGGAATTGTTTCGCCGGTCATGCGGCGAGCTTCGCCGGCACAGAAGTCGGCGACGTTGATGGAGCGTTGCAGTTCTCCGCGCGACTCGGCGATGATTTTGCCTTCCTCACGCGTTAGGACTTGCGCCAGATCTTCCTGGTGATCCTCCATTAGTCGCGCCGCCCTGGCAATAATGCGACCGCGTATGGGAGAGGGAGTGGCACGCCAGGCGGGAAATGCCTCCGCTGCAGATTCCACGGCCTGCTTCGCTTCAGCTCGGGTCGCCTGACGCACGGTACCCAGGATGTCGTCGGTGTTAGCGGGGTTTACGTTGGAAACAACGCGCGCAGAAGCCGATTCCTGCCACTTGCCACAAATAAAGTTGCGATACGTGTCCATAAAGTTGGGGATCTTGGAAAAGCGGTGTTGGAACCGTGTGATGAGCAATATATCACAACTTCTTTTTGAGTACGCCGGGATGGCGAAGCGGCAACGGCGCACTCGATTAAAGACCGTGTAATCCAGTGCTTCGCGCGCCGAGTTGCTACCTCACTCCAAATCGGTCAAAGTTACGACCGCTGAAGAAATGACGGTACAAAATACAAACGGCGAGAAAAGAACTCCGCAGAATTTAAGCGAGTTGCTTGAGCAGCGCGTGAGCGCCGATCCACAAAAGGTCTTTCTGTTTTCAGAAGCAGATGGGCGGACTTTCACTTACGCGGAATTCGATGCCAGGGTGAGTCAAGTCGTCAGGATGTTGGCCTCGCATGGCATCAGCAAAGGTGACGCAGTAAGTCTCTTGATGCAGAACAGCGCGGAATACATTATCGCGTACTTTGCCTGCTGGAAACTTGGCGCGCTGGCCGGACCGGTAAACTCTCTTCTGAAAGCTCACGAGATGGCTTACGTCATCTCAAACTCGGAAGCGAAGGCGCTGCTGGTCCATTCAGACTTCCTGACCATTGTCGAGCCCATTCGCGCCGAATTGCCTCTCCTAAAGACGGTAATTCCTTTCGACGACGAGGCTCATGGCACGCTGAACCTCAGTGGTTCAAGAGTTGGAACACCAGGCCATGCCGGTCAGCCGTCGTATCCCCCAATCAACAGTGACGATGAAGCCATCATCATTTACACCTCGGGCACAACAGGAAAACCAAAGGGCTGCGTGCTGACGCATGGAAATGTGATGGCCAATGCCAAACAGATTTGTGAGTGGCTCGGTTTCACAGAGCACGATCGCTTGCTCACAGTAATGCCTCTGTTTCACATGAATGCTGTTTCCGTGACGACAATGGCCGCGCTTTACGCAGGTGGTTCCACTGTTGTTAGTCCGAGGTTTTCAGCCTCACGCTTCTGGCAAATAGTTTCCGACTACCAGATAACTTCCTTTGGCTCGGTGGCCACGATGCTATCCATGCTTTTGGCCACTTATCCGGATGGTGTTCCAAAAGGATTGAAAACCGAGCAGCTACGTTTCGCGATGTGTGGCTCGGCCCCTGTTCCTGCTGAGGTTCTGAAGCGCTTTGAAGAAACTTTTGATTGTCTGGTGATCGAAGGTTACGGACTTTCGGAATCAACCTGCCGCTCGACTTTTAATCCACCCGACGAACGACGGCGGCCAGGATCATGTGGTCTGCCGATCGGAAACGAAATGAGGGTGGTTGATGACGAGGACAAAGAGGTACCCAATGGAACATTGGGTGAGATCGTGCTGCGTGGCGAGAACATTCTGAAGGGTTACTACAAGAATCCTGAAGCAACCGATCTTGCGTTTCGTAATGGTTGGTTCCATACGGGTGATATCGGCTTTCGTGACGCGGAAGGTTTTTTTTACATCGTCGATCGAAAGACGGACATGATCATACGGGGTGGTGAGAATATTTATCCGCGCGAAATCGATGAAGTTCTTTTCCAGCATCCGGCTGTTGCTATCGCCGCAACAATCGGAGTTCCTGATCGACTTTACGGTGAAGAGGTTGCCGCATTCATTGTGACCAGGGACGGGAGTAGTATTGGCGAAGAAGAGTTGATCAGCTTCTGCCGCGAACGCCTTGCAGACTTCAAGTGCCCCAAAACTATTCGCTTTGTGAAAGAAATTCCCAAGGGCCCCACCGGAAAGCTCCTGAAGCGAGAGCTTGTGAAGCTTGCAATCGAGTAGATCTAACGTCGGGAAGGATTACCTGGGGTCTGCCAGTTTAGGCACGGCAGATAACTTTGAATCTTTAAGACGGTCACTCACCCAGGCCCCAAGCAGCCAGAGACCGCAGATAGAGACCATCAGAAGAGAGAACCATTTCCCATAGAGGCCATCTGGTGAAAACTTCTCCGTTGCCGTGTGTAGCATTTCGCTATTGGGAAGCAGGCCTGCTTCGGAGAATTCGTGGAATGAATAGATGGCCACCTGGAGCATGAAAAGTAGCAGGAAGATACCCGTAACCTGGAAGAAGCGCTTGACGTTGACCATGTGACCAAAGCGGGCCCAGCCCCAGGCAAAGGCTCCGGCCGCCAGAAGACCCAGCAGCGCCCCCGTTATCAATTGCGGATCGTGAACCTGTAATAACAGCAGAGCTGTTTCCATTCCTTCCCGAGTAATCATCAAAAACGTAAAGAGAAAAACGCCCGCTAATGCTGCGAGACGGGATGTGCGCGACGACATTGCGCCCAGCCTTTTTCGCATTCTTTGCTGCACGCCTGGCCCGACTCGCCACATGTGAATTACTAGGGTTCCGACCATCACGACGGCTACAACGCCGAGCACACCTTCGCGGAGTGCTTCATTGCCCAGAAACTGACTGGCATATGCTCCCAGCGTCTGTCCAAGTGTTTTTTCCAGAACTGAATCATCGACTCCGTTCTTCAGTACATAACCCAGCGCCGTGCTGGCTGAGAGCGCCAGCGCAATCGCCATGTAAACAGCCGGGGTTAGCCATCTTTGGGCAGATTTGCGAAGGTAAGACAGGATCACAGCAACAAGCAGAAAGGATTCAAAGCCTTCGCGAAGGACAATAATGAAGGAATTAAGCATTTATTTCAGTCTTTCCCGGTTAATGGTTTTGGTTGCTATGGCTGCAGTCGGATTTCTTTCCCCAACAAGCGCAGTATAGTCTAAATGAAAATAGATTTCAATTTCAATACAGCGCTTTCATTTTGCCATTAGCGGATTCCATTGTTGACTTCTTGTTCGTGTCCGTTCGTGTTCCTTCGTGGATCGGCCGAGAGATGAAGAAGGATCCACGAAACTACACGAACGGACACGAAACAATGGGCCACAAATGGCGAATGAAAAATGGTCAAAAGTCGGAGGAATGCTGGTCGGCCAGCACCTATTGGCTGGTTACGGGAATGATTGCCAGGTCAGCTCGCATTGGGCCGATTTCCGTCGTGGCCGTTAGCCGTAAGGGCAGGCGCCGCTTGTCGTCACTGATCCAGGCCCGCAATTGGAATTTGTCGTTGGGAGAATCGTCGGTAGTTAGCGAGAGTTGAATAGCCGGAATGCTTTGCGAGCCCAGTCGAATTATCTCGCGTTTCACAGCGCTGACGAATAGAGTCTTCGTTTTATTGTTTACCAGAATCGAGATCGCATTGCGCTTCGGCGGCGTAAGATTGAAAGTTCGCAGAATGTAAAAGAATGACACGTAATCGTGCGTGCCTACCGGAATCTCGATCCTCTGGCCTTTATCGCTGGTCGCCGCGCCGTAATCCTGGTTGACGTTTAGAATTTGTGTCAGACGTCGCGTGCCTTCACTCAAGTTCATCTCACTTCGGAAGGGAAGCAAGCTCTTTTGATCCACGTAAGAGGTAATGCGATCGTTGGCGGAGAAAAGGCGTTGGGCCGCATTTGTGGTTTGAGCCGCGGCAACAAACAGATAACCGTCATGATTAAAGTAGCGTGAACGCGAGCGGACCTGAAACGTAGCACTTCCAACTGGTTGTTCGATGTTTCCAAGAAAAACCTGATAGTTAAGCTGCTCACCAACCTTGAATGGCAAACTGTCGAGGTGGCCATCGCCATTGCCCAGATCTGTAGATGGTTTAGTAGGCCCGATAACCGGATCGCTGGGTACGATCGCGGGATCCTGCGGAGTTGGCGTAAGAGGATTGTTTGCGATAAGCGGGGGGTGCTTTTGACTTGGAGGAGTCACGAATTCCGATCCGGCAAGTTCTGCGCGGATTTCCCCAGCGGAGTGATGCGCAGTCATTAGCACCGGCACGTGTCTTTCGTCGTCGCTAAAGAAAATCCTGAGACGATAGTTGTTAGCGACCGAGTTGTTCGTAATTCGCACCTGCGACGCGAGAGCGTTGAACGATCCCACGTTTGTTTTAACCACCTGCCGTCCCGTCACTTTCAATTCCGCGCGATAATCGGCGTTCTCGGTTCGCACGGAAAAGTAATAGGTGGAACCTTCGCTAAGCGGTAAGGCTCGTAAACGATAGATGGCTGACACGAAGTCGTGTGTACCGGTGCCCTCCCCAGGGCTCAGCTCTGAGGGGCTGGCCGCAAGTCCTGCCGGTTGGTTGAAATCGTGTGATGTGTCGGAAGTGCGTGAGGCTTCGCGCACTACCTGCTGACTGCGAAAAGGCAAACCCGTCTGAGGGTCGACGTAGGTGATGTAATCGTTATTAATAGCAAACAGCGCTACGTTGACAAATCCGGTAGTTTCGATATGTGAGCGAAGTTGAATTCCTTCGCGACCGAAGAAAGTACCACGCGCAACGACCTGAAACTCCGCGTGCGCGGCACTAATAAAGTTGGAGAAGGACACGTTGTATGTCAGCCGCTCGCCAACCCGGTAAGGAGCTGCAGAGGAGGGAATGGAAACGATTTCACCTTTGCGCTGGGCGGGGGCTGGGAGAACCAGCGCTAAGAGTAAAAAGAAAGAGGAAAAAATAACTACAAACTTCAACCTTGGGTTCACCTTTGCATCATAATTTTAATCCGGAGTCTGAGCAATGTTCCAATGGTCCGGTGGTGGAGCAGTTTCGCACGGTTTTCTCCGAAAAGCTTTCCAGAGCCAGACACTCGATGAAGAGTTTTTGCGAGATCACAAGGGAGGCATCCGCCCTTTTACTTGTACACGCATTCGAACCCGAGCAGTTCCCCTTCCTTGCGTAGGGACTCACCGAAGGCCCGACTCCATCTCCTGAACAATTTTCTCTGCGGCCGCTGCCGGATCCTTTGCATTGGTGATAGGACGGCCCAGCACCAGGTAATCTGAGCCAGCTCTCATAGCTTCAGCGGGTGTCCTGACGCGCTTCTGGTCGTCCATTGGTATCCCTGCGGGACGGATTCCCGGCGTCACAATCAAGAACCCAGGTCTGCTTATAGCGGAGCGAACAAGCGAAACCTCCCGCGGTGACGCAACCACTCCGTCCATGCAGCCAGCTTCGCTTAACAGAGCGAGAGTACGCACCTGATTTTGCGGCGTGGAAGGCAATCCAATCTCT
>WNGF01014695.1_pt1 | contig 10502 bp, 7 predicted proteins | sample 5400641 | NCBI WGS metagenome assembly WNGF01 (sample SAMN13153371, study PRJNA577476) | soil metagenome | isolation source: 80 cm soil or saprolite under grassland replicate 2 | place: USA:California | collected 2016-06-15
CATATGCAGATGGCCGGCGTGCTGACGCTCGACGAGACGTTCGACAAGGCGCGGTGGGGCCACCACTGGGCCACGGAGACAATGGAGGAGCTCTTCGCGATGAAGCCGGGCGAGCACGTCCTGGACGCCTTCAACATCGAGTTCAAGAGCCTCATGGACTCGGCGACGTTCCTGTCGTTCATCGATCGCGTCGGGAAGTTCCAGCTCGAGATGCAGCACCACTTCCTGTACGGCCCGATGGCGATCTCGATGCCGTGGATGCGGTTCCTCGAGGAGTCGTACCACCTCGCCGCGGGGGAGACGCTGATGAAGGCGATCGCGGTCGCCGCGACCCTCGACGGAGGGAACTTCGGGATCGAGGATCTTCAGGCGACGCTGAACATGTGGTACCCCCGCGGCCTCGAGATGTTCGGCTCCGAACTCGGCGGAGACCTCGTGAAAGGCGTCTTCAAGACGCTCAAGAACGCCGAGGCGCAGGCCATCTATATCGACGAGGTCCTCGGCAAGGTGAAAGACGCAAACCTGGCAATTATCCAAGCGAAAGCGAAGGTAGGCCGGGAGAAAGCGGAGGCGCTGCTCAGACGTATCCAAGAAAAAAGGGAAAATGTCGAAGGCCTCTCACAAGAGAATCTCCTCTTCCTCCCCGATCGCAGGTTCTTCCGGATCCGTGGGCTTGCGGAATACGGGGACTTCCGTTTGGCAGGCGGCGACGCAGTGGGAGTAGGCTACGTCTACTTGCCGTACGGCGTCCATGGGGATCTTCTGTTGGACAACGGCCGGCCGATCGATCGCGAAGACTACGCCGAGTACCTGAAGACCGTCCTTCCGGACCGGTACATGACAAGTCGCCACTGGACATTCGTGAAGGACGAGTTCCTGTTCAATCCAAAGTGGGGCGCGCCAGAGCACATTCGATAGAGAGCTCGACGCACAGGCGACCGAAGATCGGGCGGGGTTAGTCGAGAGTGACGTGGTCGACGTGGCGGTGCTAGCTGCGACGTCCGGCTAGGAAGCGGCGAAGCGGACCTTTAGCGGCCGCCGGAACGGGCTGCGGCCGCATACCACGATTCCAAGGAGGCCCCCTTTCCCTCTACGAACCTCTTCGCGACCCGCCGGAATGGGTATGGTTCCGCTTTCTCCTTCTGACCACTTATCACAAGGAAGCTGTCGAAGATCGGATCTTCGAGACGCCATTCGCCGCCCAAGTTCCTCCGGAGAACCTCGCCTAGGTAGGCTCCAAGAGGCAAGAGAGTAGTAGGTAGCGGCTCTTCTCCCTTCGGGAAGTACTTCGAAATAGCCTTGTCCATAATCTCGAGGCTGGCTGGCGAATAGTCTAAGGAGAGGCCGAAGCGATCCTTGAAGGTAGAAACCGCGCTGTCGGCCCATTGCGAAATCTTCGGCGGAGCTGGAGGTGGGCCCTGCCTGGTACTGGCCGTCGTGCGCCCTGAGTTGCTCACGAAGTCCCGAAGCATGACCGGTTGATAAGCCATTCGCCTGCTCTCGGAATCTCTACGGAAGTGGCGCTCGACTTCCTTTGGCTTGGGTCCTCTCCGCAGGTCCTCCTCCGTGAGAAAGAAGTGCTCTGTGACTTGATAGAGAATGGAGCCATCGGATAGTGCTTCCGTCCGGTATCCGGGCGCGTCGAGGAGGAACCGCCAGCCGTACTTCTCCACATAGGACGGACCGAAGATGTTTGCCCAACTGATTTGGGGTATCCCTTTCTCGACACGAATTGTCTCGTGTGGGTTTCCCTCCCCAAAGTCGAGCCCATAATAGCCGCCCGGGCTTTGGCCCGCGTGAGCGAAAGAAGGCTGGAAGACCTCGGAAAGCTCGATGGTCTTCACAAGCAAGTCCTGCATGTAATCCTCCGCCAATCCTTCGGCCACTCCGTAGCCACTTGCCTCCCACCCCGGAGAACGCATTACCAACTCCCGGTAGCCAACCAAGTCCCACGCCTGAAGCGCTACATGAAGATCCATAAGACTCCAGCCCAGGTTGACTGTTGATTCGGGAACTCGGCTTGCACTCGTCGCAAGGACGTGGTTTCCTTCCAATAGATTAAGACTCCACCGACTCAAGTCGGGCACGTAAGCTGCGGTCAGGCTCCAAGCCCGGTTGTAGGATGTCTTTCCATGAATGCGACCACCAAAGTCAAGGGTCCCAGCTTCAACGACCGAGGGGAAGAGAGCACGGTTCCTCGGGCGGACCGATTCCAAGTCCTCAGGACGCGCAATCGTCTGGTCCCGTCCATCGATGTGACGGTACAAACGGAACGGAGAGGATGGCACCGTGAAGGAATTGACGACAGCGTCGGATAGTTCTTCCAAACTCGGGGTTGCTAGACAGTCTCGAAGCACCGAAATCGTATGAAGGACGCCACGTTCATCTTCGCTAGCCACGGTCCATCGATCTCCCTAGAAAGGCTGCACGGTGAGCCAGCTGTTGAGGTCTGGGAACGCAACTGCGAGTCTTGCCTTTAGGCTATCGATGAAGCCAGCCTCGAAACGATTCTTCAGCCAGAGGTCAACCTTCACGAACGGGCGTTTCATGGCGATGGTGCAGCAGCTCTCTGCTTTAGGTCGCCGTCCCTAGAATTTTCTTCAGCCATGGCCGATAGGTAATCTTCTTCACCAGTGGATGAGAGCTGAAGTATGCTTCTACTTTGGAAGGCGAGGGGTCCTCTGCTTCCCGTGCGACGAATCCCTTCGTTATCTGGTAACGAATGTAACCATCTGGCGTTTCCTCGATCTGATAGCCGGGTGCTCCATGCAAGTAGTCTCTCCCGTACCGCTCTACGTATCTGGGCCCGAAGATGTTGACCCAGTTCAGGAACCAAAGTCTTCCTTTTGCCGTGCGGACGGCCACTTCGCGAGTGTTTCCCATTTCGCCGCACCAAGCCAGCTGCGCCCGCGTGGGAGGGACGAGATTTCGCACAAGCTCCGCGAGGCTGCTAAGATAGGGCGAAACGGTTCGGTCGAGTGTCTCCGGGCGTGGACTGGGAATATACAGACCTCCAATCCAAATTGCGCTGGTTCCAGTCTGCCCGAACCGTTCCCACTCAATCCAGGAATGTTCGCCGCCAAGGCGGTTCAACTCTGGCAAGCTGACGCCTATACCATCCTTAGAAAGCGAAGGCAAATACAGAAGGTGGCACTTGGCACGCGCGTCTTCCTGCTTTAGGCCGACGTCTCCTCCCGCATCGAAACGAGAATACAGGTCGTTGACAGCTTTTGCTACCTCCTCCCGACTTTGGAACCAATGGTAGTCGGATCCATGGGGCCATTTCGGATCCGAACTTCTCGTTTCGAACGCGACCCTGAACGGGCCAGCCGCGGGGGCGAGGCTCCACACGACGTCGATGAAACCGTCGACATCCATTGGAGCAGAACATCCCGCAAGGAGACCCTCGGCATAGAGATCCTTCATATCAACCTCGCAAATGCCCTTGAAGGTACGTAAAGCTCATCCGACTCCCGGATTCACAGTGAGCCAACCGGATGTGCAGGAAGATCGTCAGGTCCTCGAACAGTACGACGGCGAAGCCCATGAAGAAGTCGAGGACGCCGCCCGCCATTTCCGCACCCGCGAGGAAGACGGAATGATCAGCTGCGCCGACGACCTCCGTCTCCGGAACTCAGTGCCCATCTACCGCTCTCCCTGCGGCTTCGTACCACGCTAAAAGAGAGGCGCCCCTCCCTTCGACAAACCGCTTTTCGACGCGACGGAAGGGGTACAGTTCGTGGCCTCCGCCAGAACCGGTGATTACGACGGAGCTCTCCGTGAGCGGCTCGGCGAGCCGCCAATCGCCGCCGAGGTTGACGCGCACGACCTCGCCGACGTAGGCGCCGAGGGGCAAGACTGTCGTCGGCAGCGGCTCCTCCCCTTCCTCGAAGTGCGTCGAGATCGCATCGTCCATCTTCCGTAGGCTCTCGGGCGTGTAGTCCAAGATGATTCCGAAGCGGTCCCCGAAGACGGACACCGCATCTTCGGCCATTCGGATGAGGTCCGTCGTCGTCCTTCGGGGCCGACCGATCTGGCCGGCGCGACTTGACCGTGGCACAAAGTCCCTCAAGAGGATCGGGCGATATACAATCTTTTGGACCGCCGGATGCTTCCGGAAGTACGCCTCGACTTCTTCGGGCGGCGGACCCCGCTCGACGTCCTCGTCCGTAAGGAAGAAACGTTCCGTCACTTGGTACAGGATCGAGCCATCGGGGAGCTCCTCCTTGCGGAACCCAGGGGCGTCCAAGAGGAACCGTTTGCCGTATTTCTCGACGTACGGGGGACCGAAGATGTTCGCCCAGGAGAGACGGGGGATACGACGCTCCTGCCTGAACGTCTTGTTTGCATCGCGCACATCGTAGCCGGCGCCTATGTCCACGAGAGCGGGCCGGACTTCCGAACGGAGGTCGAAGGTCTTCGTCAATAGGTCTTGCATCCAATCTTCGGCGAGGCCCGTTTCGATCGCGTACCAACCTCTCTCCCACATCGGACCCGCCAGTTCGACTTCAAGATAATCAGCGAGCTCCCAGAACATTATTTGCACGTTCAGGTTCAGCGATGTCCAGATTTCCGGCTTCTCTTCGCCCAGTTCTCCCGAGATTGGATCAATCCGGCCATATACGCTGTTGCTGGGCAAGCGGCCGCCAATCCGGCGGAAGGCCCACCGCCTCGAATCCGGCAAGTAGGCGGCACTGAACCCCCAGTGGACGTTGTCTCTGGTTTCCCCGTAGACACCGATCTGCTTGTCTTTGGCTCCCAGAACGGGCTTGCCCGGCTCGACTCGACTCCATGATGGTTGATCATGCCAAACGGCACCGGGCTCGAGCAGGTGGTCCACTACCAGATCCTCGATATCGTATTTGTCCGTTGGATGGTTGTATGCGCGAAATCTGGAATTCGTTTGGGCGAAGGCCCTCTTCAGGGCCTCCGCGAGCCGCTCACGATTCCGCCCGCCACCGCAATCCCGGAACGTGGTCCAAGTCAAAACCTCTACCAGCAGACCACCCCTAGAAAGCTTTCAGTTCCAGCCAACCATAGCCACCAAGATTCGCCTTTAGATCCGCCAGGTACGTCGGACTGAAATCGCCCTTCAGCCACAGCTGCACGTTCCCTCCCCAACCTTTGTCGAGACCAAGTTGATGGTACTTCGTAACCTGCTGGCGGAGCTCTTGGCGAAGATACGGCGAGTTCAGGGCGTCATCGCTCCAGCTCTTAATCTCCGCGATCGTCCCATCCTTCAATCGGAAGTCCGGTTTGACGATTCGGCCATCGGCGAGCTTCTCGTAGAGGGCGACATCGTTGAGATTGTTAAAGTTATTCCGGAAGAAGTCGAGCTCCGCCTCAGCTCCCTTTCGAACCTTTTCCGATGAGGAGGTCGTTCTCTTAATCAACTTCGAGATTTTGGGTTGGAGCTCCTTGGGGGCTTTCCCGAGCTTAGAGAAGATGTCGTCGACCACGTCGTCGCCGCGTTTGACCAATTGCTGAAGGATGGCGTCCGCCTTCGACGGCCCCAGGTCACTCACGAATCGCACAATCCCGGCGCTCGCATCGTCTCCCACTTTCAGGCCAGGCTTTCCGACGAGCTCCATGGCAGACTCTGCGGCCGGCTTGCCAAACCCCTTACCGACGATTCGCGCGATCTTGCTTGTCTGCTTCTGGGTCGTCCTGACTGCATCGACGCCAGTCTCGACGGCCTTTCCTACCTCCCTAATCCCATCGACCGCCGTGCCCGCTTTCTTGATATGCCCGAGGACCTTCGTGAGACCCGTCCCAATGACGAACTGCTGCAGGAAGTAGCCCACGAGATGGCTAACCGCGAAGGCGAGATTGAACAGATCCGCCGTCGTAAAAGTTGGCAGCTGGACGCTCGGGTCGAAAATCCGCCAGAAAAACTTGACGAGATTCGTCGCGAAGTCGGCCGCCGTCATCGTCGACGGTCCGTACGGGTTCACGAGGTTGTCCTTCGCAAGGATGCCGTTGACCATCTCCTCGACCATAGTGAGGAGGATCGCCGGGTCCCCGAGGATCATCCCGATGATCTTCGGCAGCTGCTGGATCGCATCCCACATCTCCTCCAAGTGCAGGAAAATCGTAAGATCCTCGAAGAGCCCTGCCGCGAAGCCCATGAAGAAGCCGAGGACGCCGCCTGCCATTTCAGCGCCGGCGAAGAACGCGAGGATGCCGGCCGCGATCTGTCCGAGGACGTACTGGAGCCCGCCCCCGGTCTGCATGGCCATGACGTTTCCGGCGACATCGGTCGCGGTCGCTGAGACATCGTAGCCCCACGTGTAGTCCGCCCAGAAGTCGATCTCGAACGTCGCCGTATACATCGAATCGCCGCTGTACCGGTCGACGACAGTCGGCGGTCAATCCTGAGTAGCGCCAGCTTAGCATGAAGGTGCAGCGACTCGCGTCGGATCCGGACCCGCCCGGTCAGTCCGACGAGGCCAAGTGTCCAACGGGTACTGCTATGAGTCAGATGGCTCTCGCTCGCAATAGCTACGTTCGATCCTGAAGCATCAAGTGTGACGCTCCGAAGCAACAGGATCGTGTCGAGACCTGCCAGCATCATAATGGTCAGCGGTTCGAGGATCGTCGTATTGTGCACCGTCCCGAGAATCGTCTGTTCCAGATTCATCGATGATGTTTTCCTGGAATCAATTAACAGGTTGGAGTGGCACTTCGAGCCGATCGCATACTTACGGATGAGCAAGCTTGGGTCGGGGCAGAGTTGTACTTAGGGATGAGCAGGTTCTCCGCCGGCACCCCGCGTCTCATGCTTTCCCGCATTCGAAACTTTACCCCACCACCAGAAACGCCCCGCGTACCATTCGATGAACCCGGTACCGTAATCGTCGGCCACCCACGAGGCCCATGGCACTCGAGCAATGAACTCCTGCAAACGGCGATCCAGGCGCAGGATCTCTGCGATGGGATTCCCCGAGGGTCGAACAGGCTCAGGGAGGCGAAGAAGGCTCTCGATGGTGTCGCGGACCGACACGATTGAATAGACCTCTCCCTGGCGCAGTTCGGGGTCCAGCAGCTCGTCCAAGTCTGAAAGGTAAGTTCTGTACCTGCCGAGCAAGTCTTGAATCTCCAGGTCTCCGAGCCGCTTCAGCCGCGACGCATCGACCCTCACGAGCTCGTCAAACTTCCTCCGGTACTCGTTGAGTTCCTGCATCATTGCTGGAGAAGACGTGCCACCTACGACGGAAATCGCATGCTCCAAGTCGTCCAAGGCGCCCTGGAAGTGGGCCAGATTGTAGTGAACGGCCTTGGCCTCCGGGCGCGATTCGAGGCCGTCGACGAGAGCGCGCCAGCACCGCGGAACAGCACCTTCAGCGAGCCGGGGCATCCGCGACGTGGCCCTCTCCTGAGCGGCGTCGGTTCGCCGTTGCCCTACCACAGGAATTCTACACCTCCCAATCCAAGGAAGTACTCCAGTGCCTTGCCAGGTTCGGAGCCGAGCCGATGCATCCTCACGAACCGACCAAGGTCATCGGCTGCGACGAAGTAAGGTTTCCCATCAGGAGTGTGGTGAAGGAACCCGTACTGATACTTCCCGTTGTAAAGGTACACAGTCTTCCGGCCGTCCCGGGCTGCATTCTTCGCCAAGTCCTTGAAAGCCTCGAAGTTCGCTGGGGACAGGTCGTTTGGATCCAGGCCGAATTCGGAGGCATGCTTCTTATACTTGTGCTTCAGAAGTCCCTCCGAGGGGAAGTCCTTCAGGCTGTTCTTCACGAGAGTGTCGAACTTCGCAAACAGCTCATCGACTTTCTTGGCAACCGTGCGGGCAAGCGCATCGCCCTTCCGTGCAACCATGCGACCAAAGTCCGCTGCCATGTCGTCGACCCACATGATGCCCAAACGGTCCAGGTTACGCAGTGCGATCCGCGCGGTCCCTTCAAACAGCCCACGCACTGCCATTTTTGCCGTGCGTCCTGCGCTCTTCGCCACACCGACGACCGCACCTACAGCGCCCTCGACGGCCTTCCCAACCGCGTGGAGAGCGTCGACGACGCTCCCGGCCTTCTTCAGCATCCCCGCGATTTTCAGGGCGCCCGTCCCGACGACGAACTGCTGGATGAAGTACCCGACGAGGTGGCTTACCCCGAAGGCGAGCGCGAACAGGTCCGCGGTCGTGAGACTCGGAAGGATGATCGATGGGTCGAACATCCGCCAGAAGAACTTCACGAGGACGTCGGCAAACTCCGTCGCCGTCTTCGACGACGGTCCGAAGGGGCTCACGAGATTCGCCTTCGCCAAGACGCCGTTCACCATGTCGACGACCATCGTCAGCAGGATCGACGGATCGCCAAGGATCATGCCGATGATCTTGGGCAATTGCTGGATCGCGTCCCACATCTCCTGAATGTGCAGGAAAATCGTCAGGTCCTCGAACAGGCCTTGTCCGAAGCCCATGAAGAAGCCGAGCACCCCGCCGGCAATCTCCGCGCCCGCCAGGAAGGCGAGGATGCCGGCGACAATTTGGCCGAGCACGTACTGCAATCCGCCGCCCGTCTGCGTCGCCATGACGTTCCCGGCGACGTCCTGCGCGGTCGCGGAGACGTCGTAGCCCCACGTGTAGTCGGCCCAGAAATCGATCTCGAACGTCGCTCGATACGACGCATCCCCGTCGTACGCGTCGACGACCGTCGCGCCGTTGTCGACGAAACGGAACGTGACGTCGGCCACGGCGACGTTGTCCGTCGCTTGGACGGTGAGGGTGAGCCACGTGTGGACGACGACGGGGACGAAGCCCCACCATCCCCACTCCAGCACGTGGGCCTGGCCGATTGGCGAGAGCTTCGGCGGGATGTCCTCCGAGGCGACGGGGTCTTCGTCGAGGCCGTTCGGCACGACGTTCCGGGGATGGAGCCAGGGCAGGGTGTCCTTCAGGCCGTCCCCATCCGTGTCGACGGTGCGCGGATCCGTGTGCAGGTACTCGTCCCCGTCCTTCAGGCCATCGTCATCCGAGTCGGCGTCCAGGGGATTCGACGTGACGAACCGCTCGAGAATCTCGCCTTCGGTGTCCCCGATGTATACGTACCAGCCGGAGACCTCGTCGCCGTCCAGCACGCCGTCGACATCCGTGTCGGGGTTCGTCGGGTTCGTCCCGGTAGGCACCTCGCCGACGTTTGATCCAACGTTCGGCCCGTCCCACAGCCCATCGCCGTCGGTGTCAGCCTCGAGGGGATCGGTCCCGGCGGCCTGCTCCGCGCTGTCGGTGAGGCCGTCCCCGTCACCGTCGCCAATCGTGGGCGCAGCATCCGCCCCGTCATTGAGGCCATCCCCGTCCGTGTCGGCAACCCGCGGATTTGAACCAGCCGTGAGTTCGCCGAAACAGAACGTTCCGGAGGGGAGCGTCACATCCCTGCCATCGCAGAGGCCATCCGCGTCCGTGTCGGGGTTCGTTGGGCTCGTTCCCGCCGAGATCTCGTCGGGGTCTCGAATGCCGTCTCCATCGCCATCCGCGCTGTTCGGGTTTGGATCCGAGCCATCAAGCAGGGTATCATCGTCTGTGTCAGGATCCAAGGGATTCGTTCCCATTGCCGTCTCGCCTCTGCAGGTAGGACCGGTTACGTTTGGCCCGTCGCAGAGCCCATCCGCGTCTGTGTCCCGGATCAGGCGATTCGTGCCGAGGGTGAGCTCCGTCCCATCAGAGAGCGCGTCGTTGTCTGCGTCGGGGTCGTACACGTTAACCGTTCCGTCGCTGTCTGTGTCGATGTAGGGAGATGTCTCGTTTCCGTCCGGGATGCCGTCTCCGTCAGCATCGCGATCCTGTACATTCGCGAATCCGTCCGAGTCCGCATCCGCGAATGGATTCTGCTCTATGCCGTCTGCGAGTCCATCCCCGTCTGTGTCGGTCGAAATGGGCGAACTCTCGAGCGGCTGCACGGTGCCATCCTTGTTCGAATCCTCGACGCCGTCCGAGAGGCCGTCATTGTCCGAGTCGGTGTCGATCATGTTGACGGATCCGTCGAGATCCGTGTCGTTTTGCCACAGGGCTTCCGTGCCATCCGAGACCCCGTCTCCATCGGAATCCGGATCGACCATGTTCGGGAGGGTATCAGCGTCGGAACCCATGTCCAGGTTCCAATTGACCTCTTGGCCATCAACCACTTTGTCTCCGTCGGAATCGGTGTCGACCCGGTTCTTGAACCCATCCCCATCGGTGTCGAGTCCCCAGTCAACCTCCGTGCCGTCCATCAGGCCGTCCTCGTCCGTGTCCCGATCGAGCGGATCCGAGCCCGCGTAGAACTCCCGCTGATAATACCCGGCCAGCGGTTTCGCCATTCCCGCCTCAGGCGTCGCGGTTTTAGTGAACTTGTAGTAAGTCCCTTGCAAGATTCCGTCGCCGGTCCCGTTCTGATCCTGATCGCCGTGATCGCTGCCAGGGGTCCACACATACAACTCGTCCACCAAAGGAAGGGGCCAGACCTTCAGGTTCCGGAAGACATGGCTCCCGTCGTCGAGCACGGCCAAGAGGCGCATCGTCG
>WNGF01032025.1_pt1 | contig 10501 bp, 7 predicted proteins | sample 5400641 | NCBI WGS metagenome assembly WNGF01 (sample SAMN13153371, study PRJNA577476) | soil metagenome | isolation source: 80 cm soil or saprolite under grassland replicate 2 | place: USA:California | collected 2016-06-15
CAGGTAGCGACGGTAACGGATCTGAGACCGGGCCGGCGGAGCTTTGGTCCGCTGAGCTGCCGATCGTCCACGGTGGCTCAGCGTCGTCCATGGCGGCCACAGCGGGCGGCGTGGCGGTGTCTCTGGATGGCATGCAAGAAGTCAGGGGTTCGAATCCCCTCAGCTCCACCATAGGTCAGCGGCCCTGCGAGGGCCGAACCGCCCCCGGATCGGTGGCGCTGCGTAGCAGACTCGCAGCAAGGTGCCGCTGTACGCCACGCTGAGGCCAGCCTCTGGCGATGGACGGCAGCAGTGCCACGAGGCTTGGTCTGAAGGGACTTTGGTACGATCCTCGGCCTACCTGATCTGGGACTGGCAACGGCAAGGCCGGATCGACCAGCTCCTTGAAGCTCATCGGACGATACGTGCTAGCACTCCCTCATCGCTGCTCACTCCCGTGGGTTGTGGCATCGTCAGATCCAGCTGGTGCTTGTGGACCGTCATGGATTCGAGGGTGAGCTGACTTCACCCGCACCGAGTGGTTCAGCGCGGGCCCGCAGCATCAACGGCGGCGGCCTCGGTTCCTGCGTGGCGGACGGTGAAGGCCAGCATGATCTGCGTGAAGCCCCGGAACAGCGCCAAGAAGCCCACCCAGAACAGGATCAGGTAGGTCCGCTGGGCCAGGGCGTACACCCGGTCGGACCCCGACACCCAGAACGCCAGCAGGACCAGCAGGATCCCCGTGACCAGGTTGAGCCACCAGAGAGGGTTCACCGCGCGCGAGGCGACCCCCTGGATGATCTCGAAGGTGCCGTAGAAGACCAGGACCAGCCCCAGGACCGAGGCGAGGGCGAAGAAGGTGTTGACCGGCCGGATGAAGCCGTACAGCGCGCCGAGGAAGAAGATGGCCGCCATGACGTAGTACCACACCTTCCAGCCGCCTGGTGCCAGCGCGGCCATGCCGAGGTCGTTGATCGCGGCGAACAGGAACACCGCGCCGAGCAGGACCCCGACGGTCGCGATCGACGTGGCGTTCAGGCGCAGCACCATCCAGGCGATCAGGAACCACGCGAGCCCCGACAGCAGGAAGACCCACCAGTACCGGGCCCCCTGCCGCACGATCATGCGCTCCCCGCTGAGCATTGGCCTCCCCTTCGTCCGATTCCACTTCGTCCGATTCCGCCCGAGTCCACCCGACGGTATGTCCAGACGGAAAGCGAATCAAGGCCCAAGATCACGGCCCGTCGGACTCGGACTACCGGCTCAGCCCGGACCGTCGACAACTCGCCCGAGCGGCCTCGTCGGGTGCTGCGACGCTGCCGCCGCCCAGCTGGTGTGGGAGCGGATCGGGGCCATGGCCATATCGGCCGGGGCGAGCACGGCATGTACTTCTCGTTGCCGGCTGGGCAGAGCTGTCGCGAGGGCATCGAGTACCTGAGCCAGCGATCGGCCTTGCACGTATGCGCCTGGCCGATCCGGTCCCTGGAAGGGGCTGGCACTCGGCTTCGACGACCTCACCTGGCGAGCTGGTCCCATCGGGAGTTGTCGTTCAGCATGCCGCGGGCGGAAGCAGCAACTGTGCTGCTGGACATCCTTCGCGAGCTCCGAGCCCTGCTCACCTGTCGGGCTGGCGCCCATCCTCGGTCGCCGGCACCTCGCGGGGTGCGAATCCCGCCTGCGTCAGCATCCGCCGCAGGTCGACGATCGTCTGCTGGTCGACGTCTTTGCTGCGTGGGGGCTGCAGGATCTCGGTCTCGGGACCCAGCGTGACCTTCACCTTGCCGTTGTGCTCCTCGGTCGTCGTCCCGATGGTTTCCAGGAGCGACAGCACTTGGCGCCACTCGATGTTCCCGCTCGAGGGATGGCTGAAGATTCGCTCGACCGTGTCACGATGACGGTTGTTGAGGTCCGCTGCCATGCGCCGTCCTCCTCAGGTTGCCCACAGGCTACTCGCACATCGAGAACCGCATGGCGGGAGTTCTGTCCTCTTCGACTTGGCCACCCTGGGAGAGCTGTTCCGCGATGGCGATCCCGTCGTCGCGGCCGACCACGAGGGGTACTACCTCGGTTTCGCCGCGCCCGATCGGCTCATCGACAATGGCTCAAGGCTCTTCGAGGTCGCATCGTCGCTGCTTCGCAGGGTCAACGGCGTTGGGCGCGTGCGCGCCCCAGCCGAGCCGGGCGGCAAGTTGGCAGCAATCGCGGTCCGTGACAGCCGTGGCGGATCGACGAGGATCCTGAACAAAGGATCAGGCCACGATGCCGTCTGCAGTAGCCTTACCTGCGGGTCCTTAACGATCGGTCACAAGGAGGCAAGGTGCTCCACCGGCCATTCGGAACCGCTGGGATCCACGGTCTGGGATCCATGGTAAGGACGGGGTCGCCAATTCGATTCTGGCGGGCTCCACATAGAAACCACAGCTCAGGCCGGGTTCAGCACCCGGCCTGTCGCATCGGCAGGGATGTGCTGAGCGGACCCTCGGCCGGCTGACCGGCACATCCCGGAAAGAGCGGCCGCCTCATACACCTGGAGGGTACCCGCGTGCTCTCATTGCAGCCGGGCTAATCTGGCGGTGACCGTGACCTCGGTGCTGTTGACTGTTCGGAGCGCTGTCGCCAGCTCGTCGGGAGGGGCCGGCTTGCCGAGGAGGAAGCCTTGACCGTGGGTGCAGTTGAGCTCGATCAGCGTGGACAGCTGTGAAGCCGTTTCGATTCCCTCGCCGGTCACTCGCACGCCGAGCGCTGTCGCCAACGAAACGATCGCGTACACGACCGCCCGGCCCTCTGCGTCCCGGTCGAGTCTTGCCACGAAACCCTGGTCGATCTTCAGGATATCTAGCGGCAGCCGGCTGAGGCTGCTCAGCGACGAGTAGCCGGTGCCGAAGTCGTCCATTGCCAGCTGCACAGACATCCATTTGAGCTTCTGCAGCGTCGCCAGGGCCCCATCGAGATTCTCGACCACCGCACTCTCAGTCAGCTCCAGGATCAGGGAGCCAGGGTCCAATCCGGTCTCGCGCAAGGCGGATTCGACGTCCTCGAGGACGCTGGCGTCCTGGAGCTGGCGCGCAGAGACGTTGACGCTCATCGACAGTCCGGCCGCTTGCGGCAACTCGGACCGCCAGCGGGTGAGTTGTCGACACGCCTCGTGCAACACCCAGCGGCCGATCGGGCGGATGAGCCCGGTCTCCTCGGCGACCGGGACGAACTCGCCCGGCAGGACAAGGGTCCCGTCGGGCCGCCGCCAGCGCACCAGCGCCTCAACACCCACGATCTGGTTGCCGTCCAACCACATGATGGGCTGGTAATGCAGCTCGAGCTGGTCGTTGTCGACGGCTCGACGCAGGTCGGTCTCGATGGCCAGCCGGGTGACGGCGCGGACATGCATCGTGGGGTCGAACACCGCGTGCCCGGCCCTGCCGCTAGCCTTGGCCTCGTACATGGCGGCATCGGCATCCCGCAGCAGTGCCTCGGACCGGTCGTGCAGGGCGACGCCGGTCGCGATGCCGATGCTGGCGGTGACGAAGACGGACTGCCCGGGAAGCTCGAAGGGCGGCTCGAGCCCGCTTTCGATCCGATTGGCCACCGCCACTGCCTGCTGGGCGTCGGCGATGTCGGGCATCAGCACGGTGAACTCGTCACCGCCCAGGCGGGCGAGGGTGTCCCCGTCCCGCACACAGCCGGCCAGCCGTTGCGCGACGTCGCAGAGGAGTTGGTCTCCGGCGTCGTGGCCGAGGCTGTCGTTGATCACCTTGAAGTGGTCCAGATCGACGAAGAGCAGGCCGACAGTCTGCCCTCGCTGCCGGAGCGCGTGCTCCAGCCGGTCCTGGAACAGGGCCCGGTTCGGCAAGCTGGTCAGCGCGTCGTGGAACGCCTGCTCGGATAGCCGCTCCTCGTACAGCGCCCGCTCGGTGATGTCACTGTAGTTGAGCACCAGACCGCGGACAGTCGGGTCGTCAAGAAGGTTGGTGGCGGTCATCTCGAAGCGCCGGGGCGCCTGCCCGTCTCCCAGGGGCCGCATGCGGACTTCCCCGATGGTGGGCATTCCTGGCCGCATCTGGGACCGCTCGAACAACTGCCTGGCGAGATCCTGGTCGTCCGGCTCGATGAGGTCCAGGAATGACCGGCCGATGATGTCCTCGGTCGGGTAGCCGAGTACCTGCTCAATCGCTGGGCTCTGGTAGCGGATGACCGCGTCGGCGCCGATCACCGTGAACACGTCCGAGGCGTGATGCACCAGGGCGCGGAAGCGCTGCTCGCTCTCGCGCAGGTCGGCCCTGCTCTTGTGGAGGCTGCCCGCCATGGCGTTGAAGGCGTTGCCCAGCTGGGCCAGCTCGTCGTCGCCGCTCACCGGGATCCGATGCGACAGGTCGTCCAAGCCGAACCGCGTCGCCGCGTCCTTCAGCGACAGCAGAGGTCGGGTGATCGAGCGGCCTAGCCGCCGGGCCAGGAACAACGCAGCGGTCGAGCTGATGGCGAGCGCGGCGAGGCCGGCTAGGAGCTGGTCCTGCTCCCGCCGTCGCAGTGCCGAGATTTCGTCTGCGACCTGGTTGCCGTTGAGCGAGTGGAGGTCGGCCAGGATCGAACCCGCCCGGTCGATATGGTCATGGAACGGATCGAGCCGGTTGTCGGTCGCGTCCCCCTTCGGGATCGCCTTTGCCGCCTCGATATCGGCCGCGGACGTCTTCCACATCGCCTCTGCCTCTGCCGCGAGCTGACGCTCCTGCTGTGTGGCCAAGGTCTGGAGATCGTCGAAGCGCCGGTCGATCTGCGCACTGAGCGCGACGAACCGCTTGCCCGTGGCCGGGTCGCCCTGCTCGACGGAGGCTTCGCCCAGGTCGTCAGCCTCCACGAGCAGGTGCCGGACCGCCTCGATGCGCTTGGACTCCTCGACCGTCTCCTTGCGGAACTCCTCGAGCGCCGAGATCGAATAGCGGAACGTGACCAGTCCTGCCCCAGCGACCGCCGCGACCGGCAGTAGCATGGTCGCAAGCGCCAGCCTCAAGCGGCGGGCAAGCGATGACCGGGGTGCAGGAACGGGGTCCATGGGACTCTTCTCGGCCAGCGGCGAGGCAAGCCTTAGGGGCCTATGACCCGGTTGAGAGTTACGGGACGCTCGCGCGAAATGAGTACAAAGAGCATGGCTGAGCAGCTCGTCCGGCGTTGGGTACCGAACTCCAGCCGGCGCTCGTAATGATGCCGAACGGACTGAGCCCACCGAACGACCCGCTACCCGGAAGGCCACGACGACATCCCGATGCCCGTAGCCTTGCGATACTGAGCACCTTATTTCTGGTCTACGGTCGCCAGCGACCTGCAGAAATGCTGGTCCGCGCAGCGATGGCTGCGAGATCCATGGTAAAGGATGCGCTCACTTACAGGGCCTGGGTGTTGGGTTGACGGGCCCTGTTGGGTGGGGCTGCAGCTGTGCGGTGCGCCACTGGCACCGAGCACGACGTTCTCCAGCTTGCCGAAGCTGCCGTCGCCGAGTGGACCAGCTTCCTCTCTGGCCAAGGACTCGTCCAGCCGGAGGCTAGACGGTGCACAACTACTGCACGCTCCGGCGGGCCGGGCCCCACCGAGTTGTGTCTTGCTCGGGTGTGGCAATAATGCGGCGGTCGCTGCGATGTGCAGGACCGTGTTGCTCAACTGGCTGCAGAGGAATCGTCAAATCCTGTGGATCGCCGGTCCCGCATGATCACGCGGCGACCTCGTTGATGTCTTCGTCTGGCGCCTCCTTGGGTCGCTCGACCAGCTTGCCTCCCTCGAACTTGGCCCCGGCCCGTACCAGTGCGACCAGGTGCGGGCCGTTGACCGCCCGCCAGCGGCCCTCGGCCGCCTCCAGCAGCTTGAACACCATCGCCAGCCCGGCATGCTTGCTGCCCGGGCCCTTGGTCACCCGGGTTCTGGCCCGCACCGGTGAGAACGCCGACTCGATGGGGTTGGTAACTGGTATGAAAGGCGGTGGATGCCGCCTGCGCTCACGGATCGGCTGGTCGGGCTCTCGGTTGGCCGAGGAGTACGGTGCGACCGTCCGGGACAGGGGCATCCGGGAGCAAACGCAGGTTGGGCAGGCCGGTGATCGTTCGATGGGCTGCGAGCCCGCGTTAGTACGTGGCCGCCCCTGCGACTCGCCCGGCTGCGCTGCGAGCGCGGATCCGTAGGTGTCGTTTGCCCGCCTGTGCTCCCTCGGCAAGCTCGAGGAAGGGAGGACAGGATGCGCCGATGCATCGGGCTGGACGTGCGGATGCGCCGATGCATCGGGCTGGACGTGCACCGCGAGTTCGCCCAGGTGGCCATCTGGGAGGACAGCGTGGTGCGGCAGGCTGGACGGATCCAGACCACCCCGGAGGCGCTGCGGCTGTTTGCCGACAGCCTGTGCGTGAGTGATGAGGTGGCCCTGGAGGCGACCGGCAACACCTATGCGATCGCGCGGCTGCTGGAACAGCATGTGGGCCGGGTGGTGGTCTCCAACCCGCAGAAGACTCGGGCGATCGCCGAGGCCAAGGTCAAGACCGACAAGGTCGACGCGGCGGTGTTGGCGGGGCTGCTGGCGGCCAACTACCTGCCCTCGGTGTGGCTGCCCGACGACCAAACGCATGCGCTACGCCGCCAGGTCACCCGCCGCGCGCACATCGTGCGGCAGCGGACCCGGTTGAAGAACCAGGTGCAGTCGATCCTGCACCGCAACCTGGTGCCCCGCTGCCCGGCCGCCGACCTGTTCGGCAACAAGGGTCGGGCGTGGTTGGCCACCCAGGACCTGCCCCAAGACGAGCACCAGACGGTCGGGGCGCTGCTGCGCCAGCTCGACTTCCACGCCGCTGAGCTGCGCATCGTCGACGCCGACCTCGGCCGGGTCGGCCTGGAACGCGCCGAGGTCCGCCGGCTCATGACTATCCCGGGCGTGGACGCCACCGTGGCGCTGGCGATCGTGGCCGCGGTCGGGGACTTTCAGCGGTTCTCCTCCCCGCAGCGGCTGGTGAGCTATCTCGGCCTCAACCCGCGGGTGCGCCAGTCGGGCGGCCAGCCCGCTCAGCACGGGCGGATCACCAAGCAAGGCCGGGCGCATGCCCGCGGGATGCTGGTCGAGGCGGCCTGGGCGGCGGCCAAGACCCCAGGGCCGCTGCGTGCCTTCTACGAGCGCGTCCGGGCCCGGCGCGGCATGCAGGTCGCGGTGGTGGCCACCGCCCGCAAGCTCGCCACGCTGTGCTGGCACCTCGTGGTTGGCGAGCAGGACTACGCCTTCGCCCGGCCCTCGCTCACCGACAAGAAGCTGCGGGCGCTGGAGCTCCGCGCCGGCATGCCGCCCCGGCGCGGGCAGAAGGGCACCGCCGCCGCCTATTCCCTCAAGGAGGTCCGCCGACGCGAGCGGGCGCTCACCGAGCAGGCCGAGGTCGCCTACCGCCAGCTCGTCGCGAGCTGGCAACCAAAGCGGCCAGCGGCCAAGCCCCAATGACCCAGAGCGAGGGGCGTGGCCGCCACCACTGGGGCCGCGACGTTTGGGCCCTCAAGGGGCAAGCTGCGCGGCAGGGCTCCCAGCCCCACGGCCCTGCTCTTGGCTCCGGGGTCGACCACGCCCGCCGAGCAGGCTAATCCCGCCCCTTCCGGCCGACAATGCGCACGGGCCTTGAATCTTTCATCCGTCGTGCGCAGGTGCAGCCAGTGCTCGGCCGGGAAGTCGAAGAAGCACAGCAGCGCCTCGGCGTCGTCGACCACCTTGGCGACCGCCTTGGGCCACTTGGCGCCGTAGTCGCTGACCAGCGCCCCGATCGCCTGCTCGGCGTGGGCCCGGTCCTCGGCGCCGATGATCTCGTGCAGCGCCCCACGTGGACGCTCTTGGGCAACGCCCCCAGGACATTTCGCACCTTATGGGCTTGTATGGAAATAATGTGCCGCTATTCGTCCTGGTATTCCGATCGGACGCCCTTGAGGTGGCATGGCGGTCGCAGAGGATGCTCGCGTGCAACTGTCGGTGCGGTTTGGGCTGCTACTGCCGCACCTCAACGAGCGCCAGCGGCGCCTGCTGCTGGCCACCGAGGCCCGGCTGCTGGGCCATGGGGGCGTGCGCGCCGTCGCCCAGGTGGCTAAGGTCAGCGAGACCACCATCCGCAAGGGCCTGCTGGAGCTGGACGCGGACCAGGGGCCACTGCCGCTCGGCCGCGCCAGGCGGCCGGGTGGTGGGCGCAAACGGGCCGAGGACAACGACCCAGGACTGGTGCCTGCCCTGCTGGGGCTGGTGGAGCCGGACGAGCGGGGCGACCCGATGTCGCCGCTGCGGTGGACGACTAAATCGCTGCGGCACCTCGCCACAGAGCTGGCCCGGCAGGGGCATGCGGTGTCGGCGTCCACGGTCGGCAGGCTGCTGCGCGAGCAGGGCTTTAGCCTGCAGGGCACCGCCAAGACCCTGGAGGGCGCGCAGCACCCCGACCGGGATGCGCAGTTCCGCTACATCTATGAGCAGGTCAAGGCGCAGCAGGCCGACGGGGAGCCGGTCATCAGCGTCGATGCCAAGAAGAAGGAGATGCTGGGGCAACTGCCTAACGCCGGCCGGGAGTGGCGCCCCAAGGGTGACCCGATCCGCGTCGAGGATCACAGCTTCTTCACCGCTCCCCACGGCGAGCAGGCCATCCCGTATGGCGTCTACGACCTCACCCGAGACGCCGGCTGGGTCAACGTCGGCGTCGATCACGACACCGCCACGTTCGCGGTCGCGTCCATCCGCCGCTGGTGGCAGGCGCGCGGCCGGCTCGACTACCCCGACGCGACCCGGCTGCTGATCACCGCGGACGCGGGCGGCTCCAACAGCTGCCGCTACCGGGTCTGGAAGGCAGAGCTGGCCCGGCTGGCCGCCGAGGCGGGCCTGACCATCACGGTCTGCCATTTCCCGCCGGGCACCTCCAAGTGGAACAAGATCGAGCACCGGCTGTTTTCGCAGATCACGATGAACTGGCGCGGCCGGCCGTTGACCAGCCATGAGGTCGTGGTCAACACCATCGGCTCCACCCGGACCCGCACCGGGCTGCGGGTCCAGGCCGAGCTGGACCGGGGGGCCTACCCGACCGGGGTCGCGGTCAGCAAGGCGCACCTGGCGGCGCTGCCGATCCAGCCGCACGCCACCCACGGCGCATGGAACTACACCATCTCCCCAGCCGCCGGGCCGCCCAGCCCGCAAGCGGGCACCAGCGGCCCACCGGCGGCGGCCAAGCGCGCGGCGATGCTGCGAATCCTGGCGCACCCGCGGCTGACTGGCATGCCCCGGCAGGAGCTGGGCGCCCTGGCCGACAGGCTGGCCCCCGAGCAGGCGGCCGCCCGGGAGCAGCGCTGCTACCAGCAGCGCGGCGGTCCGCGCCGCCAGACCCCCGGCGCCCACGGCCGGCCGATCCTGTCAGATCGCGACCGGCTCCTGGTCGCCGTGGTCTACCTGCGGCAGGTGTGCTCCCAGCAGGTGCTGGCCGACCTGCTCGGGGTGACCCAGCCGGTGATCGGCCCCGCGGTCAAGGAGACCCGGCGGCTTCTGGCCGAGCAGCAGCACACCATTACGCCGACCGCATTGCGCCTTGGCTGCCCGCAGGACGTTCTCGACTACGCCCACACCGGCAACGCCCGAACCGACCCGGCCCGGTTACGCCGTCATCAGCAACTGGCCGATCCAGCCCTGACCAGCATGCCGCGCGCCGACCTGGATCTGCTGGTGGAGCGCCTGTCGATCCGGCAGGCCGCCCTGGTCGAGCGGCGTCGCCACCAGCGCCGGGGCGGGGACCGGCTGCCGGGCACCAGAAGGGGCATCTTCCAGCAGAAGATCACCGACCCTGAACGGGTCCTGGCCACCGTCTTGCACCTGCGGCAGGTCTGCACCCAGGGGGCACTGGCCGACCTGTTTGACGTGAGCCGTGGCACCATCCGCAACGCGATCGACGACGTGCTCCCCCTGCTGGAGGAAGACGGCTTCCAGCTCCCACCCTCGCCCGTGCGGCTTCGTAGCAGGGCGGAGGTGCTCGCCTTGGTCACCGCCCACGACACCGCATCGGCCGCCAGCAAGCCACCAGCTTGAATCCGCACAAGCCCTATGGACCCAACAGCGCTGCTCGCGGGTGGCGGGGAACACCTCCCGCAGCGCGGCCCACAGCCCCAGCGCGCCGTCGCCCACCATCACCACCGGGGCGCGCATCCCGCGGCGGCGAAGGTCGCGCAGCAGCTCCGCCCACGCGTCGCCGGACTCCCGCTCGCCGTCGGCGACCGCGACCAGCTCCTTGGTGCCGTCGGCGCGCACGCCCACGATGACCAGGCAGCACAGCCGCCCGTCCTCCAGGCGCAGGTTGAAGTGGATGGGTCGGGCCGGGGCGCGGTGCCGTCGTTTCGGACGGTCCGTTTCCCCGACCCGCACCGCCGAGTGAAGTGGGCCGCCGGCGAGGTGCCCGTGGCTTGGGTCCTTTTCCGTCGGCCTCTTCCCGAACAGGGCTTGCCAGTTTCCCGGCACCCTGCTCTCCGGTGATCATTTCCGGATGGGCGCGGTCGCCCGGCCGGC
>WNGF01014782.1_pt1 | contig 10500 bp, 8 predicted proteins | sample 5400641 | NCBI WGS metagenome assembly WNGF01 (sample SAMN13153371, study PRJNA577476) | soil metagenome | isolation source: 80 cm soil or saprolite under grassland replicate 2 | place: USA:California | collected 2016-06-15
GCCGGCGAGCGTGGTGTGCCCGTCCTCCGGCGCGCAGACGCGCTCAGCGCGCTGGCGGCGACGCGACGCACCGTCGCGGTGGCCGGGAGCCACGGGAAGACGACGATGTCGTCGATGCTGGCGCTGATCCTGCGCGCGGCCGGCTCACGGCCGAGCTTCATAATCGGCGGTGACCTCAACGAGGTCGGCACCAATGCCGCCTACGACGAAGGGGAGTGGCTCGTCGTCGAAGCCGACGAGAGCGACGGCACCTTTCTCGAGCTCTCCCCGGAGGCGGGGATGGTCGCGAACGTCGAGCCCGATCATCTCGACCACTACGGCGGCTTCGCCGAGCTGGTCGCCGCGTTCGACCGGTTCCTCGCCGGGATTCCCGGCCCGCGTGTCGCGTGCTTCGACGATCCGGTCGCGTGCCGTCTCGCCCGCGAACACGGCGGCACCGTGACATACGGGTTCGCGGATGGGGCGACCTATCGCATCGTCGAATACGACGGAGACCGGAACGGGAGCCGTTTCCGCGTGCAACGTGCCGGCCACGAGCTCGGAAGGATCGATCTTCCCGTGCCGGGCCGTCACAACGCACAGAACGCCACCGGCGCGACGGCGATGGCGCTCGAGCTGGGCGCACCATTCGAATCTGCCGCCGAGGCGCTCCGGGGCTTCGGTGGGGTGGCGCGACGGTTCCAGTTCCGCGGCGAGGTCGACGGCGTGACGCTGATCGACGACTATGCGCACATCCCGGGCGAGATCGCGGCGATGGTGCGCGCCGCCCGCGAGGGCGGCTGGGGGCGCGTGATCGTGGTGTTCCAACCACATCGGTACACGCGCACCGCTCGGCTGTGGCGCGACTTCGCCGACGCGTTCACCGGCGCCGACCTCGTCGTTCTCACCGATGTCTACGCGGCCAACGAGACGCCACAGCCGGGCGTGTCGGGGAGGCTGATCCTGGGGGCAGTGCTCGAGGCCCATCCGGTGCTACCGGTCGTCTATCTGCCTCGTCGAGCCGACGTCGTGCAGCACGCGCTCCGCCTTGCCCGACCGGGCGACGTGGTTCTCACGTTGGGCGCGGGCGACCTCACGACCGTGCCCGACGAGTGGCTGACCCGGGCGGCGTCATGAGCGTCTCCGGCGCCGATCTCGACACGCTCGCGGCCGAGCTCCGCGAGCGCCTGCCCGGCTCGACGTCAGAGCAGGTCCCGTTCGCGGACCTCAGCACGTACCGGATCGGCGGTCCCGTGGCCGTCCTCGCACGCGGACGTGAACGGGCCGGCCGTGCGCGCCGGCGGCGCGGTGCCCCTGCCCGTGCTGGCGCGCCGGACGGCGGCCGCCAGTCTCACCGGCCTGGAGTTCTATGTCGGCATCCCGGGATCGGTGGGCGGGGCGGTCCGCATGAACGCGGGCGGTCACGGCAGGGAGACCGTCGAGGTGCTCCGGCGAGTCTGGGTGCTCGACCTGCTCGGCGGGGGCGAGCCCGACGCGTCCGTGGAGCGCAGCGCGGCGGAGCTCGACCTTGGCTACCGCCGCTCCAACCTGAGGGCGAGCGACGTCGTGTGCGCCGCCGAGTTCACGGTCACGGCCGACGACGCGGCCGCGTGCGAGGCGCGCGTGGCCGACATCGTTCGATGGCGACGCGAGCATCAGCCCGGCGGGCAGAACGCAGGCTCCGTCTTCCGCAACCCGCCTGGTGACAGTGCCGGCCGGCTCATCGATGCGACGGGGCTCAAGGGCCTGCGGGTCGGCGGCGCAGTCGTGTCCGAGAAGCACGCCAACTTCTTTCAGGCCGACCCGGGTGCGACTGCCCGCGACGTACGGGAGCTCGTCGCCGAGGTCCGGCGTCGCGTCGCACAGGCGACCGGCGTGGAGCTCGTTCCCGAGCTCCACATCTTCGGCGACGACATCGGTGACAACGGCGAACACGGACGGAACGCGTGACCACCCGCGCGCAGCGTCAGAGCCCCGCCCGCCGCCCTGCGCGCAAGGCGCCAGTGCGGCGGCCGCGGGCCTCCATCGACCCCCGGATCCGGGATCGCCGGGTGGCGGTGACGCGGGCCCAGGGCCGGCGTCGCCTCCGCGGGCTGGTCGCAGTTCTGGTGCTTGCGATTCTCGCGGCCGCGGCATGGCTCGTGACGCACTCGGCGCTGCTCGATGTGGACCGCGTTCGCGTGACTGCGACGCAGCACGTGACGGCGCGGGATGTGCGCCGCGCCAGCGGCGTGCATCTCGGAGAACCACTCCTGTTCCTCGACCGACCACGCTCGTGCCGAACGGCGACTCTCCGGTGAAGTCGACCTTCGGGTCACCGAACGCGCGCCGGCGGCGTGGGCGCGGCGGGCACCGGACGTCGTCGCCCTCGTCGACGAGCGCGGCCGCGTTCTCGCCGATGCTCCGGAGGCGCCTGGTGAGCTCGCGGAGCTGAGCGGCCTGGCGAAGATCCCGGCCCCCGGGCGGCAGATCGCGCCCCGCGCGGCGCCACAGGTTCTCGGGAAGCTGCCTGATGAGCTTCGCGGCCGAATCGCGCGCGTGGGGGCGACCGGAGGCGGGGTCGTGCTCGCGCTGCGCGACGGCCCCGAGGTACGCCTCGGACCGCCCGACAACGTTCCGGCGAAGACTCGCGCTGCGCTGGCGGTGCTCGGCACGATCACCGGCCCGCCGCCCGCGTACGTCGACGTGCGCGTCCCGACCGCGCCCGTCACGGGCTGAGAGAGCACGCCGGCCGTCTCGACCCGGAGACGAGCGCGTTCACTTCGCGCACTCCGCGTAGGTTGTCCGCGTCGAATGATTCTCGTGTTGACCGTGAGGCTGATGTTGGATAGCGTCGCAACCGCGGCCGGAACTCTCGTTGCGGGCTCGAGCGGCGGTATGCGTGCGCGCGGCCGAGATGACCTGCGAGAATGCACCTCGACGCGCCGACGGCGGAAGGGTGCCCGGCAACGGGTTGCAGCGCCGCGCGAGGGGCGCAACGACCGACAGAGCGTACGCAAGAACGCAAGAAAACGAGGCCGCCATGCTGCATGACGTGCAGAACTACTTGGCCGTAATCAAGGTCATCGGCGTCGGCGGCGGCGGCTGCAACGCGGTGAACAGAATGATCGACGCCGGGCTCAAGGGCGTCGAGTTCATCGCCGTGAACACCGACGCGCAGGCGCTCCTCATGAGCGACGCGGACGTGAAGCTCGACATCGGTCGCGAGCGCACGCGGGGCCTCGGCGCCGGATCGGATCCCGAGGTTGGACGCGACGCGGCGGAGGAGCACCGCGAGGAAGTCGAGGAGGTGCTCAAGGGCGCCGACATGATCTTCATCGCGACCGGCGAGGGCGGCGGCACCGGCAGCGGTGGCGCACCGGTCATCGCTGAGATCGCCCGCAGCGTCGGCGCGCTGACGATCGGGATCGTGACCCGTCCCTTCACCTTCGAGGGACGCCGCCGGGCGATCCAGGCCCAGAACGGGATCGAGTGGCTCAAGGGCAAGCTGGACACGTTGATCGTGATCCCGAACGATCGGCTGTTGCAGCTCTCCGACGAGCACACGTCGATGCTCAACGCCTTCAAGATGTGCGACGAAGTGCTCCTCCAGGGCGTACAGGGCATCGCCGACTTGATCACGACGCCCGGTCTCATCAACACGGACTTCGCCGACGTGCGCATGATCATGAAGGACGCCGGCACCGCGCTCATGGGCATCGGGTACTCCTCGGGCGAGGGACGCGCGATCAGCGCGGCGCGGGCTGCGATGGCCAGCCCGCTGCTCGAGGCGAGCATCGAGGGTGCGCGCGGCCTGCTGCTCAATGTGTCAGGACCGTCGGACCTCGGGCTGTTCGAGGTGAACGAAGCCGCCGAGATCGTCTGCCAGTCCGCCCACCCCGACGCCAACATCATCTTCGGGGCCGTGATCGACGATCAGCTCGGGGACGAGGTCAGGATCACCGTCATCGCCGCCGGCTTCGATCGGTACGAAGGTGAACGCCAGCGCCGGCCCCCCGCGGATTTGCGTTCTCAGCCGCTCGGGCTCCGAGACGACGACGCCGCGCTGCAGGGGGCCGACGAAGACCTCGACTTCGACGATGGCGACGATTTCGACGTACCCGAGTTCCTGAAGTAGGGATTGGGCTTCATCGAGCTCCACGCAGACGGGGCTCGGATCGCGTTCACGGACCGGCACGGCGGCGTCTCCGAACCGCCCTACGACACGGCGAACCTCGGCCTCGCCACGGGCGACGACCCCGCCGCGGTCGCCGAGAACCGGCGCCGGGTGGCAGAGGCCCTCGGGGGGGACTTCGGCGACCCCGGGCGGTGGGCATGGGCCCGCCAGGTACACGGCGGTGACGCGCTCGAGCCGGTCGGTCCCGGCCGCGCCGGCGACGCCGACGCGCTCGTCACCACCGCGCCAGCGTTGCCGTTGCTCGTGCTGGTGGCGGACTGCGCACCGGTTGCGCTCGTCGCGGGCGAAGCCGTCGCAGCCGTGCACGTCGGTTGGCGCGGTCTTCTCGCGGGCGTCGTGCCCACCGCCGTGGAGCTTGCACGCCGGCGCGGCGGAGGGCCTGTGCGCGCCGTGGTGGGGCCCTGCATCTCCGCGATGCACTACGAGTTCGGTGCCCGCGACCTGGACCAGGTGACGGGTCGACTCGGCCCCGCGATCAGTGGCCGCACCGTGGATGGAGCGGCGGCACTCGATCTGAGGGCAGGCGTGCGAGCCGCACTCGACGATGCCGGCGTCGCCGAGCACACCGACGTCGATCTGTGTACCTACGCGTCGGACGCGTACTTCTCACACCGCCGAGACGGCGTCACCGGCCGGCAAGCCCTCATCATCACGAGGGAACGCTGAGGTCGAGTCGATGAGCGGTCTCGCCGCCGCGCTCGACACGGTGCGGGCGCGAATCGCGGCCGCGGCTCGCCGCGCCGGGCGCGATCCCGCCGACGTCACGCTGGTTGCGGCGACGAAGACCGTGCCGGCCGAACGAGTCGCCGAAGCGGTCGCGCTGGGCGTGACCGACATCGGGGAGAACCGGGCTCAGGAGCTGGTCGACAAGGCGGACGCGCTTGCGGGGATGACCACGGCGCCCGTGTGCTGGCACTTTCTCGGACGACTCCAACGCAACAAGGTCCGCAGCCTGGCGTCGCGCGTGACGTGGTGGCAGTCCGTCGATCGCGAGGCGCTCGGCGCGACGATTGCCCGGCACGCGCCGGAAGCGCGCGTCCTCGTCGAGGTGAACCTGGCGGGTGAGCCGCAGAAAGGAGGCTGCTCACCGGCGGACACCGGCCGGCTCACGGAGGCGCTCCGCTCGCTCGGATTGCGCGTCGAGGGCCTGATGACGATTCCACCGTTGGATGACGAACCCCGCCGGTGGTTCGCCGCGCTCAGGGAGCTGGGCGCCGAGCTCGGCCTCCGTCACCTCTCGATGGGCATGACCGACGATTACGAGGACGGAGTGGAGGAAGGCGCGACGATGGTGCGAATCGGACGTGCGCTGTTCGGCCCCCGGTAGCAAAAAAGTGCGGCGACATGCCGCGCCCTGAGCATACGGCGACGGTAGGATCGGTGAGTCCGGGAGGTCATGCTGTGGCTGGGATGTGGCGACGAGCGATGGTCTACCTGGGGCTCCAGGACGACGACGAGCTCAACTACGACGCCGAGTACGACGAATTCGAATACCGGGACGACCCCGACGACGAGCTCGTTCATGACCGCGCCCGCGAACGCGCACCCGCGCGCGTCGGCCGCGACACCTCGGGCGTGCGCCCGGTGCGCGACTCGCTCCACGAGCCCGTCGAGCCCCCGGCGCGTCGCGAATCGCTCTCTGGGACGGTGCGGCCGGTGCCACGCGACGAGGGGGACTCCCTCGTCAAGCCGCGACCTGCCGTCGTGCGTCACCAGACGTCGGCCCCCGTGCACGTCGTCGAGCCGAATGGCTTCAACGACGCCCAGGAGCTCGGTGATCGTCTCAAAGCGAACGAGGCCGTGGTCTTGAACCTGCGCGGCCTCGAGCGCGATCTCCAGCGTCGGCTGATCGACTTCTCGAGCGGGCTGGCGTACGCGGTCGGCGGAACGATGCGCAAGGTCGACGACCAGGTGTTCCTGCTGACCCCCACCGCCGTCGAGGTTTCCGCGGAGGACAAGGAGCGCTTGCAGGCCCGGGGTCTGTACCGGGCCTGACCATCGTGCAGCTCATCTGCTGGGTCCTGCGCATCTATCTGATCCTGCTCGCGGCCCGTGCCGTGCTCTCGTGGTTCCCAGTTCGTGCCGGCAGCTCGCTCATTCCGATCGTCCGACTGCTCGCCGACCTGACCGAGCCCGTGCTGCGACCCTTTCGCAGCATCATCCCGCCCGTCGGGATGTTCGACCTGTCGTTCATGGTCGTCTTCTTCGTGCTGTTCATCCTCCAAGGCATCGTCTGCGCTCTGTAGAGCGGCCTGAGGCCTGAAGTACGCCGTCGCCACCACCCCCGTCCAGGGGCGGGTTCCCCACTGTGGGGGTCCATCTCGATACCATTGGTCCTCATGGATGTAACCCCCCGTGAATTGCGGGACACCGACATCCGCGAAGGCTTCCGCGGTTACCACCGCGACGACGTCGACGAGTTGCTGGAGCGCGCCGCGTCGACGATCGAAGGATTGACCGAGCGCGTGCGTCAGCTCAACGAGCGTCTCTCCGGTGGCGAGGGCACACCTCGAAACCGCGAGACGGAGGAGATGCTGCAGCGCACGCTCATACTCGCTCAGAAGACCGCCGACGAAGCCATCGCGGAAGCACAGGAGCGGTCGCGCGCGTTGCTGGAAGAGTCAGAGGCCAAGGCGCGAAGCCTCGTGAACGACGCGGAGTCGTCGGCTCGTCGGATCGCCGACGCCGAGCGGCAGCGCCTCGAGGCCGAGATCATCGAGCTCGCGTCACGGCGCGATTCGCTGAACGCCGACGTGGACGAGCTCCAGAAATACGAGGCCGAGTACCGCAGCCGGCTCCGGAAGGCGATCGAGGCCGAGTTGGATTCGCTGGGCAAGTTCACCGGCGAGATTGGTGATCGCCCGAAGCTGCACGAGGTGGAAGTGCCTCGCGCACGCGAGTCGTCCCGGAACTCCGCCCGTAGCCACGGACAGCCCACGGTCGAGGTGGGCAAGGTCGAGCCGTTCCCGAAACGGCCGGAGGCACAGCCCTCATCCCGTTCGCCGGACTCGGAGGCCGAATGGGCCGGACCCGACCCCACCGCGTCCGAGAAGGTGCCGTCACCGCAGTTGGGCGAGAGCCCCGGGCTCGCGGACTTCGTCCCGGCCGACGAGCCCATCGAGCCCGAGGTCCTCGACGACGACGCGTTCTTCGCCACCCTGCGCGAAGCCGTGCGTGACGACGCTCCGCTCGGACCACGCGAGGAGGGCGGCGACGACCACCTCGACGACGCGGACGAGCCCAAGAAGCGGTTTCGGCGCCGCCGCTAGCGCTCGAGCCGCTCCAGCCGCACCACGGCGCGGTAGCCGTCGATGTCGACGCGTTCCGCACCAGGCACCTCGGGCGCATCGGTACCCGACATATCCCAGTCCTCGGCGAGCACCTCGCTCATGATCCATTTCTGGTGGCGGCGTGCCGCGTCCGCGAGCTCGCCTTCGGCCCACATGGTCACGCGCACGCGATCGGCGATCTCGAAACCCGACGCCTTGCGAAGGTCGTTCAGCCGGCGCGCAAGCTCCCGAGCGAGGCCCTCGCCGCGTAGCTCGTCGTCGAGGGCAGTGTCGAGCGCGACCGCGTACCCGCTCTCTTGGGCGAGTGCGAACTCGGCGTGTGAAGTGGCACGGATGTCGACTTCGTCGGGCCTGATATCGACGGTTTCACCGCCGTCGATCTCGATTCGGTACGTGCCGGTTTCCTCGAATGCGCTTCGTACCGCGGCGCCGTCGGCGACCTTGAGCGCAGACTGCACCTTCGGCATCAGCTTGCCGACCCGCGGGCCCAGCTTGGCGAAGTTGGGCACGACCTCGTAGTCGACCAGCCCCTCGAGGTCGCTGATCAGCTCGACATGACGCACGTTCAACGCGTCACGCACCTCTTCGATGGCCGCGTCGTCGAGGCGGCTGTCCTCGGGCACCAGCACGAGCGCCCGGCGCAGTGGGGTGCGGACCTTGAGATGGGCGTCCGTGCGGGCGGCGAGTCCAAGCGACACGACGCGTCGAGCCCGGTCCATCTCCCCTTCGAGGTCGTCGTCCATCGCGGCGAGATCGGGCGCGGGCCAGTCGGCAAGGTGCACGGACTCCGGACGACCGCTCAGGTTGCGGTAGAGATCGTCGGTGACGAAGGGGCACAGCGGCGCCAGCAACTTGGTGATCGTCACCAAGCACTCGTGCAGCGTCGTGTGCGCGGCCGCATCGGAGTCCTTCCAGAACCGCGGGCGGGACCGGCGGACATACCAGTTCGACAGGTCGTCGACGAAGCGGTCGAGGTCCTGCGCGGCGCGCAGAGCATCGAAGTCCTCGAGGGCGTCGGTCACGCCGGCGATGGTCCGATGGAGGCGGGAGCAGATCCAGCGATCGAGGACGTGATGAGCGGGCGCGATGTCGTTGGGGGACCATCGATCGAGGTTCGCGTAAGTGACGAAGAAGGAATACGTGTTCCAGAGCGTGAGCAAGAAGCGGTTCGTCGACTCCTGGATGCCGGCGTCGGACACGCGGCGCGTCGTCCATGGCGAACCGGAAGAGAAGAAGTACCACCGCAAGGCGTCAGCACCGTGCTTGTCGATCACGACCCACGGATCGATCACGTTCCCACGTGACTTCGACATCTTCTGGCCGTCCGCGGCGACGATCAGACCGAGACAGAGGACGTTTCGATAGGGAGTGCGGTCGAACACGAGGGTGTTCACCGCCAGCAGCGAATAGAACCAGCCGCGGGTCTGGTCGATGGCCTCGGCGATGAAATCGGCGGGAAAACGGCGATCGAAGACCTCTTGGCTCTCGAACGGGTAGTGGAATTGCGCCGAGGGCATCGAGCCCGAGTCGTACCAGGCGTCGAGCACGGGCTCGACACGTGTCGCGCGCCCCGAGCATTCGGGGCACGAAATGGTCACGTCGTCGACGTAGGGTCGATGGAGGTCGAGATCCGAGAGGTCGCGCCCGGCAAGCTCGGAGAGCTCGGCCACCGACTCGACGCAGGTATCAGCGCCGCAGTCGTGGCAGCGCCACACCGGGAGCGGCGTACCCCAGTATCGATCCCGGGAGAGCGCCCAATCGACGTTGTTCTCGAGCCAGTCGCCGAACCGACCGTGCTTGATGTACTCGGGGTGCCAGCCGATCTGCTCGTTCTCGCGCAGGAGCGCGTCTTTGTGCTCCGCGGTGCGCGCGAACCACGTGGGCTTGGCCCAGTATACGAGCGGCGTCCCGCAACGCCAGCAGTGCGGATAAGAGTGCGTGTAGTCGACCACCGACACGAGCCGTCCCGACGCCGACAACTCGTCGATGAGCCCGGGGTCGGCGTCCTTCACGAACTTGCCGGCGAAACCGGGGACCGACTGATCGAAGCGGGCATCGGGACCAACCGGGTTGAGCATTGGCAGCCCGTGTTGCTCGGCTACCTCGCGGTCGACTTCGCCGAACGCCGGTGCAAGGTGCACGACGCCTGATCCTTCCTCGACGGTGACGAAGTCGGCGATGACGACGCGGTTCGCGTCGGGGTCAATGGGCAAGAAGGTGAACGGGCGTTCGTAGTGGCAACCGTCGAGTTCGGAGACCGGGATGGACGCGAAGACCTCGGCGTCGTCACCGAGCACGTCGGCGACGCGTGTCGCGGCAAGGACGAGATCACGTCCACCATCCGGCGCCTTCACACGCACGTATTCGATGTCCGGCCCGACGGCGGCGGCGACGTTGGACACGAGCGTCCAGGGCGTGGTCGTCCATACGAGAAGATCGAAGTCGGCGTCGACCACAGGGAAGCGGACGTAGATCGACGGTTCGGTCACCTCTCGATACGCGTCGGGCTGGCCCAACTCGTGACTCGACAGTGCCGTGCCGCATCGGCCGCAGTACGGGACCACCTTGGTGCCTTCGTAGATGAGGTCGCGGTCCCACATCTGCCGGAACAGCCACCAGACGCTTTCGATGTAGTCGTTGCTGAGCGTCCAATAGGCGTCAGCGGTGTCGATCCACATTCCGATTCGGGCGGTGAGTGCAGACCAGTCCTCGACGTAGCGCTGCACCGATGCGCGGCACCGCTCGTTGAACGCTTCGATCCCGAAGTCCTCGATCTGGTGCTTGTTCGAGATCCCGAGCTCCTTCTCGACCTCGACCTCGACCGGCAGCCCGTGGCAGTCCCACCCGCCCTTGCGCGCGACGTACCGGCCCCGCATGGTGTGGAAGCGCGGGTAGAGGTCCTTGAAGGCGCGGGCCCAGACATGATGGATGCCGGGCTGCCCGTTCGCGGTGGGCGGTCCCTCGTAGAACACCCACTCGGGCGCGCCCTCGCGGCGACGGAGGCTCTCGTGGAAGACGTCTTGCTCTCGCCAGCGTGCAAGGACGCGCGACTCG
>WNGF01010406.1_pt1 | contig 10499 bp, 10 predicted proteins | sample 5400641 | NCBI WGS metagenome assembly WNGF01 (sample SAMN13153371, study PRJNA577476) | soil metagenome | isolation source: 80 cm soil or saprolite under grassland replicate 2 | place: USA:California | collected 2016-06-15
GGGCGTCGACGAGCACGGCGCCCGCGCGGGCGAGCTCGTCGAGGAGCGAGAGGAGGAGCGGATCGAACCTCGCGCGCGGCGCGGCGAGCTCGACCCTCAGCGGGAGCGGGAAGGGACGCGCCCGGACCTCGGCGACGAGCGCGGCGAGGATCTCGGGGTGGCCGGGAGGGAGCGCGGGCGCGAGCGTCTCGAGCGCCGCGAGGTCGGCGAGCCGCGCGCTGCCCGAGAGCGCGCCGCCGGCCCAGCCGAGGAGGCGCAGCCGGTCGCGGAGACGGAGCAGGTGGGACGCGACGCCCCACGGATCGTTCCGGCGCGACTCCGAGTAGGACCGGTGCCCGTCGTCGTGCGCGTCGATGCGTCGCGCCCACGCCCCGAGCCGGTCCGGCGCCGGCGCGGCGTCCGTCGCGATGCCGAGGACGCGGCCGAGCCGTCGCGCGAGGCCGAACGGACCGACGCACTCGAACCCCGCCCGCGCCTCACCGGCGGCGAGGAGCTGACGATACGAGGTGCCGCCGTCGTTCGGCGTGAGGAGCAGCTCGAGCATCCGTCATCCCTCCGGAGAGAGGCCATCCTCCGAGCACGAACCGGAGCCCGCCGACGACCACGGAACTGGACGTACGCGGGCGCCGAGCCTCAGGTCGCCTTCGGTGCCACGTGCTCGGTGTAGGCCGGGTTCCGGTGGTTCTGGTCGGGGTTGTGCGCGTCCCAGCAGGAGTCGGAGCAGAAGTAGAGCTGGAAGCGCTTCCGGTTGCAGGTGGAGATGGCGCACTTGAGGTAAGGCGCCCCGTGCTCGATCGGCTTCTTGCAGACGCTGCACTTGTTCCACATGGGCGGAGTCTACGCCGGAAGCGTGCGGCGCGAAGCGGGCGGGCGGACGGCGCTCGCGGCGCACTCGCCGCCTCAGTGCCTCGCGTCCACCGGAGCAGCCACGAGCGCCGTCAACGCCTGCGATCCGCGTGGCGGCTCGGGAACCCACGGCACCACCGCCATCGTGCGGGCGATGGACGCGACCTCGTCGAGATACGTTCGCTCGGCGGCGCGACGCGCCGCGAGCACCGGATCGCGTAGGGCGATCGGCGTGAGGGCCTGGTTGACGACCCACGCGAAAGGAGCGATCCCGGCGCGCGCGAGATCCTCCTGGAGGGCGCGGGCCTCGTGAACGGGGGTCGCCTCCGCCAGCGTCACGAGGATCACGCGCGTGAACTGCCGGTCGCGCAGCCGCGGAAGCAGCTCGCGGACCGACTCCGGCATGCGGCTCCCCTGCCGCAGCACCTCGCGGTGGTAGGACTCGGCGGCGTCGAGGAGGAGGATCGTGTGTCCGGTCGGCGCGGTGTCGAGGATCACGACCCCGTCCTCGCCGTCCGCTACGGCGCGTGCAAAGGCCCGGAAGACGGCGACCTCCTCGGTGCACGGCGACCGCAGATCCTCCTCGAGCAGCGCTCGCCCCTTTTCGTCGAGCTGCGGCCCGACATTCGACAGCACCTCGGCGGTGTAGGCACGGGTCTCGGCGGCAGGGTCGATGCGGCTCACCGTGAGCCCCGGCGGCGGGGTGCCGACGGCGTCCGCGACGTGTGCGGCAGGATCTGTCGTGCTGAGGCGGACGCGCAGGCCTCGACGGGCCAGCTCGACGGCGATCGCCGCCGCGACGGTGGTCTTCCCCACGCCGCCCTTGCCCATCGTGAGGACGACCCCGCGCCTCGCCGCGGCGAGCACGTCGATGAGCGGCGCGAGGCCGGGCTCGCCCGCAGGCGGCGCAGCCGCCGCGGGCGCGGCGGACACCGGCGCGTCGATCCGGCGGAGTGCGTCGATGCCGAGAAGCGGTGTGGGCCGGAGCGGCAGCGAGATGCGAGGCAGCGTCGCGAGCGCCTCGGGCATCGAGGCGAGGGCCTCGCTTCCGCGTCGGTCGAGCGCGACCGCTACTGGATCGTCGCTGTGGGCCTCGAACACGGCGTTCGTCACGAGGCGCTGGTTGCGGACGCCGAGCGACGCGAGCTCGACGCTCGTCCGGGCCGCCTCGGCGAGCGCCGACCGTTCGGGGCGGGCCACGAGGACCATCGTCGTGCGGCTGGCGTCGGCGAGCGCGGCCACGGTGGCCTCGTAGAGCTTGCGCTGCTTCTCGAGCCCGGCGAGCGGCCCGAGGCAGCTCGTCCCGAAGGCACTCTGCTCAACGAACCCGGTCCAGGCGGAGGGGAGGGTCAGCAGCCGAAGGGTGTGCCCCGTCGGCGCCGTGTCGAAGAGGACGTGATCGAACTCGGCCGTCGCGGCGGGATCGCCCAGCAGTCGTGCGAACTCGTCGAAGGCTGCGATCTCCACGGTACAGGCGCCGGAGAGCTGCTCCTCCATGCTCCGTACGGCGGCGGACGGCAGGAGCTCCCGGTAGGGTCCGACGACCCGCTCCCGGTACGCGTGCGCCGCCGCCTCGGGGTCGAGGTTCAGCCCGGAGAGGCCCACGACGCCTGGAACGGGCGTCGGGCGGGTCCCGAGAGCGGCCCCGAGGACCTCATCGAGGTTCGAGGCGGGATCCGTCGAGACGAGCAGGACGCGCTTCCCTGCGTCTGCGAGGCCGACTGCGGTGGCGCACGCGACGGAGGTCTTGCCGACGCCGCCCTTGCCGGTGAAGAAGAGGTGCCGCGTCGCGAGCCGGACGAGCTCCATGTCGTCCTCAGCAGCACTTCTTCGGCGCCGGAGCGGATCCGCCGAGCGCGACGGGCGCCGCGTCCACGGCCTGGCGGCACGCGTCCGGCCCTTCCTCCGTAGCGATCTTCGTGCCCAGGTACTTCTCCGCCAGCTCGACGACCGCGCGCGCCGGCGACTCCTTCACCATCTTTGCGGTCGTGACCGCGCGCAACATGTCCTCCTTCGAGACGCCGAGCTTCCGCGCCTTGTCGAAGTGGTATCGGAAGCAGGCCTCGCAGTTCGACGCGATCGCCGCGCCGATGGCGACGAGCTCCTGGACCGCCTCGCTGTAGATGCTCTTCGGCGCGGCGACGCCGGCGACCTCGGCGAGCACCTCGCGCGCGGGGTAGCTGCCCTGCGCGACGATCTTGCCATCGACGAGCAGGAGCGGGAGCCCGTCGTCGCGCCCGCGGATCGCCTGCGCGACCACGGGGTTCCCGACGAACGCCGCGGGCTCCTGCGAGAGGTTGAACCGCTCCACGAGGACCCCGTTCTCCCTCAGCCACTCGAGATCAGCGGCGAACCGGACCAGCGCGGGATCGACCTCGGGGCCGCACACGCCGGTGGAGCAGCACATCGGGGGATCGAAGACCTGGACCTTGGACATGGGGTTCTCCTGTACGGGTTCGCTGAGGGCTGTCCTCACGACGGTTTCGTTGCCTGGTGCGCGGCAGCTACGCTGCGCTGCTCGGGACGCGCGCCGGCGCGAACACCGCGGAGAGCCGCCTCCGCAGCTCGTCGCGCACGTTCCGGAAGGCGTTCAGCTGCTCCTCTTCGGTTCTCCCCGCGCCGGCGGGATCGGGGAGGCCCCAGTGGACGCGGTGCGCCTTGCCCAGGAACACCGGGCAGACCTCCTCGGCGCAGAGCGTGATCACGGCGTCCACGCCCTCCGGCGAGATGCTGTCGACGCTCTTCGACGTGTGAGAGCGGATGTCGATCCCGATCTCGTCGAGCGCCCGGATCGCGAGGGGGTTCACGCGCGACGGCTGAGACCCGGCCGACGAGACGGTGACGTCCGGGGGCGCGAGGGAGCGCGCGATGCCCTCGGCCATCTGGCTCCGCGCCGAGTTGGCGACGCAGAGGAACAGCACGTGGCGCGGCGCGAGCTTCCGGAGCTCCTCCGCCTCCGCTTCCCACGCGACGCTCATACCGTCCTCCGGTCCGGCGGCGGGGCCGGGAAGTCGCCGACGCAGTTCCTGAGGCTGTCCAGGCGGGTCTGCTCTCCGGGGAAGTACCGATCGCGGAGCCGGAGCGCGACCGTCACGAGGCCGATCAGGACCGGGACCTCGACGAGCGGGCCGATCACTGCGGCGAACGCCGCGCCGTGCGCCATCCCGAACGTCGCGACCGCGACGGCGATGGCGAGCTCGAAGTTGTTCGAGGCGGCAGTGAAGGAGAGGGTGGCGGTCTGGCCGTAGGTTGCGCCCACCTTCCGGCTCATGAAGAACGAAACGAAGAACATCACGACGAAGTAGATGAGGAGCGGGATCGCGATCCGCACGACGTCGAGCGGCACCTGCACGATCGTCTCGCCCTTGAGCGAGAACATGACGACGATGGTGAAGAGGAGCGCCACGAGCGTGATGGGCGAGATGCGTGGGATGAAGACCCTCCGGTACCACTCCTCGCCCTTGAGCGCGCGGAGCCCGAAGCGGCTCGCCACCCCGGCGATGAACGGGATTCCCAGGTAGATGAAGACGCTCTTCGCGATCTCGCCGATGGTGATGTGGACCTCGGCGCCCTCGAGCCCGAGCCAGCGCGGCAGGACCGTGATGAAGACCCACGCGTAGACCGAGAAGAACAGGACCTGGAAGATCGAGTTGAACGCGACGAGCCCGGCGCAGTACTCGGTGTCACCCTTCGCGAGGTCGTTCCAGACGATGACCATCGCGATGCAGCGGGCGAGGCCGATCATGATCAGGCCGACCATGTACTCGGGGCGATCGCGGAGGAAGATCACCGCGAGCGCGAACATGAGGACCGGCCCGACGATCCAGTTCTGGACGAGGGAGAGCGCGAGCACCTTCCCGTTGCGGAAGACGAGCGGCAGCTCCTCGTAGCGAACCTTCGCGAGGGGCGGGTACATCATCAGGATGAGCCCGAGGGCGATCGGGATCGACGTCGTCCCGACCGACATCCGGTCGAGCATGGGGACGACGCCGGGGACGAGGTACCCGAGCGTCACTCCGGCGCCCATGGCGAGGAAGATCCAGAGCGTCAGGTACCGGTCCAGGAACGAGAGCCGGTGCGTGAGTGACTCACGGTGCGGCGCGACGAGGGTGCTGTCTTCGATCATGGCCTAGAGGCTCCCTATGAGCGCCTTGAGGCGCCGGAGGGCGCGGGGCTCGACGCAGTAGCAGACGCGCGGGCCATCGATGTCGCCGCGGACGAGGCCCGCCTCTTTCAGCACCTTCAGGTGCTGAGAGACCGTCGACTGAGCGAGCGGCAGCTCGTCGACGATGTCCCCGCAGATGCACGCCTCCCGGCGGACGAGCAGGCGGAGGATCTGGACGCGGGCGGGGTGGCCGACCGCCTTCGCGAGGACGGCCAGCTCCTCGTCGGCGTCAGCGCCCTCGACCGGCCGGAGGTCGGGTTCCTCTTTCGCCGCCGGGGCGGGACCGCAGGTCGGGACCTTCTCGAGTCGAGGAGCCATGGCATCGGTGATCTACGATATACGGAGGGACGGAGCAAGCCCGGCCGTGCGAGCGAGCGGACCGATACAAAGATGTCCCGTGACGCGACCCCGCCGGGCAGTGCCCGCGGTCGGGTGCGGCGGTATCGCCGGCGTATGGAAGCTGCTCAGCCACAAGGAATGCTCGGGCTGACGCTCATCGTCGCGACGTCGCTCGTGGTGCTCGTCTACGTGTTCCTGCGGATCGCCGGCGTCATTGGCCGCGACGCGCGCCGGCATGGTCGCCCCCCACCTCCGTCGCCGTTCGGCTGAACGCGTAGGCGCGGCTTACCATCGGTGAAGTACGATGGATGGCGAGCGAGATCCACGCCGATACGCGATACGTGACAGCGGCGCGCGCGTCGGGTGATTCGCGCGTCCGCGGGAGCGTGTCCTTCTACGACACCAAGGTGAAGCTGGTCGCCGTGTAGCGGAACCGGCGAGCACGGGCGCGGGAGTGCGTGCGCCCACTGCCGCCGACAGCGCACGACATCGCCGCCAGATCGCGCGGATCCTGAGCGCCGGTGCGGCATCCTGCCTCATCTCCACGCTGCGACGAGCAGATGCGATACTCTCACAACGCATGTGGGGCCCCCCTCCCTCGGGGAGCTCCGTACGGATCGCCCGTGGAGACGCTCCGCGGGGCGAAGGTGAGGCGATGGCCCCGAAAGACGCGCTGAGTACGGACGGATTCGAGGGCGAGATCACCGGCCTTGGTCTCTCGGACATCATCCAACTGAACGTGCAGAACCGGTTCTCCGGCTGCATCGACGTCCACCACGAAGGACGCCGGGGTCTCATCTTCCTGCGGAACGGTGACGTCATTCACGCGGAGGAGGGGGCCCTCATCGGCGACGCGGCATTTTGCGAGATCGTCTCCTGGCCGGGTGGCCGCTTCACCATGCAGGAGAACGTCGCGACGACCCGCTCCAGCATTCAGAAGAGCTGCCAGTTCCTGATCCTGGACGCGCACCGGCTCATGGACGAGCGCCGCGCGGCGCGCCGGACCGACCCGGTGCGCTCGCCAGCGAGCGCCCCGAAGCCGACCTCCGCTGTGGCGCTCATGGACAGGTTGCGGGCCATCCCGGGCGTCGTCTACGCCGTGCTGCAGGGGAAGGACGGTGCGCGCGTCGGGGACGACAGCTACGAGGCCGAGGTCCTCGCCGGCCAGGCGCTCTACGCCGCGATGATGGGGCGACAGCTCGGAGAGAGGCTGCAGGCGGGCGAGCTCCACACGGCCGTGGTGCAGGGCTCGACGCGGCATCTCCTCCTCTTCGTTGCGAAGAACAAGCTCCTCGCGGTGCTCGTCGACGCCGAGGCCCAGGTCGGTGCGGTCGAGGCCGAGGTCCGCAAGGCGCTGTCGCCCGGCCGGTGAGCGCGAGCGAGGAGACTTCCATGCAGACCCTGCTGACCCAGCTGAACACCGTCCCGGGCGTGGTCGGCACGCTCGTCTGTGGCGCGGACGGGAAGCTCCTCGCGCAGGCGTTCCCGTCGGTCTTCGACGGGTCCACGGTCGCGGACGTGGCCAAGACGTTGGCCCAGAGCACCGCCGGGCTCGGGACCGTCTCCGGAACGGTCCGCATGCTCGACCTGCGCTACGCGAACGCCCGGATCGTGGTTCGGCCCGTGGCGGGCGCGAACCTGCTCTTTCTCTGCTCGCCCTCGGTGAACCTGCAGCCGCTTGCCATCTCGGCGTCGGTCGCGGCGGCGAAGCTCGAGGAGCTCGTCGCGGAGCGCTCCGCCACCGGGCCGGGCGCGGGCGCCCCGGGGGCGACCCGCGCCCCGCCGGGCGAGCTCTACGCGACGGTGCAGCGGATCAATGCCTTCATCGAGCGGAAGAAGCTCGACCCGTTCAAGACACGCGGTGAGATCGCCATCCGAGCCGGGTTCGGGCTCGGATTCATCGATGCCGATACAGCGGACGATCCCGAGAAGCTCTCGAAGCTGAAGGCGGCGGCGACCGCCGTCCTGGGCGTGCCGCCCTAGCGTCGTAGCGCGAGGAGATGGATGAAGAACCTGTCGAACGTCTCGATCAAGGTGAAGATCGCCGGCGCGGTGGTCGGCTGCCTCGTCGTGATCGCCGTCGCGAACGCCGTGATGGCCCGGTACAACTACGAGCAGGACATGCGTTACGCGGCGGACCTGGCGGTGAAGGCCGCCGCCCAGGCCTTCGTCAGCATCGAGAAGCGCGAGGTCGACAAGCTCTCCACCGCCCTCGACGCCCTCATCGGCGAGCCGGCGTTCGCCGCGTTCTTCGCGCTCCGCGATCGCGACCACCTCCTCGAGACCGCGGCGCCCGTCTTCAAGGAGCTGAGGACGCGCCACAACGTCACGCACTGGTACTTCATCGATCCGGCCGCGCGGACCTGCTTCCTCCGGGTCCACCGGCCCGAGCTGCACGACGACGTCATCAACCGGCGGACGCTGCTCGCCGCGATCCGGACCGGAGACACCGCGGCCGGGAAGGAGCTCGGGCAGACCGCGTTCGCGCTCCGCGTCGTTCGCCCGTTCGTCGCGCAGGGCAAGCTCCTCGGCTACATGGAGCTCGGCCAGGAGATCGACGACTTCCTCGTGCGGATGAAGGCCGAGACCGGCGACGACTTCGCGCTCGTCGTGGAGAAGAAGTACCTCGACGAGAAGGCGTGGGCCGCGACGCGCGGAGAGCGGCGCAACAACTGGGGGGACGACCCCGAGGTCTTGTCCGTCGACCTCACCAGCTCGGAGGCGCCGATCGCCGGTGTGAGCGCCGACGTGCGGGACGTGCCGGACGGCGGCCGGTATCTCGTGCCCGTCGAGCGCGGCTCGCGGCTGTTCGTGCGGGGCGTCGTCCCGGTCATCGACGCCGCGGGTCAGCGGGTCGGCGGATTGTTCGTGCTCCACGACGTGACGGCGCTGCGCGACCGCAACGCGTCGGAGCAGCTGCGCGTCGTTCTGCTGATCGGGGCGGTCGTCGTCACGGTCCTCGGGCTGCTGTTCGTCCTGGTCGAGGTGCTGGTGTTCCGGCGCCTCGGCAGGATGACCACCGCGATGGAGAACGTCTCCGTTCGCCTCGCCGGCGGCGACTATGACATCGGCGGGACGATCCAGCCCACGGGCTCGGACGAGATCGGCAGGTTCGAGGGCTTCCTCGGCAACTTCCTCTCGACCATCGGCTCGACCCTGCGCGAGCTCGAGAAGCGCCAGCGGCGGGGCGGCTGACAGAAGGGCGTGGGCTGTCGCTCAGTCAGCGTCCCGTCCGCGGCGCCTCTGGCGAATCACCGGTCTGCGCCCACTCCAGTGACAAGGTCGATCGCACAGCCGAGAGCTCGGTCCCGCTCCGCGGTACGTGGCGTTCGCGCCGGATGAGCAGCGCCGTGGCAGCGGCTGCTGCACACAGCGCACCGGCCATCAGGAACGTCGCGTGGTAGTTGCCCAGGCGGGTCCGCGCCACGCCGGCGCCGAGCGCCGCGAGGGCCGCGCCGACCTGGTGGGCAGCGAACAGCCAGCCGAACACGATCGGCCCGTCTTCGTCGCCGAAGGCGTCGGCGGCGAGGCGCGCGGTCGGCGGAACCGTCGCGACCCAGTCCAGCCCGTACAGGAGCGTGAACACGTGGAGTCCGGGGCCGGCAACCCCGAGCGCGTGCGGCAGGAACAGGAGCGACGTCCCGCGGATCGCGTAGTACGCGAAGAGGAGCCGCCGCGGATCGTAGCGATCGGTGAGCCACCCGGAGATCGTCGTCCCGAGCACGTCGAACGCCCCCATCGTGGCGAGCATGCCGGCCGCGCGGACCTCGCCGATGCCGGCGTCCACGCAGGCCGGGATGAGGTGCGTCCCGACGAGCCCGTTCGCGGTGGCGCCGCAGGCGAAGAAGGTGCCCGCGAGCGGCCAGAACTGCGGCGATCCGGCTGCGCGCCGGAGCGTGCGGAGCGCGAGCGCCGCGGCGCTGCCGGCGCGCGCGGGCGGGGCGGCGTCGCCGTCGGTCGCTCCGAAGGGCCGGAGCCCGACGGAGGCAGGCGTCTCCCGCACGATGAGGAGCGCGAGGGGGACCATGAGGAGCGCGGCTGACGCGACCACCACGAGCGCGCCGCGCCAGCCGGCGCCGGATGACGCGACGCGCGCGAGCAGCGGCAGGAAGAGGAGCTGGCCCGTCGCGGTGCTCGCGGTGAGCGCGCCGAGGACGAGCCCGCGCCGCCGCGCGAACCAGCGCGACACCACCACGCCCCCGAGCACCATGGCGGCGGAGCCGGTGCCGGCGCCGACGACGACTCCCCAGAGGATGACGAGCTGCCAGGGCGCGCGGATCCGCGTCGTGAGGAGGAGCGCCGCCGCGAGCGTCCCCATCGCGAGCGCCATCGTGCGGCGCACGCCGACCTTCTCGGCGACGGCCGCCCCGAAGGGACCGACGACCCCGTAGAGCAGGAGGTTCACGGACACGGCGAGCGACAGGGTCGCCCGCGACCAGCCGAGCTCGTGCTCGAGGGGCACGATCAGGACGCCCGGCGTCGCGCGGATCGCGGCCGACACGAGCAGGACGAGGAATGTGGTCGCGACGACGTACCACCCACGGTGGATGCGGTTCGGCATGGGAACGGCTCCTCGCGGCGGAGACCCGGGTGGAGTCGCGCGCCTGACGTTAGAACGGACGTCTTGACATACCATCCGTTATAACGGATATCCAAGAAGGATTGGCGAGGAGGAGGAATCGATGACGCCGCTGGGCGTGGCACTGGATGTCGGGGTGGCGCCGCTGCCTTCGGCCTCCTGCGGAGCGAGATCGACGCTGCGGCTCTGCGACGCGGAGGACCGCGCCGCGGGGGGCCCCGACCTGTTCGCAGGCCTGAGCGAGCACGAGCGCCGGCGCGTCGAGGCGCTCGGGGTGACGCGGGCGGCCCGGAAGGGCGAGACGGTCTTCCGGCAGGGGGACCGCCACGAGGGGATCTACGTGATCCTGTCTGGCGCCGTCCGCGTCTTCTACACGGCGCCGTCCGGCCGGGAGATCACGCTCGCCTACTGGTCGCCCGGCAACTTCGTCGGGGGGCCGGAGCTGTACGGGGAGGGGTTCCACGTCTGGTCGGGGACGGCGGTTCGCCCGACGCAGGTGCTGGGGCTCGGCGGCGAGCAGGTCCGGAGGCTCGTGCGCGAGATCCCGGCGTTCGCGTCGAACCTCGTCGA
>WNGF01011177.1_pt1 | contig 10499 bp, 9 predicted proteins | sample 5400641 | NCBI WGS metagenome assembly WNGF01 (sample SAMN13153371, study PRJNA577476) | soil metagenome | isolation source: 80 cm soil or saprolite under grassland replicate 2 | place: USA:California | collected 2016-06-15
CGTCGCCGATCTCTGCGGTGATGACCGCGGCCAGCACCGGGCCGATCCCGGGCAGCTGCTGGATCACCTGGTAGCCGCGGTGACCGGCGAGCAGGTCGGTGATCACCTCGCTGAGCATGGCGATCTCGGCGGACAGCTCGCCGGCCAGGTGCCGCAGTGAGGTCACCTTCCCGGCGTAGGGCTGCGGCAGCCGCAGCCCGTCCAGCCACGCCGACCCGGCGACGCCGAAGATGTCGGTGCAGATCACCGGCACGCCGAGCTTGGCCAGCACACCGTGGACCTGGTCCTTGCAGCTGGTGCGCAGCTGCACGAGCTTGTGCCGTTATGCCGAGGCCCGGATTATGCCGGGCTGCTGGCCGGTGTGCAGGTGGCGGGTGGTGGCCGGCTGGGAAACCTCGGCATAATCCGGGCGGTGGTCAGGTCAGCTGCTCGAGGAAGGCGAGCAGGGTGTCGGGTGGGTGGTAGCGGCCCGGGCGGATGCCGGGAGGTGTGGTCCGGTCGAGGGCCCGCTGTTTGAGTGTCTGGTCGGCGTGGATGTAGATCTGGGCTGTTTCTGCGCGCTCGTGGCCGAGCCAGAGCGCGATCACGGTGATAGCGACGTCGGCGTGTAGCAATGACATGGCCAGCATTATCTGTAGTTGATCTTGAAAAGCGCCTGCTGTGCAGGGCTTTCCGTGGTTGGCCGGTGTGAGGCACGTGGGGGACGTCGCGGATCTGACCCGGGCGGTCATGCGTGAGGCCGGTTGTGGTCCTTGATCACCCGGCGCAGGCTTTCCCGGGCGGCGGTGAGGTCGTCTTCGAGTTCGCGGATGCGGCGCTGGGCGTGGCTGGCTTCGGCGGTGCGGGCGTCGCGTTCGGCGAGCAACTGCCGGGCGGCGGATTCGAGGTCGGCGACACGGGTGATGAGTTCGGCCGGGTCGGGTCCGTCGATCTCGGCACCGAGCTGGAGGCGGAGCCGGCGGCGGAGGTTATCGCGCTCGGCGCGCAGGCGGCGGATCTCGTCGCGGGCGAGGGCGAGGTCGGTGCGCAGGCTGGCCGGCGCGGGAAGCGCCTGCTCGCCTGCCGCGCGGGCCGGGCTGCTGCTGAGCTGTGCCTGGCGGCGGCGGGCGGCGTCGAGGTGCTCGCGCAGGCCGTCGGTATAGAGCAGCCAGGTGGACACGCCGGCGGCTTTGGCGACGGCGGAGGCGGTGACCGGGGTCCCGGCCGCTTGGAGGGCGTCGATGGCCTCCCGGGCGCGGCGGCGTTTGCCGGCGCTGTCTTTGGCCCGGGCTGCGAGCATGGCCTGGGCGCGGCTTGGGGTGGTCATGCCGTCTCCGTGGCCGGGCTGGTTATGTCGGTCAGCGGCAGGGCGCGGGCAGCGCGGGCCCGGCGCAGGATCCTGCTGGCCTGCTCAACCTCCTCACGCTGGCCGGGGTCGAGGTCGGCGAGGCGGCGGCGCATCTGGTCGGCGACGTTGGCGAAGGCGCTGATCTCAGCGGTGAGGTTGCCGATGACGTACTCGGCGGCGCCCATCGCCTCGGCGGTCTCCCGGTCGGCGCGCAGGCCGGCGATGTGCTGCTCGAGGGCGGGCAGGTAAGACGGGTCGGGCCGGTAGAAGCCGCAGCCAGCGCACTGAAACCGGATCGGGCAGGCGCCGCCGCCGGCCCTGACGTTGGACGGCTCGGTGCAGTTGCCGAACGGCACCGACACCGAGGCCCGCTGATACGCGGTGGGACTTGTGAACGGGGCGGGGTTACCCGCGGCGTCGACAGCCAGCGCCCCGACCGAGCGGATGGCCTGCTGCTTGCGTTTGAGCCCGACCCGGTAGTACCCCATCGTGGTGGCCACAGCGGCGTGGTCCATGAGCTCTTTGAGCACGTCGACCGGGACCCCGGCATCGGCGTGCCTTTGGGCGTAGGAATGGCGCAGTGCGTACGGGGTGATCAGCGACGGCTCGAACGGGGCGGGGGCGCCGTCGGGGCCGGGCAGGTCGGAGTCGATGACGCCGATCTGGCCGGCCCAGGCCTTGAACGCCCGGGCCACGGCGGCGGGGGTCATGTGCCCGCGTGACTGGTGCGCGCGAAGCAGCGGGCTGGGGAACAGCCACTGTCGCTGCGCGGACGGGGCGGGCAGCCGGGTTCGCCGCTGCTGCCAGGTTGTGATCACCCCGGCGGTGCCGGTGGTGATCGGCAGCCGGCGGCGCATCCGGCCGGCCTTGTGGTTGTCGTAGATCAGGTTGTGCTGCCCGTCGATGACCTCGACGCAGCCGGTGCGCAGGCTAACCACTTCGCCGGGACGCCGCCCGGTGTCGCGCAGGATCCGGTAGATCGTCTGGTGCATCAGCTGCAGGTCGGCGGCGGGGATTGCCCCGGCCCGTCCGGCCGGGCCGAGCAAGTGCAGGCGGGCGTCGAGCTGGCGGATCACTGTCTCGGGCAGGGCCTTGCCTACCTCGTCCTCATTCGGGTCGTCGCGGACCCGGTGCCGGCGGGCGGGCCGGAACGGGCCGGGCACCGCGGCCATCAGCCCGCTGGCGCGGCCGTACTCGATCACCTCGCAGAACTGGTAGATCATCAGGTTGCGGTGCGACGCCGAGTACAGGCCGCCGCCGGCGCGCCGCTGCATGCCGATCGCGTCGAGGATGCGGGTGAAATCACCGGCGCCGAGGCTCGCCGGGTCGGTGCGGCCGGCCGCGATCAGGACGTGGGAGGCGGCCTGGCAGGCGCGCAGCGTCTCCCGCAGCCGCTGCAGGTAGGGCCGGGTGCACCGCGCCCAGTCCCTGGCGATCTCCCGCAGCCACGCCGGTTCGATCACGCCGAAGTCGACCACGCCCTGGGTGGCCGGCCAGCGCCGGGAGGCGTTGATCTGCAAGTCGAGCAGCGCCACCTGCCACACATCGCCGGCGAACGGGTCCGCGCCGGCGTACTGGGCCCAGGCCCGGTCCAGGTGCCGGCGCAGGTCACGGAACAGCCCCCGGGTCGCCGCGTTGTACTGCACCCCACCGGACTCGCAGATCACCTGCGGGTCGGCCTCGCGCAGCGACCCCGCGCCGCCGAGGCGGGCGAGCAGGATCCGCACCTCGGTGGGATCCAGCGGCGGCGGCGCCTGATCGCGCTGCTGCAGCGCGTAGACCAGCTCGGCTTGCAGCAGCTCCGGCAGCCCGGCAAGGGAGAACTGGTGCACCCCGAGCCGGGGCCGCTCGCCGGTGACCCAGGCCGCCAGCTGCTCATCGGTCAGCGTGGCGATCGTGCGCTGGCGGCGCAGCCGCTGGTCATGGAAGCGGCACAACCCGCGGCGGGTGATGCTCTCCCGGTCGCAGCCGGCGACCCGGCACCCGGCGGCCCGGGGCAGCGGCCGGGCCCGGGCGATGAACACCGCGACCGGTTCGCTCCTGTCCTTGCCCCAGCTGCGTTCATGCCGGAAACACAAGCCGGCACAGTGCAGATCGCCTTCACAACCGGGCACCGTGCAGCGGTCCCGGCGCAGCGGCCTGGTGGCACGCGGCGGCGGCGCGGTGTCGAACTCCGCCCAGGACACGTCCGCGCTCACCCGGGCGCGGCGGCAGCCGTCGCAGCGCCCCGACGGGCGGCGCGTCGCCGTCGGGCACCCCGGCGTGCGGCACGGCCACGCCGCGGTCCGTGGCGACTCCAGATCGCCGGTGAACAGCAGCGCCTCGCCGTCCCACTCGCCCGCGCGCCAGGCAGGATCCAGCCGGGCGCGCAGCCACTCCGGCCACCCGTGCTCACCTGGCTGTTCCTGGCAGGTGCCGGCGGGCCCGGCCGCCCGCGGCGCGCGCCGGCTCACCGGTATCGCCTCCCCGCTGCGACGGCCTCGACCGCCCGGCGCTTGTCCTCATCGCGGGCATGCAGGTAGACGGTCGTCGAGGCCAGCGACGCGTGGCCCAGCAGGGCCTGCACCACGTCAAGATCGGTTCCGGCCCGGACCCAGCTGGTGGCCGCAGTGTGGCGCAGCATGTGCGGGCGGACCGCGAACCCGCACGCGCGGGCCAGCCGGTCGAAGAAGTCCTTCGCGGCCCGGTAGGTCATCGGCGCGCCGAGCGGCTCGTGGTAGAGGTTGACCAGCACCATGTCGGTGCCGTCCTCGCCGGCCAGCCCGGCCCGCTCGTACTGATAGCCCGCGTAAGCCGACAGCACCGCGTCGCTGGCCGGCACCGTGCGCGGGAACCGGGACTTCGCCAGCGCCCCGTTCGGGTTGGCCCGGTGCCGCACATGCACGTGCGCGCCCACCACCGTGCAGCCCAGCCCGCGTGAGTCGGGCAGCAGGTGCATGTCGCAGCGGCGCAGGCCCAGCGCCTCACCGGCCCGCAGGCCCGTGTCCAGCAGCAAGACCACCATGAAGCAGTCCCGGGCCCGGCGGCAACACGCCAGAACCTGTTCGCACTGCTCCGGGGTGAGCGCCTCCGGAAACGGCGTCTGCGCCCGCGCCTTGAGCGCCCGGGCCCGCACCGTGCGGAACTGGCCGGACTCCCCGGCATCGAACCCCCGCGGGGTGAACCGAAGCCAGCGAGGCTCAGACAACCTGTCGGCGACGACCTGCTCGATCACCCCGGTTCTGGCGCAGAACCGCAGAAACTCGCACACCGCGGTGAGCGTGGCGTTGACCGTCGTGCCCGAACGCATCCGCCCGCCCCGGCCAGGGGTGGCTTCGACGAAGTGCCTGAACCGGGCTAAGCTCGCCACGCTGATCGTGGACCACTCGACCCCCTGCCCGGCGCACCAGCCAAGGAAGCTCGCTACCCGTCCGGCATAGGCACGGATCGTGTGAGGAGAACGGCTAGCCCCGTGCAACGCCCGCAGGAAGTCGCTGGCCTCCCGGTGCATGACAAGCCTCGGATCGAGGACCACCCACAGCTCGGATCCGTCCCGGGGAGACACCGCCCGCTCGGCCCGGAACCCGTTGATCAACTCGGCCACCTGGCCAACGTAACTGACGTGCCTCGCAAGTAGCGGATATTCGTAAGGCACTGGCGTGTCACGCCGCCGAACCCACGTCCCTCACAGGGTCAGAGGCACTACAGATAACCGCTGTGTGCCGGAGCACATGGGGCGAAACGGTCTTGCCGCGCAGCGTGGGGCATGCTGCCTGGGCTGTCGTGGCGTGCCGGGCGACGAGCAGTTCGACGGCGTCGCGGCTGAGCGGCTGGCCGCGGCTGGTGGGGAACAGCGGGTCGGCCGGCCCGCCGCCGCGCTCGTCCAGCCAGGTCCGCAGCGCGCGGGCGACCTGGGTGGTGAGCGGGGTGCTGCGTTCCTTGCGGCCCTTGCCGGTGCACCGGACGTGCGGGCCGGCGCCCAGGTGCACGTCGGAGCGGGTGAGCGCGGTCAGCTCGGAGACCCGCAGCCCGGTCTGGATGGCGACCGCCAGCAGGGCGTGATCGCGCCGCCCGGTCCAGCGGCCGCGGTCCGGCGCGGCTAGCATGGCGTCGGCTTCCTGGGTTGTCAGGTAGGACACCGGAGCCTTGTCGAAGCGGGCCGGGGGGATGGCCAGGACCCGCTGGATCAGGGCTGCGTGCTCGGGGTGGCGCAGGGCGGCGTAGCGGAACAGCGAATGGATCGCCGATAGCCGCGCGTTGCGGGTGCGGGCGCTGTTGCGCCGGTCGTGGCGCAGGTGTTCCAGGAACGCCGTCACGAGTTCGGCGTCGAGGTCGTCCAGGCGCAGGCCGGACGGGGCTGTTCCGGTGCGGTCGCGCGCGAAGGCCAGCAGCAGCCGGAAGGTGTCCCGGTAGGCGGCGACGGTGTGGCCGCTGGCCTGGAGCTGGGCGATCAGCCGCTGGGTGAAGAATGCCTGGAGCACCGGGGCGAGCGCGGTCACCGGGCGCCTCCGGGCATGGATTCCAGGCGGCCTGCCGCCAGGGCGAGCAGCTCGGGGGTGGCCGACAGGTACCAGTACGTGGCGGCCGGGCTGGCGTGGCCGAGGTAGGTCGACAGCGCGGGCATGCGGGCCTGCACGTCCTGGCCGTCGCGGTACCAGCCGAGCAGGGTCTTGACCGCGAAGCTGTGCCTTCTTTCCGCACTCGCCGTGTGCAGAGGATTTGTGTGGCGATTCGGGCTGGCTGATTCGGGTTGTGAAGTTTCGCGTCGGCGGTGGTTCCTTGTGTTGTGATTCCTGCGGAATCGCGTGATGTATCTCACGTCGTCAGCAGTCCGTGCGGTCAGTGGGCGCTGGCCGTTGGCGTGGCGGGCTGCGCGAGTGATGAGGCTGATGCTGGCCTCGTCGAGGCTGCTGAGCGCGTGGTTAAGGTCGACTGGTATGCCGACGGCGATGCTGGCGGCCAGCCGCAGGATCCGGTTCTCGCCGCCGCTGCAAGGGAGGTGCCCGGCGTCGCGGCTGGCTATGGCGGCCTGCCAGTCGATCTGGGCCAGCTTGGTGACGCCGTCGGTGAGCGGGGTGCCGGTGCGGATGAAGCGGGCGAAGTCGTCGCGGTGCAGCCATCCGGTGCTGATGAGAAAGTTCGCAGGCTGCTTCGAGGTGGTAGAGCCCGGCGGCGCCGGCGCGAAGCGCGCCGGCCATGCCGGGGTCGGGTTGCGGGTTGCGGGTCATGGCAGGCTCCAGGTCCTTGACGGGGCAGCAGGCCGCGGGGGCGAAAGGGAGCGGGCGGGCGGTCCCGGGTCAGAGGGTCGCGGTGGGCAGCCGGCGGATGCTGGCTGCTTGCCGGACATCACGGCGGAGCCGGGTGATCTCGTCGTGCTGGGCGGCGAGGCGGGCCAGTGCCTGGGTGCGGAGGTCCGTGAGCTCGGTGATCGTGGCGTCCCGGCGGTCGATTCGCTGCATGAGGAGGGCGACTTCGTTCTTGAGCCGGCTGATCTGGGCGTCTCGGGGGTCGGGGAGGTCACCGGCTGCATGCATGGCCTCCAGTCGTTTCTCGAATTCCTCGCGCAGGTGGGCGTAGGGGCGGGTGCCGTAGAAGGCTGTGCGATCCACTCCTGTTTCGAGGGCGAGGGTCTTGATGTCGCATTTCCCGCCGGGCAGGATGTCGCCGCGCAGGAGGCGGTCGATGGCGGCCCGGATGCGGGTTTCGTTGTGGTGGCGTTGCTGGGCGGTCAGCCGCATGGCTGCTCTCCTGTGGTGGCGGCTGCGTCGATCTCGGTCAGGACGCGGGTGGCCCGGTCGTGTTCGGCCTGGAGGCGGGCCTTCTCGGTTTTGCGGGTGGGCCCGAGTTCGCCAAGGAAGGTCTTGGTCCTGTCGGCGTGCTCGGCCCAGACAGGCCGGTGGGCGAGGTGGTGGGTGGCTTGCGGGCAGCGGGCTGAGTCACACATCCCGGCCAGGGGCTTGGCGGCGTTCGGGGTTCCGGCGAGCTTCAAGCACAACGCCCGGGACGGGTCGGTGAACCAGCAGTAGTTCGCGGTGCCCAGGTGGAGGGTGCCGGCGCGTTTGGTGAGCAGGCTGAGGATCTCCTTGTCGCTGCACTGGACCTTCACGTTCCCGGCGTCGGCAGGGTCGAGCTGGGCGTCGATGCGGGCGAAGAACTCCGTCAGTTCGCGGGCCCCTGGTCCGGCGGGCATGATGCCTTGCTGGTAGTTGAGGAATTCCTCCCAGACCAGGTCGAGGTTGCGCTGGCTCTCGTGCTTGTTGACCTCGGCGAGCAATTCGGCCTGGGCGCCGCCGGGGCGGGAGGCATAGCCTTCCGTGGTCGCGACGGCGACATGCTTCAGGTGGATCTTGGCGGCGAGGACTCCGCCCGGCCGGTAGGCGAGCTCGATCGCGAGCGTTCGGCGCAGGGCCCTGAGGTTCACGGGGCCGTCCGGGATCGGGGCGAGCCCGAGACGCTGGCCTGCGGGACCGTTCACCCAGTTCCGGAACCACTTGTAGCGGACGCTGAATGAATGGCGGCCGAACAGGAGTTCCCCGGGACGGGGGTCCTCATGGAGGTGCTCGGCGAGTTCCACTGCCCGGCAGGCGGGTTCGATGACGACCCACTCGTCTCTGGTTCCGCCCAGCGGCTGGCCCTTGACGACCTTGCTGGCGAGCCGGTAGCGGACCATCCCGGGGCCGTGTTCCTCGACCGGTAGCCGGCAGCCGACCTGGAGTTCCATCAGTTCGCTGGCGCGCATCCCCGAGACGGCGGCGACGACCGCGATCGTGGCGGTGCGGACGACACCGACCAGGGCGACCGCCTGCGGCCGGTGCAACGGCGGTGACCAGGGCAGCGGGCCCTGGCCGTCGGCTCGTTCGGCGAGACCGCCGCTCCGGGCGAAACGACGCTCGGCACCGACTGCCTGGAGAGCTGCCTCGATCGGTTCCCGCAGGTCGCGGAGCCAGCGGAGGCTGAACTGGACGGCGCCTGCCTGGCGGGCCAGCAGGTTCAGGGCGATCGGGGTCAACGGGTCGTCGGGAGACCATCCGGCGGCGATCCGGTCCTGCTGGTGATGGTCTGGGAGAAGCGTCAGAGGTTCGCCGTCGCGGACGTATTTGTTCAGCACGGCGGTGATCGCGGCGAAGGGGACACGATGAGGCTTCGCGAAATCCCCGGTTGAGCCGCGTCCCCATCGCCGGTCGGCCTCGTTCACCTGGCGGTTGAGGTCGACGGCATGCGGGCCGAGAACCTCGACCAGGTAGAGGGCTGCAGCCAGCATCGGCTGGAGCATGTCATCTTTGAGCGGCGGGGTCTTGTTCATGGTCCTGCCGCTGGGCATCTCCGCGATCGCCGAGGCGGTGGCGCCTCCCCAGGGCCGCAGGCCCGGGGCGACCCGGTCAGCGGTGAACAGCTCCCGGTAGCTGACCAGGTCGATGACCGTCTGCGCCGCGCCCCGGCGGGTGGCGGGGCTGAGCTCACCGACCACGGTGTCGTCTTCGTCGAGCAGGTAGCGGCGGTGCGCGAGGTATGCCTCGCAGTGATCAGTGCCGATGTCGCCGAGGCTGGCGACGCCCTGCCGCGTGAGCCAGTTCAGGAACCGCGTCAGCTCGAACAGCCGACGGTTGGCTGTGTTGAGGTGGAGCGCGGCGCGCAAGGCGCGCGGCAACGGCGCGACCGCTTCGTGCCGGGGCACCAGCATGGCGAAGATCAGCTCCTTGGCGACCAGCCGCCATCGCCGGTCGATGATGGCGGCGAAGTCGAGCAGGCGGGCGGCGGCGGCCATCTGGACCGGCAGCCCGACGACGTCGGTGAAATCCCAGGCATCGTCGTCGAACAACGGGTGAGGGATGGCGCCGGGCAGGGTGAACCCTGCCTCGTCGCAGACGTCGGCACCGGTGAATACCGACCGCTGTGGTTGAGCATTGCCGACCAGGGCGGCGGTCACCGGGTGGCCTCTTCGGGACGCAGGGGAAGTTCGTCATCGTGGTCGCTGGCCTGGCGCAGGGCCTCGGCCAGCACGGCGTCGTCGTAGCGGTCCAGGACGTGGCCGATCCGCTGAGAGTAGGGACCGAACACGGCCATGAACTGGGCGGCGGGCATCTGCCGCCATTGCCGGGAGAAGAACAGCTTCAATCGCAGCAGGTTGGGCGCGTGCCGGGGAGCGAACACCGCCAGAGGGCAGAGCAGGCAGACCCAGGGCCTGGCGGGACAGGGCTTGCCCTTGGGCCCGTGCAGCCCTGACAGCTGATCGGCGCAGGCCGCGACGAACACGTCCCGGGTCCCTCCGACGAGATCGGCGATGACGGCGTCGTCCAGGTCAAGTGCGGCGATCAGCTGGGGGTAGTCGCGAACCAGGGCGAGAGCGTCGTCCTCGGTGATCACCACGGGCGGGTCCGCCCTGCGCAGCAGATCATGCTGTGCGTTCTGAACGATGGCATCGACGGCCCGCTGCTGGGACGGGGTCGTGGCGGTGAGGTAGCGGTCGCCCTCGACCTGCGGGCTGTGGTTGGGGTCGATCGTCGCCCGGCCCCTGCCCGCCCAGGAGCTCTTGTCGCGCAAGGAGTGGTAAGTGGTGCGGATCCGGGACCGGTGGATCTTCAGCGGCCTGCCGTCGTCGCTGCTCACCCCATGGCGTGCGGCCCAGAGTTGGACGGCCAGCCGCCCCCCGCTCTCGAACTTCCATGACACCTGCGAGCCTCCAGGGCTCCGCAGCCTCAGCCATTCAGGCTCTCCGCCGCGGTCCTGCCCTTGACATAGCTGAGCAGGATCGTGGAGTCGCCGGCCCAGTCGATGTCATCGACCACCAGGTCGTCGATGCCGTCAGGGACGATCCCGGAGTAGACGCCGAGCAGCAGCCGGTAGGCGATCACCACCTCCAGGTCCGGGAACAGCTCCCGGCAAGCCTCAATGATCCCGCCCCGCTGGCGGGCCGCGCCTGCCGAGCAGCCCAGGTGCCTGCCGAGCTCGGTAAGGCCGACCGGCCCGGTCCGGGTCAGCAGCCACCTCAGGTTCTGTCCGTTCCACTCACCGCCCGCCGGATCCCGGCCGCGTTCGGCGGCGGCCAGGGCCCGCTTGTGCGAGGCGAACGACTCGTCAACGGCCCTGCGGCAAGCCGCCGTCAATGCCTCCCATTCGTTTTCCAGGTAAGGCGGCAGCTGATGGTGGTTTAGCTGAACGTTGTAGGCCCGGCCAGCCGCGAGCTCGGCGACCT
>WNGF01022659.1_pt1 | contig 10499 bp, 13 predicted proteins | sample 5400641 | NCBI WGS metagenome assembly WNGF01 (sample SAMN13153371, study PRJNA577476) | soil metagenome | isolation source: 80 cm soil or saprolite under grassland replicate 2 | place: USA:California | collected 2016-06-15
CGCTCCCGGGATCGCGTGGTGACGCCGGGTCTGCTCGTTTCGCTCGCGCTGCACCTGTCTCCGTTGCTGCTGTTGGCCGGCTGGGCGAGCGCGCCGGCCGACATCCCGCCGCCGCCGATCCCGGTCCAGGTGGTGTTCGAGCCGCCACCAACGCCCCCCGCAGCGGAAAAAATCCGGCCGCGCGGACCGCTCGCCTCGGAGGACATGGGCAGCCCGGCGCCGCAGGAACCGACGCCGCCCTCGCCCGAGACCGCGCCGGAGCTGAAGACCGCGCTTGCCTTGCCGCAACCCTCATCCGAGCCGCTGCCGCAGCCCGATACTTCCCTGTCGGACCCGCTGCCCGCGCCGGAACCGCCCAAGCGGCCGGCCCCTAAGCCCGCCCCGGCAGTTCACCGCATGGAAGCCATGCCGCACAGCACGGGCGGAAAGTGGCGTGTCCTGGGACCTGCGGCAACTCGCGACGAGTACCTGGCCGGTCTTGTTACATTGACCCGCCGCCATCTCGACCTCTTGTCTTTGTCGCTTCTCGCCGGCCGGCGCGGCGTGACGGCTCTCTCGATCCTGGTGCTCGGTGACGGCACGATCGCCCGCATCAGCGTTTCGCAAAGCTCGGGCTACCCCGACATCGATCGTCAGGTCGAGCGGATGGTGACCGCGGTCGGCCGTTTTCCGCCGCTGCCGCAATGGCTGCAGGAACCGAGTTTGAGCCTCGTCTTCCGGATCCAGTTCCCCGAGGCGCTGGAGCGCTAGCTCCCGAAAGCCTTCACTTCGTCCTGCGGTCGCGCCACACTCGGCGCCCCCCGCGCGCTGGAGCGAGCCGTGCAGAACCGCGTCGATCCCGTCACCGTCTCCGTCGTCCAGCATCGGCTGCTCGCGATCGTCGAGGAGATGGGCGAGGCGATGCTGCGCACCTCCTATTCGCAGATCCTCAATTCGAGCCGTGATTTCTCGACCGCGATCTGCGATCTCGACGGCCGGCTGATCGCCCAAGCCGAGCATGTGCCGATCCATGTCGGCGCCCTGCCCTTTGCGGCCCGGGCGATCACCGAGTTCTTCAAGGGCGACATCCACAAGGGCGACGTCTTTCTGCTGAACGACCCCTATCACGGCGGCAACCACCTGCCGGACCTGACCGCTTTCGTGCCGGTTTTCGAAGACGACCGGCCGCGCTTCTGGTCGATCAACCGCGCCCATCAATCGGATATCGGCGGCGCGACACACGGCGCCTACAACGCGGCGGCGACCGACATCTGGCAGGAAGGCATCCGCATCACGCCGTTGAAGCTCTACGAGCGCGGCGAGCTGCGTCGCGACGTGATCGAGATGATCGCGACCAATGTGCGCCATCCCCGCGATTTCCGCGGCGATCTGGCGGCGATGATCGGCTCCGCGCATGTCGGCGAGCGGCGCTTTCTGGCGCTCGCCAACGAGTTCGGCTGGGCGACCACCGATGCCGCGATCGAGGCGGTGCTCGACGGCGCCGAGCGCCAGACCCGCGCGGTCATCGCCGGATGGCGGGACGGCGTCTATCACGGCGAGGCGCTGCTCGACGATGATGGGCGCGGCAACGACGACATCCATATCCGCGCCACGGTCACCAAATCCGGCAGCGATCTGAAGATCGACCTCTCCGACTCGCAGGCCGAGGTCGCGAGCTTCATCAACTCGTCCTACCCGAACATGTATTCCTCGGTCGTCGTCGCGCTGTCCTATCTGATCGACCCGCACACCCCAAAAAACGACGGCACCTTTCGTCCGATCGAGGTCATCGCCAAGCCGGGCACGGTGGTGTGGGCCAATCCCGGCGCGCCGGTGACCCTGGCCACCAACCACTGCGGCCAGGAGATCATCGAGGCGATCATCAAGGCGTTGGCGCCGGCCTGCCCGGAGCGGGCGATGGCCGGCTGGGGCCGGCGCTTCCGCATCGCGATCCAGGGCCGGGACCCGCGCGCGAATGTCCCCGGGGGCGTCCCGGGCGGCAAGCCGTTCATCTGGCATTTCTTCCAGGCGCGGCCGGGGGGCGGCGCCTCGGTGGCCGGCGATGGCTGGCCCGGCGGCGGCGAGTGGCAGGCGGCCGGCGGCATCAAATTCGGCAGCCTCGAAGTCACCGAGGTGCGCTTCCCGCTGTTCTTCAAAACCCACGAATTCCGCCCGGGTTCGGGGGGCGCCGGGCAGTACCGCGGCGGCCCCGGCGGCATCGTCGAGATGGTCGTCGAGACCGCCGAACCGGCGGTCGGCAACACCGCCGGCGACGGGGTCAGGCACGGCGCCTGCGGCATCCTCGGCGGCGAAGACGGCCTGCCGCACCGCTACACGCTCTATTCCTGCAACCAGGCGCCGCGCCCGATCAAGACCAAGGAAGTCGGGCTGGTGATCCGCCCGGGCGACCGGCTGGTCCTGGAATCGGGCGGCGGCGGCGGCTGGGGCTATCCAGCGAAGCGCGAGCGGGTGGCGATTGTCGAGGATGTCGAGAATGGGTTCCTGACTCGGCAACAAACATTCTTGAGTGAATAAATTCCATGGCAGCAGTGTCCGATATTCAGCTTTTATCACAATGTGCAGAATTTACCCTTTCGCACTCATCGAGTGTCAGAGAAAAAATACTAAACGAACTGCAAACCAACGCCAGCACACCATTAATAATGGGACTGCGCTTGATCCGCCTGCAAGGCGTAGTGCTATCAATTGGAATGTTTTCTCTTCTTGAATCCTTGCTTCAAACTCATGTGGGTTGGTCACAGCCCTTTGACCATCTGGTGAAATACCTGAGAGATCACGAAGAGGGGGCGTTGGCTGATTCGTTCAACGATTACTGGCTAGCCATCAACGTATTAAAGCATGGTAGTGGCAGAAGTTATGACCAGCTTTTAGCGAAGTCGGCCAATCTCGAGTTCAAGGTCAAATCGGAAGGCGAGCCCTTCTTCTATGAAGGGGATGTATCGGAAGTAGATGTTTTGATTGATGTGGATGAGACATTCGTAAGGCGGTGCGCAGGTCTGATTGAGGAGGTGTCATCGGTCATTCGTTCGAATGAACAGGTTTGGATATGATCGCTGGTTCAGCGACCATGTACCGCATCGGCATCGATGTCGGCGGCACCTTCACCGATCTGGTCGCGATCGATCCAGCGGGAGTGACGACGCTTGCCAAGGTGCCCTCGACCCCGGAGGACCCCTCGCTCGGTGTGCTCGATGGGCTTGCCCAGCTGGCCGAAAGCCTCGGCCTCGATCGCGCCGCGTTGCTCGGCGAAACCGACCGTATCGTTCACGGCACCACCGTCGCGACCAATGCGCTGTTGGAGCACAAGGGGGCGAAGCTTGGCCTGTTGACCACCGAGGGGCATCGCGACGTCGTCGAGATGCGCGAGGGCCTCAAGGACGACCGCTACAACCTGCGGATGCCGCCGCCCGAGCAGCTGGTGCCGCGCCGGCTGCGTTTGCCGGTTCGCGAGCGGTTGCGCGCCGACGGCCGGGTCGAGACGCCGCTTGACCCGCAATCGCTGGAGGCGGCGATCGCGGCATTGCAGCGCGAGCGGGTCGAGGCGGTCGCGGTCTGCTATCTGCACGCCTGGCGCGATCCGCACCACGAACTTGCCACCCGCGACGCGCTGTCCCGCGCATTGCCCGATGTCTATGTCTCGCTGTCGTCCGAGGTATTGCCGCATATCAAGGAGTTCGAGCGGGTCTCGACGACAATCGTCAACGCCTATGTCGGCCCGGTGCTGTCGCGCTATCTGGCGTGGTTGGAGACGCGGCTCGCCGAGGCCGGCTATCGCGGCCCGGTTCTGATCATCCAGTCGCATGGCGGGGTCGCGCCGATCGCCGAATCCGGTCGGCTCGCCGCCGGCGCGGTGCTGTCCGGGCCCGCCGGCGGCGTTGCCGGCAGCGTTTACGCGGCGCGGCTTCAGGGTGAGAACAATCTGATTCCGTTCGATATGGGCGGCACCAGCACCGATATCTGCCTGGTGGTCGAGGGTGCGGCCGCGCTGGTGATGGACCGACGCATCGGCGGCCACCGCATCGCGCTCAACAGCCTCGACATCGCCTCGATCGGCGCCGGCGGCGGCTCGATCGCCCGGGTCGACCAGGGCGGCATCCTGCATGTCGGGCCGGAGAGCGCCGGCGCGGTGCCGGGACCGGCCTGCTACGGCCAGGGCGGCAATGCGGCAACCGTCACCGACGCCAATCTGGTGCTCGGCTATCTCGACCCGGCGAATTTCCTTGGCGGCAGCCGCCTGCTCGATCGCGACGCCGCCGAGCGCGCGGTCGATCGGGTCGCCGCGGCGCTCGGTATCGAGCGCCTCGCCGCCGCCCGCGGCATCCACCGCATCATCAACACGACGATGGCCGAGGGGGTGCGGCTTGTCTCGGTGCGGCGTGGCGTTGATCCGCGCCGCTTTGCGCTGTTCGCCTTTGGCGGGGCCGCCGGACTGCACACGACCGACATCGCGCGCCAGCTTGGCCTCGCGCGGGTCATCGTGCCGCGCGTCGCGGCGGTGCTGTCGGCCTGGGGCATGCTGGCGACCGATCTGCGCTTCGAGGTCGCGCGTACTCATATCGGCGACGCACGCGCTCTCGACGGCGGCGCCGTGACGCGCCTGTTCGACGAGATCGAGGCCGACGGCCTCGCCCGGCTGCGTGCTTCCTTTGCCGGGCCGGCGCGGACCGCTCGCTCAGTCGATATGCGCTACGGCGAGCAGGTGTTCGAGATCACCGTGCCGCTCGACGACGTCGATTGGTCCGCACCGGACCCGTTGCCGCAGATCGTCGAACGCTTCCACCGCCGGCACGAGGCGCTCTACACCTATTCGCTGCCCAACCAGGACACGGTGCTGGTCAACGCCCGGGTTACGGTATCGGGCATCCTCGAAGACTTGCCGCAGGAACCGGACCTCCCCACCGCGCCACCCGCCCCGCCGCGCGGCGAGCGCCAGATCTATCTCGATGACTGGACGACCGCGCCGGTCTATGCGTTCGACGCGCTGGCGCCGGCGCAGACGATCGCCGGCCCCGCGATCATCGAATCGGTGATGACGACGGTGCTGCTCCGCCCCGGCGACTGCGCGACCGGCACGCCGCAGGGCTGGCTCGACATTAAAGTCGCAGGCGGCAGCGCCTGATATTCCGGCTACTCTTCTTCGCCGGATAGATGCCGCGCCGGGTCCATTGCATCATGCAGGATGCGAACCACCCTGATAACCCGCTCCTCCGCGGGATCGACCACTCGAAACAAGATGAAATGCCGCGCGCGTCTACGGTTTCGCGCAATGTGCAGCGTCCGATATCCCGCGCCGATTTCCTCACGCCGTCTGGCGCCGATGATATTCGGACCGGCCTCCAGGGCTTTCAGTGCATCCCGGAGAAGTTGGCCGTAGGCAGCTGCCTGGGCCGAGCCGAACTGTCGTGCGGTCCAGCGGACGATCTGTCGAAGGTCAGCCTCTGCCGCGCTGGAAAGCTCTACCTCCCAATCCGCGGATGTCATGACGACTGATCATCGATTTCCTCTTCGATCAGAGAATCAAGATAATCCTGCAACTCGCCGCCGGTTTTGAACCTTCGAGCGCGCCCCGCCTCGATGTCGTCCCATCCTGTTTTGGCCGCCTCGCGGAGCGCGATAAGCCGCGTCTGGAAGTTCGCGTCCCGCTGTTCCAAAAGGCGCAAACCCTCGCGCAATACCTCGCTTGCGTTCTGGTAACGGCCAGACTTAACCAGCTCCTCGATCATCGCTGCCTGATGATCGGTCACGACGACATTGCGGGTTGGCATCTGTTTCTCCAGCTAGCGCTGGCAATATATGCCAATAACCAGTAATGTGCCAGCCCTCAACTCCCCTTGAATTGCGGCGTGCGCTTGGCGTGGAAGGCTTCGACGCCCTCGCGGAAATCATCGGAATTGCGCAGCCGGCCGTAGACTTGGCCCTCCAATTCGATGGCGAGGGATAGGCCGGCGTCCTCGATGTCGTTCAGCACCTTTTTCGCGCTGCGCTGCGCCAGAGGCGCAAAACTGCGTAATTCCTCGACCAGAGCATCGGTCACCTTCTCCAGCTCCTTATCGGCGACGCATTCGGTGGCGATTCCCCATTCATAGGCACGGAAGCCGCTGATCCGTCGCGAGCGCATCACGATGTCCTTGGAACGGGTGAGGCCGACCATCTTCTGCAGCCGCGCCGCGCCCCCAGAACCCGGGGTCATGCCGAGCCGCTGTATCGGCTACGAGGCGGAAATCGCAGGCCAGCGTCAGCTCGAAAGCCACCCCGAAACAATAGCCGCGGCTCGCGGCAATGACCGGCTGGCGGCAGCGCGCCGGCGCGCCGATGTTCCAGGCAAGTCGGGTGAGGTGCTCGGGCGAAGCATCGAGGAGGCCGCGGATCTCGGCGCCACTGGAGAAATGCTCGCCCTCGGCGCGCAGCACGATGATCCGTACCCGCCGATCCGCATCGAGCGCCTCGAACGTCGCACGCAATTGCTCACGCTCGGCCATCGTAATGACGTTGAGCGGCGGCCGGTCGAGGATGATGTCGGCGCGCTCCTGCGCGGCATCGACCTCGATTCGGAAGCCGTCGAGCCCGTCGGACCGGACCGAGGCGCGCGGCGGGGCGGACGCGGAGACGTCAGGGACGGGATCGGCTACCGGCGGGTCAGGCTCCGCTATGCGTCGAGCGGGATCGGACATGGATTCGCTCCTGTTTTTCGGGCCGGGACGCCGGTTCGATTCGTCAGCTCGGGGACCGTGCCGGCGGTTGGCACGGCATGATCGGCGAGGCTGCCGGTCAGGAAACTGCCGTCCGCGTGGTAAATAAAGCGTTCATAAAGCGCCATCCCGGTCGCCATTAGCGAAGGCGCCGCGCGCCACTCCCGGAGAAACATGGTCGGCCTCGCGCCTTGCCGAGCCATGGGCGCCGCGGCGCGGAACGCCGTTTCATCGCCTCCTGTTTGGAAAGAGGAGGCTCGTATCGCCATGCCTAGCATCAGCCGTTCCGTGCTTTATGCCGCGATAGCGGCGCTGATTGCCGGCGCAACGCCGGGGCTCGGCGCCGGCCGGCTCGCGACCGCGGCGCCGGTATCGCCGAACGCCAACCCGACCGCCGACAAGCCGTCGCAAGGCAAGATCCCGGAAGATCCGGCCACCAGCGGGAGCTCGACCGAGCCGCTGAGCGAGAAGCTCGACCGTTCGGGCGGCGTGATCCATCCGCCGAGCGGGGTCGATCCCGGCATCAGGCAGACCCCGCCGGCGATCGGTTCACACAGCACCCCTGTCATCCCGCCGCCTGGCAGTCCCGGCGGCAAGCGGGGCGTCAACCCGAAATAGGATCAGCCGCCGGCTGCCAGAGCCTCGGCGACAAGCAGCCCGTCGCGCAGCGCCGCCGGGTCGTGCGTCCGGATGAAATCGGCGCCCTGCGCCGCGGCGAACAGCTCGGCGGCCAGGCTCGCCGGCCCGAGCTTGGCCGGCTCGTCATGGCCGGTCAGCGCGGCGAGAAAGGATTTGCGCGACACCGACACGAGCACCGGCAGGCCGAAGGCGTGCTTCAAGCGGCCGAGTCCGGCCAGCACCTGCAGCGATGCCTCCGGTCGGCTGCTCAGGAAAAACCCCATGCCGGGATCAAGGATCAGGCGCTCGCGGGCGATCCCGGCGCGCTCCAACGCGGGCACCCGCCCGGCGAAGAATGCTTCGATGCGCTGCCACACCTCGTCCGGACCGAGATCGAGCCGTCGGGCCCGACCCCGGCCCCGCGCCGCGTGCATGACGATCAGGCGACATGACGCGGCGGCGAGGTCGGGATAGATTGCGGGGTGGGGAAAGCCCTGGATGTCGTTCAGATAGTCGACGCCGCGGGCGAGCGCGAAACGCTGCGGCTCGGGCTGAAAGCTGTCGATCGAGAGCGGGATATGGTCAGCCAGAAGGGCGGCGATGACCGGCTCGATCCGGCGGATCTCGTCAGCCGGTGCGACCGGCTTGGCCGCGACATTGCTGGCGGCGGCGCCCAGTTCGATGATGTTGGCCCCGCCGGCGACAAGCCGGCGCGCCTGCGCAATCGCCGCGGCGGGATCGAGATAATGCCCGCCATCGGAGAACGAATCCTCAGTGATGTTGAGGATGCCGACGAGCAGCGGGCGGGCCATCGGCTTACACCGGGCGGGTCCGTTCGAGGATCGCGCCGACCCCCTCGGCATCGGGGTAGATGTCGATCTTCTCGACCGACACGCGCAGACGCGCTACGCGCGGATCGGCGAAGCATGCGGTGCTGATCCGCTCGGCAAACGCCTCGCATAGATCGATGTGGCCCGAGCGCGCGATCTGACGGATCGCCGTCACGATCTTCTCGTAATTGATCACGCGGCGACGGTCTTCATGCGGAAACGAGGCTTCCGGTGTCGCGGTTAGCTCGACCGAGATGCGCACGCGCTGCAGCCTGTCGCGCTCGGCGCGGCGAACCCCGATGCTGCACAAGAGCACGAGATTGCGGACGACGACCGTGTAGCGGTTCGTCGCGGACAGCGGGTTCTCACCGATCATGGCCCCACCCGTTAGAAACGGTGTGAGTGATGCCTTCGTGGTATCGTCGCTCGGCCATCGATTTCATGCTAACCCGACGAGCCGGCGAAAGGGAGGGTAAGCATGTGGCACGAATTCCGCGAGTTCACGATGCGCGGCAACGTCGTGGATCTGGCAGTCGGGATCATTCTCGGCGCCGCCTTCACGACAATCGTCAATTCTCTGGTCAACGACCTCATTATGCCGCCGCTCGGCCTGCTGATCGGGGGCATCGATTTTTCCAATTTCTTCTCCACCCTAAAGGGCGGCTCATTCCCGACGCTCGAAGCGGCCAAGGCAGCCGGCGCGGTGACGATCAATTACGGGCTGTTCATCAACGCCATCATCCGTTTCGTGATCGTCGCCTTTGCGATATTCATCCTTGTCAAGCAGATCAACCGGCTGCGTTGGCAGGAAGAAGCCAAGGAGCCGGCGGCGCCGCCCGAACCGTCGCGCGAGGAAGTGCTTCTGACGGAAATCCGCGATCTGCTCGGCGCCCGCCTCAAGGCTTGAGGAGCAAGGGATCTTGCAGGGTCGTATCTTGGCCGCGCACCGGATCGGCGATCGCCGCGTCGAGGCCGCGCACTCCTTTCCACTCCGCGGCGGGGCGCGCCCGGCCATCGCTGCCGATCTGGTCGATGCCCCAATAGATTTCGAGCCGGTGGTTGTCGGGATCGCGGAATTCCACGGCGAGCTGACACCCGGCGCGCCGGCGTCCCTCGAAATCGATCGCGACCCCGCGCCGTCGCAGGTGATCGCGCGCCCGGATGACCTCGTCGAGATTCGCGACTTCGAAGGCGATGTGGTTGAGCTCCACATTCTCCGCCGCCCCCACCATCGAGCCGACCAGCGCGATGCCGTGGTGGTCGGGATTGCAGCGCAGGAAGGCCATGCCGCCGGGCACCATCTCCTCCGGATAGACGTCGGAAACCTGGAAGCCGAGCATCTCGGTATAAAACCGCACCGAGCGCGCGACATCGCGCACATTGATGACGACGTGGCCGATCTTGCCGATATGAAATGGCAGGCCGTGCGGCCGCTGCAATCCCTTCAGTTCGTCTGGATCGATCATCGGGTTGGCCTCCTCAAGCGGTCTCGGCCGTGCTCGCGATGCGGTCGAGCTTTGCCGCCATGATGAAGTCGTTTTCGTGCAAGCCTTTGATCTTCTTGGTGCGCAATGACACCGTCGCATAGCCCCAGCCGAAGCTGATATCGGGATGGTGACCTTCCGCCTCGGCCAGCGCGGCGGCGTGCTCGACGAAGCCGAAGGCGCTCGTGAAATTCCTGAAGCGGTAGGTCCGCTCAATCCGGCAGGCGTCATCCAGCAACGCCCAATCCGGCGCCTCGCGGCGATACTCTTCGGCCACCTCGCGGGTCAATGGCGGGATGCCGCTGCGGCAGGCGGTGCAGCTTTTCTCGGCAAGTGTCGAGGTCATGGCGATCCTCCCTTCCCGACCGGCCGGCACCGCCGCCATATTGGACGTAATCCGCGCAACAGTGCCATATTGCGTCGGCTTTGCAATGCTCCGCTGAGCCGCCGTTCATCCCGTCAACACCCGAAATCCTGCGCCGATGCCGCTGCGTCCGATCGCCTGGTTGTGCGCCGTCGTTTTCGTCCTGCTGGGCGGGGCGACGCAGGGTGCCGCGCCTGATGGCGGCCGCTGGCGGGCGGTGCTGGCGGCCGGCGACATCGCCGAGCCCGTGTTCGACAATGCGGTTCTGGGTTTCGGCCAATGGCTCGCCGCGCGCGGCGTGATACCAGCCGATATTCATCGCCTGAGCGCCAGGCCGTTCGATCCTGCCACCGAGGCGGCCTCTGCCGGCCAGCTGTTGCGCCGGATCGCTCTGTTGCCGGGTCGGCCGGGCGATCGCTGCCTGATCTTCATCACCTCGCATGGCGAACACGGCCGGGGCGTTCATCTCGCTTATTCCCGCGAGATGCTGACGCCGGCTGCCTTGGCTCAGGCA
>WNGF01026855.1_pt1 | contig 10499 bp, 8 predicted proteins | sample 5400641 | NCBI WGS metagenome assembly WNGF01 (sample SAMN13153371, study PRJNA577476) | soil metagenome | isolation source: 80 cm soil or saprolite under grassland replicate 2 | place: USA:California | collected 2016-06-15
ACCAGGCGCTGCGGCGTCGCGCTCGAAGTCTACTCAAAAAGTTCTTGACATCGAACGACGCTTCATAGATGACCTCATGCCACTAAGGCTATAGTGAAAGCGACATTCATAGGCAAAAAATCCAAACTGCATCAGTACCTCCCCATGGAGCACTTGCAGTTTCAATTGGCATTCTCATTAGTACCGTGGCTTCAGCCCGGTGGAAGCAGTGTTCCCACGAAATCGGAAACCGTTTAAAACGATTTCCCAGTCTTCTGTCTGGCGACTGGTCACCGGGCTAAAGCCGCGGTGCTAATGAGAGCGAAGTTCATTCTAACTACATCAATAGCAGACGTGATCGTTGCCGCGGCAGGCGTGATCGTTGCCGTGGCAGACGTGATCGTCGGCGTGGCAGCCGTGATCGTCAGCGTGCAGACGTGATTGTCGGCGTTTGCAGACGGCTTCGTCGGCGTGGCAGACGGCTTCGTCGCCGTGGCAGACGGCTTCGTCGGCGTGGCAGACGGCTTCGTCGCCGTGGCAGACGGCCTCGTCGGCGTGGCAGACGGCTTCGTCGCCGTGGCAGACGAGATCGTCAGCGTGGCAGATGTGATCTTTTTCGCAAAAGTCCAGGCCTCTTGCCTGCCAAACCGTCTCTTTGCGTCGAAAAGACCAATCCTTACCAGCGGTGGGGCTTTGCACAAAAAGTATTTCAATCAGTCCGCCGAAGCGGACGAATGAAAGAGCCCACCGATTTATCGGTGGGAATGTCGCATCACCCCTTACCGTGAGTGAAGGCACACCAACATTAGCGGCTGAACGGTCACTCTTCTTCCTACCGCACAGCGAGAGTGATCACAGACACCGAATGCTTCGGCAAAGTCACGACGAAGCTTCGCCCGCTGCGCGCCGCTTTGTTCTTAATGAAAACGGCATCGGGCCGGGCGAAATCGTTCGAAGCCGTGAGCGATGGGGCGGTGACAGTTTCTATCTCTGCCTGGGAACCGGCAATCACGCCTTGCACAGTTATAGTTGTCGTCAATGCGCTCGTCGGGCTGGTGTTCACTGCCTTGATGAAGATCTTTCTGCCATCAGCAGTGCGGCTTGCTACAGCATCGAGATAAGGCACGTCGCTTCCCTCCCGGCTCGTGTCAAATGTCGGACTGCTGATGCTGGCAGCCAGGCGTTTATCGCCGCGGTGCTCACTGTAAAGCTGGTTAACCAGATAGATCGGAGACACGAAGAGTCCCTGCCTGTTTGCCTGGATGATGCCTCCGGGCCAGCCGTTCACGAGGTCGGAGACTGCGCTCATCTCAACCAGGTTGCCGCTGCGTTCGAAGACGTTCATCAGACGCGCGCCATAGAGCGCCGACTCCAGCGAATACTGTCGCTCATCCGGAAGGTCCAGTCCCCACTCATTAATCGCGAGTTTGATACGTTCACCGGGAACAATCTCGCGGAGCAATTGTTCGACCTGCGCGTAGAAGCGTTCGAGGAATAGCGGCCGCGCCATCAAGTTCAACGGATCGCCCGCCATTTCCCTACGGCCGTAGTAGTGATGAATAGCCAGATAGTCAATGTTTTCTCCCGCTGCGCGCAGAACGGTGCGGTTCCAGTTCATGTTGTTGTCGCCGACGGCGATTAGTTTGATCGAAGGGTCGACGGCGCGCATTGCTCTGGCGTAGCGGTTGTAATTGCGTGCGTAGGTATCGGCGTCTGAGTGCCCGCGCACCCAGTCGCCCCAGATTTCGTTGCCCACCTCCCAAAACTTCACGCCAAACGGCATTGGATGGCCATTAGCAGCGCGCATCGCGCCATACTTCGAAGTCCTGGGTCCGTTGCAGTATTCGACCCACGCCGCCGCCTCCTCAACAGTCGCGCCGCGTCCCTCCACATTGACAGTAATAGAAGGCTCAGCTCCGACGGCACGAGAGAAAAGGATGAATTCGTCGGTGCCAAAGTCACTCGGCTCCAGCTCGTTCTTCCATGAGAGATTGACCCATGTAAACCTTTCGTCGCGCGGCCCGACGCCCCATAGCCAGCGGTAGTCCTGCGCGACATTGCCGCCGGGCCACCGGATAAACGCGGGTTTGAGGGCTTTGATCTTTTCAAACACGTCGCGGCGCACGCCACCAGGCATGGCCTCGCCCGGCAGTAACGACACCTGGTCCAGCCACAGACGGCCTCGTCCCGGGAAAAGGATGACGAACTGCGCGAGTGGATCGCTATGCTCCGGCCTCAAGGTGAACTCATACTTGCGCCAATCACCGGCGATAACATTGATATCAGCCGAGGCGTAGACCTCGCCCTGTTTAACGTCTGATTCGAGCGCAACCGTGATGGCTCCCTTGTAATCATCGGCCCTGAGCCAAAGGTAACCTCGGTATTCGAGGCCGGCGCGGATGGGAATGCGAGCCTGGTAGAGACCGTGCCGCTGAATTGCCCCGTCGCGAGCGTCCACCCGCGGCGAGTGCTCTTTCATCGCGCGTTCACCGGTGTCAACCTTTGGTCTCTGTGGAGGGTAAGCAGACGCGTCGTCCCAATGGAACGCCAGCGCGTAATCGTCGTTTCGGTCATCCGGGTAGCGCTCCCAGTAGCGCGAAAGGCCGGCAATGTTCGGCGCCTCCTCGAAGCTACGGTTGCGTATCAATTCTGCGTTCAAGCCCCCCTTGATGCCCTGATACATGAATTCGAGGAACTGGCCGTAAAGTAGCGGACTAATGCGATTCTCGACTTTGCTTGCGTCGATAGTGATACTTGCGGTCTGGCTTGTTTGCGCGCCGACACGGGAGACGTGTGGGACGGCTGCGCCCGAGAGGATGACTGCTATGAAGACAGTTGATGCGCACTTAGATCGATTTGTAGTCATTCGCAGACCTTGAAGAAAAGCAGTTTTGTAAGAGGCGACCTTTTTGGAGTGCGGTGACCTGTCACCGCTTTGCTCTGCGGCGGCTTGACGCCGCAAAGCGTTCGCCCCTCTCAACACGTGTTAAGCTGCGACAAGTCACAGCTGACCAAAGCGCTGACAGGTCAGCGCACTCCAAAGAGTAGCGCGCCCTCCAAAGGTAATCGCCTTCTCCCTACTGCCGACCACGCTTCGCTAACTTCACCGCAACGCGACCCGCATCACGGTGAGCGAGTTGGGAGTAAACCTATACGCGAACTCAACCGCCGGCACTGTCAACTGCCGTTCGATTGGCGCAACCTTCGTCGGGTTATCCAAACTGTTCTCGGCCTTCAAGTCAGCACTCTCCAGGATGAATGCCTTTCCAACCTTCGCCAGAGTTTTCGCGCCTGCGAGATTTATGCGTACTTCCTTTGCTGAAGGAGCGGTATTTACTACTTTCAGGATCACTTCGCTGGTTCGCTCATCCAGTGACGCGCTGGTGAAGAGTTCGCCCTGTCCGTTCTTCGCGGAGCCGTCCAGCAGAACGGGCAAAATTCTGGTGCCGCGGTTCACGCTGAACAATTTTTGCACGTAGTAATTAGGCGTCGCGTAGGAGCGAAGATTGTCGAACCAGATCATGTTGGGCGTCCATTGCCATGCCTCCAGGTGCCCGAAGAGCGGGGCATACGAAGACATCTGCACGACATCGGCGTTGCGGTCGAGGCCCGTGATAAACGCCGCCTCGGATAGCGCGCACTCCCAGTTGTTGCGGTTATCAGGGCTGGCGATGCCGACGCTCTGCGCGGCGTACTCACCGGCGAAGACCTTCGGGCCGGTGCGGGGATAATTGTCATAACGCCCGGCGTTGTCGCGGAACCATTTCGGCGCCATGTAATAGTGCTCGTCAATGAGGTCGGCTTTCAGTTCGCGCAGCTTGGCCCATAGGAAATCGAACCGCTCACCATCAGGGGCTGGACCGGCGCTGGAGACGAGAGCAACGTTCGGGTACTTCTCCTTTAGCACCCTGGCGAATATCTCGTATCGCTCGATGTACTGTGGCCCCCATTGTTCGTTGCCGACGCCAATCATTTTCAGGTTGAACGGAGCGGGGTGTCCCAGCTCGGCGCGCTTCCGCCCCCATGCAGTGGTGACGGGCGCGTTGGCGAATTCGATCAGGTCGATGGCGTCCTGAATGTAATGATCGAGGTCTTCGAGCGGGGCCAGCTCGCTGGAATTAAACTGGCAGGCCATGCCGCAGTTGAGGATCGGCAGCGGCTCTGCGCCAATGTCTTCGCTCAGGAGAAAGTATTCAAAATAGCCAAGGCCGAAAGATTGGTAGTAGTCAGGCGTCAGCCGCCAGTTGAATTCCGTGTTCCAGCGATTGATGATGAGGCGGCGGTCGTCCAGGTCCCCGATGGTCGTCTTCCACTGGTAACGCTGGTCAAGATACCTGCCTTCGACGATACAGCCGCCGGGGAAGCGCAGAAAGCCGGGTTTCATTTCCTTCAAGAGCTTGACCAAATCGTAGCGCAAGCCGTTCTCGCGATTCTCCCAGGTCAACTTCGGATACAGCGAGACCATGTCGACGTCGAGCGTGCCGCTTCCTTCCAGCAGGAGATTCAGACGCGCTTTGTTATTAGTCTCGGTGGTACGGACGATGGCAGTGTAGGTCTTCCAGTCGGTGGTAAAGCCTGAGACCTTCGACTGGCCCAGGAGGTGCCCACTTTCGTCTTCGACTTCGACACGCAAAGCCGCTAGTGAGCCATCGACCCGGCGCGCCGAAATCGAGAAAAAGTATTCAGCACCTTTCTCCACACCGATGCCGCGAAAGCCCTCGTTCATGACGCCGAAGCCTTTGCCGGCGGTCGCTACCTTAATGCGCAGGTAATGGGAGTTTGGCGTGTCGTTGATCGAGCCGTGATCGAAAACGTAAAGCTCTCCTTTGGTATCGCCGCGATCCACCTGCTTCCAACCCATCATGGGATTTGGGAACTCGAAAGACCGGTTCTTCACACGTTCAGGATAGAGCCCGCCGTCGGCGCCGAAGTTGATGTCTTCAAAGAAGAGTCCGAAAAGTGTTTTGGGTATGGGCGCGCCGGGCTTGTCCACCTGCACAGTAATGTTGCCGGTTTGCGCGAAGGCGATTTGCGCCTGGACGATGATGAGACCGAAAGCGCAAACGAGCGTTACCAGTTTGGCTGAAAGAGATGGTGTCGGCCGAAATGCTTTCATATGCTGTTGTCCTGTCGTTAATACGTCCCACGGATGTGAGCAACAACCTGTGTTCAATAAGAACGCTCTTAACTCCCCATGCATTTCTTTCCCAAGTGTAGGAAGCTCACTCGCAGTAACAAGCTAAGCACGCCCGACTGTATCTCGATGCGTTCTACCGGCGACGATTGCGGATCGGGCCTTTGACTTTGCCGGTCATGCGCTTGATGAACGTCGCTTCCTCCGGGATGTAAGGCCTTCCGTCGCTGCGAAAGACCTCGTGAAACCAGATAGACGGCTCGCGGTCAACGTAGGGGTGCTCCCAGGAGTCCCACGGCAGGTGAGTCTGCGTCTTGCCCTGGACCAGTCCCCAGTTAATCATTCCCACGTTGTGAACCTTGCCGACCAGCAACCCTCCCATAAAGAAACTACCGTTGCCGCGCGCCATGTACTCGGTGCGAACGCTTTGGGCAGTAGCGCCAGCACAAGCTCAACTTTATTTTTCGGCTCCAGATGGCCGTAGCTGCCCTGGTTCGTATTATCCGGCTCGTTCCAGATATCCCAGGCGAGGACACGCTCATCGCGAGCCAGTGTGCCCACGACGCCTTTAACATAAGCTTCGAGCCGCGGATATTCGCGCGCATCTTGCAAGGCCTTGCGGCTGGGGCTTTGTACCCAACCGGAGTTATGCACTCCGGGGCGCGGAGCTCGTTGCTTACCCAGTTGCGGATCCGGATCCCAGACCGAATCAAACAAGACAAAGATCGGTTTGATCTTATGCTTTGCCGCGATCGTAAGAAACGTGTTGAGCCGTCGCTTGAAGCCTTCTGCATCTTGTTGCCACAACAAATCGTGCAGGTAAACCCGCATCGTATTCATCCCTAAACTTTCCGCCCATCCCAACTCAAGATCAATCCTCTTTGCATCGAACGAGTCCGCCTGCCACATCTCCAGCTGGTTAATCGCGCTCGCCGGGTTGTAGTCGCTTCCGACCAACCAGGGCTGCTTCTCATACCAGTCTTTTGCCTGTTGCTCCGACCATTTCTCGGAAGGCGCGGCGACCGCCGCGATTGAGAGGAAAACAATGCTGACGAATACCTGCGCCGTTTTTCGGGTTAATAACATTGAAACAAGACCTCCGCGCTACGAAATATTATTTTCATGCTCCACTCCGAATAGGTTGTGAAGTCTCGGCGTATCCTTGCGGATGTTTTGAGTGCCAATCCCAAGCTGAACCGATAATCGCGGTGAGGTCCGCTTGCTGCGGTTGCCAGCTCAGTACCTTGCGCGCACGGGCAGCATCGGCGACCAGATGAGACGGATCGCCGGGCCGCCGTCCCTGAATCTCAACTGCAATTTCTCTCCCGGTGACCTGGCGCGCGGCTTCGATCACTTCCAGCACCGAATAGCCTTGCCCGTTGCCCAGGTTGATGGCGGTTGACGGATTGCCCGAGCGCAGGTATTCGAGCGAGAGCGCATGCGCCACGGCGAGGTCGGTAACGTGAATGTAATCGCGCACACACGTCCCGTCGATGGTGGAATAGTCGCTGCCGAAGACAGTGACCCGCTCAATTTCCCCTTGCGCTGCTTTCAGCACAAGCGGGATTAGGTGCGTTTCTGGCTCGTGGTGTTCGCCCCGTTCTGGGGTTGCGCCTGAAGCGTTGAAGTAGCGCAGCGCAACGAACTTTAGATTGTAAGCGCGATCGTAGTCTGCCATGATCTGCTCAACGAAAAGTTTTGACCAGCCGTAGGGATTCGTCGGAAGTTGGGGATGACCTTCGTCGATCGGGATGCGTTGCGGCTCGCCGTAAGTGGCGCACGTCGAAGAAAACACCACGCGGCGAACCCCCGCGGTGATTAACGCGCCGAGTAAACGAATGCCCTGCTCCAGATTATTCTCATAGTAGAGCGCGGGCTGGATGACAGACTCTCCCACGTACGCGAACGCTGCGAAGTGGATGCACGCTTCGATTTCGTGCTCGCGCGTAATGCGTGTGATCAGCTCGCGGTCGCCGACATTCCCTTCGTAAAACGGCACTTCCGGTGCAACCGCGACTCGGTGCCCGCGCGACAAATTATCCAGAACAACGACCTGCTCGCCGCGTGCGCGCAATAACTCAGTTGTGACACTGCCGATATAGCCCGCGCCGCCAGTTACCAGAATCGCCATAATTCTCCCAACTTGCGTGATAGGGAACGCTCAGCAAAATGAAGGTGCTGGTAGTTTAGAGTTCAACCTTTAGGTTGCACGTTCCCAAGACGCAAGCTAAAGCTTGAACTCTGAACTTCTTGACTCAAAATCAACTAGTACCAAACGACCACGCCTTTGACATCCCCTCTGAAGCTCTTAGGTCCGCCGTACCCTCAGGTGCCCAAACGCCGCGCTCCCAGGTGATGAGCCGGTGAAGATGTACGGTCGGTGTCCGTTTTTTTCCGCAAAGCTATGGGCCACCTCTGCAATAGCCCCTCCGGCGTCGCGTCTTCCAATCACTGCAACCGTGCCGCCGCTGCCGCCGCCGGTAATCTTTGCGCCGTAGAGTCCACTGCTCACTCCCGCCCGTCTGACCAGCTCGACGAGGTTGTCGGTGCCCTCCGAACCCAGACCGCATGCCGAATAGCTCGCGTGCGACTCGTACATCAATTCACCTAACGAGTCTTGTCTCCGCTCGCCCAGCTCCTCACACTGATCGCGCAATAACTCCGCAAACTTTTGTACCCGATAACTCTCGTACACGGCGTGTGCTGTTGGAGCCCGTACCTCGTAGACTCTTCCGGCCTCGACGCTCGTCACGGTATCCGTTGTTCCGCCATAGCGCTCAAGAAACTCTGCTCCGGTCAGTCTTTCAGGAAGCGTGTTTGCAAACTCTTCTTCAAACTCCGAAGGGTCGAGATTCGCCAAATAACCGCCCCAGCGAGGGTCATTAATTACAACCGTATCGCCGGCCCGTTGTACCTTTAGCCCGGAGAGTTCGGCAATGATTCGATAGCCCATGAATGCGCCGATTCGGACTGAGGCGTAATCGCCTCCGCCGACAGAATGGCGCACACCTGAATCAAGCCCCCACACTGCCAAATCTTCGGGCAATAAGATGGTTCCCAGCAGCTCCGCCGGCTGACAGAGCAGCGCCAGTAGTTGATTCTCCTCGCCGCAAGCGGATGTCATCTGATCCATCACACCGCACGGCGCTCCGACGATCAGGTTCTCGACCCGCTGGCACAGCAGCGCTAATTCCCGCGGCTTCACTTCAACGTCGAAGGCTGCCGCGACTGCGCTCATCGTCCCTACTTCGAGCGCAGCAGATGAACTCACGCCTTTCCCCTCAGGCACCCGCGAGGAGATGAGCAATCGGGCTCCATCATCGAAGCGTGCTCCGCGCTCGCGCATCAGCACCAGGAAGACACCGGCCACGTAAGCAGCCCAATGCGGCGTCGTGTTACCTTTGAAATACCTCAGCGCTTCATCGTACTCGATCCGCTCGCCGTCCCGTTCCAAATCTGCGAAGGGCATCTCGAAACTCATGACCCTCGTCTCGTTTTCCATGAGACTGACGACGCGTAGCCGCCGCGTCTGGTCCTTTTGCAATGCCACGAACGTCGCTTCAGCAATTGGCAATTCAAGCACGAGTGAGCCAGAGTAGTCGGCGATCCCGCCCATCACATCGAGCCTGCCGGGTGCTCGAGCAATGATGAGTTCCTGCTGCGGTTCAAAGAGCGTGCGCGCTTCCGGAGCGGGATGAACTTCGAGCTTGTTTAGGGTCTCGATGAATGCCGACACGTCGGGGAGCTTATGGGCGCTACCGTGAATGATTTCGTAAGCTGTCTCCAGACTCTCTCCCTGCATGCCGTCATCTCACTCGGGTATTACTACCACGCCAAGCGGGCTGCGGACCCCCTTTAGTCGTCGTTAAGTCCCCGCCGTTTCAAAGCGTCACGTAACAATGGTTCGATCTCGCTGCGGATCGCGTCATTCGCGTATCCGGCCCAGGCGATGTCAGGCTCGACCTTCAGAGGGGCACGCAAAGGCCCGCCCCGCTCATCAGTTACGATGACTCCTGCCTCGCGCGCAATCAATTCCGTACACATGTCATAGGGATGACAACAGATGCCAAGCGCGAGACCGCGTCGGTTTAGCACTCTTTCAATCAAGGGCCGTAGGTCCGCGACGAAGCGGTCGTGTCCCATCATCAGTTCGTAAAGCTGGCCGGCCGACGAGAGATACTGATCCTCGAAGCAATGCGCTTTCCCCGGCTTGACGGGCCCGAGCGCACCGCTCACGATCTCTTCATCAATAGCAGCCAGTTCATCGCGTGCGCCGGGAAAGAAGCGCGCGATCATTGCGAAGCCGTGCCGGATAGTCGTGGCGCGGGATGGTCGCAAGGCAAGAACCTGACGTCCATTCGTAAGACGGTTGAATCTTTCGGCATGTGCACCCTCACCGCGCACGGCCCACAACGTATCGCAGAGATGTTGTTTGACCAGTGGTATCTCAGTCTGCACGGCGAGTTCTATCTCTTGCAAATTCGTCTCGTCGCCATGATTTCCAGCCACCCCCGTTAACACCCATGCACTCCTTTTCTGGTACATGAGACCGCGCGTTCCATCAATCGGATCCACAACGACGCGCCAAACGGCATCGCTCTCTACAGCTCCTCTGGGCAGCACCAAACGCCCGCCCTCGATACCTTCTGCCACCAGCACCAGCGGCGCCCGGCCCGCTACTTCGTGCTCGAACAATTCGACGAGCAACTCTTCACTGACTCGGTCAACTGCGTAGATAGTATCCCCGTCCGATTCGTCATTTGAAACTTCAGCGAGTTGCTCCACCGCCGCTTTCTCACACTCTGCAACCACAGCGTCACGCACCCGCTCATGAATACGGCGAATCGGGTCGAGTAACTGTCTGATGTCGAGTGCGGCGCTAATCATAACTGCTCCTGGAGGACGTGCTTGTAATGTATATCCGGCTGCGATCGAAGTTCTACTGCCTTCTCCTCCGGCGCAGTATCGGAGAGAAAGTTGCCCCCGCCAATTTCCGGCCCTGCCAGGTACTTAAGAAGATTCGGACGACGCAGCGGCGGGTGGAACTCGATGTGAAAGTGGAAGCTCGAGTAGTCGCCGCCGTCAGTTGGAGCCTGATGCAGCGGCATCACGTAGGGGAAAGGCATCCGCCAGAGGTTATCGAACTTGACCAGAACTTGCTTGAGCAAGGCGGCAAAGTCGCGGAGTTCACCAGTCGACAATGTGGCAATACTCGGATGAGTCACCTTTGGCGCCACGAAGACCTCGTAAGCGTAGCGCGCAAAGTAGGGAAGGAAGGCGATGGCTGATTCGTTTTCGCAGATGATGCGCCGGCCGTCTTCGATCTCGGCCTGGATCACGTCCTGGAAAAGAACTCGTCCCGTTTCTGCCATGTGGCGCTGACTGG
>WNGF01041347.1_pt1 | contig 10499 bp, 10 predicted proteins | sample 5400641 | NCBI WGS metagenome assembly WNGF01 (sample SAMN13153371, study PRJNA577476) | soil metagenome | isolation source: 80 cm soil or saprolite under grassland replicate 2 | place: USA:California | collected 2016-06-15
CCCGTGGCTGGCCATCGCCGGGAAGCTGCTGGCCGGCTGGCTGGTCATCGACCTGGACGCCACGCTGATCACCGCGCACTCAGACAAGCAAGGGGCAGCTCCCACGTTCAAGAAAGGCTATGGCTTCCATCCGCTGGGGGCCTGGCTGGCCAATACCGCCGAGTCGCTGGCGATGCTGCTGCGGCCCGGCAACGCCGGCTCGAATACCTTCGCCGATCACGCCGCGGTGCTGACGGCGGCGCTCCGCCAGATTCCCTCGCGCATGCGGTCCCGGCTGCTGGTCCGCGTCGACGGGGCCGGCGCCAGCCACGAGCTGATCACCCACCTGCTGTCGCTGGCCGGCCGCCGCCGCACCGTGCTGTTCACCTGCGGCTGGATGATCACCGGTGCCGACGAGCAGGCGATCAGGCTGCTGCCCGCCGCCGCCTGGCAGGCCGCCATCGGCCAGGACGGGATCGTGCAGCAAGACAAGCACGTCGCCGAGATCACCCACCTGCTCAGCCGGGCCGCCGGATGGCCGGCCGGGCTGCGCTGGATCGCGCGCCGCACCAAGCCCTCCCGCAGGCAGGTGAAGAACCTGACCGTGTTCGAGCGGGCCACCGGCTGGCGGTACTCCATCATCGTCACGAACATCCCCGCCGCCGGCGGGATACCCGGCGTGCCCGGCAGCCACCATGCGCAGTTCACCGGCGTGCTGCACCGCGAACACGCCGTCGTAGAGGACAGGGTGCGTACGAATAAGGCCCTGGGCCTGCGGAACCTGCCGTCGAAGATCTGGATCGTGAACTGCGGGTGGGTGCTGGCCGCCAACATCGCCGCCGACCTGTCCGCCTGGTGCCGCCTGCTCGGCCTGTACGACTGCGACGACCTCAAGGGCGCCGAGCCGGACACGCTGCGCTACCTTCTCTGAACTTAGAGATGATCATGGTTCTAGGTGAGGCGGACGGTGGCCTGAGGCGTGCATGAAGGCGCTGATCGCGAGCGTGAGGTTGTGCTCGTCGAGGCCGGTGAGGGCGTCACGGAGATTGACCGGCAGCCCGGCGGCCAGGCTGGCTGCGAGGCGGAAGATCCGGCGTTCCCCGCCGGAGCAGGGCAGAGTGCCGGCGTCGAGGGCGGTGGCGGCGGCGGTCCAGTCGATTGCGGCGTGCGCAGCCCCGCCGCCGGGACGGCCGTGCTCGCCGGTGGTGATGTGCCTGGTGAAGTCGTCGCGGTCGAGGAAGGTGCCGTGGCCGATGAGCAGTTCGATGGCGGCCTCGTCGGGGTAGATGCCGCGCGCGCAGGCGCGCAGGGACCGTGCGAGCGGATGCTGAGGTGCCGGGCGGCCGTTCACGGGGCTTCGTCTTTGCTGTCCGGCTGGGCGCCGGAGGCGCTGCGGGTGAAGGCCGGCATGCCCAGGTCGGTCACGGCAGGCTGGCGGGCGATCCGCGCATCCAGCGACTGGAGTTTGTCCGTGACCGTCGCGAGGGAGACCCGGAGGCCTTCGAGCTCGCCGAGCCAGCCCTGCGCCGTGGCTTCGGTGACCCGTGCGGCCAGGCTGTCACGGATGAGGATCAGGCGGGGCCGCTGGGCGGGATCGATGCGGAGCAGGGAGCATCGTTCGCAGGCCATCTCGTGGACGCAACCTGTCCCGTAGGCGCGGCCGCAGTCACCGAGGGCGACCTTGCGCCGTTTCCCTGTTAACTGCACCTCATCTGGATCATCGATCGGGCGCACAACCCGGTCCGCTGAGAGGGTGAGACGTGGTCGAGGACATACGGCATGCACTGATGGAGGGGCTGGGATCTGTCCCGGCGTTGGGAGCGGTGCTGGCCGTTCTTCGTCGTGAACAGCGACGGCGAGGAACTCAGGGAAGTGAGTGCCTATCTGCGGGACTTGATGCTCGGCGATGTCAGCCCGCTAACCTGCCGCAGCTATGCGTTCGATCTCCTGCGGTGGCACCGGCTGCTGTGGTGCGTTGGCATCGAGTGGGAGAAGGCGACCGAGGCCGAGGTCGCAGCGATGGTGGGCTGGCTGCGGGCCGCCCGGAACCCGCAGCGGGAACGCAGGCAGCCCGGCTCGGCTCCGGCGGGATCGGTGAACCTCAAGACGGGAAAGCCGTCGCTGCGAGCGGGGTACGCCCCGGCGACGATCAATCACGCTCTGACCGTCGTGCATGGCTTTTACTCCTTCCACGGTCGTTTCCGGGATGGCCCGGTGGTCAACCCGGTGCCTGTCTCCGCCCAGCGGCGGCTGGTGCTGGCGCACCGCAGCCCGCTGGAGCCGGTCCCGGTCGTGCGCAGGGCACGACTGCGGCAGCGGGTTCCTCAGCAGGCACCCAGATCGATCCCGGATGCACTGTGGGATGAGCTGCTCGCGGCGATGGGCTCGGACCGTGACCGTGCGCTGCTGGAGTTCTACGTCAGCTCGGGCGCACGGGCGAGCGAGTTGCTCGGGGTGACCCTGGAGGACGTCGACTGGGGCGGGCAGCTCATCTACGTCGTGTCCAAGGGCACCAGGATCCGCCAGCCGGTCCCGGCCTCCCCGGACGCGTTCCGCCACCTGAGCCGCTATCTGGCCGCCGGCGGGCTTCCTGCCGAAGGGGAACCGGTCTGGAGAACCCAGCGCGGTGAGCCCCGGCCGATGACGTACTGGGCGATGCGCCGGGTGCTGCAGCGCGCGAACAAACGGCTGGGCACCAACTGGACCTTGCATGACGCCCGCCACACCGCCGCCACCAGGATGGCTGGCGATGAGCGGCTCACTCTGGCCGAAGTACAGACCATTTTGCGGCATGCGCATCTGGACACGACCGGGCGCTACCTGACAGCCCGGATCGAGGACATGCACGACAAGCTGCAGGAGCATTACACCAGGCCCCGGCCGCAGCGTTCCTACCCGGCCGGCTATGACCCCGACGACATCAAGGCGGTCTTCGGTGGCTGAGCCGGCGGTGACCCAGCTCCCCGCGGATCCGAGGATCGTGCCGACGCGTTTCGCGGGCTTGCAAGCGGCGCAGGCCCTGCTGCCCGTCAGCTGTCCCGGACCCCACGGACACCTTGCGAGCGCGAGCCCGGAGGAGATCGAGGCGGTGATGCGCAGGGTCTGGCCGGGCGGCCGTGACGCGGAGAACCGGCGGGTCCGCGGCGCCCGCATCCTCCTGCAGCACCTGGACGGCTTCCCGGGCGGGTCGTGGCAGCAACGGTGGGAGGCCAGCGGGCTGAATGAAGCACACCAGCCGGTCAACGTGCTGATCCCTGCCTACGAGGGGCGCAAGGAGATCTGCACCGGTGCCGCCTGCTTGTTCGGACTCCGCGTCATCCGCCCATCGCTGCTGGCGCTGCGGTCGACCCGGCTCCACGGCTACGGAGAACGATTCCTGGCCGCCCAGCACGATCCGCTGCTGGAGGACTTCTGGAAGCGCGTCCAGGACCATCCGGTGCACCCGGTGCACCACACTGCGGCGCTGTTCGACGTCACGGTCGCGCTGACCACCCAGGGCATCACCCTGGACGACCTGACACCCGAGGCGTTCCTGCACTACGTGTGGCAGTCCCGCGATCAGGGGCTGAACATGAAAGCGCGCGGAAAGCAGAACCGCGGCCAGTTCGCGGGCCAGCTGGCCTGGCCGGTGCTGCACGAGATGGGCCTGTTCCCGCCCAGCACGCCACCGACAGTGCGGGCAGCGGTGCTCACGGGGCGGCGGACGCTGGAGGAACTCGTCGACCGCTACGAGATCCGCCACCAGGGAGTCCGCCAGCTGATCCTCGACTACCTGGCGCGGCGCCGCAGCGAGCTGGACTACAGCTCACTGGACCAGCATGCCCGGTCGCTGGCCGGCTTGTTCTGGGCAAAGATCGAGGCCCTGGCTCCCGGGCATCCTGACCTCCGCATCGACGCAGACCTCTACGAACAGTGGCGTGAAGCGCTCAATACCCGCGAGAACGGCCAGGGCAAGCGGCACGAGGTCGAGCGGATCCTGCGGTCGGTGCGGTCCTTCTACCTCGACCTGCACAGCTGGGCGGTCGAAGAACCAGAAAGGTGGGCGCCGTGGGTGGCGCCGTGCCCGATCCCGGACAACGCCCTGCGCGGTCTCTCGGTGCAGAAACGGCGCACCAAGGAGCGGATCGATGACCGGATCCGGCAACGCCAGCCCCTGCTGCCCACGCTCGTCGCCCACCTCGAAGATCGCTACCATCATCTGCGCGAGATCCTGCGCCAGGCCTCCTCGCTGGCTCCCGGCGAAGCCTTCGCTGTCGAGGGCCGCTCCTATCAGCGTGCCTGGAGCCTGGCCGACGAAAAACGCCAACGTCGCGGCGGGCAGGCCAACGTCCGTGTCCGTGACCTGACCAGCGCTGAGGACATCAACGTCACCACGGCCGAGGAACTCGCTTTCTGGGAATGGGCGGCCGTAGAGGTCCTGAGACACAGCGGGGTACGGGTTGAGGAACTCCTTGAACTCACCCACCTCAGTGTCCGCCAGTACCAGCGACCCAACGGGGAGGTCATCGCGCTGCTGGTCATCGCCCCGTCCAAGACCGACCGGGAACGTGTCATCCCGATGTCCGCCGAGCTATTCGCCGTCATCGCAGCGATCATCCGCCGGCACACCCGCGCCGGGCGGGCCATCCCGCTCATCCAGCGTTACGACCAGCACGAACGCCGGATGAGCGAGCCGATGCCGTTCCTGTTCCAGCGCCAGCTCGGCACGACCCGCCGGGTCATCTCGCCCGCCACCGTCCTGGTCATGCTCCGCCGGCGCTGCAACGATCTCGCGGGCCACCACCCTGATTTCCGCGCGGCCGGCTTCACCCCGCACGACTTCCGAAGGCTGCTGGCCACCGACCTGGTCAACAACGGGCTGCCGATCCACATCGGAGCCGCCCTACTCGGACATTTGAACCTCCAGACAACCCGGGGCTACGTCGCCGTCTTCAACGAGGACGTGGTCCGCCATTACCAGGCATTCCTCGACCGGCGCCGCCAGGCCCGGCCGGCCGATGAGTACAGGACCGTCACCCAGCCCGAGTGGCTCGGGTTCGAAGAACACTTCGACCAGCGCAAGGTCGAGCTGGGAGGATGCGCCCGCCCCTACGGGACTCCTTGCCAGCACGAGCACGCCTGCCTGAGATGCCCCATGATCAACATAAATCCGAAGATGCTGCCCCGCCTCGACGAGATCGAAGACGACCTCCAGGCCCGGCGGAGCCGGGCCGCACACGAGGGCTGGCTCGGTGAAATCGAGGGCATCGACCTCACCCTCGCCTTCCTCCGCCAAAAACGAGACCAGACCCGGCGGCTGGCCCGCATCGCGCCCACCGACCTCGGCATGCCAGGCGTGCTCGCCACCGGGTCACCATGAGTGCCCCGGCCAGCTCCGGGCTACGCCGACAGGCCCAGCTTGACAAAGTGCAGAGAACGAAATGGGCCAGGAACTCCTCCCACTCAGCAGCATTGAGCTCGCGATATTCTTCGCTGGGTCGCTCGGCTCGGCGGCGGGCGATGAACGCCCGGTGGTGAGTGATCACGTCCTCGGGGTAGATCGCGGCGTACCCCATCGTGGTGTCGAGAAGGGCGTGGCCGCAGATCTTCGCCGCGATGTGCGGCGGAAGCCCCGATCGGAGGGCGTCGGTGGTGAAGATGTGTCCTCCGGAAGTCGTGGGGCCGCCATTCCAGCGGTTCACCGGCGGTGGTGATCTGCGCGGCTTGTGAAGTGGAGACCATGCATTCGCGGATATAGCTGCGGGTGATCGGCCGGTCCTCGGAGCCGTAGCGGCGCTGGAACAAGAACGGCATCGGCGCGCTCCAGGTCTGCTCGAACACGTCGTAGGCCGAGACCAGCGGCAGTCTTGGACGGGGCGATCTGGAGCATCGGGACGATCTCGCCAGTCGTGGGCAGGGTGTAGGCGACGAAGCTGTGGTGGGTCAACTCCAGCATCTCCTCGATCCTGACCCCGGTCGCCGGGCGTCGTCAGCCAGCATGTGGTGGAGAAACTCGCTGACTGCCGTGACCTCAGCGCCGTTCTCGTCGAGCAGCACGAACGGCCGCAGCGGATCCCCGGTTTCCGCCACCCGGCCGACCCGGGCCACCTTCAGCACCGCAACGTCCCTGACCCTGGCGTCCAGCCCTGTCATCTCTGCCTCCACGTGCCGCTGTGCTCCGACGACACGCAATACCAGCAGATCCAGATCGCCACCCGCAGTGACCGATGAGCGCCGACAGGACCCGGGCGCCAGTCCGGTCACTCGCAGTTGCCCTCGAAGGAGGCCAAGCCGGCGCCGTCGTTAGTTCGGTCAACGGGACGTCAGGTGCCCCCTCCTAAGGGTTGACCCAGCCCAGCGGCAACGGCTGTCCGGCATCCGCGACAACCTGCTCGCCCGCATCGCCGAAGCCGAACGCGAGGGCTGGCACGGTGAAACCGAAGGACTTAAAGTCAGCGTCGCCGCGGCGAACGGCAAACTCGCCCAGCTCGACGAGCTCGCCGCCTGGCGCAATGCCGCCGTCAGCCTGGGCATGCCCGCCGTCGGCGACCTCGCCAGCCGGACGGCCACCACAACTAAAAGCCCCAAAACATGACAATTTGCTAGTTCAGAGAATACTGCAACTTGTATGTTCCGCAGTTGCAGCGGGCGGAGGGCATCGTGGGGTTCATCCGCGGCCATCTGGGGCAGCCGATCGCCTCGACGGCGGTGATCGCGCCGATGAGCCGGGACTTCGTGACGCGGCTGCGGGGCTTCGCCGACCAGCGCGGCACCGCAGGGAGGGGGTGATGTTCATCGGGCGGGCGCAGGAGAAGAACACGGTGTTCCGGACCGAGAAGCGCCGCGCCGCTGACGGCCGCCCCTACCCGTGGATCGTGCGGGCCACCTCGGTGGTGAACCAGTTCTATGTGCACTGCGTGGATGAGGACTTCGGCGCGTTCTTCCTCAAGTTCTCCTCCTACTTCCCCTACGGCGCCAAGCTGCTGATCAACGGGCATCACTATACCCAGGCCCAGGCCGCGAAAGCCGGGATCGCCTTCACCGCGCTGGACAACGGGTTCGCCGCCTGCGACGACCCGGCGGCGGTGCAGGCGATCTGTGACTCCCTGGCCGAGGACAAGATCGAGGCGCTGGCCCGTAAGTGGCTGGACATCCTGCCCAGCCCCTATTCGCCAGCCGATACCGCCGCCGGGTACCGCTATGAGATCTCGGTGCTGCAGGCCGAGTTCTCCCTCACCCAGGTGCTGGACAAGCCGGTGTCCGGGCGGATCTTCTTCGACCAGGTCATCGCCGACAACCTGGCCATCGGCCGCCCGGACCAGGTCGGCCTCATCTTCGACCGCCGCATCGTCCGCAAGGGCCCGCGGGCCACCCCGGGACGGTTCCGCACCCGGGTCATCACCGACGGCGTCACCCCGAGCCTGCACGCCGGCTACAAGAACTCGAAGATCAAGCAATACCACAAACTCGGCAAAGCACTCAGAACGGAAACGACCATCAATGACGCCCGCGACTCGGGATCGGCAAGCGGCTGACCAACCTGCCCGCGCTGCGGCAGGCCGGCTTTTCCGCCAGCCGGCGCCTGCTCGGCGCCCAGAAACTCAGCCACGACCCCATCACCGGAGCCGGCGCCCTGGCCCAGATCACCGACCCGGTCATCACCCCGGCCGGCACCCGCGTGGCCGGGCTGCGCCTGACCGACCCGCGCTCACTCGCCCTCCTGCACGTCTTGTGCATCTTCCGCCTGCTGCCGCACGGCTTCACCAACGCCGTCCTGCGCCACCACCTGGCACCCCTGCTCGGGAAACCCCCGACCTCATGACCAGCGGGCAGATCACGTATGACTTGCGGAGGCTGCGGCTGCACGGCCTGATCGAGCGCATCCCGCACACCTTCCGCTACCAGGTCACCGACACCGGCATGCGCTCCGCCCAGTTCCTGACCCGCGTTCACGATCGGCTACTGCGCACCGGCCTGGCCGAGATCACCGACCCCAGCCCGCCCGCATCCACCGCGCTGCGCGCCGCCGACCGGGCCTACCAGGCCGCCATCGACGACCTCACCCGCCAAGCCGGCCTCGCCGCATGAACCCGCCCCCGCACCCACACCACCGGAGATGACCCAAGATCACCAGACTTGACTCAAATTTCTTGGGCTACGCCGCCCAAGCCCCCCTAGGACGGCACTGAATAACCCGTGCGCCCGGCTCGGCGGTTCTGCCGGCACTGTGTTCGATGATCTGGGATGATCTTCTGATGCAGGGAAGATCACGGCAGGACCGGGAGCTGTGGGACGCGGGGATGATCGCCGGGCACCTGGTGCCGCCTGGCAGCGTGTTCGCGTTCCTGGCCGATCACCGGGCGGAGCTGTTCCCCGGCAGCTTCACCGCTGATTTGTTCGGCTCGCGGACCGGGCGGCCGTCGCTGCCAGCGGATCTGGTCGGCAGCGTGCTGGTGCTGAAGGAACTGCATGACCTGTCTGATCCGCAGACGGCGGATGCGCTGAAGTTCGACATCCGGTGGAAGGTGGCGTGCGGCCGGTCGCTGACCCAGATGAGCTTCGACCCGTCCACGCTGGTGTACTGGCGCAAGCGGATCGCGGCGCCGGGCCGGCCGGACCGGGTGTTCGACGCGGTCGCTCAGGTGATCACCGAGACCGGTATCTTGGCCGGGCGGCGCAAGCGCTGCGTGGATTCGACTGTTTTCGATGACGCCGTGGCGACCCAGGACACGTGCACCCAGCTGGTGGCCGCGATGCGGAAGGTGGCCCGGGTGGTGAACGGCGCCGCGGATGTGATCGGCCGGGTGTGCGCGCTGGACTATTCGAAGCCAGGCAAGCCGTCCATCGACTGGGACGACCCGGCCGCGAAGCAACAGCTGGTGTCGGACCTGGTGAACGACGCGCTGGCGGTGCTGGCAGAACTCACCGGCCCGGATGCGCCGGAGCGGGATGACGCCGCCGCGGATGCGCTGGGGCTGCTGGCGCTGGTCGCCGGGCAGGACGTCGAGCCCGCGGAAGACTGTGACGGCACCGACGGGCGGTGGCGGATCGCCCGGAAAGTCGCCCCCGACCGGTTGATCAGCACCGTCGGCACCCAGGCACGGCATACCCGCAAGTCCAAGTCCAAGCGGCGGGACGGGTTCCGCGGCCACGTGGCCGCCGAACCGGAGTCCGGGCTGATCACCGACTGCGAGATGACGATGGCGGCCGGGCCGGGCAGTGCCGATGCGGAGAACGGGGTGAAGATGGCCGGCCGCGACCGGTTCCACCGCGCCGGCGCGCAGCCGCAGGCAGGCGCACCAGGCCAGGCGCCGCCGCAGGACGCGCCGCCGGACCAGGCGCCGCCGGACCAGGCGCCGCCGCGGGATGACGAGCAGCGGCTGGAGGTGTACGGCGACTCGGCCTACGGCAGCGGCCAGGCCCGCGCTGACTATCAGGCGGCCGGGCTCGACACGGTGATCAAGCCCGGGCCGGTGCGCCCGGCGGTGCCCGGCGGTTTTACCGTCGATGATTTCACCGTGAACGAGGACGACGGCACGGTGTCCTGCCCGGCGGGGCAGGTCCGGCCGATGAGCCCGGCCCGGACCGTGACCTTCGGCGCGGTGTGCGCGGCCTGCCCGCTGCGGGAACTGTGCACCACCGCAGCCGGCGGCCGGCCGATGACCATCCACCCCCATGACGGCCTGCTGCGCGCCGCCCGCGCCCAGGCCCGCACCGAACAGTTCAAGCAGGCCTATCCCACCCGGTCGAATGTCGAGCGGACCATCGCCTGGATCGCGACCCAGAACGGCCGGCGGGTCAAGCTCCGCTACATCGGCACCGCGAAGAATGATGCCTGGCTGCATACCCGGTGCGCCGCCTGAACCTGCGGACCCTGCTCAGGGCCGGGCTGACGCGTTCGGACGGGGCCTGGGTCGTGGCCTGACCGGCCAGGACCGGCCCGCCAGGAACCCCCGGCCGCTGTCAGCACATCCGCGTCAGCGGCCCGGAACGCCAACCGGGCTGCTCACGCGAGCAGGGCCGAGACAATCGGCATTGACCGGTTAACACGGCCAGTCAGCCCGCCCGGACGCCGCCCGCGGCATCGGGCTTATTCAGAGCCGTCCTAGCGCGATTCGCCAGTCGCAAGGATCAACTGGACGAGACACGCAGGACCGAACCCGGCGTTGCCGGACTTGGGTTGTCGGGTCGACAGCGAAACGGCTGCCTGTGTCGCGCTTACTGCACTGGGAATTCGTAGACGAGGGCGTATCGCTCCACCGGGATGATGATGTCGGCCGTCTCGACCGGGCGGTCGGCGGTGCGATAGGTGCGGGCGATCGTGAGGACCAGGGCGCCCGCCTTAGCCTTCAGCGGGGCGGCCTCGGCAGCCAGGGCCAACGGCCCGATACGGGCTCTGACCTGGGTGGGCCAACGACAGAACCCTGCTGACGAGCGGTTACGGGATGTTCGCCAGGGGCTGGTCCCGGCTTAAGCGGGCTGGTCTCCCGGCGTTTTGGGCGTTGTGGGCTGTTCGGCGAGTTCGATGGAGACGGCTTCGA
>WNGF01014165.1_pt1 | contig 10498 bp, 8 predicted proteins | sample 5400641 | NCBI WGS metagenome assembly WNGF01 (sample SAMN13153371, study PRJNA577476) | soil metagenome | isolation source: 80 cm soil or saprolite under grassland replicate 2 | place: USA:California | collected 2016-06-15
ACGGATTTAACGGATCAAAAACGGATTTTCACGGATTGATCCGTCCTGATCTGTCTTAATCCGTTAAATCCGTGGTTTCTTCTTCTTTTTCTAAACCGCAAGATGTTGGGGTGTCTCACGGCAATTCCCAAAGACCCTTTCTTTTAGCTCGCGGATCCGAAGCCGGAGTTACTTTTGCAAGAGGTCTATTGATTGGGACGCCGATACAGTACCGCGCGCGTAAGCAAGCGGCCGATCGATGGGACGGCCGCTTGCTTACGCGCGCGGTACTGTTACTACCTGTTGATAACCTGCGTCTGAGCTGATTGCGCGGCCCCCGAACCACTGCCCATCTCTTTGATCAACCGGTTGGGCAGAATGCCCAGGTAGAATGTGCCGACGAGCGTCACGATCAACGCGATCGCCGCCGCGAGGCTCACTTTCGGCCTGACGAATCCGGCGGTGAGCGGGCGGAAGAACATCACTACGATAGGATAGAGGTAGTAATAGATCGAGATGATGCTGTTGACGACCGCCAGGACCACCAGCCAGCGCAGGTTGTACGGCGCGTCCCAGGCGGTCTTGAAGACGAAGAAGCCGATGCCCGCGTAATCGGCGATTTCGGTCTTCCGGTCGCCCGCGCGCGCCAGCAGTTGAATGACCGCGAACGCGCCCAGGCTCATGACGCAATAAACGAGCATGTAGAAGGCCACAGCCGCGTATTCGCCGGTTACGAACCCGACCAGCGCGTACCCGGCGTGCGCGATGGACGAATAGGCCAGCATCCGTTTGATGTTCTTTTGGGAAATGGCGATGACGTTGCCTACGGTCATCGTGACGGCGGCTATGACGGTCAGCGCGGTCAGCCATGTGGCGTGCAACTCCGCGCCGACGCCGGGCGCGCCGGCGGCGAACCCGGCGGCGAAGACCCGCAGGAAGGCCGCGAAGACTGCGGCTTTCGGCCCCGTGCTCATGAACCCGGTGACAATGGTCGGCGCGCCCTCGTAAACGTCCGGCGTCCACATATGGAACGGCGCGCTGGCTATCTTGAATCCGAACCCGACCAGCATCATCGCCGCCCCCACCAGCAGCAACTCGGGATAATCCATTTGCCCGGCGCTGATGACGGAGCTGATCCTCGCGATGTTTGTCGCGCCCGTCGCGCCGTAAACCAGAGCCATCCCGTAAAGCAGGAACGCCGTCGCGAAAGATCCGAGCAGGAAGTATTTGAGCGACGATTCGTTCGCCCTCGCGTCGTAGCGCCGGTAACCGGCCATCACATAGGTCGTGATCGAGGCGATCTCCAACCCGAGAAAGACCATCACCAGATCGCCCGCCGAAGCCAGCATCAGCATCCCCGCCGTCCCGAACAGGAGCAGCGTGAAGAATTCGCCCGGCGGCAAACCTTCGTCGCGCACGAACTGAGAAGCCAGCAGCGTGGCGATAATCGCCACAATCAGAATCGTCACCGAAAAGAATATGCGGATCGGATCGGTCACGACCATCCCTTTAAAATAACTTCCTCCATCGCCCAGTCTGAAAACGGAAAGGAGGGCGAGGATGAGGCCGATCAAGGCGACCACCGCGTTCAACTTGCGCTCGGCTTTCTTCTGCAGAGCGTCGACGAGCATCAACAACACGCCCGTCAAAGACGTGATGATTTCGGGGGCGATCGCCCAATAGCTTATGTTCAGGTTATCCAGATTTAAGTTTTCGAATTGCATCGTCTTTTGAAATTTTGACTACGCTTGTCAGCGTTCGACGGCCACCCCGGCAGGTTTGCCTAAAACGGCATCCCTCACGGCGTTGACCGACTTCTCGCTCGCGCGCAAAAAGAGCATCGGCGCGACGCCCATCACAATCGCCATCGCGACGAGCGGGACGAGCGCCCACTTCTCCCGCGCGTCCAGGTCTTCAAGCTCGGCGTTCTCTCTCTTCTTCACTTCGCCGAACATCACGCGCTGCAGCATCCAGAGCAAATAGACCGCCGACAGTATCACGCCCGTCGCGCCGAACACGGCGAACAATTGCGCGTGCGGAACCGGCGAGGCGAACGCGCCGAGCAGGATCAGGAACTCGCCGATGAAGCCGTTGAGCAGCGGCAATCCGAGCGACGAGAGCGCGACGATCAGGAACATCGTCGAATATTGCGGCATCGGCGTGGCGATCCCGCCGTAGTCGGCGATCATTCGGGTGTGCCGGCGCTCGTAAACGATCCCGACGCAGAGGAAGAGCGCGCCCGTCGAGACGCCGTGAGCCAGCATCTGGTAGAGCGCCCCCTGCATCGCCAGGTCGGTGAACGAGAAGATGCCGAGCACGACGAACCCGAGGTGGCTGACCGACGAATAGGCCACGAGCTTCTTCATGTCGGGCTGCACCATCGCCACCAGCGCGCCGTAAATGATGCCAAAGACGGCCAACGTCATCACGTAAGGGGCTGCCTTCTGCGAAATGTCGGGAAAGAACGGCAGGTTGAATCGCATCAGGCCGTAAGTCCCCATCTTCAGCAGTACGCCCGCCAGGATGATCGAGCCCGCGGTCGGCGCCTCGACGTGCGCGTCGGGCAGCCACGTGTGGAACGGGAAGAGCGGGACTTTGATGAAGAACGCCAGCGCGAACGCCAGCCACAGCCAGAGCTTCACGTTTTGGGGAATCAGGCCGGGATTGCTCGACAGGCGATTCGTGATCTCGACGATGTCGAAAGAGTACACGCCGCCGGCGGCCTTAGCGTTGTAGAAATAGACTGCGATCAACGCGACCAGCATCAGCAGGCTCCCGACCACCGTGTAAATGAAGAATTTGATCGCCGCGTAGACTCGACGCTCGCCGCCCCAGACTCCGATCAGGAAATACATCGGGATCAACGTGATCTCGAAGAAGAGGTAGAAGAGCAGCAGGTCCCACGAGACGAACACGCCGATCATTCCCGTTTCGAGCGTGAGCATAAACAGCATGTACTCGCGCACGCGCTTGGCGCCGCCCCAGCTCGCCAGCACCGATATCGGCATGAGGAATGTCGTCAGGAGCACGAGCCAGACACTGACGCCATCAACGCCCACGTAATAGTTCGCGCCGAGCGAGCCGATCCACGGGACTTTCTGCCACAATTGAGGCCCGACGACGGAGCGGTCGAATACGGCGATGACGACGACCGAGGCGAAGAACGTGACCGTCGTGACGATCAACGCGATCCAGCGATAAAGATTGTTGAGCCTCTCCTGATGGGCCTCGCGCGAGGCGAGGGCGCTCGAGAGCAGCAAGACGACCGCGCCGGCAAGCGGCAGGAATGTCGTGATCGTAATCAGGAATGTTTTGATCGTAATCAGGTTCATATGTTGATGTGAATGCCGAAGAACGAGACGATGAAATATCCGATGACGATGATCGCGCCGAGGAGGATCACCGCGGCGTAATTGCGCGCGAATCCCGTCTGCGTGTACCGCAGCGCGCCGGCCATGGCCGCGAACAGCCGCGCAACCCCGTTCACGAATCCGTCAATGATCTTCACGTCAACGACTTTCCACAGCCCGTCGCGCGAGAGGCTCTCGAACGGCCCGACGACCGCCCCGTCGTAAAATTCGTCGACGCGGTATTTGTCCTCTAGCAGCTTCGGCGCGCGCCAGAGCGGATTCCGACTGAAGAAGACCAAGCCGAAAGCCAGCCCGAGCGCCGCCAGGACCGACGAGATGGCCGTGAACAGGCGCTCGGTCTCGACGTCGTGGCCGCCTTCGTGCGCGGCTTGCGCGCCGGCGACGCCGCCATGCGATTCGGCCTGCGCCATCACAGGAGCGACCGCTGCGCCATTGTGTGTCGCGGTCGCGGGTTCAAATTTGGCGATTGCGGGTTCGAGAAAATGCTCGAACTGATTCGATCCGCCGAGCGCCGCCGGGACGCCGACATAGCCTCCCGCGATTGACAGCATCGCCAGAATTATCAATGGCACGGTCATCAGCCATCCCGATTCGTGCGGCCTGCCGTGATGTCCATGATCGCCTCCGTGTCCACTGGTTGCGTGGCCCGCGCCGGCGTGATGATCGTTACGGGTTTCCGTAAATCGCTCGCGGCCCCAGAAGGTCATGACCATCAGCCTGGTCATATAGACCGCGGTGATGACGGCGGTAACGGCCGCCACGACCCACAGCGCTTTACCCCAGTTGTGCGGCAGAGCTTCGGTCGACCACGTGCGCCACAGGATTTCGTCTTTGCTGAAGAAGCCGGACAGCAACGGGAACCCGCTGATCGCCAACCACCCGACGAACATTGTCGAAAACGTGATCCGCATATACTTCCTCAACCCGCCCATCCGGCGCATGTCCTGTTCGTCGCTCATCCCGTGAATGACCGAGCCGGAGCCGAGGAAGAGCAGAGCTTTGAAGAACGCGTGCGTCATCACGTGGAAGATGCCCGCGACGAAAGCGCCCACGCCGCAGGCCAGGAACATATAACCGAGCTGCGAGACGGTCGAATAGGCAAGGACTTTCTTGATGTCGTTCTGCGCGATGCCGATGGTCGCCGCGAATATCGCCGTCGCCGCGCCGATCACCGCCACAACGGCCATCGCGGTCGGCGCTTTGACAAAGACGGGGCTGCAGCGCGCGACCAGATAGACGCCTGCAGTGACCATCGTCGCCGCGTGGATCAGAGCCGATACCGGCGTCGGGCCGGCCATCGCGTCCGGCAGCCAGGTGAAGAGCGGAACCTGCGCCGATTTGCCCGTCGCGCCCACGAAGAAGAGCAGCGCAATCGCCGTCAACGTCCCGACGGCGACCGCCGGCGACGCGGCCGCCTGCGCGAGGAAGCTCGAAACCTCCACCCCGTTGATGTCCTTCGTGACAAAACTGATCGTGTGGAAATTGGTGAAGACCAGGAACGTGGCGATCATAAAGCCGAAATCGCCGATACGGTTCATGACGAACGCCTTCTTCGCCGCCGATCCCGCCACATCCCACTTGATGTAATAGCCGATCAGCAAATACGAACACAGCCCCACGCCTTCCCATCCGACGAACAGCAGCAGCAGATTGTCGGCCAGCACCAGCGTCAGCATCATGAACATAAACAGGTTCAGATAGCTGAAGAACCTGTAATAGCCCGGATCGCCATGCATATAGCCCGTCGCGTAGATGTGAATCAGCAGTCCGACGCCGGTGACGAACAGGATGTAGACGCCTGAGAGCGGATCGAGCAGGTAGGCGAAGTCGGCTTGAAATGATCCGACTTTGAGCCAGTGGAAGAAATGTTGGGTGATCTGCGGCTTGCCGTTGACGATCGGCCACTCCCGGCCAAAGAAGACAATGAACGCCAGTGCGGTCGAAACGCCTACCGAGGCGCAGGCGATGAACCCGACCAACTTCTCGGTCGCCCTCTGGCCGAAGATGGCCAGGAACCGCCTGCCGAACAACCCGTTGATGATCGCGCCGATCAGCGGCGCGAGTACAATCCATTTAAGCATAGTGGTTAGTGGTTAGTGGTTAGTGGTTAGTGGGCAGTGGCGTCAGGGGGGTCCACTGCCCACTAACCACTGCCCACCGACTGCTAAAGTTTAAGCAAATCCGCTTCGTCCACGTTGAGCGTCTCGCGGCTGCGGAAGAGCGCGATGATGATCGCCAACCCGACGGCGGCCTCAGCAGCGGCCACGGCCATCACAATAAAGACGAACAACTGGCCAGGGCCCGTGGCGTTGTTGTGCAGCCGCGAAAACGTGATCAGTGAAAGGTTGACCGCATTAAGCATCAGTTCGATGCACATAAACAGCGATATGATGTTGCGCTGAATGAGCACGCCGACGACGCCGATGGTGAACAAGACGGCGCTAAGCGCCAGATACCATGAAAGCGGAACCATAATTTCAATCTTCGCCGCGCCCCGGCCGCTCGTGGATGGGACTCATAGGACCTATGAGTCCTATGAGTCCCATCCACGAGCGGCCGGGATCAGGCGGCTACCTCCTCTTCGTACTTTTCTTCCTCCTGCTGGCGAGTGAGCGCCTTCTCGATGCGTTCGACGTCTTCCTTCCTCTCGCGGCGCGCGAGCAGCATCGAGCCGACAATCGCCATCAGGATCAATATCGACGCGGCCTCGAACGGGATCAGGTAATCGGTAAACATCCCGTACGCGATGTTTTCAACCGTGCCCAGAACGCGCTCCGGATAGGCGGCGCCGTTCGCGCTCGGCAAGGGCTGCGGCGTCAGGTCCACGTACCGGACGACCGCCATGACTTCAGCCAGCAGCGCCAGGAAGAGCGGCGCGGCCAGCCATTTCAGATATTTCTGTTTGTCAATCCTGGTCTCTTCGGCGCGCACGTTCAAAAGCATGATCACGAAGACGAACAGCACCATGATCGCGCCCGCGTAGACGATGATCTGCATCGCCGCGATGAATTGCGCGCTGAGCGTCAGGAAGAGCGCCGCCAGGCTACACAGCACGACGATCAATCCGATCGCGCAATAGATCGGGTTGCGCTGCAGGATCACGTTGAAGGCGGCCACCACGGACAGCGCGGCGAGACCTAGAAAGAGAATGTGGGAAAATTCCATAACAGACTCACAAGAACAAGACTCCGATCGCTGAAGCCAGGACGATGTTGAAGAGCGCCGCCGGCAACAACACTTTCCACCCGAAATTCATCAACTGGTCGTAGCGGAAACGCGGCAGCGTCCCGCGCAGCCAGATGTAAAGGAACAGGAAGAAGAAGACTTTGGCCAGGAACCAAACGGGGCCCAGCCACGGGTAAGTTTCGACGCCCGGCCCGTTCCATCCGCCCAAGAAAAGCGTCGTCGCCAGCACCGAAACGGTCATCATATTGACGTACTCGGCCATGAAAAAGAGCGCGAATTTGAGCGAGCTATATTCGGTATGGAACCCGGCGACCAGCTCGGTCTCGGCCTCGGGCAGATCGAACGGCACGCGGTTGGTCTCGGCGATGGCGCTGATAAGGTAAATGGAAAAGGCGATGATGCACGGCAGGAACATCGGCCACTGAAAGACGTTCCATTTAAACCCATACCAGCCCTGCTGCTGCTCGACTATTTTGGTCAGATCGAGCGTGCCCGCCTGGATCAGAACGGCGATGACCGACAGCGAAAGCGCCAACTCGTAACTGATCATTTGCGCCGACGAGCGCAATCCGCCGAGCAGGCTGTATTTCGAATTCGACGCCCAACCGCCGACCACGATGCCGTATATGCCAAGGCTGGTCATCGCGAAGACGTAGAGCAGCCCGACGTTCATGTTCGTGACGTGCAGACTGACCGTGCTCAGATCGATGTTCCAGTTCATCCCGAATCTGAGGCCCAGATCATGAAGGGTCTGACTGATGGCGCCGCCGAACGGCAGCGGGACATCAGGCCCGAACGGATAGACGATCAGAACCATCATCGCCGGGATCAGCACGATGATCGGCGCCAGAATGTAGAGCCATTTGTTGACCGCCAGAGGGATGATGTCTTCTTTGAAGATGAACTTGAGCAGGTCGGCGAAGGGCTGCAACAGCCCCTGCCAGCCGACGCGGTTCGGCCCCAGGCGGTTCTGGATGACGGCCAGCACGCGCCGTTCGGCGTAGACCGTGTAGGCGACAACGAGCATGATGAAGATCCAGAAGACGGCGATCTTCACCAGCGCGCCGATGACGTATTGAAAATCAATCGAGTTGAGTAGTGATGACATAAGCTTTTTCGTTCGTAGTACCGCCTTCAGGCGGAACGGTCCCCGTGATTCGAAGACTCCGCCTGAAGGCGGCGCTACGAACTTTAGGCCGGGAATATCAGCGGCGCGGCGACTTCCTCCTCCCGCTGCGACACGGGCGAGATCATTTCGGAGAAGCGCGTGATCAGCGGATAGCGCTTGTGCAAAAGCGATCCGGCCTTCGCCGCAATCTCCGACGCGTCAACCGGGATTTTGCGATTCACGCGCGCCACTTCGCCCGCCAGACGATCCAAAAGTTCGGGCAATTCGGCGCGCTCAACCTTGCTCAAATCGGCTTGCGCGCGTTTGATCGGCGTCGCGCCTTCGTTGGCCAGGAAGTTGTGCGACAATCCGGCGTAACCTTCAACCTTCTCGGCGATCTCCTTAAAGACGTTCTTGAGCTGTCCCTGGTAGCCGAAATCAACGCCCATCTGCCTGGCGATCTGATTCGTAACCATCCAATCGGGGCGCGCCTGGCCGACGGGCGGTATCGTGCGGCGTACGAATTGAACCTGCGACCCGTTGTTGACCTGCGTGCCCTGGGCTTCGGCGAAGCTCGTCACGGGCAATACTATGTCGGCCATCCGCGCGGTCTCGGTCAGGAACATCTCCTGCACGACCAGGAAGTCTAGTTTCTCGAGCTGCGACCTCACGATCGTCGCGTCCCCATTAGCCTTCGAGACCACGTCTTCCCCAGCAATGAGCAGGGCCTTGACGCCGCCGCCGGCGTTGTTGAGCATCGCGCGCGCCGACATTCCGCCGGTCTGCTCGGCGCACATTCCCATCTGCCACGCGCCAATCGAATTCGAATATCGGACGAGCGGGACGAAGGAGAATTTGGTCTCGGACCGCGCCGGGGCCCGCCCCGTTTCGAGAGTCGGACGTTCGACGATGTAAGTGTATGGGTTCTCGTTGATCGAGGGCTTCGGCGGTGAATTCGACGAACGCACCTGACGCTGCAGCGAGTCGATGTACGACTTCCTGGCCTCCGCCGCCGCTTCGGCGCTCAGGCCGGCGAGGGCGAGTTCGACGAGCGGCAGGGCCTCCAGAGCCGCGCCGCGCAGCTCGTCGCCGAAGATCACGACCACCTTCTCGCTTTCGAGCAGAATCTTGCGAATCGCGTTGATCGAATCAGCGCTGACGCCCATCGCGCCGGCGGCCTCGGCGACCTTCGATCCGTCGAAGCTCGGCCTGTCGTTCCAAGCGCGACGGAATCGAATTGACGACGATCAGTCGCGCGGCGCTTTGGCGCACGGCCCAGCGGATCGAGAACGCGGTCAGCGGATTCTCTTCGTTCGGGTCCGAGCCGACGAGCAGGATCGCGTCGGCGTTCTGAATGTGCGCCTGCGTGGCGATTGTCGGCTGGCCGTGTTTGAAGAACGACGCGAAATCGATCTCGTCGTCGTCGCGGTAGAAGTCCGCGTGTTTGGTCTCTAGAACCTCCGCGGCGAACCGCCGGAGCGTGAACTGATCTTCGTTAAGCAGCCGCGCCGCGCTGATCACGCCTATCGAATCGCCGCCGCTCCGCGCTTTGATTTCGCCGAGCCGTTTCGCGACGTAATTCAACGCCTCGTCCCAGGTGGCCGGGATCAGATGTTCGCCGCGACGAATCATCGGGCGCGAGACCCGCTCGTCGCTGTGAACGAAATCCACAGTGTAGCGCCCCAGGGCGCAGAGGAAGTCGTGATTGACGCCCCCCGCCGTGCGCCCGCGCCCGTCGCGGGCCACCGAGCGGATCAGCTTCTCGCTACGCGTCCCGGCCAGGATCGAGCAGCCGTCCGAGCAGAAGTTGCAGACCGTCGGCGTCTGCTTCAAGTCCCAGGGGCGCGCGATGTATTTGTAAGGCGTGTGCAGCAATGTCCCGGTCGGGCAAACGTCGACGCAGTTGCCGCAGTCGGAGCATTCGACCCAGCCGCTGAAAGAACTGATCAGAGTGGCCGAGCCGCGATTGATCGCGGTGATCGCGAACTCGTCCATCCATTCTTCGCAGACGCGCGTGCAGCGTTTGCAGACGACACAGCGCTGCGGGTCGTTGTAAATGAAGGGCGAGATCTGGCGCTCCAGGAAATTCTCTTTGTCGCTGAACTGGGAGCGCGTGCGGTCTTCGCCGAAGCCGTAGGTCTGGTCCTGCAACTCGCACTCGCCCGCCCGGTCGCAGACCGGGCAATCCACCGGGTGGTTCGAGAGCAGGAATTCGATCATCGCAGCGCGCGTCTCCTCGACCTCCGTCGACTCGGTGGTCACGACCATCCCGTCGCTGACCGGCGTCGTGCATGCGGTCTGGAGCTTCGGTATCTTCGGATTGTCAACCCTCACCACGCACATCCGGCACGAAGCCTGCGGCGTCAACCCGCGATGATGACAGAAGCGCGGCAGATAGACGCCGTTCATCTCGCACGCCTCGATCAGCAGCTCGCCTTTCGGCGCCGCCACTTCCTGTCCGTTAATTGTTAGCTTGACTGTTTCCATAAATCAGTTTCGAACTTCTTCCGCCGGCGTATCGCTCGGCGGCTTGTCAGGAACTTCCGGATCGCATCGCAGCATCCCGATCAGTATCGACAAGGCGATTAGCATCAGTATCGCCGCCCCACAGCCACAGCCGTCGTCTTCCCCGCCATTCTCAGGCAGCGGCGTTTCAAACTCGAGCTTCCAATGGGTGCGCTTGTCGTCTTTCTTGTAATTGGCGGCGACGACCGTGCCACATCCGGAGCAAGGCGCCATCTGGGCGCCATTCTTTTCCAGGTAACCCAAGTCAATGGGCTCGTTGCACCGAGGGCAAAGAACCTTCATTCGCGGTTATGGCTGACCAAAACACTAATCCGAGCCTGCGTCGTCT
>WNGF01010413.1_pt1 | contig 10494 bp, 13 predicted proteins | sample 5400641 | NCBI WGS metagenome assembly WNGF01 (sample SAMN13153371, study PRJNA577476) | soil metagenome | isolation source: 80 cm soil or saprolite under grassland replicate 2 | place: USA:California | collected 2016-06-15
TGCGATCGCATACGAAAGCTCATCCGCCTTCAGGATCGAGAGCAAGGCGAGCGCGACCTTCGGGCCGACGCCGTTAACGGCGATGAGCGTCTGGAAGAGGCGCTGCTCCTGGACGTCGGTAAAGCCGTAGAGGGTCATCGCGTCCTCGCGCACGACAAGACATGTGTGGAGAGTGACCTCGGCGCCGTTTTTGGCCCTCGCGATAACGCCGGCAGGGGCATACACGAGGTAGCCGACGCCGTTCACATCGACGATAAGGGAGTCGGGGTTTCGGCCGGCGATTTCGCCGTGGATGCGGGCGATCAAATGACGCTCCGCGCCGGAAATGAGAAATGAGAAATGAGAAATGGGGAGAGCCGAGCCCCGTTCACCGCCGCCTCGCCGAGCTGATGACTGATTGTTCATGGCTGATCGCTGACCGCTTGAGGGCGTGGCAGAGGGCGACGGCCAGCGCATCGGCGGCATCGGGAGGTTGGGGCAGCTCGCTGAGGTTGAGGAGGGCCTGGACCATCATGGCGACCTGGTCCTTGCCGCCGCGCCCGTAGGACGTGACGAACTGCTTGACTTCGGACGGCTTATAAAGGGCGGTGGGCAAGCCAGCCTCCGCCGCCGCGAGAAGGGCGGCGGCACGCGCCTCGCCCACGGCGACGGCGGCGCGGACGTGGCCAACGATGAAGTCCTCGACCGCGACTTCGTCGGGGCGGGCGTCGCGGATGACTTCCGAGAGGGCTTCGTGGATGCGGAGAAGGCGCTCGGCGATGGGCGCCTGCGGTGGCGGGGCGACGGTGCCGAGGTCGAGGGCTTCGTAGCGGTTGCCGTCTGCGCGGACGAGCCCGTATCCGGTGCAGGTGAGGGCGGGGTCGATGCCGAGGATGATGACGGAGGCGCTCATGATATGGCAGGGCCCGTCAGGCTGAGTCGTCGCGCTTGATCGGTCTTCCAAGCGCTAAGCCACGCTCGAAGCCTGCGAGCGCGCGTGCTGTTCGACAGCCTGACCCCTGTTCTAACGTCTGCCAGTGTAGGAGATGAAGGCACTAGCCGGCGGCGTACTCCATGAGGACGGAGTCGGGGAATTCGGCGTTGGAGTAGACCTTCTGGACGTCGTCGAGCTCCTCGATCTGGTCCAGGAGCTTGAGGGCTTGCGTGGCTACTTTCTCTTCGAGTGGTGTTGTGTTCTTGGGCAGCATCGAAAGTTCAGCCGAGGCGATGATCATGCCGGCGTCGGCGAGCTGGCGGCGGACGCGGTCGAGGTCGGTCGGGCCGGTGTACACCTCGACGAAGCCGTCGCTGACGCGGACGTCCTCGGCGCCGGCATCGATCGCCACGAGCGCGATCTCTTCGGGGTCCGTATCCTTCGCGTCAAGCCCAATCAGTCCCTTGCTGTCGAACTGCCAGGCCACGCTACCGGACTCTCCGAGCGCGCCGCCCCCACGGGTAAGCGTAGTGCGCAGCTCGGAGACAGTGCGGTTACGGTTGTCCGTCAGTGTCTGGACCAGAATAGCCACGCCGCCGGGGCCATAGCCCTCGAACATGATCTCCTGGAGATTGGCCGCATCGCCACCGCCCGAGCCGCGCTCGATCGCGCGCTTGATCGTGTCCGCGGGCATGTTCTCGTAGCGCGCTTTGTCGATCGCCAGACGCATCCGGGGGTTCATAGCGGGGTCGCCGCCGCCTTCGCGCGCTGAGACGGTTATCTCGCGGGAGAGTTTCGTGAAGAGGTTGCCGCGCTTGGCGTCGTTGCCGCCCTTCTGGCGCTTGATCTGCGACCAGTGAGAGTGCCCACCCATCGCGGCTAAGTTTATCACGGTGTTCGGTGGCAGGTGTCAGGTGTTAGAAGTTGCCGGCAACGGGTTATCCTACGAGCGTGCTTGTATTCGATCGAGGGGAGCAGCGGTTCTGCTACCGGGTGGCGGCAGTAATCACGGACCACGGCCGCGTGCTGATCCAGCTGGTCGAGGAGAGCCTGGAGTCGGGCGATACGCCGTTTTATTGCCTGCCGGGCGGGCGCGTGGAACACGGGGAGACGGCGCTGGAGTGTATCAGCCGCGAGATGAGGGAGGAGCTGGGGGAAGAGGTCCGGGTCGAACGGGCGCTGTGGCTGAACGAGAACTTCTTCGAGCACGCGGGGATGGCGTGGCACGAGATCGGGCTGTATTTTCTGGTGTCGCTCGCGGACGAGTCTCGCTTTCTGGCGTCCGACGGCCCGCACTGGGGCGTGGAGCCTGAGATCGGGATCAAGTTCCCGCTGGAGTGGCATGACGTGGAGAGGCTGGATCGCTTGCGGCTGTTTCCTTCGTTTCTGCGCGAGCGACTGAAGTCGCTGCCCGAGCGGGTGGAGCACATCGTCCACTACGGCGCGTAAGGGCGCCGTGGCTTCCGGCGAGTCAGCGCGGCTTTCGTAGCATCGGCCACAGAGGTGGCGAGTCTGCTGTCTGGATTTCGCCGATCGCTTCGAACCCGTGTCGCTCGTATAGCCTGCGGCTTCCCGGACTGGTCGCCTCCAAGTAGGCGGGCAACTTGTCGCGGTCGCAGTTCTGGAGCGCATGTTTGAGCAGCGCTGAGCCTAAGCCCTCACCCTGACGAAGTGGGTCCACTCCGATGAACGGCAGGTACCAGTGCGGCTCGGTCGGATGATATTCGCCCATCTGCCCCATGAATGCGAAGACTTTTTCCTGATCGCGTTCGGCGACTGCTCTCTGAGCGAGCCCGGCCATCGCTTCAAAGTCTGAATGAACATTGGGTGGGAGCCAGAGAGAAGCCGCTCCAAAGTCATCGGTGCAGTAGGCTCCGCCGTGGTCAAACGTGCCGGCAGCCATGAGCGGCACGAACTCGATGAAGTAGGTCAGATATTGATGAGGCTCGGGAAGCACCCAGCGGGAGACCGGGTCGGATGTGAAGGCCGTGACGATGGTCGCGACGGCGCGCTGTTGGTCCGAGGGGGCGGCGGTGGTTATAGACAGCGTGGTCATATCTCCTCCTCTCGGCTGGGACGAAGGCTATCTTAGCAGCGTTTATTCGTCAGTGGTTAGAGGGAGGCTCGCGGCGTCTGCGTCTATCAGCTCATGGAGGTCGTCTGGGACGACAAGGCCCGTCGGCACGACGATGGTGTTGTCGATGAGGCGGGTGGCGCCCACGCGGGCGGCGAGGAGGACGAGGGTGGGGCGATCGATGGTCTCGAGTTCCTCGAGGGTTTGCTCATCTGAAACTGAGACGTAATCGAAGGCGAGATGTGGGCGGCCCGCTCGTCCTACGAGAGCCTCAGGACGAGCGGAATGGGGAGTCTCTGCGGCAACACGGACCGCTTGGCGGATCGCTTCGGCGTCCGTGACGCCCCCCTTCATTACGAGGCGGCGAGCGAGCGCGAGGGCGCGGGGTAGGGCGAACGCGGCCTCGCGCTCTTCCGGCGACAGGTAAACGTTGCGGCTGGACATGGCGAGGCCGTCCGGCTCTCGCACGATCGGCATGGCGACGATCTGGACGTCGAGGCGCTGCTCCTCGACCATGCGTCCAATTACGCGGAGCTGCTGGGCGTCCTTCTGGCCGAAATAGGCGCGATGAGGCCGGATGATCCGGAACAGGCGAGCGACCACTGTGGTGACGCCGCGAAAATGGCCGGGCCGATGGGCGCCTTCGAGGCGCTCCGTTAGTGGGCCGTGGACTTCGACCCAGTCAGCAAAGCCGGGCGGATATATTTCCTCGACGGAGGGAATAAACACTGCGTGGACGCCTTCAGCCTCGAGCAGCCGGAGATCGCGCTCCTCGTCGCGGGGGTAGCGCTCAAAGTCCTCGCCGGGGCCGAACTGGGTTGGGTTTACGAAGATCGAGACTACTACGTGATCGTTGTCTGCGTACGCTTGCCGGACCAGTGCGAGGTGGCCCTCGTGAAGATATCCCATCGTAGGGACGAGGCCGACGTTGCCTACCATGTCGTCTCGCTCGGCTTGCATCTCGGCGATGGTGGTGATGACGTTCATACACGCGGCGGACGAGATGCTTCGACAAGCTCAGCACGACCGGGAAAAGAGTGCAGGTAGCCCATGGTCGGGACGAGGGCGATCGTTCCGGTCCAGCGCGCGCGAGCCGCCTCCATTTCGTCAACGGTGCTAACCACTTGCATCGCGAAGCAGCTAAGCGGTGCTCAAATGACACCGCCCCGAGTGGTTCGGGGCGGTGTAAGGGAGGGCGGCAGACAAATGAGGGGCGGTGTCCGCTCCCACCGCGGAGCTCCTCCTGGTCCTGGGGGCAAACAAGGGGGCTGGCCCCTAGGCGATCTTTGCTGCCTCTGAAAATACGCCGTTGCCTGTCAGGAAGGATTCCTTCTCGGTGGGGAAGCGGCGCTCTTGGACCTCAGTCGCGTAAGCGCGGACGGCCTCCTCGATTTGAGGGCCGAGCGCGGCGTATCTCTTCGCGTGCTTGGGCACGAAGTCGTCGAAGAGGCCGAGGAGGTCGTGGAACACCTGCACCTGTCCGTCGCAGTGAGGCCCGGCGCCGATACCAATGGTTGGAATGCTCAGCCGCTCCGTGATCGTCCGTGAGAGCTGAGCGGGAACACATTCGAGCACGATGGCGTAGGCGCCGGCCTGCTCAAGGGCCTCCGCGTCGTTGATGAGACGGACGGCGGCCGCTGGGGTCTTGCCTTGCACCTTGTATCCTCCGAGCTGGTTGACCGACTGCGGAGTGAGGCCGATATGCCCCATCACCGGAATGCCCGCATCGACGATGAAGCGGACTGTGTCAGCAACGTGGACCCCTCCTTCTAGCTTGACCGACTGAGCTCCACCCTCCTTGAGCAGGCGCCCGGCGTTGCGGAGAGCATCCTCGCGAGATGTCTGGTAGCTCATGAAGGGCATATCGGCGATGACGTGCGCGCGGCGGGAGCCCCGGACAACCGCCTTCGTGTGGTGCAGCATCTCCTCCATCGTGACTGGAATCGTGCTGTCGTAGCCGAGGACGACCATACCCAGCGTGTCGCCGATGAAGAGGATATCGACTCCGGCGTCCTCCAGGAGGCGAGCGGACGGGTAGTCGTAGCAGGTCATCATAACGATCGGCTCGCCGCGCGTCTTCTTAGCTTTGAGGTCTGTGATCGATATTCGGTTTTGCATTTCGGTCTCCTCTCGGTACGGCCCTGTCAGGGTGCCGTCCGGTGGGCGGGGCAAGCCTCGCCCCTAAGCGAGCGGGGCTACCAGGTAAGTCCCAGCTGCTGGCGCATGGCTCCTTCGAACTGGGTATCGTCCATAGCTTTGCGTGCGGTGAAGACGAGCGCCGCGTCGCGGCCGACCGGATAACGGAGCTTGTCGCCGGTTTCAATCGCCTCAAGGATCGCTGCGGCGACCTCCTCCGGCTGAGCGCGAACGCCGCCGCTCAGACGCTCAGTGGCGGCGTCCCATTGCGTGATCAACTCACGGTAAGGGGAGCCTTCGTCGCCGGCGGCGGCGCCGACCAGCCGTCGCTTCTCCGGGAACGGGGTCGCCACGGCGCCGGGCTCGACGATGTGACAGCGAACGCCGAAGTGGGCGGTTTCGTAGTGAATCGTCTCGCTCAGTGCTTCGAGGGCGAATTTCGAGGCGGAGTAGAGGCCGTTGAGCACCGCGCCCACACGACCGGCGACCGAAGAGACGTTTACGATCACGCCGCTTCCCTGCCCGCGCATGCGCGGGAGGACGGCGGTGATCAGCCGGAATGGCCCGTAGACGTTGGTCTCGAACTGGTCCTTGAGGTCATCGACCGTCATCTCCTCGAGCGGTCCCCAGACCTCGAAGCCGGCATTGTTGACGAGCACGTCGACGTCGCCGGCTTGATCGAGTGCGGCGCGGACGGAGGCGTCGTCGCGCACGTCCAGGGGGAGGACCGCGAGGTCCCAACCGTTCGCCTTCGCCGCCTCCGCGAGGTCGCGCCCTTTTTCGGGCGTACGCATCGTTGCCAGCACGCGATAACCTTTGGCGGCGAGCAGCTCGGCGGCGGCGCGGCCGATTCCGCTTGACGTTCCGGTGATGAGGACGGACTTACCGGGCATGCGATCTCCTTCCGTTGCCGGCGGCCGTTAACCCTGCCGCCGTGTGCGTGATCCGATTGCCCCCGTCGACGTAGACGAGCTTTGGGCGATGAGAGCGCCCCTCGGCTTCGGGGAGATCAGTATAAGTGAGGATGATGACGGTGTGTCGCCGTCGCTTATGAGACGCGCGGCAGCGCCATTGACCACGACCTGACCCGAGGCGCGGTCTCCCTCGATGGCGTAGGTTGTCAGGCGGCTCCCGTTGTCGACATCCAGCACATGAACCTGCTCGTACGGAATGATGTCCGCCGCTTCCATCAAGAGCGGATCGAGGGTGATGCTGCCTTCGTAGGTCACATCGGCGCCGGTCACTCTTATTCGGTGTATCTTGCTTTTCAGCATCGTGCGCATTGCTGCTCCCGACCGCCGGGCGGACACGAAAAACCCTTTCGACGACCGAAAGGGCAGTACTCAGTCCCGATAAGAGACTTGTCTATGCTCCGTCTCGGTCGCGCTCCGATCCAAGCGGCGTTGGCTATACGGTTTGGCGGCTCACCGTCCCGCCGTGAGGGGGGATCGGTGGCAATGCAAGTGTAGCAGAGAAAGGAGAAATGGGTAATGAGCGAAGTTTAAGATAATGTCGGCGATGGTGCGGGTCTCCGGTCGTGTTCGTTTCGACGCAGAGGCGTTCAAGGTCTACGTCTATCTCGCGCGCACGGTTCTGGCGCACGCGGTGGATCGACAATCGGACGATTCGATATCCACCGCCACGACGATTTTAACGCGATACGAAACACGACTCGGTCCGTTGAAGATCAACACGACTGAGGAGGCAACTCTGGCGCCGGGGCAGAGCATCACCTGGCGCCATGTAGACGGCCCTCTCACTGGCTCCCTGGAGCGATTTCGCATTCAAGTGGCGGGCGGCGGCGGTGCGTTAGCGCTGTACGAAGCGGAGATTCGCGCGCGGAACAAGCTCCTGAGAGGCCCCTTGGAGTGGCTCCTTGTGGTACCGTTAACGCGAATGGTGTCGATGAAGGCGCTCAAGGAAGCGAGGAAGTCGCTAGAAGGCGAGCGCCGGCCTGAAACCGGCGTGCCGCCGGCTTAGGCTTCAGCGCGTAGGAGCCCTCAAGGGCACGCCGCCCAGCAAGGCGTCGACGCGATCCACGATTAGCGACTAGAAGCGGCCGGGCGGAGAACCGAAGCCCCGGAAGGGGCCCTCGTGTGCTTCCGAACGGCGGCTATTGAGCAGCCGCGACATTTCGCGGTAGGTGTCGTTGGCATCGCGGACCGAGCCTTCCAGCTGGTCGCGGTCGGTCGTTTCGTCCCTGCGGTCCTGGCTCGTCACGGGTTGTCTCCTTCCATACTGTCGGGTCGGGAATCTGATTCCATTCTCATACGCCGGAGTGAAAAGAACGGTTAACCGGACCTTAACTTCAGTCAACGCTTGGTGAATAAGCGGAAATTTGATCCTGCAATCGGCAAGAGGATAACTGGAGCGCTGTGCTAAACTAGCGCCTGCTTAACGGCTGGAAAGCAGACGCCCCGCAAATACGCAATCAAGGAGGCCCAACACAATGCGTGAAGCTGTCGTCGTAGACATGATACGTACACCGTTCGGGAGGGCGGGACAGCGGGGCGTCTTTCGGGATGTCACGCATGTGGAGATCGTCGTGCCGCTACTGAAATCAATCCTCGAGAGGAACAAAGTCGCCGCGGAAGAGGTCGATGAAATTTTGATGGGCTCGGTCGGCATCGCCGGGATGTTGACCCGCTCGCGGCATTATGTGTTTGAAGCAGGCCTTCCCTTCAGCATCTCCGCGACCGACATGAACAAGCAATGCGGCTCCTCGCTTCAGGCGTGCGCCCAGGGCGCCTTCGCAATAATGGCCGGGATGTCCGACGTGGTGCTCGCCGGCGGTGTCGAGACGATGGACCGAGTGCAGCCGATAAAGCCGGACGACGAACGGAACCTGAGCCAGGTGCAGTCAGCAGAAGTGATGTCGCGCGAGATGCTGCCGGGCGAGTGGCCGGGCGACAAGAAGCCGAAGTGGAGCAAGCGCTGGTACCAGGTGACCGAGCCGTGGATCATGGACATGGGCGCCACGGCGGAAAAGCTAGCCCGGGAGCGCGGGATCTCGCGTGAGGACTCTGACCGCTTCGCGCTGGCCAGCCACAAGAAGGCGATCCGAGCTCAAAAGGAAGGCCTCCTGGCCGGCGAAATCGAGACAATAACGATCGAATACTCGGACGGGTCCACGACCAAGGTGGACACAGACCAGAACCCGCGAGAAGACACCACGCTCGAGAAGCTCGAGCAGCTCAAGCCCTCCTATCGGCCCGATGGTCTGGTGACAGCGGGGAACGCCTGCCCGCGTACAGACGGGGCAACGATGACGCTCATCATGGACAAAGACGGCGCGAAGGAGCGAGGACTGAAGCCGCTGGCAACCATCCGGCACGCCGCTACGGTGGGCGTCGATCCCACGATCATGGGGATCGGCCCAGCGCCGGCGACACAAAAGCTACTGAAGCGCACCGGCATGAACATGGACGACTTCGACCTGATCGAGATCAACGAGGCGTTCGCCTGCCAGGTGCTGGCGGTGGGCGAGGAGCTCAACTGGGATTGGAACAGGGTTAACCCCAACGGCGGCGCGGTGGCGATAGGTCACCCGCTCGGCGCGAGCGGCGCGCGGCTGGTGGGGACTCTGGCCTACGAGATGAACCGGCGAGACGTAGAGTGGGGCCTAGTCACGCTTTGCATGGGCGCGGGAATGGGAATGTCCGTGGCTCTGCAGAGAGAGGCGTACGACTGGTAGGAGGCAACCAAACCCGGCTGCCGCGATATTGGCCACGGCCTGGTTAGACGCTCAGCTAGAGATCGTTTGCGGGATTCTCTACGAGACGGGGAGCGATGGGCGCTCCAGGAACTGTCGCGCCTGCTCGTAGTTGAACCGGGCGGCGCAGGTGTCGCAAACGTACGTCGCCTTCTCCTTGTTGCCTATGTCTTCCGGCAGGTCCCACCTCTGGACAAGCGCCGTGTGCGGGCAAGGCGCCGGCTCGATGGGCTCCTCTTTTTCCTTGTCCTTCGTTCGGCTCAGAAAACCCATTCCTTCACCTCCTGCCATTCCAAACGCATCGGGCCCTTTTTACGTTAATCTAGGACGAGTTGCAGGCAGGCTTGCGTAACAGAGGGAAGCTGACAATTGCATAACAATCGCGTCAAGGCGACCCTTCGATAAATCGCCGGGTGGCGGCACTCGGGGCGAACGGTATGTAGGTCTAGCCGCCGACAGCGGCGGCCGCCTGGGTGAGGCGCGAGAGCGTGGCGCGGACGATCCGACGTTGGGTGTAATCGCCGTTGAACACCGGATCGCCCGTATAGAAGAACGAGCCGTCGCAGGTAATTAGCGTGATGACGTCAGCCGGGGTGGGCGCCATAACGGACAGCGCGTTCGGGTCGGAAGGATCGACGAGAAAGCTATCCGACACCACGTAAGCGATTTCGGTCCCGTTGTCGCCGCGCAGGATAATGGAATCGCCCGCTTGGACTTCCTTGAGGTCATAGAAGACCGCGCGGCCGTTCCACGTCACATGGGCGGCGAAGACGGCGTTGCTCCCTGTCCCCGGCGCCGCAGAGAAGTTGTACCATGCGACGTCGTCGGCGTTTAGCGGTACTTCCGGGACGCGATTGGCGTCGACGCCGTACGGGAAGACGGCTGCGTCCACACCAATCTTTTCGATCACCATATGGTACGCCGCCTCGCGGAGCGGCGGCTCCGGCGCCGCCACGGGGAAAGGAGTGGCGGCTGTACGGACACGGCCGAGCGGCCGGTCATAGACTCCGCCCGGGTCCGTGCGATGCTGAGATGCTAAAGATGGTGCCGAAGCGCCGCCGGAGGCGAGCTCACGGTACAGGCCGAAGCTGGTCAGGATAGCGCCAGCGACAATAGCCGACCCTCCCAGGACAAGCAAGAACGACCTGGTTAGATTTCGTCCGGCACGGGTGGCGCTCATTTACGTCAATAGAGGGACCGAAAGAGTCCCATTCCATTATAGGAGACGGCGAACCCGTTGCGGACTTGCGCGGGTCTTCAAAACGGTGTCTGTCCGGTAAACGTTGGCCTGCTGCCGGCGGACCGGCGCGTCGCGCCGCGCATTAATATAAGGACCACGGACTGACCTGCATAGTGAAAAGACGAGAAACTTAGCTGAGGAAGATGCATTTGCCGAATAACTCGCTGACAGCCGTAAGCGGCCTGAGCGTGGGACACTGGACGGACAACGAATCGCCGACAGGTTGCACGGTCGTGATCTGTCCGCCGGAAGGCGCTGTTGCGTCCGGCGAGGTGCGAGGCGGGGCGCCCAGCACCCGCAACACCGCCCTTTTGCTGCCCGGCCACCTCGTTGAGCGGGTCCACGCAGTCCTACTGACCGGCGGAAGCGAATTCGGCCACGATGCGGAAGTCGGGGTGATGCGCTGGCTCAAGGAGCAG
>WNGF01014726.1_pt1 | contig 10494 bp, 8 predicted proteins | sample 5400641 | NCBI WGS metagenome assembly WNGF01 (sample SAMN13153371, study PRJNA577476) | soil metagenome | isolation source: 80 cm soil or saprolite under grassland replicate 2 | place: USA:California | collected 2016-06-15
GGAGCCTCCTGCTCCCGGGGTACGCGGCCCTCGCACTCGCCGAGAGCCTTCCCCTCGCGCTCGCCGGCACATTCGTCGTCGGAGCGGCAACCGGAGCGGCCTTCGTCCTCGTCAGCACCGCGACACAGGAGTCGGTCGAGGAGCATCTGCTCGGCCGGGCGATGGGCGTCGTCTTCCTCGGACACGTCGGCGCGAAGCCGGTCGGGCTCGTTCTGATCGCGCCCCTCTACTTCCTTTTCGATCCGAAGCTGCTGTTCCTCGCAGGAGGCGTCGTCGTGTGCGCCTGCTCCCTTCTCGCAGCCACCTCGGTCACCGCCGCCACGAAGCGCGCGCTCGCGGCAACTGCCTGAGGTCAGCCTGCGGCACCGGTTGCAGACGGAACGACGTCGACCTCGTGCAGCACGGGCAGGCCTGTGATCGCGCCGATCAACTCTGCTGTGCGCCGCGCCGCCGCTGCGGCCCCGAGTCTCCCTGTGAGCGTCGCCTCCAGCATGGACTGGAGTTGTGCGGAGACTCGCGGGTAGAGGGGCGTCGGCGGCCTGATCGCAGCGCGTTCGAGCATGTCCACCGTCTGCGAGAGGAACGCGGGGCTCGGCGCAGCGAGGTTGACCGCGGACCGCCGCGCCGGGATGCGCCCGGTCGTTCGCGCAACTCGCGCAAGCTCCTCGGGCGCCACTGCGCGCTGCAGCAGCAGCATCGCGAGCGCGGGCTGGGGCGCCTGCCGGAAGATGCCGTAGCTCATCGTGCCGGCGACGGTTGCCGGCGCCCCCGCCGGTCCCGCAGGAACGGGCATGAAGCCGACGTGATCCCACAGCTCATCGAGCGGGACGTCCAGCTCCTCGGCGAGCGTTCGCGTTTCGTAGCTGCCGCCGAAGCTGATCACGGCCTTTCCCTCGGCGAGCAGCCGTACCGGCTTCGTCCACTCGTACCCGAGCACGTCGGAGGACATGAGCCCGTCGTCGATGAGGCTGCGAAGAAAGCGAAGCGCCTGGGCTGTCCCGCGAGAATCCAGCGTCACGCCCTCGGGACCCAGCACGTGAGCGCCGTTCGACTCGAGGAACGCGATCAAGCAGTACGCCGTCGTCTCGCCTCCTTTCGAACCGCCGGTCATGACGATCGGGTGCGACAAGCCGTTCTCGGCCGCTGCACGGCCCACGGCTCGAAGCTGGGACCACGTGCGCGGCGGCGGAAGGCCGAGCGCCTCGACGGCGGTTCGGCGGTACCAGAACCCGGCTATGTTCGCGAACGGCGAGACGCCGAACGTGCGCCCCTCGTAGCGATTTGCCTTCACAATCGGCTCGAGGAAGTCGTGGTCGTGCTCGTTCCGGAGCCACTGCCGGTCGAGATCGTCGAGCGGGAGCAGAAAGCCGTCGGCGGCGAACTCGGCAATCCAGACCGAGTCGAGGATCGCGAGATCCGGCGCCTGGCCGTCGGCGACCGCATGCGTCAGCACCTGGTGCAGGGAGGGCAACGGGACCGTGATCAGATTGACCTGGATCTCGTCTGAGGCCGCATCGCGGACGAGCTCTCCCCACGGTCCCTCCGACACCACCACTCGGACCTCCGGCTGGTCTGGCCGCCGGGCTAGCCAGTGAGGATTGACGAAGGTTCCACGCCGTCGATGGCGGAGAATGACGCCCTCCTCCGCGAGCTCCGACAACGCACGGCTGACCGGCGTCCTGCTGATCGCATAGTGCTCGCAGAGCTCGTGCTCCGTCGGGAGCCGACCCTCCGGACCGTAGCGTCCGCTGAGAATCTCCTCGAGGAGCAGCGTTTTCAGCTGGTAGTAGAGAGGAATCGGCTGTGTCTGATCGATCGACATCGCAACGAACTCTGCCACCGTTCCTGTTCCCGGGCACATGATGGGTGGGATGCGTTTGACCGTTCTCCTCTTCTTACAGAACCGCAAGGCCCTTCAACTCGACCTCGTCGACGCCGCGCGGTCGACGAGTTGCGCGTGGCCCACGACAACGTCGCCGTCGCTCGCCGCCCGCACGCGCCAAGCGCCCGATACGCGCGCACCGCAGCCGGCGAGTCGTCCTCAAGCACGAACAGATCTGCCGGCTCGTCTCGAGAACCCTGAAACCAGTCGATCGTCACAGGCATGATCGGCTCTTCGGATTTTCCTACGCTGCGCGGGACGCCGTCCGGTGCATCAGGTCGCTGACGATCGCCCGCAACCTCGCGGCCAGGTGCGGGTCGCGCAGCCGCATCTCGGCCGTGAAGGCTTCGCGCGCCCGGCTGACGGGGAGCTCGCGATCGTCCACGCGCGCGCCGATTGCAGCGAGGACCTTCCGCAGCTCCGCCTGCGCCCAGACCGCGGGACCGAAGCGTTGTACTCGGGCGTGGCGATGAGAACGGCGTCCGATCGTGCGATCTCGCGTCGGAGAGCCGCAACCGCCGGCGGGACCGTGCCGAGATCCTCGTTGAAGGCGGGGATGTCGGCGAGCCCGCGCCAAACGACGAAGTCGACATTCGAAGGGCAGTCCGCGGCGGCCGCGTCGAGAAGCGCGCTGTTGTACGACCCGCGGCGGAGGCTTCCGCTGATCGCGAGCAGGCGCATCAGTCTTCTTGACCAGTTCGAGCTGGGCCGTGATCTCGACGTCCCAGCCGAGCGCGTCGCTGCCGTCCGGAAGGGGCAGCTGCCAGTTCATCTCCCACCCGCGGCGGTCGACCGTCGCCGCGAGCTCGACGCCGGCACGGTATGCCCCGAAGGGGTCTTTCCTCGGAAGGCGATACGTCCCATGTGCAGTGACCGAGCGCGACACGCCGCGGATCGTGAGCTCACCCGACACACTCGCGGACCCGTCGTCTCCCAGCTGGACGCTCGTGGAGCGGAACGTGATCGCGGGATGCGCGTCGGCGTCGAAGAAGTCCGCGCTGCGGACCACGTGATCGCGGAAGTCTGCCGGCTCGACGATCGAGATCGACTCGACGAGCGCTCGTCCTTCGAGCGCGATCGCGTCGTCCTGGGCGACGAGCTGCGCGTCGATGTCGGCGAACGACGCGCGAAACATCGAGACCTGCACGTGCCTGACCGCGAACTGAACCGTCGAGTGGTTTCGGTCGAGCTCGTACACGCCGGTGAAAGGTTGGACTGCCGTAGCCATCTGTTACCTCCTCACGGATTTGGGTGCCTCTCAAGTAAGCCGCCTCGGTCTCAGCGCAGGCTGAGCGCCGGCTGAGTGGCCGCGCGGATAGCGGGGCGAGGAGCAATCCGACTCCTCGCCCCACTGCGAAGGCCGGACTAGGCGGGGACGGCCTGGAGGACCCTCGTGACGTAAAACGCGACGATCGCTTCGGTGATCTCGTCGAGGCTGTCCTCGACGGCGAAGTGACCCGAGTCGAGTCGGCGCAGCTCGGCATCGGGCAGGTCGCGCAGGTAGGCCTCGCCTCCCTCGGGGGTGAAGAAGATGTCTCCCTGCCCCCAGAGGATCAGCGTGAGGGGCTGGTTCTCGCGCAAGCTCGCCTGCCACGCGGGGTAGAGCGCCGCGTTCGTGCGGTAGTCGTAGAAGAGGTCGAGCTGTACCCGGTGCGCATCGGGTCGGGCGAGGAAGAACAGGTCCATGTTCCAGTTGTCGGGACTGATCTTCGTCGGGTCGCGGTGTCCGGTGGTGTAGATCGCCTTGACCGTTTCGGGCTGCAGGAACGTTTCCAGCGGTGCTTCCGTCTCTGGGCTGCGATCCACCCACAGCGCGTGCCGGATTCCGTCCCACGCCGCTGTGAACCCTTCCTCGTAGCTGTTCGAGTTCTGGATCACCTGCCACTCCAGCCAGTCGGGGTGGCGGGCGATGATGCGATTGCCGATCGGCCCGCCGTAGTCCTGCATGTAGATGCCCATCGGGCCGGTGAAGTCGACCTCGACCAGCAGAGCCTCGACCACCTCGGCGAGGTGATCGAACGTGTAGTCCCACTCGGACGGATCAGGCATGTCTGTGTTGCCGAAGCCCGGGTAGTCGGGAGAAAGGACGTGGAAACGATCGGCCAGTGCCGGAATCAGGTTCCGGAACTGATGCGAGGAGGCGGGAAAGCCCCCGAGGAGGAGCAGCTTGGGGTTGGCGGGGTCGCCTGCCTCCCGATAGAAGACGGACAGCCCGTCGACCTCCGCTGTTTGGTGCGTGAACATCGCCTCTCCTTTTCGCCTGCTGGTGCAGGCATCGACGTTTTCCGTCTCCGCAGCAAGGGCCGTGGACGGCTCCGGCGGGACGGGTCTACTCGGAGTTCTGCCTGGGCCTGCTCAGCGCGACCTGAGTGCCGCCTGAGCCGCTGCGCTCGCGCGCTGCCCAAGCTCCCCGACGACGGCTCGCAGCTCGTGGATGATCCTCGGCCCGCTGACCTCGCCGTTCGCGTCACGGTCGGCGGGCGCCACTGGAATGGAGAACTCCTTTCTCATTGGCTCGGTAGTCGAGGGTCGTGTGCCGAGGCGGCGGGACTGAACCCGCCGCCTCGGCTTGCGGGATGTCGCTACCGCGGGGGGAACTGCGAGTTGGCGACCGGTTCAGCGAGGTTGGCCTTCGGGGCCTTGTCGATGAACGCGATCACGGCGCAGTTGATGTCGACGCCGGCGGCGCCGTAGGGCGCTCCGCCGGGACCGGTGATCAGGTCGGGCCGGGTCGCGGCGAGGTTGAAGACTTCCACCTCGTCGATCTGCCGCTTGTCGAGCCCCGCCTTGATCGCCTTGTCCGTCCACTGGCCGAGTTGCGCGTCCCAGAGCGGGCTGTACGCCTGGGCATGGCGCGGGTCGGTCTCGGTCGGGAAATCGCCGAACACGTTCAGCAGATCGCCGCCGTTACGCAGCGCGTCGATCAGCTCGGTGTTGCCGGCGCTCGCGTCCTCGGAGACATGGCCGTCCTTCGCCAGGTGGACGAAGCCCTGCGCCTCCTTGTTGTCGGCGCCGGTCTGGCCGTTGATGAACCCGAACAGCCGCTCACGAGCGGAGCCGAGGAAGTCGTCGCCGCCGTTGTATGCCGCCTTGTCCAAGGCCGGGACGAAGGCCGAGCGCTCCAGCACCGCACTCAACTCCTGACCGGCGTCGGTCGAGATGTAGACGATCGGCTGGCCGGCGTCGAAGCCCTTGACGAACAGGATGTCGACCCACGACTCCTCGAACTGACCCGGAGCCGACGGGCCTGCGATGTGCACGCCGAGCACGCGGTCACCGGTGTTCGTGTGGTGGACGACGTCGAAGGGACCGTCACCCGTCGCGACGATCGGCGCGCTGTACACGGTCTGCGAGCCGGCGATGCGGACGAAGGGGCTGTACCCGGGGCCTGCCACGGCGCCCGGCTGGAACCGCTCGAGCGGGAAGCCGTCCGGCCCCGGCTCTGCGATCCGCGCCGGGCTGAAGTCGGGCGCGCCCTGGAAGTCGACGACCGCCTGCCCGAACGGATTCTCCTGCGGCGTCGGCGACTCGAGGGTCACCGTCTGCACGCACTCCGGGCAGCCGATGCCGATGTTGCCCAGCTTGGGCGCGTAGTTGACGCCCAGATCGTGCGCGATCCCCGAATCCGAGGCATCGAGCAGGACGAACCAGACGGTCTCGCCGTCCGCCTTGCCCTGGTACAGCGGCAGCCGCACCGTCTCCTTGCTGAGATCGACCTGGATCGCGCTCTCCTCGGTCAGGTGATCCCGCGGCAGTAGGCCGCTCAACGGCCCGAGCCCCTTTGCAGACTCGGTGCCGTCCTTACCGCCGGCAACAGCCTGTCCGCCGACCGCCGCGGCTATGACGGCGACCGCAAGCGTGGCCGCCACGAGCAACCACCGCTTCGACAACTTCTTCATGGTGTTCTCCTTCCGTCCGGCGTTGCCGGATCAGATCGCTGGGTCGTGGTCTCGGCCCAAGCTAGGAGGAGCGTCTGAGTCGCATCTGTGCGCGGCCTGAGCGACCGACGCCGAAGAACCTGTAACGCGACGGTTCCTACGAGGACTACGCAGGTCAACCATGTCGGTCAAGGAAGGAGCCCGATCTTCCTGCCGCCTGATGATCCGGCTCTTCGGAGGGCTCGCGATCGACGACGGTCCGCGAACGCTCGGTCCCGGCGACCTCGGAGGCGCGCGGCCGAAGCAGGTGCTCGAGATCCTGCTCGCGGCACGTGGTCATCGCGTGCCGACCGAGCGCATCGCCGAGCTTCTTTGGGGCGAGCGTCGACCGAAGGACGTCGGCGCCTCCGTCCAGACCTTCGTCTCGGTCCTCCGGCGGCATCTCGCCGACGATCGCGACTGTGCACGACGGCTCGTCGTCACCGAGGCGGAGGCGTACCGCTTCGCAGCAGACCTCGTCGAGCTCGACCTCGACCGCTTCGACGAGTTGATCGAGCGGGCGGCGCGTGAGCCGACTCGGATGGCCCGGCGCTCGCTCGAGCAGGCGCTCGCGCTCGTGTACGGTGACGTGCTCGAAGACGAGCCCTACGCCGTTTGGGCGCACGAGCTTCGCGGCACTTACCAGGGGCGCGTGCTCGGTGCACGCCTCGACGCCGCCGACGCCGCGCTCGCCGAGCTCGACTACGAGCATGCGCTCGCGCACACGGTGGCGGCCGCCGCCCTCGACCCCTACAGCGAGCGCGCTCAGCGCACGCAAATGCTCGCGCTCTACGCGCTCGGTCGCCAGCACGATGCGCTCAATGCGTACCGCAGCTTCCGCGGCCGGCTCGACGAAGAGCTCGGTCTCGAGCCAACGCCCGAGACGCGGGCGCTCGAGTCGGCCATTCTCCGCCAGGACGACGTTCGCTCGCTTCTGCCGCGGCCGATCGTGCACGAGCACGCGATCGTCGAGGACCCGTCGGTCCGGCTGCTTGGACGGACGGCTGAGCTGGCGACGCTCGACCGCGAGATACGCCGGGGGCTCGCGGGCTCGTGCACGCTGACCGTGCTGGAAGGGGAGGCCGGCCTGGGAAAGACGCGCCTGCTCGACGAGCTCGCGCCCAGTCTCGTCGGCGTACGCGTGGGACGCGCAAGCTGCACCGAGCTGGAACGGCATCTGCCCTACGTGCCGGTCGCCACCGCGCTTCGCGAAGCACTCGCGGGAATCGAGATCGACGTCCAGCGGCTGCCGGCGCTCTGTCGGATCCTGCCCGAGCTCACGCTGAACGAGGCCGCGCTGGGATTCGCGGACGTCGAGGTGCTCGAAGCACTCGTCGAGCTGATCGGCGAGCACGCGCCGCTCGTGCTGCTGCTCGACGACCTCCACTGGGCCGACCCGTCGACGATCGGCGCGCTCAGCTACCTGCAACGCCGCTGTGCGGGCGTGCCCATCGCGATCGTCGCAACGATCGACACGCAGCAGACCCCCGCCCACCACCCGGGTCGCCGTCTCAAGCCGGACACGCTCGTGCGCCTTGGGCCCCTGACGGCCTCCGACCTGGCGCCGCTCGGGATGCCGGATCTCTACAAGTGCACGGGCGGCAATCCCCGGTTCGTCACTCAGGCGATGGCGAACGGCATCGAGGGATCGCTCGCGACCGCGCTCGCGGAAACGCTGCTCGCCCAGTGCCGCGCCGAGGGCCCGCAGGCGTACCGCATCCTCCTGGCCGCCTCGGTTCTCGAGCAGCCGTTCGAACCAGAGCAGCTGGTGGCCGCGCTCCGGGTCGACGCAATTGCGATCGTCGAGGAGCTCGATCGCCTCTGCGAACGTCGGATCCTCCGCGTCGACGGCCCGCGCTTCCGCTTCCGTTACGCGCTCGTCCGCGAAGCCCTCAGCGCCAGCCTCTCGCCCGCACGGGTGCGCCTTCTCCGGGCGCATCTAAACGGTCGGGAAGAAGAGCTTTCGTCAGCGTCGGTCGTTCGAGCGGTCGCGCCGGTGAGAGGCTAGGCGCGAGATGGCCGCCGAAGCCAACAGGCTGTTCGAGCGGATGTTCGAGGATTCGAGCGATCCGGCCTTCTTGATGGATCCCATCGACGACCGGATTCTCGAGGCCAACCGCGCCGGTTGCGCGCTGCTCGGCTACACCCGCGAGGAATTGCTCCGAGCTACGGTCTCGGACATCCACCCGGCCGAAATGCCACAGCTGCGAGCATTCCTCGGCCTCGCTCTCCGCGACGGACGGGCGACGATGACCAAGTTCACCTGCCGGACCAAGTCCGGAACATTTCTGCCGACGGAGATCTCGCTGCACGTCGTCGACAGCGAGGGTCGCCGGTACGTCCTCGGCTTGGTACAGGACCGCAGCGAGCACCGCCGGCCCGACACCGAACGCTGAGGCGGCAGACAGGTCACACACAGTGGCACGTGCGACTCTCGACGGAACGCATGGTCAACACAGCCCTCATCGTGTGGCTCGAGTCGAAAGCCGGCAAGGACGCAGACGCCGGGGCATTCCTGCGCCGCCCACCCCGCCGCGAGCTCGCACGCCGGGTCAGCGGCGACATCGAGGTCGCGCTCTATTGGAGCGCACGCGACGACAGCACGAGCGTGGAGATACGGCAATCCGCTTCCGGGGTGACACAGCGCTTCACCGTTGCGCCTGAGCGCGCCCTCGACGCCTTCTACCACCCCTTCGCGCGTCTTCCGATCTCGTTCGACGCATGATCGATCCGGTGCCGGTAAGCGGCCTCTTCGAGGCCCACCTGACTGTGAGCGACCTCAAGCGATCCGTGGCGTTCTATCGAGATGTCGTCGGCCTTTCGCCGGCGCAAGAGTTGCCGGAACGGGACGCCGCGTTCTTCTGGATCGGCGCGCCCGGCCACGCGATGCTGGGGCTCTGGGCGCTCGGGTCCGCGCCCATCGGACTCTCCTTGCACGTGGCCTTCGAGACATCGCTCGAGGACGTGCTGGGCGCTTGCGAGCGGCTGCGGTCCCTCGGCGTCACGCCGCTCTCGTTCTTCGCGACAGAAACCACCGAGCCCAGCGTGATCGCCTGGATGCCCGCGGCGGCGGTGTACTTTCGCGATCCCGACGGCCACCTGCTCGAGTACCTGGCAGTGCTCGACGCGCCACCGCGTCCCGACGGCGGGATCCTGCCCTGGTCAAGGTGGTCTCGACCCACTCGTTGATTTGCGCGCCGAGAACGACCTGTACGTTCGCGGGACCGCCACCCTCCTGGAGAGGGACTGGCAAAAGACCGCGTGAAAGAGTCCGTCAACCCGTCGGAGCTGTCCCCGGCGTAGACGTCGATCGTTGCGGGCTCGACGACGAAGCTTCCGGAGGGGAGGCGGGATCGCTCCCGCCTCCCCACTCGCTTTCGTCACGTCAGTGCACCACCGAGAAATCGGCGGTCATAGAGCCCACCTGAACCTGGTAGGCGCCGGGCTCCACTTCGGGGCGTCCGGTCCCGTCGATGTCGGCGGGTGTCACCGCCAACTCGGAAACGGGGAACATGACGTGTACCGTCTGCGACGCGCCCGCGCCGAGGTCGAGCCGCGCGAAGCCGACCAGCCGCCTCGGCGGCACGATCACGTCGCTGACCGGCTGGTGCACGTAGACGGGCACGACGTCGGCTCCGGCACGACTCCCCGTGTTCGCGACCGTGAACGAGGCGGTCACGCTGTCGTGCCGCGAGACGGAGCTCGTGACGGACAGGCCGCTGGTCTGGAAGGTCGTGTAGGAGAGCCCGAAGCCGAACGGGTAACGCGCGTTGTACCCTGAGCCCTGGCCGTAGTTGGTCCCCGGGAGCTGGTCGAAGAACTTGGGCTCGTCCCCGGCGGTCGATGGCCCGCCGCCGTCGAAGTCGCCCGCGTTGTGATCGGAGGCCGAAGGCCAGGTCACCGGCAAGTGCCCGCTCGGGTTCACCGCCCCGAAGAGCACGTCGGCGACTCCCGCGCCTCCCTCCGTGCCGGGCAGGTAGGCCATCAGCAGAGCGCTCGCGTTCGCGGCCGGACCGAGGCCGAGCGGGCGGCCGGCGATGATGACGACGATCACCGGCTTGCCGGTCGCCTCGAGTGCGGCGATCAGCGACTGCTGGTCGGCAGGGAGCAACGGTGTCGGGTTGTCGCCCAGCCCCTCGGCGTACGCACGCTCGCCGACCACGACGACCACCGCATCCGCCGACTGGGTTGCCGCGACCGCCGCCTGCTGCTGGGCGGGCGTGATCGTCTGGTCGGTCGGCACGGAGACGACATTGGCGTCCTGGGCCTGGATGCCCTCCAGCACCGTCGTCGCCGGCGGGATCTGGTCGGGCGGCCCCATGCAGCAGACGTGGCCGGCGCCGTAGACGCCCTGCCAGCTGACGCTCCAGCCGCCGAGCTGGTTGGAGACCGAATCCGCGCTCGGCCCCGTCACGACCAGCTTGGCGCTCGGCGCGACCGGGAGCGTCGGAGGCGTGCCGGCGTTGCGAAGCAGCGTGATCGACTCGTCCGCCGCTTTGCGCGCCAGATCACTGTTCGCCTTGACCGCCGCATCGGCGGCGCCGGGGTCGACGTAGGGGTGGTCGAAGAGCCCGAGCTCGAACTTCAGAGTCAGGATCCTGCGCACCGAATCATCGATTCGTTTCATCGAGACTTCGTGGTTCTGCACGTCCTGGATCAGGCCGTTGTTCCAGCCGACGTAATCGAACGGCGTCA
>WNGF01041118.1_pt1 | contig 10494 bp, 13 predicted proteins | sample 5400641 | NCBI WGS metagenome assembly WNGF01 (sample SAMN13153371, study PRJNA577476) | soil metagenome | isolation source: 80 cm soil or saprolite under grassland replicate 2 | place: USA:California | collected 2016-06-15
CGGGTGATGGCATTCGCCCTAGCCCTGCCCGGCGCCTACGAAGATCATCCCTGGGGCGAATCGGTAGCGAAGGTGAACCGCAAGGTGTTCGCGTTCCTGGGAACTGATGACGACCCGGAGAACCTCGGGATGTCAGTGAAGCTGGACGAATCGCTCGATCAGGCGCTGATGGTGCCCGGCGCCGCACCGACCGGCTACGGACTGGGTCGAGCCGGGTGGGTCTCCGTTCCGTTCAGGAGGACCACACCCCCCACGGACGTGCTGAAGGACTGGGTGGAGGAGAGCTATCGGCGCATCGCCCCGAAGTGTTTGGTCGCCGAGCTCGACTCGCGCCCTCCACGCCGGTAGGGCGGTCACCAGCGCCTCGGTACGGGACACCGCACGCCACCCCCCGTGGCCCAAGTGCCGCCGTCCCCCTCTCGAGACTCCAGAAGCTCTCCCGCGCCTCCGGCTCATCCGCCTGGAGAGAACCGTAGGCTGGACCGCGGGTCCGAGGTGGGACGGAGGCATGCTCATGGCGACGTTCGTCCTGGTGCCCGGAGCGTGGCTTGGCGGCTGGTGCTGGCAACCGATCACTCCAGCCTTGCGACGGGAGAAGCACGAGGTGTATCCAGTGACGCTCACGGGCCTGGGAGAGCGGGTACACCTCGGCGGTCCGCAAGTCGACCTGGACACGGCGATCACGCACGTGGTGAACCTCATCGAGTTTGAGGATTTGCACGATGTGGTTCTGGTGGGACACAGCTTCGGGGGGGCGCCGGTGACGGGCGTTACCGACCGCATCCCCGGGCGCATCGGCCTGGTCGTGTACTTGGACAGTGGGCCGATCCCCAACGGGCGGGCCCATGTCGACCTGGCATCTCCCCAGGGTCGGGCGGACATGGAACGCCATGTCGCCGAAGAGCGGGATGGATGGCGCCTGCCCATGCCCCCGTGGGAGGAGCTTGAACGAGGTGGAGCCAGCCTGGACGGCTTGGGGGAGAGGGAACGCCGATGCATCCGGTCACGGGCTACCGGACGAGCGCAGACTGGTCGGCCCTGCCCAAGGTGCTGATCACGTGCAGCTTCTCCCTGGCGAGGGTGCGCCAGCTCATGGAGTCGGGGCATCCCTGGTTCCACGAGCTGGCCGGCCAGGAGTGGCGGATGCTGGAGCTCCTCACCAGCCACTGGCCCATGTTCTCCGCGCCAGCCCTTCTGACGGACGTGCTCCTCACCGTAGCGACCTGAGATCCCGGCGGGAGGAACGTGTTCTGATACGGGTGGAATCCCCGCTTCCCGCCGGCTCGTACTACTGCCGAAGTTCGCCGGATCTGTCGATGACGCGAAGGGGGAGCTCATGCGCACTCGCCTCACCATCTCGTTGCTCGCCGCGCTTGTCGCGGCCACGTTGACGGCGACAGCCACCGCCGCGCCCCGATCGCCGGTCCTGGCCACGCCGCAGGAAAGAACCCCAGCCGCGAGATCTGCCCCTGCTGGGGCCGACCCGACGAACTGGCCACAGTTCCGCTTCGACCAGGCGCGCACCGGCTTTCAGCCGCATGAGAAGGTGTTGAGCAAGTCCACCGCGCCGCGGCTGCAACTGTCCTGGCAGGGGCAACTCGGAGATCTGGTCTTCAGCTCCTCTCCCGCCGTCGTCGACGGGGTCGTATACATCGGAAGCTTGGACGGACGTCTGTGGGCCTATCCAGCGGACGGGTGCGGACAGGACTTCTGCTCGACCCCACTGTGGTCCTCGACCAGCCTCTCGCAGATCGTTGATTCGCCCACGCTGAAGAAGGGCATCGTATACGTGGGGTCTCAGACCTCCCCGACGTCGAACGACGGCAAGCTCAACGCGTTCGCCGCGAGCGGTTGTGGACAGTCGGTGTGCGCTCCGCTGTGGCAAGGGAAAGCTGGACCGGAGTCGATCCTGAACTCCTCACCGGCCGTGGCCGGCGGCATTGTCTTCGTGGGGGCCTTCGATGGCAAGCTGTATGCGTTCGCTGCGACCGGATGCGGGAAGGCGAAGTGCGATCCGCTGTGGACGGCGAGCACCGGCGGCTCGATCGAATCGTCCCCCACGGTGGTGAACGGGGTCGTTTACATCGGGTCAGACGACGGCAATCTGTACGCCTTCCCCGCTCAAGGATGCGGGCAGATCGCGTGCGATCCGTTGTGGAGCGGGCCGATCGGAGGTCCTGCCTTCGATTCCTCCCCGGCCGTGGCGAACGGGGATGTCTTCATCGGATCGGACCACTTCCTGGCCGCCTTTCCTGCCGGTGGGTGCGGGCACACCACGTGCGACCCGCTGTGGCGCGGCACACACCAACAGGATTTCTTGGGTGGCTCGCCGGCGGTGTTCAAGGACCGCGTGTACATCGGCCTGGAGAGCGAGGTCGGGGTGTTCGACGCGAACGGCTGTGGGTTCCCGACGTGCGGCCCCATGTGGGTGGACTTCGGCTCGGGTGCCCAGGCGATTGTGGCATCGTCGCCCACTGTCGCCAACGGTGTCGTGTACGCCGGCCGGAACACGGCGCAGGTTCTGGCGTGGAAGGCAGGACCGTGCCGTCAGTTCCAGTGCCCCCAGATCTGGAGCGGGGCCACCAACGACTCGATCGTCAACTCATCGCCCACCGTGGTGAACGGCAAGCTGTACGTCGGAAGCAGTGACAACCATTTCCCGGAGGACGTCTCCGGGAGGCTCTACGTGTTCGCGCTGCCCTAACCGCGGGCTGCGGTTTGCACGACTCGCGTCGACCTGTCCTCGCGACGATCGATGCGCTCGAGGCGAATCTCGTGTCCCGGCCCGAGCGAGACCACGCTATCCCCCGGGGGTCAGGAGGAACTGGCCAACGGCGCGGAAGAAGTCCTGGGGTGACTCGAACCACGGAAAGTGGCCGGAACCCGGTACCTGGGCCAGGCGTCAGTTGGGAATGAGTCGGACGGTCGCCTCCGCGAAAGGCCTGCTCCCGAAGGGGTCATGAAGGACCGCCTCACCCCGGCTTCAACATGACCATGGGAACCGCTGGTACGGCGCAGCCCCACCGGCGCGCCCCTCGACGATCAGGCCGCTTTCGTGATGCCGTGGCGAGCCATCTCGACCCCGATGCAGCGATTCTCTACGTAGTCGAGTCCCGCCTCCGCCGCGATCGTTCGAGCCTCGGGCGAGGAGAGGCCGAGCTGGAGCCAGACCGCCCTCGCACCAATGGCCACCGCCTGGCGGGCGATGTCGGGAGCCTCTGCCGATGGCCGGAAGATATCGACGATGTCCACCCGCTCTGGTATGTCCGCCAGCCGCCGATAGACCTTCTCGCCGAAGAGCGCGTCGGCGTACGGGTTGACCGGGATGACGCGAAAGCCGGCACACTGCATTTGGCGCGGGATACGGTTGGCGGCCTTGGCTGATGACCGCGATGCGCCGACTACCGCTATCACCCGGTACCTGGGCCAGGCGTCAGTTGGGAATGAGTCGGACGGTCGCCTCCGCGATGTCAGGAGGCACGATGCGGCTCTCTCCGCCGGTCAACACCAGCGTGCACGCTCAGGGCCTGCAGGTACGGGCGGCACATCCAACGTCCTCCGCCAGCGCGGGCTCGACTATCCATCCACCCGCCTCTACCTCCGCTTCAAGCTGCCCCGCTCCCCATCCCGCATAGCCAGCAAAGACTCGAGCCCGGCGGATCCCTTCAGCGGTGTTCGGAAGATCGCCTACCAGGAATCCAATCGAGGCGAAGACCAGGATCCCGGCCAGCTCCGGATGCTCGAACTCGGCCAGGATCACTGCGCCCTGGGGCTGCACCGGCCCCCCCACAAACAGTCGGTCTTCGGGCCCGGTGAGGGACGACAGGATGGCCACGGCCTCATCGATCCGGACCGGACTGGGGCGATTGATCACCACACCGAGCGCTCCCTCCTCGTTGTGCTCTCCGATCAGCACGACCGTTCGCCGGAAGTTCGGATCGAACAGACCAGGCCCGGCGATCAGAAGCTGACCCCTCAAGCTGTCCACTGACCTATCATCGCTGGTCTGCGGGAGGTCTGTTCGGGCCGGCCTGATGGGCCAGTCTAGCCGGCGGGCGAGGAGTGCAGGAGGGAAGAACGAATGATCACGGGCGTGAGGAGCGTGGGGCTCTACGTGAAGAACCAGGATCGGGCAAAGCATTTCTTCACCGAAACCTTAGGGTTCGATCTGCTCCGGGACGCCCCGATGGGGGAGGGAGACTCCGCGCCGCGTTGGATCGAGGTCGCTCCGAAAGACCGCAAGGTGATCCTGGTGCTGTTCACCCCCGAGGGACAGGAAGACCGGATCGGGACGTTCTCGAACGTCATCTTCGACTGCGAGAACATCGAGTCCACCTACGCGGACCTGGCCAACAGGGGGGTGGAGTTTCCCGACGCGCCCCGCCGAGAGGTGTGGGGGTGGTGGTCCATGTTCAAGGATCCCGACGGCAACACTTACGGTTTGGGCCAGCACGGCGAGTAACCCGGGATCACGTGCCTTCGCCGCTCGTCTCGTGACGCCACCCATCACGCCTGCGGACTGAGGGAGGATACAGACATCTCACCACCAGGACATCAGGGAAAAGAGTCGCTAGCCTTCACCAGGGTGGAGCAATGAACCCGTTGATGCGTCGTGCCCGCCCGGGCATTGTGGGGTGCCTGATCCTGCTGGGCGTGATCCTGTTCCCCGCGGCGGCCCGGGCGCAGTCAGGTGGCGAACGGATCCGCTCGTACGACGCCTCGATCACAATCCAGCGGGACGGGTCGCTGCTGGTGGTGGAGCGGATCGACTATGACTTCGACGGTCTGGCTCGACACGGTATCTTCCGAGACATCCCGGTCCGCTTCACCTACGACTCGCGCCATGATCGTGTGTACGCGATCGACATCGTCTCGGTGGTGGGCTCGCCAGGAACCCCTGATCAGTTCACCGTGCAGAAGAGCGGCAACCTCCTGCGCATCCGGATCGGCGATCCCGACCGGACCATCACCGGCCGGCATACCTACACGATCACGTATCGGGTTCGAGGTGCGCTCAACGGCTTTCCGGATCATGACGAGCTGTACTGGAACGCCATCGGGACCGAATGGGTGGTTCCGATCAACCAGGCGGGGGCCACCGTGACGGCGCCCGCCGACATCCAGCGGATCGCCTGCTTTGCCGGCCCCAAGGGCTCCAACCTGCCGTGCTCGGATTCGAGCTTCCGAGGTCCGAAGGCGACCTTCGGAGAGTCCGCGCCCGGCCCCCTCAAGGGACGGCTCCCTGCCCTCGACCCATTCGAGGGGCTCACGGTGGTGGTTGGGTTCCCCACGGGGGTGGTGCCCACCCCCGTCCCGATGCTGGTGGAGCGGTGGAGTCTCCCGAGGGCCTTTTCCGTGACGCCCGTCACCGCAGGTATAGGCGGCGGGCTCCTGGCGGTTCTGATCGCCGGGATCGTTTGGCTGCTGTGGACGAGGGGCCGGGACCGTCGAGCCGTGGGATCACCGGTGGACATCGCCTATGGCTCCCAGGGAAACGGCGAGCAGGCGGTGCCGCTGTTCGAGCGCGGCGCTCACCCCGTTGAGTTCGCTCCGCCCGAAGGCCTCAAACCCGGACAGGTGGGAACGCTCCTCGACGAGGTGGCCAACCCCCTGGACGTGACGGCCACCATCGTGGACCTGGCCGTCCGGGGCTTCCTGCGGATCGAGGAGATCCCCAAGAAGGGCCGGTTCGGCAAGCAGGACTGGAGGCTGGTCAAGCTGAGGGAGGCCGACGGGCTCATGCCATACGAACGGCGGCTCTTCGAGGGGTTGTTCACAGAATCCGTAGTCGCGGACACCGATGATTCCCCTGACGATCTTCTGCCGCCTCGGCCCGACGAATCGATGGGGTCCCCCGACTCGCCCGGAGCGGGTGGAGTCGCGGCCGGCGTCCGGGCCCATCCAGGACTGGCCAGCGTGAAGCTGTCCAGGCTGCGGACGCACTTCGCGTCCCGGTTGCATCGGGTCCAGGTCGCCTTGTACGAGGACGCGGTCAAGGAAGGATGGTTCAACGCCCGGCCCGACAGGGTGCGGCGGTCGTGGGCCCTTCGGGGCTGGTTGCTCTTCCTCGCCGGCGTGGCCTTGGTCGTGCTTGCCGCATGGAAGACACATTGGGCCCTGATCCTCGTTCCTTTGGTGATCGCCGGCCTCCTGCTGATCTGGGGCGCTCATCTCATGCCCCGGCGTACGGCCAAGGGAACGGGCCTGGTCCGTCGCGTCCTGAGCTTTCGGACCTACATCGAGACGGCGGAGAAGCAAGAGGCTCGGTTCCAGGAGCGCGAGAACATCTTTTCCCAGTACCTGCCGTACGCAGTGGTGTTCGGCTGCACGGAAAAGTGGGCGCGGGCCTTCGCCCACCTTGCTGACCAGGAGCAATTCGGGTCACCACGTCCGGCACCATCACGTCCACCCCGGCCGCCTCCGGCTCCAGCGGGTTCAGCGGAGGCTTCTCCGGCGGAGGTGGGGGGGGAGGAGGCGGCGGCTCCTGGTAGACGCACCGGAAGCGGGGGTACCGGGCATCTGGCCCGAAGGGCCACCCTCCACGCTCATCGAGTTGCTTCGGCGCTGGGCGGCAGAACAGCCGGACCACCGTTCGCTGACCTTCGTGGTCGAGGGAACCCGAGAGGTCGAGGCCACCACCTATGGTGAGTTCGACCGACGGGGCCGCTCCATCGCCGTGTGTCTCAGGTCGCAGTTCCGGCTCCATGATCGCCTGCTCCTCCTCTACCCACCGACCGTGGAATACGTCACCGCCTTCTTCGGCTGCCTCTATGCCGGGATGGTGGCGGTTCCGGCGTATCCCCCCTCTCCCCGCACCGTGGGCCGCCTGGCTGCCGTCCTCCGAGACTCGTCGCCGGCCGGCGTGCTGGCCCCCTCGACCATCGCTGCCCTAGTCCGGGAGGGTCTGGCCGGAGCCGGCCTCGATTCCCTGCCGGTCATCGAGACCGATCTGATCGAGAGCGCCCCGGAGGAGTGGGAGCCGCCCCAGGTCGACGGGGCGACCATCGCATTCATCCAGTACACGTCGGGATCGACCTCGGCTCCCAAGGGCGTGATGGTCAGCCACGCCAACATCATCTGCAACGAGCGGATGATTCAGCAGGCCTTCGGGCTTGATCATTCCCTGGTCTGTGTGGGATGGCTTCCCCTGTACCACGACATGGGCCTGATCGGAAACGTGGTTCAGCCTCTGTTCGTAGGAGGCCGGTCTTACATCATGTCCCCCATCGAGTTCCTGAAGCGGCCGGTCACCTGGCTGCAAGCGATCACGCGCTTTCGGGGTCATACCGCGGGCGGGCCCAACTTCGGCTATGAACGGTGCGTCCGGAAGGTGACGGCCGAGGAGCGGGCATCGCTGGACCTGTCCAGCTGGACGGTCGCGTACAACGGCGCCGAGCCCGTGCGCACGCTCGAACGCTTCGCCTCGACGTTCGGGGCGTGCGGGTTCCGGCCCAAGGCCATGTATCCGTGCTATGGGTTGGCCGAGGCGACCCTGTTCGTCAGCGGCAATGCGCAGTTGGCCGGTCCTCAGATCCGGGAGTTCGAGGTCGACGCTCTCGAGCGGGAGAATCGGCCGTCCTCGCCGCCGGTAGCCGGAGCCGGCCCCTCGTGTCGTCCGGGCACACGTGGATCGACCAGCGGATCGCCATCGCCGATCCAGGCGAAGGAGCCACCCTCCCCGATGGTCGGATCGGAGAGATCTGGCTGTCCGGCCCGAATGTCGCCGGGGGGTACTGGAACCAACCTCGCGAGTCCGAACGGACGTTCCGGGCCAGGGCGACCTCCGGGGAAGGGCCGTTCCTTCGGACCGGGGACCTTGGGTTCCTTCTGGACGGCCAGCTGTTCGTGACCGGTCGCATCAAGGACGTGATCATCATTCGGGGCCGGAACTACTATCCCCAGGACATCGAAGGAACGATGGAGCGCTCCGACCTCCGACTCCGGCCGGGATGCGGCGTGGCCTTCGGTGTGGACGTCGACGGGGAGGAGCGGCTGGTGGCGGTCCAGGAGATCGACGCCGAAACGGGGCCCGGGGACATGGGCAAGATCATCGATGCCATCCGCCACGCCATCGCCTCCGAGCATGGGCTCCGCGCCCACGCGGTGATCCTTCTCCCGCCCGGTGAGATCTCCAAGACCTCCAGCGGCAAGGTGCAACGCGGCACGTGCCGCGAGCAGTTTCTGGCAGGAACGCTCCCCGCGGTCGCCACCAGCCTGGTCTGAATACATAGAATCGAGAGGTTCGAGGTGACGAGCCCGGCTCCCTGCCTAGCGGGAGCGCGGCCGTTTCGGCTTCGGACTTCCTCGTTACGAAGGTTGCGGACCTCGCCACTTGGGCGGTAGAACGGCGCACGGATGAGCCGGACTCTGGCGGTAGCAAACCAAAAGGGCGGGGTGGCCAAGACCACCACCGTCGGGGCGCTCTGTGCGGCCTGGGCCGAACAGGGGCGAACGGTGCTCGCCGTGGACCTGGATCCACAGGCGGCGCTCACGTACAGCCTCGGGTTCGAACCCGATGAGGTTGAGCCCACGGTTCACGATGTGCTGACCGGTCGGACCTCGTTGACCGACACCGTGCTCACGGTGGAAGAGGGGTTCGACCTGGTGCCGTCGAACATCGATCTGGCCGGGGCGGAGGCGTACCTCCTGGCAAGGACTGCTCGGGAGTACGCGTTAAGGGAGGCCGCGGAAGTCGTGGACGGGCGGTACGAAGTGGTCGTGGTGGACTGCCCGCCGTCCCTGGGGGTGCTCACGATCAACGCCCTCACCGCCGCCGACCAGGTGCTGGTCCCGCTGCAGTGCGAGACCTTGTCCCACCGGGGGGTCGGGCAGCTCCTGGCCACGATCGATGACATCCGGCGCCTGACCAACCGAAACCTTCGTGTGGTGGGCCTCCTCCCCACGATGTTCGACGGCCGAACCCGGCACGCTCGCGAGGTCTTAGCCAGCGTGGGGCAGTACGGAGTTCGCGTCCTGACGCCCGTTCCGAAGAGCATCCGGTTCGCCGAGGCGCCGTCCACGGGAGTGTCGATATTAGGATTCAGCCCTTCGCACCCCGGTGCGCTCGCCTACCGCGCCCTGGCCCAGGAGCTGATCCCTTGACGGGGTCGGATGGTGCGACTCCCCGGCCAGGCGGCCGGCGTCCCCGTCCATCGCCTCGGCGGCCCCGGACTCCAAGCCGCCCACCGCCGGACGACGTGGCTCAGAGGGATCCTCTGGGGCGAATGGCGTTGTTCTCCGACGCTGAGCCCGAGCCCCTCTCTCGGGAGGTCCTGTTCGTGGAGTGCTCTTCCTGCCTCAGGGACTCCCCGGTCTCGGCCCTCGAGCTCGTGCGGGCAGCCCTCCCCTTCTCCCTTCACCTGCCGATGCTGAGGCGTTACCCATCACTCATCCGGTGTCCCGCCTGCGGACGGCGCACCTGGGTCCGTATCGCTTACCGGCCGTGAGCGGCGTTCGGGGGCTTGAAGAGCACTGTCTGGCCGAATGCAGCGATGCAACGCCCGCGCTTGCAACCCGATTCACCCATCGTCTATCCGTGCCGAAGCATATGCTTAAATAGCTTTCATGCAGACCGTGCTGGATGCCGTCTCCAGTCCTCGCCGCAGGACCATCCTGCGCTTGGTGTGGGACGACGAGCTTTCCGCCGGGGAGATCGCCTCACGGTTCGACGTGAGCTGGCCGGCGGTCTCCCAGAACCTGCGCGTGCTCCGGGAGGCTGGGCTGGTCAGGGAACGCCGCCAGGGGAACCGGCGGCTCTACCGCGCCAATCGCGCGGCGCTGGGTCCCCTCTCCGCCGTCGTCAGGAGGATGTGGCAAGACGACCTGGCCGAGCTGAAGGTCCTCGCCGAGCAGGAGGAGCGGACGGCTCGACATCGGCCGGAGGCGTGACCGTGGATGGAGGACCGATCGTCGAGGTGGAGACTCGGGTACAGGCACGAGCGGAGGTCTTGTTCTCGTTCTTCACCGATCCAGAGAGGTACCGTCGATGGAAGGGGCTGGAGGCGGACCTCGATCCACGGCCGGGGGGCCGGTACTGCGTGAACATGCCCGGACCGAACACCGTGCTCGGTGAGTATCTGATCGTCGAACCTCCCACACGGCTCGTGTTCACTTGGGGATGGGTGGGGAACCCCGACATGCCCCCGGGTCATCGACGGTGGAGATCACGTTGACCCCAGAGGAGGAGTTCACGGTGGTCCGCGTGCGCCATTCCGGCTTTCCCTCGGACGAGCGCCGGGCGATGCACCAGGCCGGCTGGAATCGGTACCTGGACCGTCTGGCGGTGACGGGGAGCGGAGGCGATCCCGGCCCGGACGCACCACAAGGGTGACGGGCAGCGGCGAGCTGCTGCCGGCCCATGATCGATGGCCGGCGCAGCCGGTCATTGAGTGAGGTGATCTACTGCCTGGCGCGAGCCCTGGACGGGCCTTGCGCTGCCATCCACTCCTCGTGGGGCGGAACCGGTTCTCCCACCACGTACAAGAAGTAGTACGC
>WNGF01012221.1_pt1 | contig 10492 bp, 12 predicted proteins | sample 5400641 | NCBI WGS metagenome assembly WNGF01 (sample SAMN13153371, study PRJNA577476) | soil metagenome | isolation source: 80 cm soil or saprolite under grassland replicate 2 | place: USA:California | collected 2016-06-15
TCCGCGACGGCGCCGTCCCCGGCGAAGCGGTACTTCTTGGTCAGGCCGAGGTCGAAGGCCTGGGTGGCGAAGGTGACGGCGGGGGCGCCGAACAGGATCGCGAAGAGCCCATCGAAGCTGCCGCCGATCTTGGAGATGAACGGCGTCATGTCCGCCGTGCCGAGGGGGATGCCGGTCGTGTCCACCACCTCGCCCCCGTTCTTCTTGATCTGCTCGGCATAGGCGGCCAGGGTCGACTGGCCCCACGCGTAGTCGAGAAAGGCGATGTGCCACTTCTTCCCCATCTTGTTGACCAGGTAGGGGGCGAAGGCGACGGCCTGGGCCGGCGCGTAGTCGAAGGGCCGGAACGTGTAGCGGCTGCACTTGCTGGTGGTGATCGTCGTGTCCAGGCAGACCCCGATCATGTTGACGATCTTGTGCTCCTCCCACACCGGCATGCAGGCCAGGCACACGTTCGAGAGGTACCCGCCCTCGTGGACGTCGATCTTGTCCTCGACGACCAGCTTTTCCGCCTTCCGCCGCCCGACGTCCGGCTTGGACTCGTAGTCCCCGACGATCAGCTCGACGGGACGCCCGTTGATCCCGCCCGACTTGTTGATCCGGTCCACGGCCATCTGGGTGCCCACCAACGAGGTCTTGCCGCCGGCGGCGGCAGTGCCCGACAGCGGCTGGAGCGTGCCGATCTTGTAGGGCTTGGCCTGGCCGAAGGCGCCTCGCCAGGGCGCGGGCACCAGCATCGAGGCGCCGAGAGCCCCCGCGGTTGCGGCGCCCAGGCCGAGCAGCCGGCGGCGGGTGACCTTGCCGCTGTACCACAGGTCCCTTGCCCAGTCCTCGTCTTTCCAGTTCTCTGCCATGATCGTGGTTCTCCTTTGGATGCCCTGTCCAAGCAGCCCGTCTTCTTCGGAGCTACCGCCGGCTGGAAGTCCCATCAAGGCTCGCTGGGGTCGCTGAATTGGCCCTCCTTATACCTTATCCGGCCACGGCCTGCAACGAGAATCGGACCGGGGTAGTGCCTCGGTATCACTGATCCTCCACATCCTCGACGGCACCGCCGAAGCCTGGCTGGAGGGTCACGAGGACCGGAAGGTGCTGCTCCGCAAGGGCGACACCATCGCGCTCCCCCCGGGCGCTCCGCACAGCTTCAGGGTGGTCGGCAGCGAGGTGCTTCGGCTCCTCGGCACCCACGTCTCGCCCCGGCGCATCGTCAACTACCGGGACGGCGGACCCACCGACGTCCGCGGGTATCGCGTCGCAGAGTCCTCACGGGCGTCCGGTGCCGGGGACGATTCGGGGGACCGCGCAGCATCGAAGCCCTGAACGCTCAGGCGGCGCGCCGCCCGCCGCCGCTTCTGACCTCCTCGGTATGAGGGCGCGCCCGCGCGGGGGCCGCGGTCGGCTACCGCGTCAGAGGAGACCCGTCTCGCGAAGGGCGAGGCGGATGCGATCGCGCTCATCCTCCGAGACGGGCGTGAGCGGAGGGCGCACGTGGGCCGCCGGGATGCGGCCCAGGATCGCCAGCGCCTCCTTCATGCGATTGTGCATGTCCACGAAGGGTGGTGCGTAGAAGACGGCGACGAGCGGGGCCAGCCGCTCGTTGATCGCGTGCGCTTCGGCGAGGTCCCCCGCCTTCACGGCGGCGAGGAGCGCGGCCTGCAGGTCGGCGGCCACGCTCCCCATCCCCGAGATGCAGCCGTCGGCGCCGAGGAAGAAGGTGGCCATGAGCGACATGGTGAAGGACGAGAGCATGGCCACGGGCCGCCCCGAGCCGCGGACCGCCCGGAGGTTCTTCTCGTAAGCCACGATGTCGTTGGACCAGTCCTTGACGCCCGCCACCGACGGGATCTTGCACAGCTCGGCGAGGGTCTCGGGGCTGTAGCCGATGCCGGAGGCCGGCGGGTACTCGAACACGATGAGCGGCACGTCCACCGCGTCGGCGAGCACCGAGAAATGCCTCAGCACCATGTCCGGTTTCTGCTGAGCGCCCCACATGAACAGGGTCGGCGGGAAGACGAGGAGCCCCGCGACTCCCGCGGCTCCGGCGTCACGGGCCAGCTCGACGGCCTCCTGCGTCCCGTCGGAGTAGACCCCGGCGATCACCGGCACCTTGCCCGCCACCTCGTCGAGGGCGATGGCGAGCGCGCGTCGTCGTTCCTCACGGCTGAGCGAGGAGACCTCGGCGGCATGACCGTTGGCGACGATGCCCGTCACGCCCTGGGTGTCAGCCAGCCAGCGCAGGTGCGTCCGGTAGGCGGCCTCGTCGATCTGGAGATCGGCGGTGAAGGGCAGCAGGTTGGCCGGCATGCAGCCCTGGAAGCGCATGGGAGTCGTCATCACGTTGAGGTTACCAGGGCGCGACGGAGAACGCGTTGGGGATGTGCCGGATGGCCTTGACGCCGCCCTCGTCATTGATGATGACGGAGACCACGTCGAAGCGGCACGGCGTGTGGCGGATCCGCTTCTGCTTGAGATAGCCGTGGGCCAGCTTCGCGAGCCGGTTCTGCTTGCGCGTGTGGACCGCGGCCTGGGGAGGATCGCCCTCCAGGTCGCGGCGCGTCTTCACCTCCACGAAGACGAGCGTCTTGCCCTCCTTCGCGACGAGGTCGATCTCACCGGCGCGGGTGCGGACGTTCCTGTCCACGATCGCGTAGCCGCTGCGTGTCAGGAAGCGGGCGGCCTCCTCCTCTCCCCTGATCCCCGTGGTTCTGCGAGTGTCGGTGGGCACGGTACTACTCCTTGACCAGCACGAGATCGAACGCGACCGCGCTCTGCCCCCCGGCGGGGTAGAGCTGGGTCGTCAGTTGCCGGTAACCCTTGGCCTCTGTCTTGAGGTGAATGTGCGAGGGCCGCCCGTAGTAGGGCGGGGGGAAATCGGTGTCGAAGCGGTACGCCCCGTTCTCGCCGGTCACTTGCGAGCCGCGGTGGGCATCGTCGTACTCGCCCCGCGGATTGGCCTGCCACCACTCGATGCGCGCGCCCGTGATCGGCTGGCAGGTGGCGGCGGACTTGACCACTCCGCTCACGACGAGGCCCTTGCCGGTGGCTTCGCGCAGGGGTGCGCCGGCCTTGTAGAAGGGCCCCTCGTCGTCGGCGGCCGTGGGGACGCACCCGGGCTGGGCCGGAGCGGAAACGCCCGACGCAAGGGTCAGTATCAGCCCGGTCAGCATCGCGCGATGCTTCATCGCCCCTGATCCTGTGCACTCCGCGCAGGACACCTCATTCGAACAGCACCCCCTGGAACAGCTCGCCGCTCAGCACGCCGCGGAAGCAGCGGCGGTGCAGAGGACATGGACCGTGCATGGCCAGCGCCCAGCGATGCTCCTCCGTCGGGTACCCCTTGTGACGGCCGAAGCCGTACTGGGGGAACGCCCGATCCGCCTCCTCCATGATCCGGTCCCGCGTTACCTTGGCGACGATGGAGGCCGCCGCCACGGTGGCCGACCGCTGGTCCCCCCTGACCAGGTTGCGCTGCGGGTAGGGGAGCCCTGCCAGCTCGACCCAGTCCGTCAGCACCAGGTCGGGCGCCGGCGCCAGCCCGTGAAGCGCCCGCCGCATGGCGAGCCGCGTGGCTTCGAGGATATTGACCCGGTCGATGGTCGCCGCGTCGATGATCCCCACCGCCACCTCCATCGCGTGCCGCCGGATCTCCTCGAAGAGCCGAGCCCGCTCTTCGGCGGTGAGCCGCTTGGAGTCGTCGACCCCGTCGATCACTCGGCCAGGGCGCAGCACCACGGCCGCGGCCACCACGGGACCTGCCAGCGGACCTCGTCCGGCCTCGTCGACGCCGGCCACCCGGACCAGGCCCCGTCGCCAGGCGACCCGCTCGAAGCGGCAAGGCGCTCCGGCTGTCCTCTTCCGAGCCGTGCGTCGGAAATTCACCAAAGCCCCCGAGCACCCTGCCGCCGTGCGAGGCGGCGAGGCCCCGTGACGGCCCGCGGCTCACGCTGCCCCCGGGCGGAGGGATGCGCGAGGGCCGTCGATGCCGCCTCCTGACGATCAGCTCGACTTCTCGTCGGCGGCCGACTGTTCTCCCGAGGTCGGCACCTGGGCGACCCGCTTTTCCTTGAGCCGCGCCGCCTTCCCGGCCAGTTCGCGGAGGTAGTAGAGCTTGGAGCGCCTCACCGTGGCCCGCTTCATCACCTGGATCCTGTCGATCCGCGGCGAGTGCTGCGGGAACGTACGCTCCACTCCCACCCCATACGAGATGCGCCGGACCGTGAAGGACGCCCCGGCGCCCCCGCCGCGCTTCCGGATCACCACTCCCTCGAAGGCCTGCAGCCTTTCCTTCTCGCCCTCGATGACCTTCACCCAGACCTTCACGGTGTCCCCGGGTCCGAAGCCTCCCCGGTCCTTCTTGAGTTCCCCCGCGTCAACGATGCGGATCGCTTCCATGACCCGGCTCCTTAGCCTGCGAGTGTTTGGCCATCCGGCTAGTCGATGAGATCCGAGCCCTCTCGGCCCTGATTGAACGCGTCCACCCACTTCTGCTCTTCCGGGGCCAGATCCGAGGTCTGCAGGAGGTCCGGCCGGCGCTGCCATGTTCGCCAGAGCGACATGAGACGCCGCCAGCGGGCAATCCTCGCGTGATCCCCGGAGAGCAGGACCTCCGGCACTCGCCAGTCGCGAAAGACCTCGGGCCGCGTGTAATGGGGGTGCTCGAGGAGCCCGCGCGCGAAGGAGTCGCGCTCAGGCGCCGCCTCGTCACCGAGGGCGCCAGGCAGGAGCCGCGTCACCGCCTCGGTCACCACCAGGGCAGCCAGCTCGCCGCCCGAGAGCACGTAATCCCCGATGGACAGCTCCTCATCGACCAGGTGCTCGCGGACGCGCTCGTCCACCCCCTCGTAGCGCCCGCACACGAGCACGAGGTGCTGGATCCGGGCCAGCTCCCGGGCCACCTCCTGGGTGAAGGGACGCCCCGCCGGATCCAGCAGGATCACCCGCGCCCCGGCGCCGCGGACGGCCTCGATCGCGGCGGCCAGGGGCTCGGGCTTGAGGATCATGCCGCCCCCGCCGCCGAACGGTGGCTCGTCGGTCACCTGATGCCGCCCCCCGGCGAAGTCGCGGAGGTTGTGGACGGTGACGTCCACGAGGCCGCGCTGCCGCGCCCGGCCGACGATGGACTCCCGCAGCGGACTGTCCACCATCCCCGGGAAGAGCGTGACGATGTCGATCTTCACAGCTCCAGCAACCCCTCCGGCGGATCGATCACGATCCGGCGCTCCGCCACGCTCACCTCGACCACGATCTCGGCCACGGCCGGGATCAGACGCTCCCGATCGCCGTCGGCGATCACCCACAATTCCTGCGCGCCCCCGCTCTCGATCCCGACGAAGGTACCCGCCACGCGGCCGTCGCGGGTCTCGACGCGGGCGCCCTCCATCTGCCAGGGGTAGAAGCGCCCCTCCGGCGCCGGCAGCGCCTCGGCGCGGTCCACGGCCAGCATCCGCCCCGCCAGTTGCCGGGCATGCTCGGGCGAGTCGACCCCTTCCATCTTGACCAGCACCGTCTCGCCGTCGAAGCGGCAGGCGCTGATGTGGCAGGCCTCCCGCCGGTCGACCTCGGGGTCCCAGAGCACGCAGTCCCGGAGCCCGCCGAACCGCTCCTCCGGCCGGTCCGTCAGCACGCGTACCCGCACCTCGCCGCTGAGCCCATGGGGTCTCAGCACTTCACCGACCGCGACGAGGGGGGCTGCCATCGCGCTCGCTCAGACCTTGGCCGCTTGGGCCGCGCGGGCCAGCAGCGTCCGCACCGTGTTGGAGGGCTGGGCACCCTTCTTGATCCATTCCGAGGCCTTGTCCAGCTCGATCTTGATGGTCGGCGGATTGGTCAGCGGATTGTAGTGGCCGATGATCTCGATGAACCGCCCGTCACGCGGCGAGCGCGAGTCGGCCACCACTACGCGGTACGCCGGCTTCTTGGTCCGTCCCATCCGTCTCAGTCGAATATGAACCGCCACGCTTTCACCTCTTCTTGGTTAGGGAACGGCTAACGCGGGGGGAAGGGCAGCGGCCCCTTCAGCTTGCCCATGCGGCCTTCCATGTGCTTGAGCCCCTTCATCATCTTCTTGAGCTGCGCGTACTGCTTGAGCAGGCGGTTCACCTCGGAGACCGTGGTGCCGCTGCCCCGGGCGATCCGCAGCCGCCGGCTGCCGTTGATGACGCTCGGCTCCCGCCGCTCTCCCGGCGTCATCGAGCTGATCATCGCCTCGAACTTGCGCAGGTCCCGCTCCTCGCCCTCGAGCTCCTTGGGGGCCCCCTTGCCCTTGAAGAACGGGATCATGTCCAGGATCTGGCCCAGCGGCCCCATGGAGCGGAGCTGTCTGAGCTGGGCGGCGAAATCTTCGAGGGAGAAGGTCTCCTCGCGGATCTTCTTCGCGAGCGCCTCCGCCTGGCCCGCGTCCACGGTGGCCTGCGCCTTCTCCACGAGGGACAGCACGTCGCCCATGCCGAGGATGCGCTGCGCCAGCCGGTCGGGATGGAAGGGCTCCAGGGCGTCGGCCTTCTCCCCCACGCCGACGAAGGCGATCGGACGCCCGGTCACGGCGCGCACCGACAGCGCGGCGCCACCCCGCGCGTCGCCGTCCAGCTTGGTGAGGATCACGGCGTCGATCCCGACGGCCGCGTTGAACTTCTCGGCCACCGTGACGGCGTCCTGCCCCGTCATGGCGTCCACCACGAGGAGCACGTGGTGGGGGGCCACCTCCTTCTTGATGACCCGGACCTCGTCCAGCATCTCCTCGTCGATGTGCAGCCGCCCGGCCGTGTCCAGGATGAGCGGCGAGAGACCGCGCCGCGCCGCTTCGTCGCGGGCCCGGGCGCAGATCTCCAGCGGTTTCTGACCGGCTTCGCCGAGCACCGTCACGCCGAGCTGGGCGCCCAGCGTCTTGAGCTGCTCGATGGCCGCCGGACGGTAGATGTCCGCCGCGGCCAGGATGGGATGCTGCCCCTGCTTCTGGAAATGTCGCGCCAGCTTGGCGGCGGAGGTGGTCTTGCCCGAGCCCTGGAGCCCGATCAGCATGATCACGGTGGGCGGATGGGGCGCCATGGCCAGCCGGTGACCCGAGCCGCCCAGCAACTCCACCAGCTCGTCGCGCACGACCTTCACGACCTGCTGGCCGGGCGTGAGGGACTTGAACACGTCCTGGCCGACGGCCTTCTCGCGGACGCGGTCGACGAAGCTCTTGACGACCTTGAAGTTGACGTCGGCTTCGAGGAGCGCCATCCGCACCTCGCGGAGGGCCTCGACGATATTCTCCTCCGTCAGCCGGCCATATCCGCGGAGCCGGTCGAAGATGCCGGTCAGACGACTCGTGAGGCTGTCAAGCATGGGTTTCGTCCAGAAGCAGAGCCTAAACTTCTGGAAACGCTAAAGGATACTGACGCGATACTGGAAAGTCAAGCCTATTTCGCTACTTCCGAGGCACTCCTGAGAATCCGAACCGCCTCCCCCGGGTCCGGGGCCCCGAAGATGGCCGACCCGGCGACGAGGACCCCGGCTCCGGCCTGGGCCAGGGCCGCGGCATTGCCCGGGCCGACCCCGCCGTCCACCGACAGCTCGATCCCCCGACCGCCGACCAAGCCCCTTAAGTGGCGCAGCTTTGCGTAGGTCGTCGGGATGAAGGACTGCCCTCCGAAGCCGGGATTCACCGACATGACCAGGATGAGGTCCAGGTCTTCGAGGACATACTCGACCAGCCCCGGTAGGGTGGAGGGGTTCAAGGCCACCCCGGACCGCGCCCCGGCGTCCCGGATCTGGGTGAGCGTGCGCTGCAGGTGGAGGCAGGCCTCCAGATGGACGGTCACGAGATCGGCGCCGGCGCGAATGTACGTGTCGATGGAGCGCTCCGGCTCCTCGATCATCAGATGGACATCCAGCGGGAGCCGGGTGCGCTTCTTGATGGACTCGATCACCGGCGGGCCGATGGTGAGGTTGGGGACGAAGCGGCCGTCCATCACGTCCACGTGGAGCTGGTCCGCCCCCGCTCCTTCCACGCGGGCGATGGCCTCGCTGAGCGCGGCGAAGTCGGCGGCGAGGATGCTGGGCGAGATCTTCATGTGGTCCCGACGTTACTCCAAACAGGCGGCGCCCGCAAACCGCGGGCGACCTGCGGCATGTCGGGTGCGCGTTCGCGCGGTACAATGCCAGGACGCTTAGATGTGAGAAGCATGGCTCGAGGCCGACCGCCTCGGCTTCGACACCGCCTGGGCCCACGACCACCTGCTGAACCAGACCGATGCATCGCAACCCGGGATGAAGGCTGGAGGAGGATGACCGAGAGATGACCCGGAGCACGGATCGGATCCTCACCACGCACTGCGGCAGCCTGGCGCGCCCGCACGACCTCCTCGACCTGATGAAGGCGAAGGTCACCGGCCAGCCTTACGACCACGACACCTACGCCCGCCGGGTCCGGAGCGCCGTCGCCGAGGTCGTCCGTCGGCAGATCGAGAGCGGCATCGACATTCCGACCGATGGCGAGCAGGGCAAGCCCGGCTTCTTCGCGTACGTCGACGAGCGGCTGGCCGGTTTCGAGGCCAGGCGCGGTGCGAGCTCGCCGGGCTGGGCCGCCGAAGTGGCCGCCTTCCCGGAGTACTACCAGGAGTACTTCAGCCATGCCATGGCCGGCGGCGCGATTGCCGGCGGCGTCAAGCTCACGTGCACGGGGCCGGTGAGCTATCGCGGACACGAGGCGGTGCGTCGGGACATCGACAATCTCAAGGCGGCCCTGGCCGGACTCGCGCCCGCGGATGTCTTCATGCCCGCGGTGGCGCCGAGCGGCGTGGGCGCGAACGAGTACTACCGGACGGACGAGGAGTACCTGCACGCGGTCGCCGAGGCCATGCACACCGAGTACCGGGCGATCGTCGATGCCGGCTTCCTCCTTCAGATCGACGACCCCTTCCTCACCGACCTCTACAGTGGGTCGCCGCTGAGCGCCACGGAGCGGCGGCGGACGGCGGAGATGTACGTCGAGGCGGTCAATCATGGGCTGCGGGGCATTGCCCCGGAGAGGGTGCGCTTCCACACGTGCTACGGCATCAACGAAGGACCGCGCGTCCATGACGCGCCGCTGAGGGACGTCCTGGACGTCATGGTGAAGGTGCATGCCGGCGCCTACGCGTTCGAGGCCGCCAACGCCCGTCACGAGCACGAGTACCACGTCTTCGAAGAGATCAAGATGCCCGAGGACAAGGTGCTCATCCCCGGCGTGATCACGCACGCGAGCAACATCGTCGAACACCCCGAGCTGGTCGCCGAGCGCATCATCCGCTTCGCCAGGCTGGTGGGTCGGGACAACGTCATCGCCGGGACCGATTGCGGATTCTCATCGCAGGCCACCTATCACCCGGAGGTCCATCCCAGCGTCGTGTGGGCCAAGTTCCGCGCGATGGCGGACGGCGCCCGCCTGGCGACAACGCAGCTCTGGCCGCGATGGCGGACGGCGCCCGCCTGGCGACAACGCAGCTCTGGCGGTAGCGCGGGCCACGCGGGACTCGCCTCGTCAGCGCCGCGCAGGCCGCGGTGGCCAGCACAAGCGGTGTCTGGAGCGAACATGACCAGGGCCGCCGGTGCCGTGTCGTAGCGGGGCTCGCCCGACGAATCCCGGAGCGGCCCCTCGGTGCGCGACCGGACGACGAGACCACGCCCCTTGACTCCCGGCCCGAGGTGCGCGACGTTTGCCGCTGAGCGTGACGGGGTGGCGGAGGGGAGGGTAGGGGCCGACCCCTCGGCGCTCAGCACATTCAATCTGGCAAGGAGGTCGTCATGAGCTACGACATCAAGGTCGAGGACGTCGAGTACATCCGTCACGCCGGCGCGCCGCTGCTCGCGCGTCTCTACCGGCCGCAGGGCACCGGGCCGTTCCCCATCATGGTCGAGCTGCACGGTGGCGCGTGGTGCCGCGCGGACCGCCTCGCCGACAAGGTGATTCACGAGCCGCTGGCCAGGAGCGGAGTGATCGTGGCCGCGCCCGACTGGCGGCAGCCGCCGGTGGCGCCGTATCCCGCGTCATTTCAGGACATCCACTACGCGATCCGCTGGCTCAAGGCCCGGGCGAATGATCTCGGGAGCCGCCCTGACATGGTGGGCTCGATGGGCAATTCGAGCGGCGGGCACCAGGCGATGCTCCTCGCGATGCGGCCCTTCGATGCGCGCTACAGCGCGCTGCCGCAGCCGGGCTCACCGGACGCCGACGCCACCGTACGCTGCGTGATTATGACGTCACCCGTCATCGATCCGCTCGGCCGGTACCACTACGCCAAGCAGTTGAAGGCAGGCGGTCAGCCGTATCCGGCGCTGGTGGACGAGGTGCTCCCCTGCCACGACGCCTATTGGCAGAGCGAGGACGCCATGGCGGAGGGCTGCCCGGCGCTCGCGCTCGAGCGTGGCGAAAAGGTGCAGCTCCCGCACGTGCTCTACCTGCAGGGCACGGAGGACCTCGCCCATCCTCGGCCCCACCTCGATCGTTTCGTCGCGGCCTATCGCCGGGCGGGCG
>WNGF01029954.1_pt1 | contig 10491 bp, 9 predicted proteins | sample 5400641 | NCBI WGS metagenome assembly WNGF01 (sample SAMN13153371, study PRJNA577476) | soil metagenome | isolation source: 80 cm soil or saprolite under grassland replicate 2 | place: USA:California | collected 2016-06-15
CAGGAGGACCAGTGGCCATAGGCCTGGGCCCCGATGTCGAGGGCCATCTTGATGCCGTCGCCCGTATTGTGTCGGGTGCCGCGAACGCGGGCGAGGTCCCAGTTGGGCCCCAGATAGCGCGTGCGCCACTCCGGGTTGGCCTCGAAGCCGCCGCAGCCGAGTATGACGGCGCGGGCGGGGATCTCGACGAAGCCTTCCGGGGAGCGGACGACGACCCCGGTGACGCCGCCTTTCTTGTCGGTCATGAGCTGGCGCGCGCCGTGGCCGTAGCGCACCTCGATCCCCGCCTTGGCCGCGCGCTCGAGGAGCATCTCCACGAGGCCCGCGCCGCCCCCCACCGCCTCAACATTCAACCCGCCCCAGAAGTGGTGCTTGCCCTCGACCTGATAGGACTGGCGCGCGAACATCAGGATCCAGCGGAGACCCTGCTTCTTCATCCAGACGATGGTGGGGCGCGAGCGCTGGACGAGGAACTCCGCCATGTCGATGTCGGATCGCCCCTCGGTGACGCGCATCAGGTCGTCGTAGAACTGGTTCTCCGTGTAGGCGGGGACGACCATGGCCCGCGCTTCTTCCTCGGAGATATCGGGCAGGATATCGCGCCGCAAGTCCTCGAGCCCCTGATGCGCGAAGCGGAAGCCGCCCGCCGTGAAAAACGAGTTGCCGCCCCGCTGGGACTCGGGCGCCTTCTCCACCACGAGCACCGACGCCCCCCTCTCTCGCGCCGCCAAGGCCGCGCAGAGCGCGGCATTGCCTCCACCCACCACCACGACGTCATGCACGGCCATGCCGGTTCTCCTTCAAATTTGGCAGATTGTGGTGGCTTCAGATCATGCGGGTGAGCATGGCCAGTCCGAGGGCGATGCGGTACCAGCCGAACGGCGAGAAGTTGTGGGTCTGGACCCACCGGATGAGCCAGCGCACCACGAGAAACGCGGTGATCGCCGAGACTATGGTGCCGAGGGCGAGCAGGCCCCAATCCGTGGCTACCGGACCCGGGTGCCGGAGCGCGTGCTGGGTTTCGTAGAGGCCGGCCGCGAGCAAGGTGGGGACGCCCACGAGGAATGAGAATTCGGTGGCGGCGGGACGGGCCACGCCTAGCGCCAAGGCGACGAGAATGGTCGCGGCCGAACGGGACGTCCCAGGGAACACCGCGGCGAGAAGCTGGGCGAGTCCCACCACCACCGCGGTGAGCCAGGTGATGTCCGGCCGTAGCGTACGACCGCGCACCATCCACTCGATGACCAGGATGACGATGCCGCCGACGAGGGTGGCCCACGCGATGGGCGCCGTCTCCTTGGGCAGCGTGAATCCGAGCTTCTTCAGTATGAGTCCGCCCACCCCGGTGACGACGAAGGCGAGCACGAGCTTGGAGACGTAGCTGCGCGTGGCGGGCTCGCCCAGCTCTGTGAGAAGCTGGCGGACCCGGGCGGAGAAGGCGAAGAGCACGGCGAGGGCGGCGCCCGACTGTATGGTGATGTTGAAGAGGTCCGACTGCTGCGGCAGCCAGTGGGAGTTCTCGGCGAGGAGCAGGTGGCCCGTCGACGAGATCGGAAGGAACTCCGTGATGCCCTCGATGATGCCCAGGATGCAGACGGCGATCCAGGCGGGCACGAATCGCTAGCCGACTATCTCTTCCCCGCCGTCTACGCCGATGACATTGCCGGTCATCCAGTAGGTGTCGGGGTGAGAGAAGACCACGATGGCCCGGGCCACGTCTTCCACCGTGGTCAGGCGCCGATGGGGATTGCGCTCGGCCGCCCTCGCCGAGAACTCCTCGTAGTTGGGGACGCCGCCTTGGCGGCCGAGACCGGGCCGTAGTAGGGCAGCACGCGCGCGCCCCCCGCCGAGGTCATGGCATAGATACGACCGCCCCGGCCCATGAGACCGCGGCCGACCAGCTCCTGCGCCCAGTACACGAGGCTATGCGCCATGACGTCGACCGTCATGTCCATTTGCGCCTTGCTGACCGCCTCTTTGATGGGATCGGTGACAAAGAGCTTGAGGGTGCCGAAGGCCAAGGAATGCAGCATGACGCGGACCCGGCCCATCTCGTTGCGCTCGCGCAGGATACGCTCCATCTCGGAGCTGACCTCGGCGCGCTTCTCCTCGTCGGCCGCGTTGATGTTGAAGAAGTGGGCCTGGCGACCCAAGCCTCTGATGTCGGTGACGAGACGCTCCGCATTGGGCTGAGTGGACTTGCGGTCGAGATGCACACCGAAGATGTCCATGCCCGCCCGCGCCAAGGCCATGCTCGAGGCGGCGCCGAAGCCGGACGAGGCGCCGAGGACGAGCGCCCAGCCGGAGAGCCGTATCGGTTCCGCGTCCGTCGTCATCGTCACGGCCTCCTTGTCGGTGAAACGCGCGAGCATTCTATCATCCCGGCCTCGGGCCGTGATGAACCTCGCCTCTGCCTCGTGCTACCATGGCCCGGCCATGGCCAGGACGGCCGGGATCATCCTCATCGGAAACGAGCTTCTCTCCGGCAAGGTGGCGGACGCCAACGCCGTCTATCTCTGCCGCGAGCTTCGCGCCCTGGGTGTCGACGTTCGGCGCATCGTGGTCATTCCCGACGAGATCGACAAGATCGCCGGTGAGGTGGCCGAGTTCAGCCGAACCTTCGACGTGGTCTTCACGTCGGGGGGTGTCGGTCCCACGCACGACGACGTCACCATCGAGGGGATCGCGCGGGCCTTCGGGGTGCCCGTGGTGCGTGACCCGGCCATGGTGGCCGCGCTCGAGGGCTTCTACGGGGGCAGCCTCAATCCCGCGCGCATCCGGATGGCCGAGATTCCCGAGGGCGCGGAGCCGATGACCGCCGACGGTCTCGTCTTCCCCGCGGTGATCATGAAGAACGTCCATGTCCTGCCCGGCGTCCCCGAGCTCTTCCGTCGGAAGTTCGAGGGGCTCAAGGAGCGCTTCCGCGACGTGCCGTTCTATCTGGCCAGCGTCTATGTGAGCGTGGGGGAAGGGCTCCTCGCCGAGCATCTCAACGCGGTGCTCGAGCGCCATCCGGAGCTGCTCCTGGGCTCGTATCCGGAGTTCTCGAATCCCGACTACAAGGTGAAGGTGACGCTGGAGTCGAAGGACCGGAGCTACATGGAGCGCGCCCTCCATGACTTGCTCGAGCGCCTGCCTCCGTCCTCCCTCGTTCGCGTCCAGCGCTAGACAGCCCCCTCGCTCTTCCTCACTGAGGGAGAGGGCTCCGATCCACGGCCGGGTGCTATCCTGTTCCCATGGCGGGCGGCTCGGCCGGACTGGAGACGGCGTACCGGAACGCGGCGATCACCTGCGGCGCCATGCTGGTGAGTACCTTGCTCTATCCCGTGGCCGCGGTGATCGTCAGTCTTTCCCTGGCTCCCTTCGAAGGGTTCGTCGGGCCAGCCCTGCCCACCGGCCTCCGCATCGCCCTGTGGACGGCGGCCGCGGTGGTGGCGGGGCTGATCGGCGTCGTGCGGCGGGCGCTCCTCGGCCGGTCGCCCGCAGGCGATACGGCAGGGCAGGCCCGACGCCTGGTCTCGACGTCCATCACCATCGCCGCCCTTGCCGTAGTGCCGGCTATCCTCGGACTCGTGCTTTTCATGCTGTCCGGATTGCGCGGCGACTTCTATGTTCTCTTCGTGCTCTCCCTCGTCCTGCAGGCGGTCTATTTCCCGAGGCTGGATGGCTGGCGCCAATGGGCCTCCGAGCCCGCCCTGGGATGCTGAGCCCCCGCGGATGAGCGCGTCGAGCTACCAGCTCAAGTCGGATCCGCATTCGAGTCACGCGATCATTCTCGGGCGGCTCGGTGAGGGGCGGGGTCGCCGCGCTCTCGATGTCGGCGCGGCCGACGGCTTTCTCGCCGACCTCCTGACGCGGCAGGGCTGGCAGGTGACCGCGCTCGAGCGCGATCCCGCGCAGGCCGCCAAGGCGCGTGGCCGCTGCCACGAGGTGATCGTCGCCGACCTGGACGGCGCGGCGCCCCGCCTCCAGGGCGCTTTCGACGCCATCGTCTACGGCGACGTGCTGGAGCATCTGAGCGATCCTCTGCCGGTTCTGGTGGCGCTGAACCGCCGCCTCGCCCCGGGCGGCCGCGTCATCGTCTCGGTGCCGAATGTCGCCCACCTCTGGGTCAGGCTGTCACTTCTCCTCGGTCGCTGGGACTATGGCGATCGCGGCATCCTCGACCGCACCCACCTGCGCTTCTTCACGCGCCGGAGCTTCCTCCGGTTCCTCGGCGACGCCGGGCTCGACATCGAGGAGCTGGTCGTCACTCCGGTACCGCTGCCGCAGGTCGTCCCGACGCGCTTCCACGGTGGTCTCCTCGACGCCGTGCACGGGCTCTCCGCGGGCGCTGCGCGTATCTGGAAGGGCGGGCTCGGCTATCAGCTCGTCGGGGTGTGCCGCCGCGCGGCCATAGATGCGCCATGAAGGCGCAGCCCAGGGTGGATGGGCCATGAAGGCGCAGTCGAAGGTGGTGGTGGTCATGCCCGCCTACAATGCGGGGAGCACGCTCCGGCTGACCTACGAGGAGCTGCCCAAGGAGTCCGTCAACCTCGTCATCCTCGTGGACGACGGCTCCAAGGACCGGACGCTCGAGATCGCGCGCGAGCTCGGCCTCCAGATCTTCGTGCACGACAGGAACTACGGCTACGGGGCCAACCAGAAGACCTGTTACACGGAGGCGCTCAAGGCCGGCGCGGACATCGTGGTGATGGTGCATCCCGACTATCAGTACGATCCCACCCTCGTGCCCCAGATGATCGAGCCCATCGTCAAGGGCGAGGCGGACGTGGTCCTGGGCTCGCGGCTCAAGGGCGGGGGCTCGGCCGTCGCGCAGGGCATGCCGTGGTGGAAGTTCGTGGCCAACCGCTTCCTCACCGGCGTCGAGAACTCCTGCTTCGGTCTCCGCCTTTCCGAGTACCACACCGGCTACCGCGCCTTCAGTCGAGAAGTGCTCGAAGCGGTGAACTTCCGGATGAATTCCGACGGCTTCGTCTTCGACCAGGAGATCATCTCGCAGGTGGTGGCCGCCGGCTTCCGGATGGCCGAGATCGCCGTGCCCGTGCGGTACTTTCCCGAGGCCTCGTCGGCGAGCTTCCTCGCCTCCTGCGGCTACGGGCTCAAGATCCTCTGGGTGGTCACGCGGCACGCGCTGCACTCGAGCGGGCTCAAGCGCTCCCGCCGGCTGCAGACGCTGCGCGGGCGATATAGCCGGCTGGGCCCCGACTCCGGAACCTCCGCGGCACGTTGAGCTTCGTTCGCCTGCTGGACCTCGCGGCCCTCCTCTGCGGCCTGGCCGTGCTCTCCTCGCTCGTCTACTGGTGGTGGCGTCCGGAAGAGATCTTCCTCGTCCTCCTGGGCGTCGTCGCCTTGCGGCTCATGGTGGCCCCCCTGCCCGTGCCGCGGCTCCGCCCGCGCCGCGTGGTGGCCGTCGGCGTGGCCGTCTATGCCGTCTACTTTTCCTTGGTCACGCTCACCCGGCACTGGACGTTCAGGACCCACGCCCTCGACCTCGCCTACTATGTCCAGCTCACGTGGAACCTCGCCCGAGGCGCCGGGCCACGGGTCAGCCTGCCCGAGATGCACGCGTGGGGTGACCACTTCTCGCCGATCATGTACCTGTTCGTTCCCGTCTTCTGGGTCGCTCCCGGCCCGGGCGTTCTCCTTGTCGCCCAATCGATCGCGCTGGGCCTGGGCGCCCTCGCCGTCTTCGGCATCGCCGCGCGGCGGTTGGGCGATGAACAGCCGGCAGCAGTGTTCGCCGTGCTCTACCTGATCCATCCCTCTCTCCACGGGATCAACGTGCGCGACTTCCACTCGGCCGCCCTCACCATCCCGCTCCTTCTCGCCGCCATCTACTTCGTCGAGGCAGGGCGGCCGTGGCGGTACGTGACGGCCGTGCTCCTCATCCTCGCCACGCGCGAGGATGCGGCCATCGCCGTGGTGGGCCTCGGGCTCTGGCTGGCCGTGACCAAGCGGCGCTGGCTCTGGGGTGCGGTCACCGCGCTGGGAGGGTTCGCGGTCCTCGTGGTGGACACGCGGTGGCTCATCCCGCACTTCCGGGGTGAGCCCTATCCGCACCTCGGGCGCTACGCGCACCTCGGCCGCTCGGTGCCCGAGATCATCGGGACCCTCGTGCTCCATCCCTGGCGCGTCCTCGTGGGTTTGCTCACGGAAAGGCGCCTGGTCTACCTGGGGGCGCTTCTGGCTCCGCTGGCCTTTCTGCCTCTGCTCGCGCCCGACGTGCTCGTCGGGCTCGCGCCGCCGCTGGTAGAAAATCTCCTGGGTCAGGATCCGATACTGTTCGACCATCGCACGCAGTATCAGAGCTTCATCCTGCCCTTCCTGTTCGCGGCCGCCATCGCAGGCTATGACCGTCTCGCCCTTCGTCGGCCGGGACCGTGGCCGAAGACGGTGCTGGTGGTGGCGATCATGGCCAGCCTCGTGCTGTCCGCCCGCACCGTCAACAATCTGGCGTACGAGCGGGCCGTGCCCAGGCTCGAGCATCGGCAGGCGTTCGAGGTGCTGGCGCAGGTGCCGGCCGGCGCTGCGGTATCGGCGCAGGATCCGTACGTGCCGCATCTGGCCCTCCGACCGCTCGTGTTCGTATTTCCCGTGGGAATCGAGAAGGCCGATTACCTCCTCCTGAACACCTCGACCTATCCGTGGCGGGGAGATCCGGACGTGACCATGAAGCGGGAGGGCGATACGGTGACCGTTACGCGGCCCCACCTATCGCTATGTGGTGGCCGCGGAGCGCGGGCCGAACCTGCTCCTTCGGCGCCGCTAGGTGGCAAGGATCGCACGCACGGAGATGAGGGCCGACTCGAGGGCGCCCTGCATCCACGTATGGGACAGGGAGACGTGCTCCCCCGCGAAGTGGATGCGCCCCTCGGGCGCCACCACGTGGCGGTGGAGGGCGCTCCACTGGCCGGGCATGAACCAGGCAAAGGCGCCTCCGCTCCAGCGGTGATTGTCCCAGCTCCAGCTCGCCGTCCGGCGCACTTCGCCGGTCCGCGCGAGTTGCGGGTGAACCCGGGCGAGATGCGTGAGGGCGAGAGCGCTCCGCTGGGTGTGAGGGAGGGTGGCGAGGCGGCGCGCGGCCTGGCCCCAGGAATACGAGGCGAGGAAGACGGCCGGCGCCCCTGACACCTTGGGATCCCGCGCCGCCGCATTGTCCGACGGATACCACGTCGTGGCCGTGGGCAGGTCGGTGTATGTCCCGCCCCCGAAGATGCCGTCGTCCTGCTCCCAGAAGCGCCGGCGGGTTACCGCGAGGACCTTGGTGGCCGAGTCGTAGTTGAGCTCCCGGATGGCCCGCTGTTTGGCTCCGGAGAAGGCGGGCTCGACCTCGAGACGCGTGACCACCGGGAAGGGGAGGGTGCACAGGATGAAATCGCCCTCGACCCGGAACGGGCGATTGTCCTTGTCGCGGTAGACGGCGGTGGCCCGGCCGCGCACCGGATCCTGCTCGAGGCGGACGACCTCCGCGCCCATGCGCGGCTTCGACTTGAGCCGTGCCGCGAAAGCCGCGGGCAGCCGGTCCGCTCCGCCCACGATCTCGTCGAAACCCCGGGTCCACACACCGTTCTGCTCCTCGCGCAGATGCTCGGTGAGGGCGGTGCCGAGGAGCGTCTCCATCCCGTACGTCACCGCGAGGAACTCGATGGCCTCGGGGGAGAGCCCTTCAGTCTCGAAGAGCTGCTGGAGGGACTGCTGGTCGAGCGCGCGCAGCGCGGTGCTCGAAGGCATCAGATTGGCGAGCTCGATCCGCTCATCGGGGGACAGGGCCTGCAGACGCTTCACCAGCGAGCCCGCCCACAGATCGTCTGGACTTTTGTCGCGCTCGGCCTCGCCGAGCGCATAGAGACCATTGAGGCGCAAGACATCCTTGATGCGCTCGCGTCGCCCGCGCACGAAGTAGAAGGCTTCCGGGTTGGACTGCACGAAGGGGCTCAGGGAAAGACCGAACTCGGCGATGTAGTGCCGGGGCAGGGCATGGCCCTTCGGCACCCGCATGGCCCCCGCCTCACCGTAGAGGCCGGTCTCGAAGCGCAGGGTGCGAACGCGGCCGCCGATATGCGTCGTCTCCGCCTCGAGTATCGTGCAGGTGTGACCGCGGCGCTCCAGCTCGAGAGCGGCGCAGAGCCCGGCCAGACCCGCCCCGAGAATTACCACGTGCAGGGGCCGCGCCGGCTGGGCGAGGGCGCGGAGGTCGTGCAGCGGGGCGAGCCCCAGGGTGGCCCCCGTGGCGATGCCGAGGCGGCGAAGGAATTGGCGGCGGGTGATCGGGGGGGATTGAGCCCGGGGCATGAGAGGTCCTTCGCCAAGTTCTCGCGACACACGCCCCCCTGTCAAGCGTTGACCTCTCGCACGCGCTCTGGCAGGATCGGCGGCATGCCGTGTGACCGATTCGCCACTATTGATCGCGAGGCCTGACGTGACCCTGCCGCCCCTCGAAGCCGCCCGGAAGCTTGCCCCACGGATCCGAACCAGCGCCGACGAGATCGACGCGGCCCGCGAGCTGCCCCGGCCGCTCTTCGAGGCTCTGGCCGACGCCGGCATGTTCCATTTGGCCGTCCCGCGAGCGATCGGGGGGATCGAGATCGACTTCCCGACCTACGTGCAGGTGATCGAGGAGCTCGGGAAGGCCGACGCGAGCACGGGCTGGGCGGTGAATCAGGGGGCGATCTACGGCACATACGCGGCGCGCATGCCGCAGGAAGTGGCTCGGGCGATCTGGATCGATACGCCGCGTGGCGTGGTCGCGAACACGCCCGCGCCCACCGCGCAGGCCGTGGTGGTGCCCGGCGGCTACCGCGTCACGGGGCGTCAGGGCTTCAGCACCGGGTGCCGGCACGCCTCGTGGGTGGCCGCGCACGCTCAGGTGATCGAGAATGGCGAGATCCGCCTCGAGAACGGACAGCCGGAGATGCGCTATTTCTTCGTGCCGGTCGCGGAAGCCCAGCTGCTGGACACGTGGCACACGCGGGGTATGCGCGGCACGGGGACGCATCACTTCGCCGTCAACGACGTGTTCGTGCCCGCGGAGCGCACGGTCTTGTCGGCCACGGCTCCGCTCCTGAACGACGGTCCGCTCTACAAGATTCCGCGCACGCTGGCCTTCGCCTCCGGTGATGCCGCGGTGGCCCTCGGCATGTCTCGCAGCTGTCTCGAGGCCTTCTTCGACCTCGCCGGCTCGAAGACGCCGCGCGCCGTGCAAGGACTGCTGCGTGACCAATCGATGACCCAGGTCGCGGTGGGGCACGCGGAGGCTGCCCTCCGCTCCGGGCGGGCCTTTCTCATGGAGGCGGTGGCGGATATCTGGGGGGAGGCGACCTCGACGGGCGCGGTGACGCTGGAGCGGCGCGCCGCCCTCCGCCTCGCTACGACCCACGGCATCCGGCTGGCCGCGCAGATCATCGAGAGCGTCTACAGCGCGTCCGGCGCCACCGCCGCCTACGACGGCAACCTGATCCAGCGCCACTTCCAGGACATCCACGTGATCACCCAGCACCTGCAAGGCCGCCTCGCCCACTACGAGCTGGTCGGCCGCCACTGGCTCGGCCTCCCCATCGACGAAGCCCGATTGTAGGGAGTGGTGCATCGAGATCGACCACCCGTCCGATCAATCGATTACGCCACCACCGGCTCGGACTCCGCGTAGACGAATCCCGCCTCTAGCAGGAGGCAGCTGCCTCGTGTTCTGCACGTGAAGCGACCGTGGCACTTCGACCGGGCCGGGTGGCGTCGGGATGCTGGCTGCGCAGCCAGCACCCCGACGACAGGACCCGGCCCGCCTCGCGCGATAGACTCTGCCGCACCGCCACCCCTAAACGAAAGCGGGCATGACCTCGCGCGCGAAGAGTTCCATGGAGCGGAGGACGCGCCCGCGCTCGAGGTCCCCGAACCAGAAGCTGCAGTTGAAGTGGCTGATGCCCACGAGCTCTTGCACACGCTTGAGCTGGCGGATGCAGGTATCAGGCGTGCCCATGATCAGGAAGCGATCGAGGAGGTCGTCGACATCGGGTTCCTTCGGAGCGGGCACGGCGATGGCGCGGCCGCCCTCCACACGCTCGTAGTGGTTGCGAAGGCTGAGGGTCACCCGCATGTTCCACCGGGCTTCCTCGGCCGCGGCCCGCGCGTCGGATTCGCTGTGGGTGACGTAGACGGCGCGCTGGACGCCCACCTCCGGCGTCCGGGGCAGCCGAGATTCCGCCACCAGGCGATCGAAGAGCTTCCGGAATTCCGCCATGCGCTCGATGGGAACGCCGAAGCCGCCCGTGAGCACGTTGAATCCGCGATGCACGGCCGCCTCCACCGACTCCGGGCTCTGCGCGGTGACCCAAATGGGCGGGTGCGGCTTCTGCAGCGGCTGCGGGAAGACCGACGTCTCGGGAACTTTGAAGAGCTTGCCCTCATAGGTGAAGGGCCGGCCGCTGAACGCTTTGAGAATGATGTCGACGGATTCCTCCCAGCGCGCGCGGGCGGTGTCCAGCTCGAGCCCCA
>WNGF01020838.1_pt1 | contig 10490 bp, 10 predicted proteins | sample 5400641 | NCBI WGS metagenome assembly WNGF01 (sample SAMN13153371, study PRJNA577476) | soil metagenome | isolation source: 80 cm soil or saprolite under grassland replicate 2 | place: USA:California | collected 2016-06-15
TTCGGGCTGTGGCTCAGCTTGGTAGAGCGCCTGGTTCGGGACCAGGAGGCCGTGGGTTCAAATCCCACCAGCCCGATGTACTTTCAGCAATCCATAAAACCCCAGACAATTTTGTGCGAAGCTTTTTAAGTTAGCGGCACTCATCTTGCCCCAACTCATGCTCCTGTGGTCTGGCACGGTCTCAGGCGAAATGCGGGAAGGCGGGATACCTGAAAAGTTCAAAAGCATTTTATTGTAAGCGCCGTACCCTAAGTATCCGGTTGGTGTGGTGCGTCAACACGTGCGCGGTCGAGGTCTTTTCCGGTTAAGTTTTGATCAGAAAATGGGCCTTGTAACGGAAGTAAAGGTTCTTAAGAGCACCGGCCACGTAATTTTGAATGAGTTGGCCGCGAAAGCGCTTCTGCAATGGAGGGCTCATCCTGGAACTCTAACCTTACTCCGAGTTCCGGTGGACTTTGAACTCGGAGGTTTTGTTCACGTAGTTCACTGATTTTCTTTTCGCGGAATTGTGCGGCCGTGCTGCTCTTCTGACGGTTGATTCCCAAGCGAGGAATGCAGAGCGTCTGTTTCAAGGAAGCGGTTTTCACAACAGTCGCGGTCACGGAATTCACTCTCGCATTTTTCACGCGGAGCCGCGCTCAGCTTACATCAAAACTAGAGAGGGTGTAGCGGTGCTTGTGTCAAGCACCGAAATCAAATAGAAAGGCGTTTGGTACAAACGCCTCTATAACCATGGCCACTCAAATTCATTCGATGCAGTTCACTGTTCCGCTTGTCGGCGCGCTGATCGGTATTGTGATTTTGTTGTTCGGGCGAAAACTCTTCTGGCTGTGCGTGGCAGCTGTGGGATTCGTGGCGGGCGTCGAACTGGCCCCGCATCTGGTTAATGAGCCATCCCCGCTCCTGCAACTTACCGTCGCCATCGTTCTTGGCTTAATTGGAGCGTTGCTCGCGCTATTCCTGCAGAAAGTTGCGATTGCCGTCTTCGGCTTTTTAGCGGGCGGCAAACTCGCCGGTGCAATCGCCGCTGCATTTTTTGTTCATTATGTCCAGTACTCTACGGTCATTTTTGTGGTCGGCGGAGTGATCGGCGCAATTCTCCTGCTCACTTTGTTTGACTGGGCTCTCATCGTTGTCTCCTCACTCATTGGCGCACACTTGATCCAAAATGCGATTGTTCTTCCGCCATCAGGATCAACGATCGTGTTCATCGGGCTCGCGATCGTCGGTATCGTGCTGCAGGCGGCATCTTTCCGCAGAAGTGCGCTATAGAGTGCGCCAATTTTTACTGACAAACCGACGCGCAAACACAAGAATCGAAACATGAACTCACCAGCAACTGGATTACGCGTTGCCAGCGTTATCTTTGGTATTTTTGCCATCGGTCATCTGCTGCGGCTAATTAATCACGCCGAAGTCACGGTTGGGACCCACACCATTCCGATGGGCCTAAGCTGGGTCGCGCTGATCGTCGCCGTCATTCTTTCCATATGGCTGTGGCGACTCTCGTCGCGATCAGGCGCGTGAAAACGCTGCATCAAATGACGAAACGCTAACGACGAATCACGAAACAATGCAGAAGACAGAATTGCTGTGGCGCACGCTTGCCCCCAGCTCACTCGGTGTGAAAGCGTTATCGGCTGAGGACAGCGGACGCTACAGCATCATTTGTGATTCCTTCGACATTCGTCATTCGCCTGCCCGCCGTAGCCTCGCACGGAGGCGGGTCATTTTGCGAGCCAGTCTCGCGGGACATCGACGTACGATCGAGCCAGTTCCCCGACTGACGCGCAGCCAAGCAATTTCAGCGTGCGGACGAGATCGGCGCGCAAAATCTCGATTGCTCGCGCAACTCCTGCCTCACCTGCGGCGCCGAGTCCGTAGGCGTACGCGCGTCCGACCAGCACGGCTCGAGCCCCTAAACACAGCGCTTTGATGATGTCGCTGCCGCGGCGAATGCCACCATCGAACAGGACTTCGACGCGATCGCCGACGGCTGCCACAACTTCAGGCAACATCTGAAGAGACGGCGCAACGCGATCGAGCTGTCTGCCACCGTGATTGGAAACGACCAGCGCATCCGCTCCTTCGTCAACTGCGCGGCGGGCATCGTCTGCTGTGTGAATGCCTTTTATCACGATGGGTCCGGTCCACGCCTCGCGAATCCACTCGAGATCCTCCCAAGTCACAACGGACTGCTCGAGAGCGGCAGTAACATCGGCGTACAACATCGGCCCCTTGCCCGGAACGACGATGTTTGGGAATTTCATCAGTCCGCCATCCGCGAAAAAGCCGGCGAGCCAGCGAGGTTTTACGAGCAACTGGCTCACAAACGGCAGCATCGATCGCATTTTGCCGCCCAGAAGTTCCTTGACGCCATTTCGAAAATCGCGCTCGCGCATGCCGGCCACAGCGGTATCGATTGTAACAACTAGCGCAGAAAACCCTGCGGCTTTCGCCAGAAGGCTGCCAGAAAACGTTGAAAGCACATAAAGAATTCCACCCGCACTCGCGGCGCGCGCGGCAGCTTCTTCTCCGCGTGGATGGATGAGCCGGCTGCTACCTACGGGTGCAAGAATCAGAGGCATAGGGAGAGATGCACCAAGCACAACGGTTCGCAGATCGCACGACGGCACCGCCACGGCACAACGCGGACGAAATGTCACCGCCTCAAATGCGCGAGAGTTCGCGCGCAACGTCCATTCGTCCTCAGCGCCGCCATCGATGTAGTCGAACACGACGCGCGGGAGTCGCCGCTTCGCCGCGCGCCGCAAATCTTCGATGTTTAAAACGCGTGGCGGCTCAACCGATCGAGACATCTGTCCCACGGCGCGGATTCTTAATGGCGAAAGTGGCGAACGCCAGTGAATATCATCGCCATGTTGCGCTCGTTAGCGGCTGCGATCACTTCTTCGTCACGAACTGAACCGCCGGGTTGAATCGCACACGTCGCGCCAGCTTCTGCCGCGGCGATCAAACCATCGGGGAACGGGAAAAAACCATCGCTGGCGACCGCGCTGCCTTTGAGCGAAAGCCCGGCTTCTTTCGCTTTCCAAATCGCAATACGCGACGCGTCGATACGTGACATTTGGCCGGCGCCTACGCCAAGTGTCCGGTCTGCCTTGGCGTAAACAATCGCCACAGACTGAGCGCACATCAAACGCAGGTCTTGCTTGTGCTGGCGGGGTCAATAATCGAATCAAGCGCAGGTTCTTTTTCTTCTGGAGGATGGCACGCGCCTCGGGCTGGAAATCAGGTGCGATAATTACTTCACTGAAAATTTCACTGATCGCCCGCGCCAATGGCTCATCAAGGGGTCGGTTGCAAATGATGATTCCGCCGAAGGGCGCTTGTTTATCCGTAGCAAACGCCTTGTCCCATGCCTTGCGAAGATTGTCGTCCGAACCCACTCCGCATGGGTTCGTATGCTTCAAGATCGCGACGGTTGGCTCTTCGAATTCGCCAATCAAGTTTGTCGCCGCGCTGATGTCCAGAATGTTGTTAAACGAGAGTTCCTTCCCATGAAGTTTTTCGAAATATTTGTCGAAATCGCCGTAGAGCGCGCCGGTCTGGTGCGGATTTTCCCCGTAGCGCAATCGCATCGCCAATGGAAGCGTCAGTGAAAACGAAGCGTCAGTTGTCTGCTCTTTGTTCAGGAAACTGCTGATCGCGCGATCATATTCCGCCGTCCTGGCAAATGCTTTAATAGCGAGCCGCTCGCGTAATTTTAGTGTCGTTTCTCCTTTGTTATCGCGCATGCTTTCGAGCACGGCGTCGTAATCTGCGGGATCGACAACTACGGTCACTGATTCGTAGTTTTTCGCTGCGCTGCGAATCATCGATGGTCCCCCGATATCGATGTTTTCGATTGCTTCACCCAGTGTGACGTCTGGTTTCGCAATGGTGGCTTCGAAAGGATAAAGATTGACCACCACCAGGTCGATCGGCTCAAAGCCGCATTCGCGCGCTTCGGCTTCGTGCTTCGCGTTACCACGCTTGTAGAGAAGACCGCCGTGCACCCGCGGATGCAAAGTCTTGACCCGACCGTCAAGAACCTCGGGAAAAGCGGTGAATTTGGAAATCTCGCGCACCGGAATTTTTTCTTTGCTCAGGAGATCCGCAGTTCCCCCTGTGGAAATGATATCTACGCCCTGCCGCTCGAGCGTGCGCGCGAACGCAGCCACGCCAGTTTTGTCGGAAACGGAAATTAGTGCGCGGGTGATTTTCATTTAGCTAAAGCGGAAATGGTATCCACGAAGTTATAGCGGCGGCTGGGTCAGCCGCCGAGTTTTTCAAATTGGCGCTTGGCACAAGCGCCGCCACACACGTCAGCGATCCAGAATCACATTTTTCGCTGCCGGATAAAGCACTGGGCAGCAACCGATGGTCTCGCAAAAGGCTTTGCTGAAGTGGCTCAGACTTGAGTAACCGACTTCTGTAGCTGCTTCAGTGACATTGTAGCGCCCCGTCCGCAATAATTCGGCCGCGCGTTCCATGCGCAGGTTACGCAAATATTGCGGAATGGTCAGACCAACTTCGCGGGAAAAAATCCTGCTTAGATAAAACGGACTGCAGCCCACTTCTTGGCCGATCACTTCCAGCGTCGGAGGATTAGCCAGACCGCGTGCGAGCAGTTCCTTCGTTCGCTCCACCCGCTCACGGGCGACGCGTTTTTGCCGCATACAGAAAAATTCCGGATCCTTCGGCGCAAAGAGAAAATGCGCCATGAGCTCCAGCGCCTTGCTCTGGTACCAAAGGATTTGTGCTGCTTTCGCGACCGGAGGTTCCGCCAAACTCGCAACCACGCTGCGTTGCTGGATCGTCATCGGACGCGCAGGAGCGACCACGTTCTCCCCTTTGTCTCCAAACACAATGCGACGAATCTCCGGCTCAAGATCGGCCTCGTTCTGCACGAATTCTTTTTGCAAATGTTCCCGCGAGAATTCGAGCGTGACGAATTGATGATGATCATGTGCACGGCGCGATGCCGGCAGCGGTTCATCGGCGATGGCATAGTAGCCGGAGTTGCCTGGCAGGTAATCGCTCCGCGAGCCGCCGTCCTCGCCTACGGCGCCGTGCCCGCTGAGGTTCAAACAAAACTCCAAGCTCTGCCGATGAAAAGTGCGCCCCCAATTAAAGGAGTGATCGGTGCGAAAGTCGTGCCATTCGATTGCTACTCCAATTTTGTCCACATCGCCGTACAGCGGGCGCCATCCATCTTTCACTTCACGCCAGGCGTGTTGTTCGGCTGCGCAACCGGGGTTCATCTCGCTAATTACGAATGTTGCCGAGGCGAATGCAAGGCTGGTTTCTTTTCCTCCAGCGCATCGCGGTCCCATTTCCCGAGCTTTGACGCGGCGTCGTAGGCGCTCTGCGCGAAATCAAGCAGTACTTCATCCGGCTTTTCAGCGGTGCGCACCGCGTCGTATGGCAAGATGTACTCGCGCAGCTTGGACTCATAATAAACCTCCCGTGGCTGAACCTTCGCTCCTGCGAATCCCGGTGGTTCTGGATATGCGTACGAGTAGAAAACAGGTGTCGGCATCGCCGCGTTACCAGGCCAGAAACCGAGGCTGCTTACTTCCTGCGAGTAAGCCTCACGCGTAATCGCGTCCGGCAGATGCGGGACCCCACCAGGATGCGGCGGCGCGGGCCGGCCGGAGAAACGCGTTACGGCGAGATCAAAGCTGCCCCAGAAAAAATGCACCGGACTGCACTTCCCACAAAAACGCGAGCGGAATTCCTTAAACACACGATCGCTTTGTACGAGAACGCGCCAGAATCGGTTCGCGTATTCTCGATCATAAAAATGATGCTCTTCATCTCGATCCAGCGGGATAGGATTTTCAATCTCGTTAGGCGTTGTGTTGATGGTGACTGGCAGATCGAGATCCTTGAGAGTCCTCATCAACGTCCGGTAAAATTCGGCAACTGACTGTGGTTTCAATTCGAGTTTTCGCCGGGCGCCATCGCTTTTATCGACGAGCAGTTGGTGATCGATGAAGTCAAACTGGATCTCGAACGTGCAAACACCGTGCGGGATCGGTGAAGTCGTCAGTCCACGAGAGGTGACGTACAGCGTGACATGCCAGGAATGGTTCGTCCATGGAGTCAGAGTGAGACGAATCTTGCCGACAATCTGCGTCCACATGTGCAGAGTGATGGCGGTATCTTTCCACTCTGCAAAAGGCAGAGCCGGCCATGAATTGGACGCGCCGTTCACTTAATGTTGCTGCTCCCGGTTAATGAAATCGGAAAACGAGCGCTTCACTCTCTGGAACATCCCTCGCGCTTCCTCCTGTGTTCGATGAAAAGCATGCTTGATCCGTCTTTCGACGTCGCTGATGACGCCGGTTCCTTTTCCCTGGTCGTAATCGTTCTCGACATCCTCCATGGTAGCGCCAGCAAACATTCCTTCGGTTCTCTTCACGGTGCCGCGAGTTGCACCGATGTATAGCGTGCCCACTGGGTGCGATGACCTATTCAACAGAGTAACAATCCAGATCGGTTCACCCCTCTCATCCGTCCGCAATGTGTAATCCGCTGTCGCAAAACGCGTATGCGAGGTTTCCGCTGTATGGCTGGCCACTGCAAACGCGCCGCTGGAATCCAGGTTCAACTGCGAAACGTTAATCGTTGCGCCTTCGGTAGAACCGGTTGTCGAGCGATCCGGGCTCCCGCCGGAATCGATCTTTCCTTCAGCAACCTGCAGTTCGCGCACGCCGCGACCCTCGGGGTCTTCCAAAACAATTTTCCATTTCTCGGGCTGCGGGTTGCCTTTCACACCTGTGATCGACACGATGTGATTCAGAGCGCCGCGACCGAGTTCCGTGCCCACGGCGCGCAACGCCTCATAGGCGGTGGCGTTCTCCTCGGCCCAGACAGACGTAGACAAAAATAAAAGCGCAACACACACTCGCCACATACGACAAAATTGAACAATGGTTTGGCGAAGTGTCCATTAGGTTTTCACGTGGACGCAACACATGCGACGTGTGATACAAATTCGACCTATATGTCCTACGCGCTCTGTGCTTGCCCCGAAAGCGTTCGGGGTTGAACGAGGGTCAAAAATCTGCTCACCTTTTTGCGAGTAGTGATGAAGAGGAGACAAGTCGAATTCAGCAGTCATACCGCGAATCTCGCTTTACTGCGTGACTGCGTGCGCGATTTTCTCAACGGCTATCCGTTCTCCGAAAAAGAGCGGCTGCTGATAGTGCTCGGTGTGGATGAAGCATGCACGAACATTATCCGCTATGCTTATCGTTTGCGTGATGATCAACTGATCTCTTTGCGAATGGAGGGACTGCGCAAATGCGTGCGCATGCGGCTGCGCGATTATGGTGAGCAGGTCCTTCCCAACGAAATGAAGGGGCGCTCCTATGATATGATCAAGCCGGGTGGGCTCGGTCTGTACCTCATTCGCAATGCCTTTGACGAAGTCGATTACGTACACAAACGCCGCGGCACAGAGCTGGTCCTCACGAAAAATTTGGAATGATTGATGACCGATGCCGCGCAAACTGTTGGAGACGCTGCTAGCCTCCCGTGGTTTGTTATTGGGAAACTGACAGCTTCCCCTACAGAATTACCAATATCCCAATGAAACCGCCTGAACCCGATGTGGCGTTTGAAATTTCGCTGCGACCGCCGGCCTTCAGCGAGTTCAACGGTCAGGTAAAGGTACGCGAGCGCCTGGAACTGATGGTGGAAGCGGCCAAGAGACGAGGCGACGTTCTGGAACACATTCTGTTGAGTGGCCCCTCCGGTCTCGGCAAGACGACCTTGGCTTACATCATCGCAAACGCGATGAATGTGAACATCAAAAATACCAGTGGTCCAGTGATTGAGAAGGCTGGTGAACTTGCCGGTCTCTTGACCAGCCTGGAAAAAGGCGACGTGCTTTTCATCGACGAGATTCATCGGCTGCAACCGGCGATCGAAGAATATCTTTATCCGGCGATGGAGGATTACCGGCTGGACATCATCATCGACCAGGGGCCGCAAGCGCGAAGTCTGCGCCTTAATTTGCCAAAGTTCACATTGATTGGCGCGACCACGCGCGCCGGGATGGTAAGCGCGCCGCTTCGGTCGCGCTTCGGTATGACCGCGCGGCTCGATTACTACAATGCCGACCAAATGCAGAAAATTATCATCCGCAGCGCGCGTTTGCTCGGCGTGGAAATTGATGCCGCGGGTGCAGCCGAGATCGGCGCGCGCTCACGCGGCACGCCGCGAACCGCAAACAACCTTTTGCGGTGGGTACGCGATTATGTGCAGGTAAAAGCCGAAGGGAAAATCACCGCAGAATTAGCCGATCGCGCTCTTGTGATGTTGGAGATCGATCGCGATGGTTTCGATCAATGGGATAAGCGCATCATCGAAACGCTAATTCACAAATTTAACGGCGGTCCGGTCGGATTGAATTCGCTCGCAGTCGCAATTGGCGAAGAAGCAGGCACAATCGAAGAAGTAAACGAGCCGTATCTGATTATGGAAGGGTACATCAAACGCACGCCGCAAGGCCGGGTAGCCACCGCGAACGCCTATCGCAAGCTCGGACTAAAACCCCCTGCCGGCGCGCAACCGGAGCTTCTGTAACGGCGCTTTGTGAGCGCCGGGATTCTGAAGCGTCCGCTGTCCTTAGCGGAGCTCATGTTCCTTATCAATACGGTCGGCGGTCACAGACCACCGCTACGGTTTGTTGTCTGTCATGTTGAGCACAGCGAAACATCTCTGATTATGATTTTCAGCCAGATCGGTAAAAGTGACGGCTCCAGAGAGTTTTTGCTTGGCTTGGAATGACAGTGCTGCTGGCGCTCTGATTTGATCTGACGCTTTCAACGCTTCGACCGGCAGGTCAGCAGTGATCAATCGTTGCGTGCGACGCGCAGAAAGGAATTGGAATTCACCAGAAATTCAAAATCGGTCTTTATTTCTGTGAATGTAAAGTGTTGGAGCGCCGGATCTGCTCGCAGCATTGGAACATACTCACTTGGTTGTGCTTCGAATGTCACGGTCGGGTAAATGCGTGCTTCGCCTCTCGTGACACGCATGATCCCAAGTATCGAGTCTCGGTGGAATTCGTATCCTAGCCGATCCTGGTACGCGAAAAGAAAATGAGACACGAGAGTCAGATCAAACTCAGCGTCCGCAAACGATAGCCCTCGGCAGCTCTCCCGCTACGTAACGGTCAGGATAAGCCTTGTAATCGGATAGGAAAATGTTGGAGGCGCAATTCGCGCATGTATTCGGGATTTCTGTAATAACCCCAGCGATAAGTTGGCACACGACCAATGGCCTGGTACACGGATTCAAGGTCGGGGTCGGAACGCTCCATGATTTTTTCCGGAGGCAACGAATAGATTGTGTCGAACGAAATCACGGTTATGCCGAGTTTGTTGGCCTCAGCGCAAAAATGTGGGGCGTTGTGTCAAACACCGAGGCGCTCGCTGCCGCAAGCGCCTCTACAACCACCGCAAGCTGGAACGTGTAAATAGATTGGGTGCTCAGAATAGCGTGAGCACGCCGTCAATATAAGTCCCGATACGCACCCAGCCGTAGCCGCCACCCTGGGGTCGCACCGACCAAAAATCGAAATCACTGTTCAGTCGGTCTCCGGCGGCATCGAGCGCTGTCGAGCCAGTCACGCCCTCGTAGGTGTTGGCTTCATCAACAAATGCCGCTTTGAAACTGGCGAAATTTCTCAAGTCGCCCACATCTTCCAGCGCGCGCTGCACCACGAACAGCGCGTCGTAAGCAGACAGCGCAAATGCATCCGGCGTGATGCCCGTGCGTGCTTCGATCGCATCGGCGATCGGCTGCCACTCATTTTGCAGCGCGTCATCGAGTCCAAAGATTGGATTGGGATAGCCGACGTTGACTGCAAAGGCAGCGGCTGCCGAATCAGCCGGCAAAACGGCAGAAAGCGCGACTCCATCGCTGCCGTACCACGCAGTGTTTAAGAGCGTTGTGTTCCCTTGTGCGCTATGAAATACACCCACGACCTCATCGAAAGCGGCCAGATACACGCCAATCGTCGAAGGGTCTGTCCCGCCACCGATTAGGTTTTCAATCTGTGACGCGACCGAGGCGGTAGCCAAGGAAAAGTCGCTAGTCGTTGGCTCATATCGATAGCCGGCTTCGACTATGCCGCCCTGCAACTGGAAAGCGGCCTGAACGGAATCGTGCAAGCCGTTGTTACCGGTGTCATTTCGCCAAAGCGGAACGATCGTGCGAATTCCATCATGCCACAGCAACGCAACGATAGCCTCCGCTTCGCGTGTATCGTTAGGACAAAACCGAAAGATGTTGTCGCCCGCGATCGCAAGCGAAGACGCCGTGCTGCCCTGGCTGATCACGAGGATATTGTGCGCGTCTGCATAGGGCTTGATCATGGCGACCTCGGCGCTCGATTGTGGTCCGATGATAATTTTTACTCCGCGCCGGTCGAGCTCCGTGATGGCGTTGAGCGCCTGTGACGGATCGAG
>WNGF01010418.1_pt1 | contig 10488 bp, 11 predicted proteins | sample 5400641 | NCBI WGS metagenome assembly WNGF01 (sample SAMN13153371, study PRJNA577476) | soil metagenome | isolation source: 80 cm soil or saprolite under grassland replicate 2 | place: USA:California | collected 2016-06-15
TGATCGTCGTGCCAGTCGGATTCGGGGTAAACATGGCTTGTGGTTCCTTCCGTTGGATTGCGCCGGTGCGAGTCATGGCGTCACGGCCCCGGCGAGTTGGACGCGTGGGTCCAACACCGTGGAGGTGTCGACCGACGGGTGGCGCGACAGACGCCGGCCTCCAAAAACTACGACCACGAGCGCGGCGATGAAGAGGTTCAGTCCTAGCCCCAGCCATTGGTTCACCGCCTGATCGGCCGGTGCGGCCGCTGCGCTCGGCGCTAGGATGTCGGTCCACACATTGATGCTCTGGTGCAGCAGGCCGCACAGCAACACGCTACCTCCAGTGTTGTTGAAGACCCAAGTCAGCATGATGCGTGTGCAGACGATTCCGACAAGAAAAATGCCGAAACCGGCGTCGGCTTGGGAACCGGGCACGAAGAACAGGGGCAGGTGCCAGGTAGCCCAGATCACTCCGAGTACCAGGCTCGCAACGAGTGCACTCTGGCGTGCCTGGAGCCTGGGGAGTGCGAAACCACTCCAGGCAAGCTGCTCGGAGCTTAGCAGCATGCGGAGCACCAGCTCGGCGATGAACGCCGCGACCAGGGCCATTGAAAGTGGCGGCAGGTGGATACCTGTGCCTCCGAACAGCGGGTTGAGAGCCTGCGTCCCGAACCACACCACGAGGAAGCCGAAGAGAGCGACGACATACCACTGCACGCCCACCCGCCAGATGAAGAGCGTGCGGAGTAACGCGCGCATTCCGCTACGACCCTCGATCATGCCGGTTACGAAGAGAGCGGCGAGGCCCGGCATCCATCCGACCAGGAACTGCAATGGGGCTATCTGCCACGCCTGCATGGGGATTTCGATCGCCCAGGTGAAACCGAAGGCCAGAATGAAGAACGCGAGGAGCGGATGCTGCCGCATCGCGCGCACCGGGTCCACGAGTCCGCCGTCGCGCGGTTGAGGAATCCTCAGTTGCGCAGTCGTGGACATTGAGCCATCCTCACCTCAGGGAGTGTGGGCTTCAGCATCCGCGAGAAATCGGCTCGGCGCGATGGTGTACACACCCGTCCGTTGAGGTGCATGCACCCCCCGAACGTCGTGCGTGTGCATCCCGATTAGGGGTCGGCTGCCAGCGCGGCGCGCCCGCGCGCATGGATGCGGTAGCGCGTCTCGGCCCGCCCGAGCGGACCGACGACTGTGACGTAGCCGTTCGAAACCAGCTGGGCTAGCGCGGTACTCAGGTCTGCCCAATGTCGGGCGTTCAGCCGTGCGGCAAGTTCGTCGGACGTCAGCCGGCGGCCGCCAGCGAGTTCATTCAGCAGCCGTTCCTCGAGAGCATCCATCGACGTCCAACGCTGCCCTGTAATCATAACCAGGCTGCTGGCCGAGCCTCGGCCATGGGTTCCAAACCCAGGTTTGACCGCTCCAGCTGGAGTGAGAAGGAATGACCCTCGGATGGTCCGCTCGGATAAGGAGCGTAAGGCCTCATCCCGAAGCCGCGGACTGCAGTTCCTCGAGAGCTGTGGCGCTCAACACTGCACGTCTCCTTTCTGGTTGACGTGTGCTGGTCATGTCGTTGGTAGTGGCGGGCAGGGCCCGGTGAGGGCACGGCCTAACGACGGGAATCCCCGCGTGCCTATGCCGCCTCGAGGGCGAGGGAGGCCGACAGGTCGCCGAGGGCGCTGACCTGCTCCCGCAGTTCAGCGGCTTTCTGCTCGGCGAGCGCCACTGCGTCGGCGCCCGCGACGAAGCGGCGCGGCGGAGGCTCGTGGTCGGCGATGGTCAGCAGCGCCTGGGCGAGCTTGGCCGGGTCGCCCCCTGCTTGCCGTTCATGCTCTCGTAGAACTCGCGCTAGGCGGCGTTGCGCTCGGCGTAGTCCTCGATTGTCAGCGGAGCGTAGGTTGTCGACTCCTTTGTGAGCAGCTCGGTGCAGAAGAACCCTGGGTTGACGACCGTCGTGTAGATGCCAAACGGCTCCACCTCCGGGGCGAGCGAGTCCATCCAGCCTTCGAGGCCGAACTTCGACGCGGCGTAGGCGGTGTTGTACGCAAAGCCGACGAGGCCCGCCAGCGACGAGATCGTCACGATGTGTCCCGAACGCTGCTTGCGCATACCCGGCAGGACCGCGCGCGTCACGTTCATGGGGCCTATGAGGCTCACCGCGAGCTGGCGCTCGATCTGCTCGGGCGTCAGCTCCTCGAAGAAGCCCGTGTAGAAATTGGCGGCGTTGTTGACCAGCACGTCGATGCCGCCGAAGCGGTCGACGGCTGCCTTGACCGCCGCCTCGGCGTCCTTCGCGCTGGTCACATCGAGGTTGACGACGAGCAGATCGTCGGCCTCGCCGAGGGCGTTCGCGACCGCGTCTAGGTTGCGGCCGGTGGCCACCACTTTGTGGCCTGCGGCCACCACGTTGTGGCCTGCGGCCAGGGCGGCCTTGGCGAACTCGACGCCCATGTCACGGCCGCCGCCGGTGATGAACCAGGTCTTATCGTCAGTCATGTGGCTCTCCTTGTCGGTCACTGCTCGCAGTAAAGCAGCGGAGCCGGCCGAGTGAGAGACCCCTGCTGAGAGGGGTACTGGCAGTGCCTCCCACCCGCCCGTGCAGGGGCGTACCGTTAGGGTGCATGAGCAGCGCAAGCGAGGTCCTTCAGTTCCTCACGTCGCGCCGCGCGAAGATCACGCCGCATCGTGCGGGTCTGCCGTTCTATGGCCGCCAGCGCCGGGTGTCGGGTTTGCGGCGCGAGGAGGTCGCGCTGCTGGCGGGGATCAGCGTGGAGTACTACACGCGCCTCGAGGGCGGCAACGCCCGCGGCGTGTCGAATGATGTCCTCGAGGCGGTCAGCCGTGCGCTCCAGCTCGACGAGGCCGAGCGCGCCCACCTGCTCGACCTGGTCCGGACGGCCACTGCCGGGCCCCCGCCGCGTCGGATGTCGACGCTGCAGCGCGTGCGACCTAGCATCCAGCGAGTGGTCGACGCCCTGACCGGCATCCCGGCTTTCGTGCAGAACGGCCGCCTCGACATCCTGTACGCCAACGGACTCGCGCACAACGGGATTCAAGTGAGACCCTGACACGGAGCCGAGCGCCAGGATGATGGCCGCCAAAGCTGCGCCGTCGCCACTGCATTTTCCAGTAACGCAAGGCCCGTATCGGTCGCGCTAAGGGTCTGCGCGGCAATGCCCGAGCCGACGACGGCAATCAAAAGCAGCGCGGTCCCGATGAATTCGGCGCCTGCCTTGCGCAACAGCATGGCGAATCCACTTGCGTCTGAGCGAATTGTCGCTTGCCGGACCAGGCGCGCTCCCAGGCTTGCGCCGCGACCTGGACGGCGTCCCAGGGACTGCCGAACGGGGGCGTGTAGCTCAGGTCGATATCGTTGACACCATCGACGGCCATGCCAAAAAACAGCGCCGTGGCATAGACGTCGATGCGCTTGGCCACCGAAGCCTGCCAGGGTCCGACGATTTGTGCATCGAGGAGTTGTCCGGTCTGTCGATCGCCGGTGACGCGCAGGCACAGGCGCCGGGCGCCCGGGTAGTACGCCTTGTGATCCCAGGCCTCGGTCTCGACCGTGAGCGGGTGAAAACCGGCGTCAGCCGCGTCTTTGTCGCGCAGCCCCGTGCGCAGACCGCCGGCGAATGACGTACTCGGCTACCCCGAGGTTGATCACCCAACCCGCCGTCATGAGCACCGTGCGGGGCAGCTCGTCGGCCGCGCCGATCGGGCCGAAGATGAGAACCCAAGGCAAGATAGTAAACACCTGGGTCCCGGCGCCGAGAGCGATCGCGTAGGCGCGGGTCATCCATGCGCCGTGGCTGGTGAAGTCCCGTCGCCGTATCGCAAGAACAGCCAGCACGATGCTCGCTAGCATTAGCGACCCGACAATAAGCCGTACGACGACCAGAGACTCGCCATCTCCCGGTGGGCGGGCATAGAAGACCGTCATCCACAGGCCGGAGAGCGCGACGAGCACGCCAGCGGGAACCAGGATGCGCCCAGCGATGCGGTGCCAGCTCGACCGCCCCCGACGGAGTGACGGCACGAACTGCAGCGCCCCGAGCAGGCTGTACACGGTCACGCTCACGATGTGCACCGTTACGGGGATGGGCGAAGCAAAGAATCGCGCGTTGTTCGCGGTGATCTCCGCACCGCCCGCAAGCTCATTCAGACGTGCTGCCCCGGCGAGGACGGGGATGAGGCTAAGCACGATCAACTCGACCGGCGCCCGCCACTGATGTGGGGCCGTCGTCCTGCGCAAATCTGGACGGCTGGTGCCGGGCAATGCGGGAATGCTGGCGGTCACTTCGGTCATGGTCCGATCCTGACCATGGCGGCTGGGCCGGGCATCGGTAACGTGGTTGGCTGCGTGGGCATGTCGGTTTCCTTCTTTGAACGAGGGCGGATAGATGCCTGTCAAGGTTGTCAATGGACCCCGCCGCAGCGGCGCAAGAACTGGCGGCAGCTCAGTGGCGAGCGTGGCGGAGTGATCACTCCGCCACGCTCCAAAAAGAGACCTGCGCTCAAGCGGTGCTGGCATTGGAGGCGTCGCCAGCACCGGCTACGGGACTGGGCGCGACAGCCACGCCTGAAGGAGCTATGCGGAACCTACTCGGCTCCGGCTGCGCGGAGTTGGGAGGTTGACCTCCGAGATAGGGGTTCCGAGACTGTCTCTCGCCGTTCGGACCAGAGCGCATAGCCCAGCACGGCCACAGCTATTCCCACTGGAACCGCCGCCAGCCGGATGAACTCATGGGGCAGTAGTAGCGAAAGTACCAGTGGCGCAACGGTCCCGACGGCAAGCCCGCCGCCGGCCCAGCGCGGCAGGATGCCGGCGCGGAAGGTCGCGATGCCAAACACCACGCCGCCGAGCAAATACAATACCGATGTCAGCGAGTACACCGCTGGGAGGATTCCGAGGCTGACCTCGCTGGGGGACCCACTGCTGATCCCCTCGAAGCCCACCGCGAACCTGGGTGCGTCGGTGGCCAACAGCGGCACGATCAAGCCTTCGGCGAATTGAAACGCCGCCGTGAGCGCCCACATGAGGCCAAACAGGAGAAAGCCCGCCAAACCAAGCCAGCCGGACTCTTCTACTTGCCTGGCGTAGATCCCCGTGATGCCGAGCAGGATGAGGAAGCACATGGCGACGCCCACGTAGTGCACGATTGCCCATGTGCTCGTGGTAAACGACGAAAGAATTTCAGGTGGATGGATTGGCTGAATGCCTACGAAAAGGAACCCTCCCACCACGGCCGATAAGCCGGCCCAGCGAATGAGTTTCGAGGCTGTTGGTTTCATTTGTTCTCTCCTTGTTCCAGTTGTTCGCCGATGTCGAATCGACCTGCGTGACCGCGATCAATGGAAGGCCCAAATCGCGCACTTTGCCGAGCAGGCCATGCAGCGCGGCTTGGTCGACCACTGACCCATGGATGACGGTGGTGCCGTCGCTCTCGCGGGTAAGGGTCAGCCCGTCGAACCAGGCGGCCCATCGGGGGTCAAGGTGGCCCTGAAGGCGGATTTCGTAATGCGGCCCGTGACCGTCGTCAGTTGGTCCGTGTGGTTGGCTCATGGCGCTCCCTGGTTGTTCGGTTGATGACACGGTAGGCAGCGATGTGGTGAGGCCGCCTCACCACATGTGGTGATTCACGTGGTGATTAACCAACGGGAGCCATAAGCGAGCAGGTCCGGCGCGAAGCATTAATGCCTAGGGCGTGCCTGTGCGCCGCCGCATCACGGCGGACCGGTGTCAGTGCTTGCGGGTTCGCGACAGCAACTGGAGCTCATCCGCGCGTTTGACAGCGGCCCGACGGTTGTTCACCCCGAGCTTGCTGTAGAGGTTCTTGGTGTGGGTGCGGACAGTGTTCAGGGAGACGGTGAGCTCGCGGGCGATCTCGGGACCATCCAGATCGGTTCCGAGCAGCCGCAGCACGTCGAGCTCGCGATCGCTCAGCGGCTCGATCAACGCCGCGTTAGCTGGCGCTCCTACCACGGGCTTGCCAAACGCGCCCCGGAGTTGGCGCACGAAGGCCGTGGCGATGCCGCGTTTCGCAGCCGCCTCCAAGAGTTCGACCATGGGTGGGCCTTCGTTTACGAAGATGCGGACGAAGCCCTCCGGCTCAGCCAGCGCCATGGCGCGTTCCAGCGCCACAAGCGCAGCCGGAATGTCGCCGCGCAGCTGCTGAGCGAGCGCCTGCAGCACCAGGATTTCGATCATGCTGCCCATACGGCCGCCGGTTTCCGCAGCAACGAAGAGGCGCCCCAGCAGTCCCAAAGCTTCAGCAGCCGAGCGCTGCACCAGGAGCAGTCTGGCGATTGTGATGTGCTCGAACTCACGAAGATAACTGAGGTCATCCTCGGCAGACAGGCCACGCTCAAGCGCCCAGGCGAGGGCTTCACTCACCCGTCCATAAGCGACCCATACCCGTGCCTTCAATGCCGAAACGGGGCGCACATTCGGCGAGAAGTCACTGACGTACAGGCGCTCAGCCTCGTCGAGCCGGTCGAGTGCGCCGTCGGGGTCGCCCTGGGCGTCACGGATGCCAGCCATCGCCACCGACCAACGCGTCCCGTTCGGCGGGAACCCGGTGCGCTGGCCGAGCTCTTTGCTCGTCGACAGGTGTTGGGTGGCGGCAAGCAGATCGCCGCGCTCACGTTCGAGCTCGCTCATGCCGACATACAGGTCCGACGTCCCACGCGGTGCCGGCTCGCCTTGCGCCTTCGCGAGCTGAAGCGCGTGCTCATATGTGCGCATTGCCTCACGGAGACGACCTTGCGCAATGCATATGTCCGCCTGGGTGATTGCGCCTGTGATGGCGTCAGAGATGTGCCCGGCGCGCAGCACATCCGCCATGCCAGCGGCATACGTCCGGTGCGCTGACTCGAGATCCCCGCTCGCCCAGGCCGCGAGCCCGAGGAACGCCGCGGCTCCTCCTCGCCCGAGAAGGTCGTCCTCGGGGACGAGGTCAAGTGCCCGCTGCGCGTATGTCCTGGTGTTGGGCACATCGCCCGAAACCAGGGCGAGGCCGGCGCGCCACACGGCGATCGCACCGGGAAGACGGCGGAATTCCTCTTCATTCACGACAACCATGGCAGTTGAAACAGGGGGCGGTCGATCGCGCGTATCCGCCATATCGGCTGGCGTATCCAGGGTCTCGCGAAGCGAGCCGGAAGGCGCGCGACGTGGCTCCAGCCACCGCTCGGCTGCCCGCAAGCGGGCCTCGACGCCCTCGAGCTGGCCGGTGGCCAGCAGCGCCCCGCCAAAAAACGCGCTCAGCACCGGCCTGACGGAGAGCAGGTGGTTGGGCAGCGACTCGAGCCACCCCAGCAAGGTGGCCTCCTGCCTCCTCCGGCGCAAGTCTGGCATTGCCTGCTCGATCAGGTCCGCCGCCTTGGGGAAATCCTCGGCGGCCAGCGCGTGGCGGATCGCTTCGGACCGCTCGCCGTTCTGCTCATACCAATCGCTCGCTCGCTCGTGCAGGCCTGAGACGACCTCGGGCTGCTCTGCCACCAGGTGCGCACGCAGTACGTCCGCAAACAGATGGTGGTAGCGATACCAGCGGCGTCTGTCATCAAGCGCGACGACAAAGAGGTTCGCTCGGTCGAGCGCCTCGAGCGTGGCCGTGCCGCCGTTCTGACCGGTGACGGTATCGCACAGTGGCCCGCTCAGCCGGTCCAGGATCGAAGTCTGCAGCAGAAAGCGCCGGATAACTTCCGTCTGACGCTCCAAGACCTCTTCGACCAGGTAGTCGACGATGTAGCGGTCATCCCCTGCGAACTCAGCGATGAAACCCGCGACGTCGTCTCGCCCCTGCATCGACAGCGCCGCCAACTGGAGTGCGGCGATCCACCCTTCCGTGCGCCCCTCCAGCGCGGCCACATCGCCGGGCGTCACGTCCAGGCCCATCATGTCTTTGAGATAGGCCGCGGCCTCGTCGAGCGTGAAGCGCAGATCGACCGCTCGGATCTCGACGAGTTCGCCACGGGCACGGAGCCGAGCCAGCGGCAATGGCGGATCGGTACGGCTGGCGATCACCAGGTGCAGCCGCGGCGGGAGATGGTCAAGCAGGAAGGCCATCCCGTTTTGGACATCATGAGCATCGATGACGTGGTAATCGTCGAGCACCAGCATCACGTCCGTTGACATGGCGGTGAGCTCGTTCAGCAGCAGTGTGAGAACCGCTTCGATGGGCGGAGGCTGCGGCGACTGCAGGAGCGAGATCGCGCTCACGCCGACCCCGGGGTTCACCGTCTGCAGCGCCGCGACCAGGTAGCTCCAGAACGACGCGGCATGGTTGTCGCTCTGGTCCAGCGACACCCACGCCGCCGAATGCTTCAATAGATCGAGCCACTCCGTCAGCAGCGTCGTCTTGCCGAAGCCCGCCGGCGCGGAGACGAGCGTCAACTTCGACTCCGCCCCTCGGTTCAGGCGCTCGCTCAGTCTCGGACGTGGTACCAGACCGCGTCGCCCCCTGGGGACGAAGAGCTTGGTCTCGAGCAGCGGGCTTGCCTCGACCGGTCTAGTCACGTAACGCACCCAGCGTCAACCCCTGGATAAAGCTCCGCTGCAGGACTGCGAACACCACCAGCGGTGGCATCATGGCACGTGCGAGTCCCGCAAAGAGTGAGCTTTCATCGGTCGTGTAAAAGTTCGAGAAATTGCCGATGGCCAGCTGAACGGTAAACAAGCTCGGCTTTTGAATCACGATGAGTGGAGCGAAGTAGTCGTTCCACACGAACACCGACTGAAACACGGCGACAGCCGCGATACCCGGTCCGGCGAGTGGCAGAATGATGTGCCGCAGGACCTGCACGGAACGCGCGCCGTCGATTCTGGCTGCATCCTCCAGCTCGCGCGGAACCCCGCGAAAGAACGTCGTCAGCACCACCGTCGCAAACGCCACACCTCCAGCGACCTCCAAGGTGATCAGTCCTTCAAGCGTATTCAACAGTCCGAGCGCGCGAACATGACGAAAAGTTGCACCAGGATGACCTCGCTCGGAATCATCAACGGTACCAGAATCGCCAGTCCGAGCACCGCCGGAAACGGCAACCTGAGGCGCGCAAAGCCAAATGCGGCCGGTACCGCGAAGAACAAAATGAGGCTGACCGAGACAGCCGTCACGTACGCCGAATTCAAGAATGCCTGTCCGAGTTGACCCTGTACCCAGGCGCGGGTCATGTTCTCGAAGTGCGCTGGGTCCGGCAAACTCCAGGGCACCGAATACAGATCCCCATTGGTTTTGAGACTACTTGTCAGTGTCCAGACGACGGGATACGCCCAGATCACAAACAGGCAGACCAGCAGTCCGTGCAGCAGGATCTGCACGCGCGTATCGCCGCGCATGAGTCGACTCATCCCGAAATTTCGTTCGCGTTCGCGCGCTTGCGCAGCGTGAGAGTCAAGACCAACGTCAACAGCGCCACCAGGGCCAACAGAATAAGGGCCAGCGATTGCGCGTACCCGGCGCGTTGGAAGCGGAACGCGGTCGTGAAGATGTATGTGGCGACCGTCTCGGTCGCGTGCAGCCGGTCCGCCCTGCGTCATGATCCACATCATGTCGAAGATGCGCAGGGTGCCCATGGTCGTCAGCAGCACCACCGTGTAGGTATACGGAAGGAGCAACGGCCAGGTGATGTGGACGAATCGGCGCACGCCGCCGGCTCCTTCGATCATCGCGGCTTCGTAGTACTCTCTGGAGATCGACTGCAGGCCGGCAAGGTAGATCACCGTGTTGAAACCCGCCCAGCGCCACACAAAAGCGCCCATGATGGCCCACAGCGCGGTGGCCTGACTGGACAGCAGCGAGGAATCCACGTCACCCAGACCCACCGTAGCAGCAACGTTGGCGAGCAGTCCGAAGTACGGCGCATATATCCACTTCCAGACTGATCCAACGGCAACCGCGGACAGCACCACTGGCGCGAAGAACATCATTCGGTAGGGCAGCCGGCTGCGGCGCAATTCGGAAATCAGGATGGCCAGCAGCAGTCCGACACCCGTTTGCAGGACGATGGCTACCGCCGTAAAGGCGACGGTATTGCCCACCGCCTGGTGGAAAATGTCGTCGCGGAACAACGCCTCGATATAGTTGTCGAGGCCGACATACTCGCCCTCGGTCGACCCGGTGGTGCGCCGCAGGCTCAGCAGCAGCCCGCTTGCCAGCGGGTAGGCCAGGACAGCGGCCAACAAACGCGAGCACCGGCAGCACCCACACGACATTGCCTGCATTCGCGGTCCATGCGCAGCGGGCCGGAGGGCACGCCAAAGCGACGCCGCGCGGCCTGCTCGCGGGTACGCTACTAGAAGTAACTGCGACCCTCTCGACGTAACTGGTCCGCCTTGGCGTGCACCGCGTCTGTCGCGGGACATGGTCGCGATCAAGTTCCGTAGCTCGGGACTGAGATGCGGACGTCCACCGCGACAGCGGGACTTCCAACGCCAGAGCAGGCGCCAACCCTGCCGATGCCAGCGCACGACCGTCTCGGGTGTCACGAAGGACA
>WNGF01010419.1_pt1 | contig 10488 bp, 10 predicted proteins | sample 5400641 | NCBI WGS metagenome assembly WNGF01 (sample SAMN13153371, study PRJNA577476) | soil metagenome | isolation source: 80 cm soil or saprolite under grassland replicate 2 | place: USA:California | collected 2016-06-15
GGTCAGCCGCGTGGTGTAGTCCGGCATCCCTCAACGGGGGGAGCACGATGGTCCTGACCGGACGGTTTGCGGACGTTCGAGGGGGTAGTACTGGGCGGATCAGCTGGGGCCCAGGCGACGCGTTACGTCATGGGTGAGCGCTCGCGGCTCATCGGAGGGGCGTGATCCCGGAATCCTTGCCCGCCGCGCGATAGCGGCTCCAGCGCATGTAGTGGGCGTGACAGAGGCCGCGCGACCGATGGGGGCGGGCGCAGCCGGGGACGACGCAGTGCTCTGGCGCCTCGCTGAGCCGGATCGGTCGATAGGCGGCGAGCGCCGCATCGATCGCGGCGCCCCGGCGGCGGCCCATCAGTGGCCGCAGGCGTCGCATCAACGCTGCTGCGGCGTGGCCGCTGATCCTCACCTGGTACGCCACGTTCCAGTTGGCACGGGGCGGTGGGATCTCGCGGATCGTGCGAGGACGGACGAGCCCGGCGACCCGAACGATCACGTCTTTGGAGCACATGCTCACCAACACGATCGGATAGCCATCCTGAGAGGTGAATGATCCTTCGCCTTCGAGCAGTCCCGCGAGCCAAGCCAACGCGGCCTCAGCGCTCATGTCGGCGTCGATGCTCGGCAGGCCGTCGCCGTACCCCGGAGCGGCGACCGGCGCGAGGCTCGTCGCTCTTCCGGCGCGCGTCGCCTTCCACCACTGGTCGTAGTGGCGGACGCACAGCCCTCGTCGCGCGCCTGGGCGTCCGCAGCTCGCGACGACACAACCGGCCCGCGGCGAGCGCCAGCGCGCCGGCCGGCCGTGCCACGAGGCGATCGCGCGATCGATCTGAGCGCGGCGTGCCGCTCCAAAGAGCGGCCGCATCGCCCGCATGAGCTCGACCGCCGGCGTGCCCTTGACGGTGGTGACGAAGGGAATCTTGTGATCGGCGCGGCGCGGCCGAAGCTCGATGACGGCTCGCTCGAAGAGCCGGCCGACACGCTCGACGACATCGCGGTCCGTCATGCTCAACCGGATCGCCGGGCTACGTGGGTCCGATGGCGGGCCGGCGAGGAACGTGCCCTCGCCTTCCAGGATGCCGGTGAGCCAGTGGAAATCGTCGACCCGCACCGGGCCTTATCTCGCACGCGTGGCAAGAGCCGTGTCAAGAGGTCAGAGGAGCCGATCGGGATTCGGGGCGACGCAGCAGTAACGATCTGCTTCCGAGAGGTCCACAACCTCTAGTGCTGCCTTTACACCAGCGTCGCCATGAGTGAGAGCGTGCCGCTCTCGTTGTCGATTCTACCTGAGCGGCGTCACTCGCGCGGCGGCGAATACTCCGACACAGGCACGAGGAACGGCCGCGTGCGCCCCGGCTGCACCGTGAGCGCCTCGGCCAGCCCGCTCTTCTCGAACACCGGAACTCGCAGCCCGTGCAGCCGCTCGGTCCGGCGATCCCAGTGCGTCCCGCAGACGGGGCACGCGAACGCGCCGTCGCGCATGCGCTCGCCGTGGGCGAGCAGGATCTTCGCGCAGCAGCGCTCGACGTTCGGCTCGTCCCCCGCCTTCTCCGCGAGATAGGGGAACGACGCCTCGGGGCCCTTCCGCTCGCGCCGGATGAACGCGCGACCGTCGGCGCGGCGGAACGCCGACGGTCCGGTCTTCGTCCACTCGGTCGCGTCCTCGGGACAGGCGAACACCGCGCCGTCCTCGTAGAAGCCACCCCACTCGATGATCCAGTCCTCGCAGCAGTCGGCGAGGATCACACGATCCATCGGAGCACCGCCTTCTGCGCATGCAGCCGGTTCTCGGCCTGATCGAAGACCGCGCTCTGGGGGCCGTCCATGACCTCGTCGGTGATCTCCTCACCCCGGTGCGCGGGCAGGTCGTGCAGGACGATCGCGTCCGGCTTCGCGTGGCCGAGCAGCTGCGCGTTCACCTGGAACCCCTGGAACGCGCGCCGGCGCCGCTCGTATTCCTGCTCCTGCCCCATGCTCGTCCACACGTCCGTGTAGACCACGTCCGCGTCGTGGACCGCGGCGACCGGATCGTGGCCGTAGCTCAGCCGCGCGCCGGACCGGCGCGCGTCGCTCGCGGCGAGCTCGCGGTAGCGCGCGAGCGGCTCGAAGCCCGCCGGCGTCGCGACCCGCAGGGTCATCCCGGTCTTCGCGGCGCAGAGCATCAGCGAGTGCGCGACGTTGTTGCCGTCGCCGACGTATGCCGCCGTCACGTCGCCGAGCTCGCCCTTCCGCTCGCGGATGGTGAAGATGTCGGCCAGGCCCTGGCACGGATGCGAGAGCTCGGACAGCCCGTTGATGACCGGCACCGAGGAGTAGCGTGCGAACTCGTCGAGCGTCTCGTGGGCGAACGTCCGCAGCACGACGACGTCGACGTACCGGCTGACGACGCGCGCGACGTCCGACACGCTCTCGCGCCGCCCCAGCCCGACCTCGGCCGGGGAGAGATACGACGCGTGCCCGCCGAGGTCGCGCATCGCGATGTCGAACGACAGCCGCGTCCGAAGGCTCGGCTTCTCGAAGATCATCGCGAGCGCGCGGCCGCGGAGCGGAGCATCGGGCGGCACCGGCTGTCGCTTGAGCGCGGCAGCGTCATCGAGCAGCGCGGTGAGCTCGTCGTCGCGCAGGTCGCCGATCGACAGGAAGTGCCGGACTCGCGTCGCCACGCCGGTCATCGAACCGCCCGCAGGGGCATGCGCCGCTCCTCGAGCAACGCGACGAGGGCACTCGCGGTGCGCGCCGCGTCGTGCCGGATCGTGTCCTGCTTGTTCCACAGGTCGCGCGGGCCGGTCCACTTGTCGATCACGGCGCCCTTGACCGGACGGACGCCGAGCGCCGCGATCTCGCCGAGCTCGTCCTCCGTCGCCTCGAGGTAGGTCATTCCGCGCTCCGCGTAGTGCTCGCGAAGATGCGGCGGTGGCGGATCGTCGTTGACGAGCGCGACGTCGAGCCCGCTGCCACCGAGGTAGTCGCGCACCGCCGCGACATGCTCGAACAGCCGCAGCCCGTCCGTCTGACCCGGCTGGGTCGTCGTGTTCGCGACGTACACGACGAGCCCGCGCGCTTCGCTGATCGTCCGCGCGATGTCGGGAACGAGGAGGCACGCGCAGACCGTCGTGTACAGCGAGCCGGGCCCGATCGTGATGAGATCCGCGGCCTCGATCGCCTCGCACGCGCCGTCCGCCGCGCTCACCTGATCGTCCCGCAGATAGATGCGTTCGATGCGCGGCTTGTTCGGGGCGCGGACGTTCACCTCCTCCTCCACGACGGTGCCGTCAGCGAGCTTCGCGCAGAGATGGGTGTTGTACAGGGTCACCGGGAGCACCCTGCCGCGTAGGCCGAGCAGGCGCGACGCCTCTTCGACCGCCCGCAGGAACGAGCCCTCCTGCTGGGTGAGCGCGGCGAGGAAGAGGTTGCCGAAGGCCATCCCGTTCAGCTCCTCGCTCTTGTCCGTCGCGAAGCGATGACCGAAGAGGCGGCGGAGAACCGCGTCGCCCTCGGCGAGCACCGACAGGGCGTTGCGGACATCACCTGGCGCCGGCACGTCGAGCGCGATGCGGACCTTGCCGGTCGAGCGCCCGGAATCGGTGACCGCGATGATCCCGGTGATGTCGTCGGTGTGCTCGCGCATGCCGGCCATCACCGTGGGCGCGCCGAGGCCGCCGCCGACGCAGACGATCTTCACGGGCATTGAGCCGCGTCCATGCCGCGATGTTCGCAGATATGCACGCCGAGCCGAACTATCCAAGCGCCGCGCGATGACGCCCATGGGAGCGGAACCCCGACGGAATCTCCGGCACGCACTACGCGGGTGAGCAGCCGCAGAACTCGAAGAACCCGATGTCGGTCAGCCAGTACGACGTCGCCTGCGCGAAGGTCTCGGCCCACTGATCGATCGGGCCGCCGGCCATCCATTGCGGAGTTCGCCGGCCGAACGTCAAGAAAGCTGTACCGCTTAAGGTGCGACCGGCGGGCCCGATCCGGCCGATTCTCCGGCCAAAGTGGGGCGTGGTACGGCCCCTGCTCCCCGTCGGCCATGCGTCGATTCGTGCCCATCTGGGCGGTCCAGTTCGGTATCGGTCTGACCCTCGTGCTCGTGGCGGTGGCGGCCTTCGCGCTCATCCTCGGGTCGGCCATCCGCGGGCCGACCGCCTTCTTCGACGAGCTTGGGCGCACGGTCAACCGGCTCGCGCCGCAGCCCCAGGCCGACGTCCGGGACGACGCGCAGCTCAAGGTGCTGATCCGGGCGATGCCGGACGGCAAGATCCGGGTCGCATCCATCGTCGAGGACACCGATCGGGTCGTGTTCACGGTCACCGCCCCGCGCTCGGCGGTCCGCGCCGCGGTGCGTCCCGGCGACGAGCTGCGCGTCGGCCGCGACGGCAACGTCGAGATCGTGCCGACCGGAATACCCGGCCTGCTCGACCAGCTGCAACGCGGCGTCGATGACCTGAAACGCCGATTCTTCGGACCGTAGGTGGTCACACCGCCGCTTCGCGGCTGCGTGACCGTCCTGCTTCTTCGCCTCGCGGCTCCGTAGTAGGTGGTCGCCAGTGCTGCGTGGTCGCGCCGGCCGGACGGGCGTCAGGCCGAACGAAAGGGGCGCCTCGCGGCGCCCCTAACGACCGATGGAATTGAGCGGCCTGGCGAGGACCCGACTCAGCTCGCGCGCTTCACCACGCTTCCCTGAGCCGCCACGGCCTGCCGGGCGAGCAGCTCCGTGCGCCATGCCTGGCGGCGCTCCAGGGCGTCGTCGTAGCCGCGGTCGTACGCCCGAATGGCCATGAAGCCGATCACCACCATGCCGAGCGCGACACCCACCATGAGCCCGAACGCGAAGAGGAGCATGCCCGCCGCCTTTCACGCGCCGCCCGCGCGATCCGTTTTCTCTCCCCCGATCGACCGCCTCAAATGCAACCGCCGTGCCACGAAGCCTGACGGCGGGGGCGCGCCATGGCAGCATCCTCGGACAGTGGAGGCAGGCGCCGCGGTCGAGTCGCGCGATGTCCGGAAGCGCTTCGGATCGGTAACCGCGCTCGACGGACTGTCGCTCGCCGTTCGGGTGGGCGAGATCTACGGCCTGCTCGGCCCGAACGGGTCGGGCAAGACGACGCTCATCCGGATCCTGGCCGGGCTCGTCCGTCCCGACGGCGGCGAGGTCCGGGTCCTTGGGCGGACCCCACGTGCGGCGGTGTCGGCGGCGATGGTCGGGTACATGACCCAGGTGCCGGCGCTCTACGGCGAGCTGTCCATCGACGAGAACCTCGGCTTCTTCGCGGCGCTCGAAGCGGTACGCGAGCCGCGCGCGCGGATCGAGGAGGCGCTTCGCACGGTCGACCTGCTCGAGCGGCGCTCATCGGTCGTCAACACGCTGTCCGGCGGGATGCGCGCGCGCCTCTCGCTCGCCGCGGCGCTGCTCCATGGTCCCAAGCTCCTGCTCCTCGACGAGCCGACGGTGGGCGTCGATCCCTCGCTCCGGCGCGAGTTCTGGGATCACTTCCGCGCGCTCGCCAGCTCCGGTGTGACGATCCTCCTGTCGAGCCACGTGATGGACGAGGCGTCGCGCTGTGACCGGCTCGGTTTGATCCGCGCCGGGACCCTGCTCGCCGAGGGCAGCGCGGCGGAGCTCTGCGCTCGGGCCGGGACGAAGGATCTCGAAAGCGCGTTCCTCGCGCTGTCGGATCGGCGAGGATGAGCGCGCGCCGCGCGGCCGCCGTCGCCCGGCGGATCGTCCTCCAGTTCCGCCGTGATCGCCGGACCCTGGCGCTCCTGTTCATCGCACCGATGGTCGTTCTCGCCCTGGTCGGGGCGATCTGGGGCTCGCCGGCGAGCCACCGCACGCGGGTCATCGTGGCCGGCGACGTGCCGGCGCCGCTCGTCGACGGCCTCCGCCAGACCGACCTCGACGTCCGGACGCTCGGGCGGGACGAGGCGATCGAGGAGCTCCGGCAGGGCCACACCGATGCCGTCGTCTCGATCGAAGGACGCGAGGCCGTCATCCTCGTGGAGGGCTCCGACCCGACCGTGACCGGCGCGACGGTGGGCGGGCTCCAGGCCGCGCTGACGAAGGCCGTCATCGGCGCGGTGCCATCGGGGCTCATTCGGATCGACTACCTGTACGGCGGCCCGAGCTACACGCTGCTCGACTACCTGGCGCCGGTGTTCATCGCGCTCTTCGCGTTCTTCTTCATCTTCCTCCTCGCGACCGTCTCGTTCCTTCGCGAGCGCACGAGCGGGACGCTGGAGCGGCTGCTCGCCTCGCCGCTGCGCCGCGGCGAGCTCGTCCTCGGCTATCTCCTCGGCTTCGGCGTCTTCGCGCTCCTTCAGGCGCTCGTCATCCTCGCCTTCACGATCTTCGTGCTGAAGGTCCAGTACCGCGGCAACCTCGCGACGATCTTCCTCGTCGAGGCGGTCCTGGTGGTCGGGTCGGTGTCGCTCGGCCTCGCGGTGTCGGCCTTCGCCCGCAACGAGCTGCAGGCGGTCCAGTTCGTGCCGCTCGTCCTCCTCCCGCAGGTCTTCCTCTCCGGCCTGCTCGTCCCGCTCGAGCAGCTGCCCGAGATCCTCCGTCCGCTCGCGCGCGTGCTGCCGCTCACCTACGCGAACGAAGCGCTGCGCTCCGTCATGGTGCGTGGCTACGCGGTCTCGGATCCGCTGATCGTCCGCGACCTCGCGATCCTGGCGGCGTTCGCCCTGCTCGCGGCCGCCGCCGCGATGGCCTCGATCCGCCGAGAGGTGGCGTAGCCGATCCGCCTCTCGAGCACGCGCACGGAGGGACGCATGCGACTCTCGCTCATGCCCCGCAAGAACATCTTCTTCAGCCTGTTCAGCGAGCACGCGCGGAACGCGCTCGAGGCGGCGCAGGCGCTCGACAAGCTGGTCACCGATTTCACGCGGGTCGAGGACAAGGTCCGCGAGCTCCACGCGATCGAGCACTACGGGGACAAGCTGACCCATCAGATCATCCAGGAGCTCAACGCGACGTTCGTGACGCCGCTGGATCGCGAGGACATCGTCGGACTCGCCTCGCGGCTCGACGACGTCACCGACGTCTGCTACGACGTCTCCGAGCTCTTCGGCCTCTACAAGGTGACCAGCGTCCGGCCGGCCGCGGTCCGCCAGGTGCGCACCCTCGTCCAGGCGACGAGCGTGCTCGTCACCGCCCTCGGCGGCCTCGAGCGGCTGCAGGGCCTGGAGCCGCACTGGATCACGGTCCACACGCTCGAGAACGAGGGGGACTCGATCTTCCGCGAGGCCGTCGCCGATCTCTTCGCGCGCTCCACGGATCCGATCGAGATCATCAAATGGAAGGACATCCACGCGCTGATCGAGGTCGCGATCGACCGATGCGAGGACGTCGCGAACATCATCGAGATGATCGTGGTGAAGCACGGCTGATGGACAGCGGCACCCTCGTCGTGATCGCGGTCGTGCTCGTCGGGCTCGCGTTCGAGTTCGTGAACGGCTTCCACGACGCCGCGAACGCCATCGCCACGGTCGTGGCGACGCGCGTCCTCACGCCGCTGCAGGCGACGGTCATGGCCGGGGCGCTCAACCTGGTCGGCGCGCTCGCCGGGACCGCGGTCGCGGCGACCGTCGCGAAGGGCATCGTCGACAGCGGCCGGGTCACCCAGGACCTCGTGCTCGCGGCGCTCATCGCGGCGGTGGCGTGGGACCTCATCACCTTCTACGCGGCGCTCCCGACCTCCTCGAGCCACGCGCTCATCTTCGGGATGATCGGGGCCGCCGTCTCGGAGCACGGCTGGGACGTCGTCATCGCGCCCGGCCTCGTGAAGACGAGCTCGGCGATCGTCGTCTCGCCGACGACCGCCCTGGTCGTCGGCTACCTGCTCATGCTCGGCCTGTACTGGCTCCTCGCGAGCCGTACCTACACCTTCGTGAACCGGCTCTTCGGCCGGCTCCAGATCCTCTCGAGCGCGTGGATGGCGTTCACCCACGGCGGGAACGACGGCCAGAAGACGATGGGCGTCATCTCGCTCGCCCTGTTCGCCGGAGGCTTCCTCGGCGGGGAGCCGGCGGGAACGATCCCCGACTGGGTCAAGGTGGCCTGCGCCGTTTCGATCGGGCTCGGCACGGCGACCGGCGGTTACCGGATCATCCGGACGATGGGCCTGCGGATCACGCTCCTCAAGCCGGTGAACGGCTTCGTCGCCGAGACGACGGCCGGTGCGGTCATCGAGGTGGCCACCCGCCTCGGGATCCCGATCTCGACGACCCACGCGATCTCGGGAGCGATCCTCGGCGTCGGGGCGACGCGCCGGCTGTCGGCGGTCCGCTGGGGCATCGCGGGGCGGATCGTGACGGCCTGGATCCTGACGATCCCCGGCTGCTTCGTGTTCGGCTGGGCCGCGGCCGCCATCATGCACGCGCTCGGCCTACGCCTGTAGCGCGACCACCGGCTTCGGCGGCAGCAACGACTCGAGCGCCTCCGCGGACATCGGACGGGCGATCGCGTAGCCCTGGGCCGCGTCACATCCGATCTCGCGGACGAGCGCGAGCGTCCGCTCGTCTTCGACGCCCTCGGCGACGACGGCGAGCCCGAGCCCATGCGCGATGCGGACCGCGCCGTCGACGATGACCCGGCTCGTCGGATCGGCCGTGAGGTTGCGGACGAACGCGCGATCGATCTTCACCCGATCGATCGGCAGCCGGTGAAGGTAGCCGAGCGACGAGTAGCCACTGCCGAAGTCGTCGACCGCCAGGCGGATGCCCATGCGCTTCAGCGCGCGCAGGTTGACGAGCACGCGTTCCGGCTCGGTCATGAGCGCGCTCTCGGTGATCTCGAACATGAGCTGCGAGCCGGGCACGTCCGCTCCCGCGAGCAGATTCGCCACGAGGTCGACGAGCTGCGGATCGGTGAGGTTGCGCACCGACAGGTTGATCGCGACGGCGAGGGTGCGCCCCTCGCGCCGCCAGCGCGAGCATTGCGCGATCGCGCCCATGAGCACGAAGTCGGTCAGCGGCTTGATCAGCCCGGTCTGCTCGGCGAGAGGGACGAATTCGCTCGCCGCGAGCAGGCCGCGATCGGGATGCCGCCAGCGGGCAAGCGCCTCGGCGGCGTCGAAGGTGTCGGTCACGAGATCGAGGACCGGTTGGTAGTGCAGCTCGAGCTCGCCGCGGCCCATCCCGAGGCGCAGGTCGGCCACCGCCTGGAGGCGAGCGGGGCTGAAGCCGTCCTGTTCGGGTGCGTAGAAGCACCATCCGCTGCCGGTCCGCTTCGCGTCGTACATGGCGATGTCCGCCCGCCGCAGCAGGACGACCGGGTCGCTCGAGCCGGGCTCCGCGAGGGCCACACCGATGCTCGTCCCGATGGAGAGGTTGAGCTCGCCGACCCAGAACGCCTGCTCGGTCTCGGCGATGATCCGAGCGGCGATCCGGGCCGCGTCGGCGCGGTCGGCGGCCGGAACGAAGACGGCGAACTCGTCACCCCCGAGCCGCGCGAGCGTCGAGCCGGCCGGGAGGTCGCGCTCGATCCGCCGCCCGACCTCGCGGAGCAGGCCGTCGCCGACGTCGTGGCCGAAGGTGTCGTTGACCTCCTTGAAGCGGTCGAGGTCCATCACCATGAGCGCCCCGCCGTCGCCGCCATCGACCGCGCGGCGCATGCGCTCGGCCAGCAGCGTGCGGTTCGGCAGATCCGTCAGGGCGTCGTGGCGCGCCTGGCGCGTCAGCAGCGCCTCGGAGCGTTTGCGCTCGGTGATGTCGAGCAGGGCGGTGATGACGCAGCGCTCGCCGCCGACGTCGGCCTGCTGAACGGAGAGGAGCGCGTTGCCGGTCCGGCCGTCCTTCCGGCGGAACTCGGCCTCCCAGTCGCGGATGAAGCCATCCCGCGCGATCGCGGCGCGGCGGCGCTCGAGGTCGTCCGGGTCGACCCACAATCCGACCTCGAGGCTCGTGCGTCCGATGACCTCATCGCGCGAGTAGCCGAAGAGCGCGCAGAAGTCCTCGTTCACGTCGATCATCCGCGAATCGCCGACGCGCGTGATGAACCCCGGGATCGGATGCGAGTGGAAGTAGCGAGCGAAACGCTCCTCGGACGACCGGAGCGCCTGCGCCGCGGCGAGACTGTCGAGCGCCACGGCCGCATAGCGGCAGAATTCCCGCAGGAGCTCGGCATCGTGCTCGCCGAACCGACCGGGCTGCTCGTCCTCGAGATACAGCACGCCCAGACAGCGTTCGCGGCCCTCGATCGGGACCGCCAGCGCGGCGCGACGACCGTCTGCCACGATCTGGGAGGCGCGCGCCGTGAACGCGCGCCCGGCCACGCCCTCTCCGATCGGAAGCCGCCGCCCGCGCCGGCTCTCCGGTCCCCCAACATCGGCGCCGACAACGAGCACCTGGTCTTCGTCCTCGGCGAGGAGCACGGCGCGATAGCCGCTCGGGACGACCTGGCCCGTCGCTTCGAGGATACCTTCGACAGCCCCCTCGTCGAGGCTGCGGGCGCTCACGATTCGTACGGCCTCGGCGAGCGCTTCGGCCTCG
>WNGF01022247.1_pt1 | contig 10488 bp, 10 predicted proteins | sample 5400641 | NCBI WGS metagenome assembly WNGF01 (sample SAMN13153371, study PRJNA577476) | soil metagenome | isolation source: 80 cm soil or saprolite under grassland replicate 2 | place: USA:California | collected 2016-06-15
TATGCCCGTGAGCAGCGCCGGGCAGGAGCGCTTTGAGAACCAGCATGTCAAGCGTCCCCAGCAACATGTCGCCGCGGCCCTCTACTCGAGTCTTTCTGGCCATGGCTTTAGGATACATCAGAAGATATTCTTGTGGAGCATCTTCGCATCTGACGGTAAACTGGCGAGTAGGTTAGCAGCAGATCCAAAGAAAATCTACCTAGGATACCCGGGGTCTTAGACTGTCCCCAGACCTGCCGGTGGCGAGGTCGTTTGGCAACTGCCACACAATCGGATTACCCGCGCGGGCTAGGTCTCTGACCGCCTGAAAACATTCTATAAACCATTTTTATGTAGAAATGTTTGGGCGCATACTTGGGGCATGGGTCGACCACCCCTGAAGATCGATATTGCCAAAAAGGATCAGCAGAAATTGCGTTTACTGCTGAAAAGCGGTGTGCAACAGGTCCGAGTGGTCCTGCGGGCGTTGGCGCTCTTGCAGTTGGCTGAAGGCGCCAGCGCGCCACAGATCGCCGACGTGATCCCGCTCACCGCACAGGTTATCCGCCGACTGGGCCATCGGTATCAGCAGGCCGGCTTGGATGGCGCTTCTCTATGAAAGGCACCGGCCCGGCGCGGCCGAAGTGCTGGAGGCAAACCAGAAGCAGCGGATTATCGCCATGGTGTGCGCCGATCCGCCGGAGGGCCGCGCCCGCTGGACGGTGCGTTTGGTGGCCGAAGAAGCGGTCAAGCGCAAGTTGGTGCCGCACATCGGAAGGGAGACCATCCGGATTCTGCTGCTCCACCACGACCTCAAGCCGTGGCGGGAAAAAAATGTGGTGCGTGGCGGACCTGAACGAAGATTACATCGCCAAGATGGAGGACGTGCTGGAAACGTATGAGCGACCGTATGATGTCCAGCACCCGGTAGTCTGTGTAGACGAGAAACCTGTTAGCTTGCACGCCGATGTCCGGCCGCCGTTAGCGGCGGCGCCGGGTCGGGAAGCCCGGCGAGACAACGAATACAAACGTTGCTGAACGGCCAACGTTTTCTGCGCCGTCGAGCCAAAAGCCGGACGCCACTTCACCTTTCCCACACCTGACCGCTCGGGGTTCGAGTTCGCCCAAGTTCTCTTTCGCTTGGCCCTCGCCTATCCGGCCGCTGAGACCATCCATTTGGTGATGGACAACCTAAACATTCATCGAAAGGAATCGTTGACTCGCCTCTACGGGGCCGAAATGGCGGGCGAAATATGGGATCGCTTCACGGTCCATTACACACCCAAACACGGCAGTTGGCTCAATCAGGCGGAGATCGAGATTGGACTGTTCAGCCGGCAATGTCTGGGTAGCCGACGCATTCCCGATCTGAAGACTTTGCGCCGGGAATCCCTAGCCTGGAATCGGCGAATGAACCGGAACCACGTCGAGATCAACTGGCAGTTCGACCGCAAACAGGCGCGCCACAAGTTCGGTTACAAATGGAACTCTTTTAAGCGGTCAAAGACCTAGTCGCCCAGCGGCGAGTAATCCGCAGCAGAATACGAGACGCCGGCTCCGCCCATTTTCGGTCGACACTACGCCGTTTATCTGGCCAATCATCGTGCCCGCGCGGCGTTAACTTCTCTGGAATGTGGCGCGTGCAGAGATTGGACCAGATAAACGCTTAAATACCGGCCAATCTGTCTGATTCTAGATCGCTTACGCTGAAAAATGCAGTGGAACAGATTGGCCGGTATTTAAAAGTTAGCCGCGACCTGTCCACTTGCTCCCGTCAACGACGGGCGCAAGACACAGGATCCGGCAGCACTACTCGGCGCGCAGTGCCTGAATCGGGTCGATGGAGGCGGCGCGCAAAGCTGGCAACAAGCTGGCGACAATCGCGACGAAGGCAAGCACCGCTGTAATGGCGGCGAGCCTGATTGGATCGAAGGCGGAGACTCCGTAGAGCATCTTTTCGACGAACCTTGCCGCGATTACCAGTCCAATTGCGCCAGGCACAAGTCCAGCCGCCAACAAGACGAGCGCCTCTGACAGGATCATTCTCAGCACCCCGCCGCGTTTCGCGCCCAGAGCCATGCGGACACCGATTTCTCCTGTTCGTTGCGCGACGCTCGACGACAGCATTCCGTACAGACCCAACCCGCTGAGCAACAAGGCAAGCGCGGCGAAAAAGCCGCTCATCAGCGAAAGCGCCCGCTGGCTGCCCAGGGCGGCTTCCATTTGTTCCCGCAACGTGACGAAGACGACAAAGGGCGTTGCGGGTGAAAGGTCGGACTTGGCCGCGCGATAGGCGGCGATGGCCTGCGCTTTGGTGGGCGCGTTCATCAGGAATACGAGATTGCCGGCGCCGGTTATCGTCTCGAGCGTTACCGGAAAGTAGACCGTGCGCGGCGGCGCGTCCTGCAGATTGGCGAACTTGGCATCCTGCGCGAGACCGATCACCCGGCAAATCACGTTCTGGGGCAATACCCCGCGTCCGGCTGGATTGGCCGTTGCTCCAGGCGTGCTTCTCACGTACTGGCCTATCGCACGCTGGTGCGGGAACAGGTAGGCCGCCGCCGATTGATTCAGGAGGCAAACGCTGCGGTCGCGTTCCGTGTCGTAAAACTCGCGGCCTTGGAGGATCGCGGTCTTCATCGTGCGGAAGTAACCGGGACCCACGTCGTTGTAGGCCATCCGCGGATCCTCGGGAGGATTGGGGCCGCTGCCGACGGCTTGAAAGCTCGATGTGGCTTGAAAGCTCGTCATGGGCGTGAACAGCGTGAAAGAAGCGGAGTTGATGCCGGGGAGTTGCTCCAGGCGGTCCTTCATGCGGTGATACAGCTCCATTCTGCCTTCAGGTGTTAGCTTCTGGAGGTCGAAGGGAGCGGTCTGGATGGTGACGTGGTCGAGATCGAACCCGGTTTGTTCCGTCTGTAGCCTGGTCAGACTTTGAGAGAGCAAAGTCGCGACGGAAACCAGGGCAAACGAGAGTCCGACTTGAAGGGGGATAAAGGCCCGGCCCAGGATGCGGCGTCGGGCTCCAGCGGCAGTGCGGGATTTCAGGAGACTGCCGGGATCCGCGCTGCCGGCTCGCCAGGCGGGGAGCGTGCCGAACAGGAAAGTGGTCAATACGGCGGACAAACCAGTCACGGCGAACACGGTCGCGTCCGGCTTGATGGATATGGGAGCCCCTTCCATCGGATGCCGGAAGAAGGGGAGCAGGTAGCCGGTTCCATACCAGGCCGCGGCCGCGCCCAGAGCGGCTCCGGCGAGGGCGATGACGAGGCTCTCCGTGAGGTACTGGCTCACCAGTCGCCAACGCGCGGCACCGATTGCGGTGCGAAGCGCGAATTCCTGCCGGCGCGCGTGGACCTTCGACATCATCAATCCCGCGACATTCACGCAGCACAGCAGGAGCACGATCGCTACCAGGCCTTGCATCAAGTAGAGGGGCGTTGAATAAACCTGGCCGAAGAATGTAGGCAGACCCGTTCTTGCGGACGACACCCGCAGATACCCGTTCCTGACCCGGAGACGGTCCTGAAGTTCCACGGGAATGAATTGATGGATGAGCGGTTTGTCGTATGTCGCCAGCTCAGCTTGCGCTTGACTGGCGGTGGCCTCCGGTCTGAGGCGGCCGATGGCGCTGCACCATCCGAGCCAGTTCGGCGCGTCAATGTCTTTACCGATCAGAACGGATAAGAACTGGAATGGAAGGTAAAGCTTTACCTCCGATCCCGGCCACAGGCCCCGGAAATCCGTAGGCGCAATTCCCACAATGGTGACCGTGCTATTCGATAGCTTGATCTGCTTGCCCAGAACTGAGGGATCGGCGCCGAAGTTGTCTTTCCAGAAGCCATAGTCCAGGACCGCGGGCCACCCTCCGGCTGAACCGCCGCGGACATCGTCGGCCGGTGTCAGCAGACGGCCCAGGTAGGCATTCAAGCCCAGAACCTCGAACCCATTGCCGCCGGCCAAACCGGCGCTGAGCATTCGTGGAACGCCATCTCCCGTGTCCATCGTGACGGTGCCGCTGGTCCAGCCGGAAATATCCGTGAACGACTTCTGCTGGCGGCGGAGTTCAAGAAGCAGTTTGTACGGCACTGAACTTGCGCGGGTTGGATCGCTGGTGGGGCTGACGACCCCGATGCGAACAAGGCTGGCCGCGTCTTTCACCGGAAGACTCCGGAGCAAAAGCCCATAGAGCAGCGTGAACACGATCGTGTTGGCCCCGATGCCGATTCCCAGGGTCAGAATCGCCGTTAGCGAGAAGACAGGGCTCTTGCGCAGGGCGCGCAGGCCGAACAGGAAATCGTGGTAGGCATGTTCCAGCAGCGTGATGAATTCCAGGTCGCGGACATTCTCGACGATGGCCGGAGTGCTGCCGAGACGGAGCCGCGCTCGACGCCGCGCCTCGGAGGGGGAAATGCCGAGAGCAGCGTAGTCCTCTTCCTGCATTTCCAGATGTGTTTTCAGCTCGTCGCCCAGGTCGATGTCTGCGCGATAGTGGCGCATCCAGGAAAAACGCCTCGCGAGCCACTCTTTCATTTCTTGTCCAGCCATGTCTGATCTCCCGGAATGAGGTCGAGCACGCGAATTGAGGCCAACGCGTGCTTCCAGTACAAGGTAAGAAATGGAGCGTGCTGTGGCTCCAGGAACAGGTCCTGGCGGAAAAGATACCAGGGACCATGCCGGCCGGATACAGGATCGTCTTTGAGCGCCGCCTCGTAACCGAACGCCTGCAAGTCGCTCCCGACGCCCTTCTTCAGCACAATGGACCGACCATAAGGCGGCCGGTCGGGGAGTCGGGCGTCGTGATCGATGGTTCGCACGTGCTCGCGCAGGATCATGTCTGCCGCCGGATGGGACCGAGGCCGCACGCGGTAGCGGACAATCGCGAGCGAACCGCGAAATCCGGCGAGGCAGTTGCGCCCTTCCTCACCGGCGCCCGATAAGCAATACTCGCGCTTGGTCATCTGCTCGCCAAACCAGAAGCCTTGGCTGGCGTAGCCGTCGTGAAACTCGATCGTCATTTCTATTTCAGCATTCGACGTCCGGAACCGGTGCGCTTCCTCGTCCTTTGCGGCCGCCGGAGAGATCAAAGCGAATGCCGCGGCGCCGCCTAAAAACCGCCTACGATTCAGGTCCATCACCGGCCGCCTCCTGCGGGCGCCATCTCTTGGACGATCCAAGCCAGCGTCCGTTAGGTGTGATAGTGGATAATCTACCTGTAGACAATCCACGATCTGATGCTATCCTAATTGGGCCGCCATGACAAGGACACGAACGGAGAAGTTGGATCTGCTTCAGGGAACGTTAGACATGATGGTGCTGCGCACGATCTCGGCTGGCCCGGCGAACGGATACGAAATCGCACGCGCGATCGAGCGGCTGTCCGACGACGTCCTCGCCGTGGACCACGGCTCTCTCTACCCCGCGCTTCACCGCTTGGAGAAGAGCGGTCTGGTTGTCGCAAAATGGGAGACGTCCTCCACCAACCGTCGCGCCCGGTACTACCGGCTCACGTCCACCGGGCGCAAACGGCTCGCGCTCGAACGCTCGCGGTGGGAGCAAATGGCCGCTGCGATCACCCGCGTAATGCGGCCGGCTTGACCTACCGCTCTTTGCATCCGAGTCGCGACAAGTATTCGCGAACCGGATTCCTCCTGCCTTGTCGCCAAGTGGCGGGTAATCCACTGGCGGTTTCGTCTCCGGTCGACGGCGACGGATTACTCGCCCCTACGCCGTTTATCTGGCCAATCATGATGCCCGCGCGGCGTTAACTTCTCTGGAATGTGGCGTGTGCACAGATTGGACCAGATATACGCTTAAATACCGGCCAATCTGTTTGATTCTAGATCGCTTACGCTGAAAAATGCGGTGGAACAGATTGGCCGGTATTTAAAAGTTAGCGACGGTCTCTCCGTTCGGAGGCCACATCAAGCGGTTGAGGATAGTGCGAAGCAGTTTGAGAAGCTTCGCACAACCGACCTATTCATAACGCAACGCTTTCGTTGGACTTACCGATGCGGCGCGCCAAGCGGGCAGCATCGCCGACGCGATCGCCACGAGTCCAAGCAGCGCGCTGGCGCCCGCGATGGTTGGCCCATCGACGGCACGAACTCCGAAAAGTTGAGCATCGATGAAGCGGCTCAAGGCCCAGAGGCATGGAAGCGCAATAGCTATTCCAGTGCCAATCATGACCAGGGCGTCCCGAGCAATGAGCCACACGGCGGAGGCTCTTGTGGCTCCGAGTGCCATTCGAATCCCGATCTCATGCGTGCGATGTGCGGCCACGAATGAAATCACGCCGTGCCGATCCCAATAGGGCACAAATGCCTGCTCGATATCGTCTCGATCGTCGCGCAGGGTTCGGCGGCTGAAGCCTTTGACCACTCCGATGATTTCAACTGTCGTGCGAGTGTCGGGGCGGTTGCCGAAGCCAAGGCGGTAGCCGACCGGACTGCGATTCCCAAAATATCGTCGTGCGAAGGTCTCGCTAACGATAATCGAACGATAAGCAGTTTCGGTGCTCTCCGCTTCGCGCTATCGCGCTCATCGAAATTGCGGCCGGCGGCCGGGCGCGCTCAGTGCCATTCCTGCCACTCGCAGGCAAAGGATCGGGACTATGTCTTCAGTGCATTGCGGAAATGAGGCGTGCGGGGATTCCGGAACCTTTTCCGCGAGGATGCAAGATACGCGTATATGCGGAACGCGTCATCCTGGTGATCCCCTCAGTGTGATGCGTGCCGGGGCCGCGAATTTGCGCGAGACGCCGCGAAGGCCAACGATTTTCGCGTGGGTGCGGAAGGTCATTCGGGAATTGATGGCGGCCGCGGGCGTCGCTCCGTCGATTCGCGGTCCCGGTCGTGCGGAATCGCCCGAGTGTGTGGGAGGCGGGGTTCGACACCAACTCGACAACCCCCTGCTCGCCCTTGCGGACCCAACGCGAGGGAGGGTCCTCGAGTTGGTGAGCCGCTTAGACGATGTGGTTCAAGTCAGGACCGCGCGCACTGCTGGCTCGGCTACGGATCGTCTCCCCCGTTCCGACCCCGCTGCCGAGATCGTAAACCCTACGCCGTTGAGCGAGGCTAATCGACTCGAATGCGGAGCGCCAAGGAGGACTCAACTGCTACACCTCACAAGAGTTCCCTATGCAGTGCCGCTGTGGTGTTGGCGGGGATTCCCACTGTGGGATCGCCCTTAGATAGCCGATGAAAGCGAGGAACAGATCGCTTTGCCGGAGCACAAGAAGGTGACAGACATGGCGAGTCCGGGAAGCGATTGAGAATCTCCTGATCAATCGTGGTGATCGTGGTGATCGTGGTGGAGTTGCTTGACATCGCGAGAGAAGCCCGCTATCATCCATCGATAGACGATGGGAACGCCTCAAAAAGCATCCGAGCTCCTTCCCGGAACACTCGACCTTCTGATCCTGAGGGCGCTGGTGCCGGGCGAAATGCATGGTTATGGAATCGCTTCTCGATTGAAACAGGTGTCAGATGATGTGCTGCAGGTGGGCGAGAGCTCGCTCTATCCGGCGCTACAGCGGTTGCTGCTCAATGGCTGGGTGAAAGCCGAATGGGGCGCATCGGAAAACAATCGCCGGGCGCGGTTCTATTCGTTGACGGTGGCTCATTCCAAACATTGTTCAGCCGCGCCTGGCATCGGGTGCTGTTTCGATGGCGGCGGAATCAGCTCGACGAAGAACTGTGGGAAGAGCTCTCATTTCATTTCGACCAGATACAAACGGAACGCAACGGCGCGGGACTGGCTCCGCAATCGGCAGTGGAGCAGAGCCGCAGACAGCTCGGAAACCTCACCCTGGCGAGGGAAGAGTGCCGGGAAATGTGGAGCTTTATGAGTCTCGACCGATTTTTACAAGACCTGCGGTATGCGATCCGCATGTATGGACGCACACCCGTGTTCACCGCGATTTCCGTTGTCTCACTGGCATTAGGCATCGGTGGAAATGCCGCCATATTCAGCCTGGTGAACGCCTTGCTGGTTCGCCCCTTGCCGTATACGCAACCGGAAAGCCTGGTTCGGATTACGGGGACGTATCCGCGCGCGGCCGTGCCGTTTTTTCGAGAGCGGTCGCGGGCCATGGAGATTGCCGCGGTCAGCATCGGGTCAGAGATCAACCTCGCGGGCCAGGGTCCGGCGATTCGCGTGACGGGAAGCAGCGCCTCTTCGAATTTTCTTTCCGTGCTTGGGGCGTCCGTTGCCAGAGGAAGGAATTTCAAGCCGGGAGAAGAGTCTCCCGGGCGGGACAACGTCGTCATCCTGAGCCACTCCTTGTGGAAACACCGATTCGGGAGCGACCCATCGGCGGTGGGCCGGATCATCCGGTTGAATGGCGCCGATCGCGAGATTGTGGGCATCATGCCGGCGGGTTTCAGCTATCCTTCCGCCCGCGTCCAACTATGGATGCCGATGCGCCTGGATCCATCGAACTTTGTGGAATACTGGGGCACTGAATATATGCCCCTGGTGGCGCGGTTGCGTCCGGGAGCAGCGATTGGCGAGGCGCAGGGGGAGGTCCGGAAGCTGGTATCGGATCTAAGGGGTGTGTTTCCGTTCGCGATGGCGCGCGACTGGAATGCCGATTCCACAGCCATCCCTCTGCAGCAGGACATCATCGGCGATGTGCGCGGCAAGCTGATCATTCTGCTCTCTGCCGTGGGACTCGTGTTGCTGATCGCCTGCGCCAATGTCGCCAGCTTGCTGCTCTCGCGCGCCACAACACGGCGCAAAGAGATAGCGCTGCGTGCCGCTTTGGGCGCCAGCCGCTGGCGGATAGTCCGGCAGTTGCTCACCGAAAGTGTCGGACTCGCACTCACGGGCGCTGGGCTGGGGATCCTGCTGGGAGCGGGTGGACTCTCCATGTTCAAGGCCTTGCTGCCATCCTCGCTGCCGGGTTTGGCGGAGGCGGCGATCGATTGGCAGATCGTGGCCGCAATCAGTGCGCTGGCGCTGTTGACGGGCCTCGCATCAGGGATCGCACCCGCCTTGAGCGCGTACCAAGTCAGCGTCACGGAGACCATCAAGACGGGAAGCCAGCGCTCCACCTCAGGCTTCTGGACCCAGATGAGGGGTGTGATCATCGCCGGTGAAGTCGCACTCACGCTCGTGTTGCTGGTCAGCGCCGGACTGCTGATGAGGAGCCTCTACAAACTGTCGGATGTGAAACCGGGATTTGATTCGGTACGCATACTGACGGTGCAGATCAGCCCCAACGAGTCCTTATGCGCGCAACGGGCGGCGTGCATTGCTCTCTACGACAAGCTGCTCCAGCGGTCGAGCGCCGTTGCCGGTGTGAAGGAGGCGGCGATCGCCAATTCAGCGCCGCTCGATGGCCAACTCCCCACTATTCCAGTTCTTGTGGACGGGCAACCCAACACGAAGGATCATCCCTCCGACATGCTTTTGCTGGGAGCTGTGAGCGCCGGCTATCTGGAGATGATGCGCATTCCACTGCTGGCCGGACGCTACCTGATGCGGTCCGACGGAGCCAACGCGGCGGGCGTGGCGGTAATCTCGGCATTCGCGGCGAAGCATTTCTGGCCGGCGGAGAGCGCTATCGGAAAACACATCAGGCCAGCGGGCGGCAAGCAATGGCGCACGGTGGTGGGCGTTGTGGGTGACGTGCGTCACGCAACACTTAGCAAGGGGCTTCCGGATTGGATTGCGGGGGCGATCTATTTGCCCTACCCGCAGGCGGTGACGGAGGACGGCAAGCTTCCGGCGGCGATGACTCTGATGGCGAAAGTGGACGCGAACAATGGCCGCACGCAATCCGACATCCGGCAACTGGCAGTGGACCTTGATCCCAATGTGCCGGCGGGCCGGGTGCAGGCGTTGGAAGAGATGGTGTCGGGGTCCATCGCGGACTTCCGTTCGATGATGCAGGTCTTCCTCAGTTTTGCCGGCGCAGCCATCGTGCTCGCCGCGGTGGGGATCTATGGATTGATGTCTTATTGGGTCAGCCAGCGGACGTATGAGATCGGCTTGCGAGTGGCCATTGGAGCTACCCGGGGGCAGATTGTTTCCATGATCCTGGCACAGGGTCTGAGAGTCTCGCTGTACGGCGTGATCGGCGGCATTCTCACTGCGATCGCGCTCACTCGCTTTCTGGAAGCGCTGCTGTATGGTGTAGCGGCAACCGACTCGCTGACATTCGCGATGGTGACGGCACTGGTGCTCGGGGTGGCGGTTTTGGCCGCGGCGTTTCCGGCGTGGAGAGCGACGCGGATCGATCCCGTGAAGTCGCTTCGAGCGGATTGACGCCTCATTGCTTTGCGCAGAGGGCGCGGGAGTCGCTAACTCGCCGTTGTTCGGATGAACTCGAGTCCGGAATGCATTCCGCCTGCGACCGCACGGTTTTATTAATAGGTCCTGCCTGGTCGCCAAGTGTTTACCGCAAGCCGCGGGACCGTTTGGCCGAAACAGCAAATGGCAAGAGCGTTTCTGAATCCCGGGGGGGCTACGGTCGGTTGAACTTTTGCCAGATCGCTCTCAATT
>WNGF01023029.1_pt1 | contig 10488 bp, 7 predicted proteins | sample 5400641 | NCBI WGS metagenome assembly WNGF01 (sample SAMN13153371, study PRJNA577476) | soil metagenome | isolation source: 80 cm soil or saprolite under grassland replicate 2 | place: USA:California | collected 2016-06-15
CAGCACAAGCTCTATGACATCTTCGCACTTGGCCAGTGGGCACCCCGTAGTTAGGTCATACGCCCAGACGGCCCACCGCACCCTGCCTGACCAGCAAGAACGCCCCACAGACCTCAAGATCATTGGAAACTCAGGCTAGGGACCACGTTGCCGCACAGGTCGCCTCTGCGCGGCATGCTCTACGGCAGAGCCAGTGATGACCGTTGAACAGACGACCCGCTATGCACCGCTGACAGCGTTCGCCATCTCAGAAGCCCACATGTCCTTGGGATGGTTCGACAAGCTTGACCGGAGGCAATGAGAGCGTCGGAAATTGTTCGTTGTCCTCGGCCTGTCCGCCCTCCTATGCCGATCGCGAGGCAACGCACATGTCACCGCGCCGTTGCCTTGACGGTGGGTATCGCGTCCACGACGTTCGGACTTAGCCAGTCACTTTAGGTGATCATTCATAAACGAGGTGCCGTCTCAAGGTGGCAACGGGGTTCAGTTGTGGCGTACTCGTTAGCGTTGGTCCTCTTATCGGGACCCATTGCGTCTGGCAAGACCACGCTTGCCAGGGATCTCGTGCGGCTCGTATCCGCCGAGCACATCAGCACTTCGGGCTTGATGTCAGCTATGGTTGGTCGCGAGCTTGATCGGGGCGAGCTTCAGCGGCTAGGTCTCAGCGTTGGCTTCCAGGGTGCCGACTGGATCGTCGATGCGGTGCGGCTATTTGCTCGCCGTTCTTCAGCCGGGAAAGTCGCGGTGGTCGATGCGGTACGGACTCTGGATCAGATCGCGGAACTCAGGAAGGCGGCGGCAGGTGCGTGGCGGCTTTTGCATGTGCATCTGTGCGGTGAGCATCGGGAGCTCGCCGCCCGCCACAGGGCACTCAGACGCGATCAGGCTGGAACCTGGGATCAGGTGATGAGTTCGCCCACGGAGGCGGCCGCCGAGGCGCTGGAAGCCCAAGCCGATGTCGTCATCGATACCACGCGCGCCACGTCGGCGGACGTGGCGGCACGCGTCGCCGCCCGGATCGGCCGCACCTGGCCACCACGTGGCGGTTATGTTGATGTCCTGGTTGGCGGTCAATGGGGCAGTGAGGGGAAGGGAAACCTGGCCTTCTTTATGGCGCCCGAGTACGACCTGCTGGTTCGGGTCGGCGCACCGAATGCGGGCCATAAGGTTCGCCTCCCGGATGGTGCTGTGTATACGCATCGGCAGCTTCCGAGCGGTACCCGAGCCACCGATTCACAGTTGCTCCTGGGCGCCGGGGCGGTTATCGATGTAGGGATTCTGATGCGTGAGATCGCGGATTGCGGAGTCTCCGCGGACCGGTTGGCCGTCGATCCGCGTGCCCTCATCATCGAACAAGGCGACGTTCAGCGCGAGACGGGGTTGAGGGCCGCTATCGGCTCCACTGGCACCGGGGGTGGGGCGGCTCTGGCTCGCCGCATCGAGCAGCGAGGGGTTCCCGGGGCAGTACGAATGGCCAGAGACATACCGGAACTAACGCCCTATGTACGCGAATCCGCCGCCGTGCTTGAGGAAGCGCGAGCACAAGGCGGGCGGGTGTTCATCGAGGGTACGCAGGGCACCGGCCTAAGCGTCCTACATGGCTCGTTCCCACATGTCACATCGCGCGACACGACAGTGGCCAGCTTGCTGGCCGAAGTCGGCGTACCGCCGCAACTTCTGCGCCGGGTGGTCGCTGCGTTCCGCGCCTACCCGATACGTGTCGGCGGCGAGTCAGGCCCGATGGGCCGCGAGATCACCTGGGACCTGGTGGCCCAGCGGTCCGGCTTGCCAGCCACGCTCGTCAAGGATGCCGAGCTCGGCTCAGTCTCAGGGAACCCGCGCCGCGTGGCCGAGTTCTCGTGGACTCAGCTACGCGAGTCCGCTCGCCTGAACGGGGCAACGGATATCGCACTGACGTTCGCGGACTACATCGACGCCCGGAACCGCAGTGCGCGACGATTCAGCCAGCTCACCGATGAGACAATCGGGTTCATTAACGAGATGGAAAGTGTCGCAGGGGCGCCTGTCTCGCTCATCTCGGCCAGCTTTGACGTCCATGGGCCGATTGACCGGAGGACGTGGTAGGCCAGTGCGCCACAACTTCGTGAACGACATCGGCGACTATGCCAAGTACGCCCTGCTGCGCGCGGTCTGCACAAACAGTCCGACACTGATGCGCCTGGGCGTCATCTGGTACCTGACCGATCACCCGGAACGAAACGGCGATGGCCGGAGGCGGGCACACCTCTCTCAACACGGGTGGGAGAACCTTGACCCGGACCTCCTCACCACGATGCGGCTGATCGAAAGCGCGCTGCAAAGCCCGGTCGAGCTGAACGTAAGGCTGATCGAGGCCTCTGACATCCTTCCAAGTGGCACAGCGTATTTTTCGGAGGCTATTCCACGTGTGCAGAGAGCCGCTCGGCTGCGTGCATCCGAACGTGCTGCCTGGTTCGAGCGAGCGCGGAAGGCGGTCGCGGACTGCAACCTGGTGTTCGTCGATCCGGACAACGGTCTTGAGGTCCGATCTGCACCTATCACGTCATCGATGGCCAGCAAGTATGCCACTGTCTCGGAGATTGCGGCACTTCTCGAAAACGGCGCGGCCGTTGTGCTGTATCAGCACGGCAACCGCACACCTTGGCCTGCACACCGTGAACGCATATGCGCCCAGATCACCTCAGGAACTAACCTGCCCCTCACGATACGCTCGCTGCGCTTCGGAGCTTTCGGCGCGAGGGTCTTCTTCTGCATCACAGCCGACCCACGCCTGACCGACGCGGTCGCGATCGGGCTAGATCGAGTTCGCCAACGCGTGGCAGGCTGGGATAAATCGAGCTACCTGCTGATCGAGTGACATCCAGCCGCTCCATAAAGATGCCTACGGCAGGCTCAGCGGCGTTTGCCGACTGAGGACCGCCGCAATGTCAGGGGGAAAGTACCGCTGCGACTTGAGTACCTTTCCATCGTCTCTGATGAGGGGTTTCCCGTCGCTACCGAGCTTGCTCATGTTAGACCTGTGCACCTCCCGAAGGGCGGAATCCAGGTCAACGCCATATGTCAATGCAGTGCCGTATGCGACATAAACGATATCGGCTAGCGCATCGGTTATGCCGATCAGGTCTCCTTTCTCTGACGCGGTGGCGAACTCGCTGACCTCTTCTTCCAGCAACGCAACGCGCAGCCTCGCCAGCGCGTGATCGATTTCAATGCCGGGCACCTGTCGCATCGGCAGGTTAAATGCATCATGAAACTGGGCGACAGCGGCCGCCGTGTCAAAGGGTCTTCCACGTTCCGGTGATACGCCCCCGCCCCGCTGGCTGAGCGTCGTCGTCATAGCGCGGCCTCCGTAACGTATATACCCGAGGCCACAAGCGGGCTCGGCTACCAGCTGTTTACTCAGACTGGGAAGCTACTGCCGCGCCCCTGTGGATCGCCACGTGGAGAATTGCTGCCAACCTGTGGACTACGGGGTGCGGGCGAGGCGTGAGCCTGTGGAACGTCCACCTGACTCTCCGGCTCAGCGCCGAAAGTAGCCTGGGGACGAACCGCGTCACTTGTGGATTGAGCGCTACCTAAAAATCATGCGTGAGTGGCGGCCGAATGCTCGCATCGCTATGTCGGCATGCCTGGCATCTAAGGAACGAAGCTGACATATGCCTCGCCGAGCCCTCCTCTTTCAGAGGACGCAGGTCCGGCCAACACCGCGGCAAGCCGCGACACCGGCATCAGTGCTGCGGTAACCCATCTGCGGACCGGAGCCCCTGCAACCGGGCCGCGTAACCGCCCGGACAGGTCTAATCAGCTTCGTTGGGCCGTGCGGTCGGCACAAACCGCCCGAGGGTACTTCCTCCGAGTTGCGGCCGGAATGCCGCCTGCGGAACAGGGCGACACGGCTTCGTCCGCGGCCCGTTGGAAGGTCAGGAGCCCGGTGGGTGCGGGGAAGCCAGGCATCGGGTCACCCGCCCAGCGTCAGCACATCACCGCCAATATTGACCTCCACCACCCGGTCGTTACGAGACGCCCAGTCGGCCACCTTTGCCAGCACCACCTGCAGTGCCTCCCCGCGACGTCGTAGCTGTCCACGTCGCCGCAATGGACTTTGCGGACCTGTTCAGCGTTATCGGCGAGGCCAGCGCGTTGCTGCAAAGATTCGGTCCCTACACACCCGGGGCATGGCTGGACACCATCAAGAATCCGATCTGTGGACTGCGAAAACGATGTGATGCGCACTGTTCGTACGTTCGCCACTGACGAGCCGGCATCGCTACGGCACCTTATCGACCTCGATGAGCGCGTTCGGTCACTGCTGTCTGCATCTGTGCCGACTGGGTAACGGGACGCCGTCGGTGCCGATACGCTGAGCTGTGGGGCAAGTTACGGAGCGTTGGGGGTGGGGTGAGTGGCTGACCGTGTTATCAGCAATCCGATCATCAACTCGCCCTATTACCCGCCAGCGAGGCATTTCGCGTTTGACGACGAGGGCATCACCGACCGGGTGGTGGAGCGTAGGCGGCCGAGTTCGTACTTCGTCCCGGTGCCGCGACCGCGCAAGCGGGGCCAGCAGCAGCAACTTGAGCTGGGCGAGCTGACTGCGGACCAGATCGAGGAGAACCAGTTCGTCAACCAGATCCGGGCCCGGGTCCGGCGCTGGCGTGAGTTGGAGCGGCCGCATGTCACGCCGGTCACGCGGCGGTTGCTGGAGTACTGGACCGATCCTGAGCGGGATAACCCGGTGCTGTTCTGCCAGCTTGAGGCCGCTGAGACCGCTATCTATGTTGCCGAGGCGGCGCAGAAGGCCGGCGATGTCTGGATTCGAAACGAGCTTGAAGGCACGAACGAGGAGCACAACGCCCGGCTCAACCGGATCGCATTGAAAATGGCCACCGGCAGTGGCAAGACCGTGGTGATGGCGATGCTGATCGCCTGGCAGACTCTGAATAAGGTGGCGAGCCCGAACGACGCCCGTTTCGCCAAGCGGTTCCTGGTCGTGACGCCCGGCCTGACAATCCGGGACCGGCTCCGCGTGCTGCGGCGAGAGCATGACGAGAACTATTACCGGCTGCACGACTTGGTCCCGGCTGATCTGTATCGGGACCTGAGCCGGGCCAGGATCGTCATTACGAACTTTCATTCCTTCCAGCGGCGGGAGACCAAGCAGGGCCAAGGGCTGGCGAAGACGACCAAGGAACTGCTGGCTGGTCACTCGGACGCGCTGAGCCCGTTCCTCGAGTCGTGGAATCAGATGGTCAGCCGGGTCTGCCGCGACCTGGGAGGCACTTCCGAGATCGTGGTGCTCAACGACGAGGCGCACCACTGTTACAGCGGGAAGTATACCGATCCGCAGGCCGTGGCCGCTGCGGCGACGACGCTGACAGCGGACGAGAAGGCGGAGGCGCGGGCGAATTCCAAGGCCGCCCGCGTCTGGTTCACCGGTCTGCGGGCGGTCGCGGACAAGCTCGGTGTGAAGACCGTCTACGATCTGTCAGCGACCCCGTCGTTCCTGTCTGGCTCCGGGTACCGGGAAGGCACCCTGTTTCCGTGGGTGGTCAGCGACTTCGGGCTGGTCGAGGCGATCGAGTCCGGGATCGTGAAGATTCCCCGGGTGCCGGTGGACGACGACGCCGTGTCGGTCGACGTGAAGTATCTCCACTTGTGGCCGAATGTCGGGCCGGAGCTGCCGAAGCGGGGCCGCAAGGAAGGCACGGTCTCACCGGACAACCTTCCCGGCCTGCTTGACGGGGCGCTGCGCAGCCTGTACGGCTCGTACGAGAAGGCGTTCAGCCAGTGGGAGGGCTCGCGGGCCGCGAAGGAGGGCGAGCCGCCGCCGGTCTTCATCATCGTGTGCAGCAACACCACGGTCTCCAAGATGGTCTACGACTACGTCGCGGGCTGGGAGAAGAGCCTCGGCGACGACGGCGGTTCGGTTCTGGTTCCCGGGCGGCTGGCGCTTCTCTCGAACGTTGAGGACGGCCGCCTGATCAGCCGGCCGCGCACGATCCTGGTGGATTCCGAGCAACTGGAGTCGGGCGAAGGGCTGTCCGCGGAGTTCAAGAAGATCGCCGCCGCCGAGATCGAGGAATTCACTGCCGAGTACCTGCGCAGGTTCCCCGGACGGTCGGCCGATGGCCGGTGCGGTGCGTGGTGAGCGTGTCCATGCTGACCGAGGGATGGGACGCCAACACGGTGACCCACATCCTCGGCGTCCGGGCGTTCGGCACCCAATTGCTGTGCGAGCAGGTCGTGGGACGCGGGCTGCGGCGGCGATCCTACGCGGCGGACGAGAACGGCTTCTTCACACCCGAGTACGCCGACGTGTACGGCGTGCCGTTCCAGTTCATCCCGACCGTCGGCAAGACCAAGGATCTGACGATGAAGCCGACCCGCCGGGTCCATGCCGAGCCGGACCGGTCGCACGCTGAGATCACATTCCCCCGGCTCACCGGGTACCGCATCGAACTGCCGGACGAGCGGATCTGGGCCGAGTTCACCGAGCAGAGCCGGCTGGTGCTGACGACATCGCAGGTGCCGACCGAGACCGAGGTGAGCGGCCTGATCGGGGTTCCCGGCATGCACACCATGGCGGACCTGAGACGGGCACGGGACCAGGAGATCGCGTTCGAGCTGGCCCGGCGGGTCATGCGGTACATGAGCGACGGGCAGGATCCCAAGCCGTGGTATTTCCCGCAGGTGCTGCGGATCGCCAAGGACTGGCTGGCGCAGTGTGTCAGCTACGACGGCAGCACTTTCCCGGGTCTGCTCCTGCTCGCGGAGAACGCCGAGCACGCGGCCCGGCTGATCTTCCGCGAGTCGGTCAGCTCGCAGCCTGGGGACCGGACGGCCAGGGTGCTGCCGATGTTCCGGACGCCGGACCGGACCGGATCCACGTTCGAGGTCGACTTCTTCACGACGAAGGAGGTTTACCCGACGTGGGAGGAACGCTGTCACGTCAACTTCGTGGTGCTTGACGGGCCGCGCGGCAACACTTGGGAGGAGCGGGTCGCGCAGATTCTGGAGGGCATGCCGCAGGTGGCCGCGTACGTGAAGAACGACCATCTCGGGTTCACGATCCCGTACGCCTTCCAGGGCCGCAGCCGCCAGTACCTGCCGGACTTCTTGGTCCGGTTGGCCGTGGCGACCGGCGAACCGGCCCGCACCCTGATCGTCGAGGTGTCCGGAGGGCACAAGCCTCCGGGGCCGACGAAGGAAAAGGCGGCGACCACCCGTGATCTCTGGCTGCCCGCGGTCAACAACCACGGCGGGTTCGGCCGCTGGAGCTACTGCGAGCTGAAGGACCCGACGCGCTTCAGGCAGGATCTCGATATCGCGATCAGCGCGTTGCAGGCTGGGATCGGGGCGAGTGCGGTGGTGGCGCCGTGACCGTGGCCGACGACGTCCTGCGGGCGCTGCGGGCCCGCTCCGCTGGCATGACCGACGCCGAACTCGCCACCATGCTCGGCAAGCGCCACCAGCACATCAACCAGACCTGCAGGATGCTCGAGAGCCAGGGCCTGATCGTACGGGAGAACGCTTACGGCGCGATCGTCAACAAGGTCTCTCGTGGCGAGCAGTCATCACCCCGTGAGCCGCGCGGCGAAACGGGCACCGCTGCGCTGGAGTGGGCGTGGGAGGGCAACGTCCAATCGCGAGTGGCGACACATCTTGCCCAGACTGGATGGTCCATCATCCGAGTCGCCGACACCGCGCAGCGAGAGCGCGGCGTCGACATCATCGCCGAGCGCGGCGGGCAGCGACTCCTCGTCGAGGCAAAGGGCTGGCCATCCACTACCTACGCCCGCGGCGAGCGGGCCGGACAACCTAAGCCGACGCAGCCGACGCTGCAGGCGACCCATTGGTTCGCCGAAGCGCTGGCCACACTGATCCGGCGCGGCGGAGAACCAGAGGCACGCCTCAGCCTTGCGCTGCCAGACATGCACCGCTACCGGACACTGCTCGGTGAGGCGGGCTGGGCGCTAGAGCGGCTGAATATCACGGTCTACCTGGTCACCGCCGAGGGCGCTGTCGAGGTCTGGGAGCGGAAGGGCTGAACATGGCCACCAGCAGGAAGCCGCCGACCGGACCGGTGCCGGTCGAGGCGATCAAACACGAAGACAAGCGGCGCAACATCCCCACCGCCGACTCCGAGGAGCTGCTCGACGAGGAAGCGGCACGCCCTGCCCGGCTACGCTACGACCGCGACACGTCGCTGGACCCGCAGTTGGTGTGGAAGGGAAAGGATGAGCAGGACGGCGAGGACCTGGTCGTCGACGCCCCGCCGATCTACATCCAGGAAAAGATCGTCCCACAGGTGATCATCGAGAACCTGCGCCGCGTGGTCGAGCAACCCGAACTGACGCTGTTCGCCGATTTCGACGGGCTCTCTGGCTGGGAAGCGGTCGAGTACTACCAGCACGACGCCAACTGGTCGAACCGCATGATCCTCGGTGACTCGCTCCAGGTTATGGGATCGCTCGCGGAAAAGGAAAACCTCCGCGGCAAGGTCCAGATGATCTACATCGACCCGCCCTACGGCATCAAATTCGGCTCTAACTGGCAAGTCTCCACCGGCAAGCGCGAGGTCAAGGACGGCAAACTCGAAGACACCACCCGCGAGGTAGAGCAGGTCAAGGCGTTCCGCGATACGTGGGAGCTTGGCATTCACTCATACCTCTCCTACCTGCGCGACCGCCTCTTCGTCGCTCGCGACCTGCTGACCGAGTCTGGGTCCGTCTTCGTCCAGATCGGCGACGAAAACGTGCATCTCGTCCGTTCTCTCCTCGACGAAGTATTCGGCAGCGAAAATTGTGTAGCACAAATTTATTTCAAGACAACAACGGGTCGACAGGATCAACATATCGATCGACTTGGAAACTATGTACTGTGGTTTGCAAAGGTCATCTCAAGGCTGAAGTCCCGTAAGCTCTATACTCCCAAGATAGAAACCAAAGCTACAAGCGCAGGAGACCTTCAGTCACAAGGAGTGAGATCCACTGGGTCATACACTGTGACTTATTCAGGCAGGGACTATCGGCCGCAACCGGGCAACCACTGGAAGGTTACCGCTGAGGGTATGGCCCGCCTCATTGCAGCCAATAGGATAGTCGCGCTTAAGAATGTGATCAGATTCGAGCGCCATGCGAACGACTTTCCGCTTCAGGTGATAGGAGACGTTTGGGTTGACACTTCAGGCGGGGCTGCTGCTGACAAAATCTACGTCGTACAAACAGGGCCAAAGATAATTGAACGCTGCATCCTGCTTTCTACAGACCCGGGAGATCTCGTTCTGGACCCAACGTGCGGTTCCGGGACGGCCTCGTTTGTCGCGGAGGAGTGGGGGCGGCGGTGGATCACGATTGACACTTCGCGAGTCGCGCTGGCGCTAGCGCGGCAACGGATCATGGGTGCGAAGTTCCCGTATTATTTGCTGTCCGACTCATCGGAAGGACGCGCCAAAGAAGCTGAGATCATTGGCCAGCGAGTACTGAACGACCCAACTTCCGGCGATATCCGCAAGGGTTTCGTCTACGAGCGCGTTCCGCATGTCAAGCTGGAGACAATTGCACGTAACCCTCACATCAAGCCCGGAATGTCTCGCAAGGAGATCGACGCGACGATAACGCGGCACGCCGAGATCGAGTTGCTCTATGACCGGCCGTATAAAGATCCAAGGAAAGTGCGGGTGGCCGGGCGGTTCACGGTAGAGAGCCTGTGATCCTGGACAACCTGCTGAGGGCAGGCGTGCAGAACGGTCGCAAGAAGGAGCGCTTGGCGTTCGAGACTCTGGCCCCATTTCCCGGTCGCTATATCCAGGCGGAGGGGATCCGCAAGAACGGTGCAGAGGGCACACCGCAGCGAATCGGCGTGAGCATCGGCCCGCAGTTCGGGACCGTTGATCCGGAGTGGATCAGGAAGGCTGCGCGGGAGGCGACCCATGGGCAGGGGTTTGACCTGCTGCTGGTGTGCGCGTTCGCCTTCGACCCGCAGGCGGTGAAGGCGGCCCAGGAGTTCGCGCCGAGCGACCCCGGCCACTTTGCGACTGTGCAGGCGGAGCGTCGGCTGGGCCGGGTGCCGATCCTGCTCGTTCGGATGAACTCCGATCTGGCCATGGGCGATGTGCTGCTGAAGAAGACGGGCAGCGCGAACCTGTTCATGGTGTTCGGCGAGCCGGATGTGGCGATCGAGAGGACACCTGATGGCGTGGTGGTGGAGATCCGGGGGGTGGATGTCTACAACCCCACAACTGGGGAGATCCGCTCCAACGGCACGGGGGAGATCGCGCTGTGGATGATCGACACGGATTATGACGGGGAGTCGTTCTTCGTCCGGCGCTGCTATTTCACCGGTGGCAATGATCCCTATGCCCGGCTGAAGAAGGCGCTCAAGGCGGACATTGACGAGGCAGCCTGGGCGTAAACATTCAGGCTGCCGTTTCGGGCTTGGCAGCGTTCTCGTGACGTGATGTGACGGTCTGACTGCGTGGCGATCTTG
>WNGF01012847.1_pt1 | contig 10485 bp, 9 predicted proteins | sample 5400641 | NCBI WGS metagenome assembly WNGF01 (sample SAMN13153371, study PRJNA577476) | soil metagenome | isolation source: 80 cm soil or saprolite under grassland replicate 2 | place: USA:California | collected 2016-06-15
GAGACGATCGCCTGGGAGCGCTGGGAGGGCACGCTCGAGTACACGATGATGGCGCCCGTTCGGCGCGCCGCGCAGCTGCTTGGCTCCACGCTGTACGCCGTGGTCTACGGCCTCATCCACACCGCGTTCATCATGGTCGTGCTGGTCCTGTTCTTCGGTCTCGATCTCAGCCACGCCGACCTGGGAACCGCGGCGATCCTGATGCTCGTCGGCTCCGTGAGCTTCATCGGCATCGGGATGATGGCCGCCATCCTGCCGCTCCTGTACGTCGAGCGGGGCGCCCAGATGACGTTCGTCCTCCAGTCGGTGCTGCTTCTCATCAGCGGCGTGTACTACTCGATCGAGGTGCTGCCCGGCTGGATGCAGGTGGCCTCACGCTTCTCGCCGGCGACATACATCCTGGACGGCGTCCGGAAGGCGCTCACCGAAGGCGTGCCGATCACGGCGCTGTGGTACGACGTCTGGCCACTCGTGCTCATGGGCATCGTCCTGATCCCCCTCGGGATCTGGGCCTTTGGGCGGGCCGAGAAATACGCCAAGCGGACCGGCAAGCTCAAGAGGGTCGGCTGACATGCGTACGCCGACCGTCGATCGCCTCGACCGCTTTGCACCGCCGGTGCGCGGCGTCCACTTTCGCGGCTATCGCGGGCTGGACGCCGACCTGCCGGGCATGTTCGAGGCGGCCCGGCAGGCACGGCTGGCCGACGGCGAGATCGAGCCGCTCGACCTCGCGGGCATGCGGGCGACGTACGCACATCTGGAGCGATCCGACCCGGCCCGGGACATCCTGGTCGTCGAGCTGGGCGACGAGATCGTCGGGTACGCGCGTGTCCTGTGGGGAGACGCCAACGACGGAAGCCGCTACTACGACGGGTTCTGCTTCCTGCGACCCGATGCCCGGCGCCAGGGCATCGGCCGGGCGATGCTGACCTGGAGCGAGGATCGCCGGCGGGTCATCGCCGATGCCCACGCGGCCGCCGGCGAGGGCCTGGACCGGCCGCGCTGGATGACCACGTTCGTGCACGACGGCGACCGCGGCGGGCGGGTGCTCCTGGAGTCCGCGGGCTACGAGCCATTCCGGCGCTTCTTCTCGATGCTCCGGCCGGACCTCGAGTCGATCCCCGACGCACCGCTTCCCGAGGGCCTGGAGATCCGTCCGATCCCGCGGGACCGGGCCGTCCTCCGGCAGGTCTTCGACGCGGCCGGCGAGGCCTTCCGCGATCACTTCGGTTGGGTGGACGAGGGCGACGAGGCCTTCGCCAGCTTCATCGAGAACCCCGCGACCGACCCGGACCTGTGGCTGGTCGCCTTCAACGGCCACGAGGTTGCCGGGGCGGTTCTCAACGGAATCCATCGCCACGGCGACGGCAGCGCCGCGGAAGGCTGGCTCGATTCGGTGTTCACGCGCCGGCCGTGGCGGCGACGCGGCCTGGCCCGCGCCCTCATCGTACGCAGTCTCAGGCTGCTCCGTGACCGCGGACTGGCGAGTGCGGCGCTCGGCGTCGATGCCGAGAATCCCAATCAGGCGCTGGGCCTCTACGAATCCTGCGGCTTCCGCATGGCTTCATCGTCGACCGCGTTCCGAACGGCGATCCGCCCGCCGCCCGGGCACGAGGTCAGTGCCCGATGAGCGCCGACGCCGAGGGGCTTCACGGGATCGAGAGCCTCGCAGGGCCCGCGGGCATCCAGGCGCTCGGCTGGACCCCGGAGCTCGCGGATGCCTTCGCGGGTCATGGCGCACGCGGCCTCACGCCGGCCAGGGTGACCGCCGAGCATCGGGGGGCATATGCGGTTCGAGCGACGCGGGCCGGCGGTCCGGCGGAGGGCCTGGCTGTAGTATCCGGCCGCTTCCGCTACGAGGCAGCCGGTCCTGCCGACTTTCCGGCGGTCGGTGACTGGGTCGCCATCGACGGCTCGCCCGCGGACGACGCCGCGACGATCCACGCGCGCCTGCCGCGGCGGACGGCCTTCTCACGACTGGCCGCCGGGCGGCGGACCGAGGCACAGGTAGTCGCCGCCAACGTGGACGTCGTGTTCGTCGCCATGGGTCTCGACGGCGACTTCAACCTGCGACGCCTGGAGCGCTACCTGGCCGTGGCCTGGGACAGTGGCGCCAGCCCGGTCGTCCTGCTGACGAAGACCGATCGATGTCCCGATGTCGACGGCCGAGAAGTGGCGGTTCGGTCTGTCGCGCCGGGGGTGCCCGTACTACCGATCTCGGCCCTGACCGGTGACGGCCTCGACGACGTGCGTGCCTGGCTCGAGCCCGGTCGCACCGCCGCCATGATCGGCTCTTCGGGTGTGGGCAAGTCGACGCTCATCAACGTCCTGGCCGGCCACGACGTGCTGGCGACCCGCGAGGTAAGGACCGGCGACGACCGCGGCCGTCACACGACGACCCATCGACAGCTGCTCGCGCTCCCCGGCGGCGGCATGGTCATCGACACGCCAGGCATGCGCGAGCTCGGCCTGTGGGATGGCGGCGAATCGATCGGGGACACGTTCTCGGAGATCGACGAGCTGGCCGCTTCCTGCCGCTTCGCCGATTGCCGCCACGAGCGCGAGCCCGGCTGCGCGGTCCTGGCAGCGATCGGTGACGGTAGCCTGCCGGGCGAGCGGCTGCGGAATCGGCGCAAGATGGAACGCGAGGCCGCCCGAACGGAGGCACGCCGCACGCCCAGCGAACGTACCGAGGCTCGGCGCTTCGCCCGGCTGGTACGCCACAGCGCGGCCGAGTCCATGGCCCGCAAATCCATGCCAGACTGGTGATCATGGTGAAGCTCGACGCGCCCGCCGCCTCGCTCACCGCAGCTCTGCGGATCAGGACCTACGCCGGACAGGTCGACGACCAGCCGATCGTCGACGTCATGACCGCCGCTCACCTCGCCGACGACTTCGACTACATCCCGACCGTGGAACAGTTCGCCTCCGAGGTGGAGCATCCGGCGGGCTTCGATCCCCAGCGGCACATCGTCGTCGGCGAGCTGGCCGGCAGGGTCGTTGCCGTGGGCCGGGTCGCCTACGTCCGGCGCGCCGGCGAGGACACCTACGAGATCTCAGCCGACGTGCATCCGGAGGTCCCTCGCCGGGAAATCGGCCGAGCGATCCTCAACCGGCTCGAGGGCCTGGCGCGCGACATGGCGGCCGACCGGCCGGCCGGGGCGTCGTGTCGGTACGCGTCGTGGTGCGTCGATTCGGCCGAGGACACGCGAGCGCTCCTGACCGCGGAAGGGTACCGGCCGGCTCGCTATTACCTCGAGATGGTCCGCGACGGCCTGGCGGACATCCCGGAGACGCCGCTGCCAGATGGCCTCGAGATGCGGCCGGTCGAGGCGGCCGACCATCGGCGGATCTTCGATGCCCAGGCCGAGGCATTTCAGGACCACTGGGGTGCACGGGAATGGACCGACGCCAACTTCGAGGGAATGTTCGGGGCGCCTGACCTCGACACGTCGCTCTGGCGAGTCGCCTGGGAAGGCGAGGAGGTCGTCGGGGTCTGCGCCAACTGGGTCTACGCCGAGGAGAACGAGCGGCTGGGGGTCAATCGGGGCTGGTTGGAGCAGGTCAGCGTGCGCCGGCCGTGGCGCCGCCGAGGCGTCGCCCGGGCGCTCATTGGGGCCAGCCTGCGTGCCTTCGCGGATCGAGGATTGACCTCTGCCGCGCTGGCCGTCGACGCGGACAATCCGACCGGGGCGCTCGGCCTCTATGAGGGTCTCGGCTTTCGGGTAAACAAGCCGGCGACGATGTACCGCAAGGCGATGTCCTAGCGAAGAACTGCCATGCGGCCGCCGTGTCCGCGACCGTCGGCGTGTCGCGGATGTGCGTCTCTCGTTGGATACTTGAGGCACCGCGATGGCCGGCACCGTTCAGCTTGCGATCCATGGCGCCCTGATGCTCGTCCTGGCCGGTTGTACCGCCGGGGGACCGACGGGGACGACGTCAGCCTCAGGTGCCGACCGGCGATCCAGCCCAGGAGGAACGACCGTGGCGACCAATGACGGCTTCCATCTCATGAGCCCGGATGTCGACGAGGGCGGCGCCATCCCGCGCCGCTTCACATGCGACGGCGAGGACGTGTCACCGGCGCTGGAATGGGCCGGTGTCCCCGACCGGACGGCCGCGCTTGCTCTCATCGTCGACGACCCCGACGCGCGCGGCTTCGTTCACTGGATCGTGCTCGACATGAGTGGCACCGCGAGCGGTGGGCTGTCGGAGGGCATGTCCCCCTCGCCCGACGCGCCGCGCCAGGGCCGCAACGACTTCGGCCGGATCGGCTACGGGGGACCGTGCCCGCCGAGCGGAACGCACCGCTACGTCTTCACGCTCTACGCCCTCGACGCGCCGCTCAGCTTGCCCGGCACGCCCGGCGCCGCCGACGTCCGTGCCGCGATGGAGGGGCACGTCCTGGCCGAGGCCCAGCTCACCGCCCGCTACACCCGAGGCGGCTGACGGGAAGGCCAACGCGTTGGCGGTCAGGGCACGATGGAAGCCATCTCCGATCCGAGCGCGCCGGCGATCATCCGGACGCTTCCTGTCGAGGCTTCGAACACGATGAGCGAGGCCGGCGCCCCCGTTCGCTCGCCACTCGCGTTGACGTCCGGCGCCCCGGCCACGTAGACGTACCGACCGTCGGGACTCGTCGCGACCGAGACCAGGTCGGCGGGCGGCTCCCAGTGATCGATCGGGCGCATGGCCACCGCATCGAACACGTCCACGCCAGTCGAGCCCGGGTCGGTGGTCGCGGGGGTGGTCGTGCCCAGGGCGTAGATCCGGGACCCGTCGGGCGAGAGCACGATTCCCGGTTGGAGGATCGTCTTGGCCATGACGGACGGTGCCAGCCACCCCCCGACCGATCGACCGAGCGCGGCCAGCCCGTCCACCGGTCGAGCCGGTCCACTGCTTGCCTGTAGGGCCGTCGCCGTCCCCGTCACCCGGCCCGTGGCCAGGTCGATCCGGCTGAGCGTGCGAGTCTCCGAGCTCCAGTGGAAGATCTGCCCGCGCGCACGGTCCACGATGTCCGCGGTGCCAGGCTCGGCACCGCTCCCCCGCCCCAGTTCGGCCTGGGCGATCAGGCTGCCGTCGAGCGCGAAAAGGCGGTAGACCGCCGGGGACGGGCAGAGCGTGTAGTACGTCGTGTTCGTTGCAAAGCCTCCGCCCGGGTCGCACGGATGCTCGTTGATCGCCGTGTTGTCCGGGAGCGTGACCGTCTGCGCGATACGGCCGTCTGCCACGGTCGCCAGGACGTGCGGGGTGGTGTGGGATCGGGTCGAGTAGACATCCATGGTCAGCATGAGGTGACCGCCATCCGGGGCGATCCGCAACGCGTTCAGCCACACGGATGTCACGATGAGCCCGTCGGTCGAGGAGCGGTCCGGCAGCCTGATTGTCTGGACCACCTTCCCCCGCTCGACGTCGACGACGCTGATGCCGGTGTGCCAGACGGGCGTCCTCCGATACGCCCAGGCGACGTAGAGGGTCCGACCGTCGGGAGCGAGCTCGGCGGCCGCCGATAGACCATTCGACTCGTCATCGCTGACGACGGGATCGGTATCGGACTGGAGCTTCGCCACGCGGACCTGGCGGATCAGCGACCCGTCGCGTCGAAGGACTCGCGCGTCGATCGTGTAGGAGCCGGACAGGTAATCGCCGGCGTACGCGGCGCTGAAGCAGGCGCAGACGAAGCCGCCACCGGGTCGGGCGAAGAGCTGAGTGGGGTACTGGGTGCCCTTGACGAGGTCCCCCGCGAACGTCCCCGTCGCCAGGTCGACGATCCGGTAGACACCCGACACGTTGAGGATCAGGCGGCCATCCAGCTTCTGACCGTAGACCGCATAGGCCGGGAGCGGTGTTGCGGGCGGCAGGGACGGGGTCTGCCGGCTCTCGGGGGTCTGCCCAAGCGTCGGTGGCGCGCTCGTCCGGTTCCCGATGGCGGGCGTGCGCGGGATGGTCAGCCAGACAGCGACGAGCGCGAGCGCGACCGTCGCCACCACGGCCACCGAGGCCGCGGTGCCCAGGCGCCGCAACCAGCCGGCCGCCGTCGCCCGTGCGCGTCGCCGGCGCGGCTGCCCGGAGACCCGTTCTCGCCAGGTTCGGTCGTCCAGCCGCTGCGGCGGCATGCTCCAGCGATCAGCGACGTCGCGCACCAGTGCGGCGAGTGTTTCGTCGTCGGGCTGTGGCCCGGAGTGCTCGGGTGGGACGGTCATCGGATGCTCCTTGGCGGTCAGCGATCGGGGCGCCGGTCGCCGGACAGCCCGGCGGCCGGGATTCGAAACTCGGTCGGGGAATCGGCAGGGTCCGCATCGGACCCCACTGCGAGCTGCAGGCGGAGGTCGGCGTGCGCGCGGCTCAACAGGGAGCCGACGTTGCCCGGGCTCGTTTGAAGGAATGAGGCGATCTCGGCGTAGTCGTAGCCGTAGTAGTGGCGAAGCACCACCGCCGCCCGGGCCTGCGGCGTCAGCGTGGCCAGGCCTTCTTCCACCACCCGATGACGGACGGCATCGCCGGCCGGATCGCCGGCCCCGGAGGCCTCGGTGAGCTCCGACACATGGCCCAGGGCGCGGGCCGTGCGCTCCCGGACACGGCGGCGCCTGATCGCGTCAAGGGCGGCATGGGCCACGATTCCATGGAGCCAGGCCCGGAGCGGTCGGTTGGCGTCGTACTGCTCCCAGCGCTCGTAGGCTCGGGCGAAGGCATCGTGAGTCGCGTCGCTCGCCGCCTCGCTGTCGTGCAGGATCGCGAAGGCGACCCGGTAGACATGGTCGGCATGGTCCCGGTACGCCCGCTCCACGGCGGATCGGCGCAGCTGTTCCTCGATCATGTCTCTGGTACGCGCCCGGCTCCCGCTTCCTTGCAGACGAGTCCTTTCACCGGAGCGATCGACTCAGGCGAACAGCCGGCCGTCGCGCACGACGATGTCGAGCCACCCGCGCTCCCGGCCGATCGTGGTGCCGGGCCCGTGGCCGGGCAGCACCCCGACGCGATCGTCGAGGCGGGCCAGCCGGGCCAGCGACTCGGCCATCGCCTCGGCCGAGCCGCCGGGCAGGTCCACCCGTCCCCAACCACTGGCAAACAACGTGTCGCCGCTGAAGAGCATCGCTCGGTCGGCCGCCCAGAGGCAAACCGAGCCTTCGGTGTGGCCGGGCGTGTGGAGCACCTCCAGACGCAGCCGCCCGAACCGGATCATCCCGGCATCGGCCAGATCCACCGCGGGCACGGACGGCGGGATCTCGAAGGGCGCGATGCCCCCGGCCGGGCGCTCCAGCCGGTTCCGGTCCAACGGATGGACTGCGATCTGCGCCCCGGTGTGGGCGGCCAGGGCGGCATTGTCGCCGATGTGATCCCAGTGGCCGTGGGTGGAGACGATGAGCTTGAGGCTCCAGCCGCGGGCCGCGAGCTCGTCGGTCACGAAGGCCAGCGACGGGATGGCTGTGTCGATGGCGATCGCCTCGCGGGTCGATGGGTCGGCCACGACGTGGACGTTGGTGGCGAGCGGCCCGACCGAGCGCGACACGATCTCCATGTGATGCCACCTCCCGGTGGATCGTGCCACAGCCGCGGTGACTCCGATCCACGGCCCGGCGGCCGTCAGTACCGCACCAGACCGCACCGGACGACCCGGCAGGGCTCCCGTATGGGCCAGCCTGGCCCAGGACGGATGGGCCACGGACATGGGGGACCTTCGCGGCCTACCCTCGGAGCACTATGGCCGGCGCACCACGCCCGAACGTGAATCGAACGACCCCGACCGCGGCAATCGCGCTCCTGATTGCAGGAGCCTGGACCCTGGCGGGGCCCGTCCAGCCGGCCGCGGCGTTCAACTGCAGCCAGGCCAAGCACCAGCTGACCCTGTCCTCCGGAACGGTGAGCCCGGGCTCGGGGCAGGTCAGCACGGTCTTCAGGTTCTCTGTCCGCTACACCGACAACGCCGCCTGCGCGCCCACCCTCGCCCAGCTGGCGCTGCCGGGCATCGGAACGTTTCCGCTTGCGGCGGGCGGCTCCAACTGGAAATCCGGCGAGACCCTGGCCCTGACGATCTCGCTTCCCGCCGGACAGTGGGACTACGCCTTCACCGTGGCGAGCGGTAGCGACAACGGGTCTCGGATCGTCACGTTCACGGCGGTAAAGCCCGCCTTCGTCAAGGTAGCCGCCGCGCCCCCGCCGCCAACCCCACAGCCGACGCCGAGGCCCACCCCCCGGCCGACGCCCAAGCCTGTCCCGAAGGCGACGCCGCGCCCGGCGGCACCGAAGCCGAGTGCGAAGAACCCGCGCTCCAGCCCGGCTCCATCGGCCCTGGCCTCCGACTCAACGCCCACTGGATCTGGCGGATCGCCCGAACCGAGTCAGCTGCCGGTGGGCTATGCCGGCAGTCCATCCGCCACCGAGATTCCGGCAGGGGCTGGCCTCATCGGCGGGACCAGGCCCGGCCAGCCGGGCAGTCCCTTCGTTCCGATCGCCCTGGTGTCGCTCATCGCACTGGGCGGCTCATCGGGGCTCTTCGTCGCGGCGGTGCGCCGTCGCCGCCGGAACCACGTGACCGTGGTGGTGGAGGCCCCGGCTCCGCTCGCCATCGCCCCCGGCGACGACCCATACAGCGACGAACACATCCCCCGCTGGCGCCGGCCGTCCCTGCAGGCCGCCCGCGCCCACAGCGACCGCGGCTCGGTCGGTCCGGCCTGGCAGCTGGCCTTCCGCGAGCCGACCACGAGCGGCACTGAGCGGCGCCGGGTGCGCTACCGGCTCGCCCGTCTGTCCGATGCTCCCGACGAGGTCCGCAGCACCGATATCGGACAGCTCGAGGCGAACGACGAAGTCGAAGTGCTCGAGCGGTACGCCGGCTTCATCCTGGTCCGGACCCCGCTGGGAACGGAGGGCTGGGTCCACCGCACGACGCTCGGCCCGCCTCTGGGCGCGGACGGCGAGGAGCTCGACGAGGGCGAATCGGCGAGCTGAGGCACGTCGAGCTCGGATCCCCAGCCGGCGGGGCCGATCGTCGGCCGGCGGGGGTCGCCTCAACCCGGGGAGTCGCCTCAACCCGGGGAGTCGCCTCAACCCGGGGAGTCGCCTCAACCCGGGGAGTCGCCTCAACCCGGGGAGTACCGATCATCTTGTTCGCGGTCCCCTCGATCAGGCGGGCCCCGACGCTGGCGAGGGTCCCCGAGATCGTGACGTCGGCGGTCCAGTCCATGACGGTCGCCCCGTTCTTGCCATCGTTCAGGGTCATGGTCGCCGAGGCGTCGACGGCGCTGCCGGGTGCCTGTCCGTGCGCCTTGATGACGGCCCTCGTCGGGGGGTCCTGCTCGGCCATCTGGAGGTCGACCGCGAACCGGGCGCTGATGTATCCCACGCCGACCCTGGCGCGTGCCCGGAAATGGGTCGCGTCGACGACGTCCACGCTCTCCACCCCGGGCCCGCACGATCCAACCTGGGTGGGATCCATGAGGAATGCCCACACCCGCTCGCGCGGGGCGCCGATCGGAACCTGGCCGGCGAAATGCATCGCGTCCTCCGGGCGAGCTCAGGGCCGCGCCGTACGGGCCGTTTCGGCATGCTCGGCCTTCCCGGCCGGCGGGGCGTAGGCAGCCGGGTCGCGGACGAATCGCGATCGGCAGCCCACGCTGCAAAACGCGTAGACCATGCCCCCGTGCTCGGCCAGATGGCGGGCCGAGTCCCGCTCGACGGTCATGCCGCAGACAGGGTCCAGGAGCACGATCTGGCCGGCTGCATCGGTGCCGGATGCACCAGCGGCCTGGGCCGCCTCGGCTCCCGTCGGCTCGGCGGCGGCCGGACCGTTTCCGGCCAGGGTTGCCGGGCCCGGGGCTGCCACGAACGTGGCCCGGCCCCGGCGGACCTGGACCAGCTCAGCCAGGATCGAGACGGCGATTTCCTCCGGTGTCACCGCGCCCAGGTCCAGGCCGGCCGGCGCACGCAGGGCCGCGACGCGCTCCTCGGGCACGCCCTCGTCGCGCAGCCACGCTCGGACGGCCGTCGCCCGAGTCGGGCTCGCCACGAGGCCGACGTACGTCGCATCCAGGGCCAGGGCGGCGACCAACGCCTCCTCGTCCCAGGAACCCTGGGTGGCGACGACGATCGACGGCTGGCGGTCGCCCGCCAGGCTCTCGAAGCCCGCCTCGGAGACGACGCGTTCGGCGTCGGGGAAGGCGGTCGGCTCAGCCACCGGATCGACGACTGAGACGCGATGGCCCATGGCCGCGCCAAGGCCGGTGAGTGCCTGCGCGATCGGGGTGGTGCCGACCACCCAGAGGGCCGGCGACGGAAGCTGCGGTTCCACGTAGATCTCCAGTGTCCCGCCCGAATGGCAGGTCATCACGTACTCGATGATGCCGTCGCCGCGACGGCTGTCGGACGGCGGCGTCCGGGACAGGCGGAGCAGGCGCGGCTGGCCGTCGGCCAGCGATCGGAGCGCCTCACGGATGACGATCGGCTGCGCGCAGCTGCCGCCGACCCAGCCCTCGATCGATCCGTCCG
>WNGF01015427.1_pt1 | contig 10485 bp, 6 predicted proteins | sample 5400641 | NCBI WGS metagenome assembly WNGF01 (sample SAMN13153371, study PRJNA577476) | soil metagenome | isolation source: 80 cm soil or saprolite under grassland replicate 2 | place: USA:California | collected 2016-06-15
TCGATGTCTTTTTTGTCCCGGTTGCGGCCCTTTCCGACTTTGGTAATGAAGTCCTCATAAGTGCTGTTCAGGAACTCTTCGAATTTCTTTCGCTCTGAGTCGTTGAATTTTTCTGTTTCTCGGAACATGCCGGCATTCTTTCCACGCATGACATATTCGTTGGTGATACCAAGCCAATCGTACAGACCTTTGACTACGGGCTTGCCGCCAACTACTCCGATTGACCCGGTAATCGTCGAGGGCTCAGCGACGATCTTGTTGGCGCCGCAGGCGATGTAATAACCGCCGGAGGCGGCCACGTCGCTCATTGAGACGACGACGGGTTTCTTTTCCTTCGCGGACTCGATGGCCCGCCAGATTATGTCTGACGCCAGGCCGGAACCGCCCGGGCTGTCCACTCGCAAAACGATCGCCTTGATTGACTGGTCATTACGCGCTTCTTCAAGTGTCTTTGCGAGAGAGTCTGAGCCAATCGTCTCTTCACCGTTGCCGCCAAACTGCGATTTGCCAGAGGTAATGTCGCCGGCGGCATAAACAATCGCGATCTTCTCTCCTTTGTTCAGGCCGAGGGACTCTTGGGATATCTGGCGATAGTCAGAACCTTTGGCGATGTGCAACTCGTCGCTGTCTTTGTAGCCGAGCCGCTTCTTCAATTCTTTTTCAACTTCGTCATGATAAAGCGCGCCATCGATTAGTCCCGCTTCTTTCGCCTGGGCGGCGTTGTAAGGCGAGTTGTCGATCAACGCCTTAATATCATCCGAGGATTTGTTGCGAGCTTTGGCGATTCCATCGATGTAGCGGCCATAGAGATCATCCAGCAGTGAGTTGATGAATTCGCGGTGGGCATCGCTCATCTGCTTCTGCGTGAACGTGTCCCCCGCGCTCTTATATTTTCCAATCTGATAGATGTCGGGATAGATACCAAGCTTGTCGAGCGAGCCGCGGAAGAACATCACATCGGCCGCCAGCCCGTTAATGAAAAGTTCTCCGGGCGGAGGCACAAAGACTTTGTCGCAGGCAGTCGCGATGTAATAGTCCTTGTTCATGCCGTATTCCAGATAGGCATAAACCGGTTTCCCCGACGTGCGAAAGTCCTGAATCGCGCCGCGAATCTCTTCAGCTTTCGCCCAGCCCGCGCTCGATTCGTCGATCTCCAACATCACCGCGGTGATGCGCTTGTCGGTTTTCGCTTTACGAAATTGTGCCAGCAAACTGCTCAACGATTGCGGCTGGCCGCCGAAGATGCGCCGAATAGGATCATCAGGAACGTAATCAGGCAGGGGGCCGGAAATGCGCAGCGCAAGCACGCTGTTGTCACGAATCGAAGGCGGATTTCCGCGCACCAGGGTAACGACAATTGCGATTCCGAGGACAGAGATAAGCACCAAACCAATTACGATGCTGGAAATTATTACAACGACTTTGCGAGTAGTGGACATAGCCATAAAGAGTTTTTCCTGAGTTTTTTAGGGAATCTAGTCGAATGTGAGTACGAGCCAGGGCGGGAAAAGGTTTAGGAAATCCAGAAGCAGAAGGCAGAAGGCAAAAAGCAGAAGGCAGAAACTTCTGGTTTCCGATTTCGTTCGCCTATTGCCTAACGCCTATTACCTACTGCCTACTGCCTACTGCTTTCTGCAGTATCCAGCCACCACCAATTACTTCATCCTCGCGATAGAACACCGTGGCTTGTCCGGGAGTAATCGCGCGTTGCGGTTCGTCAAACTTAATCCGCACCCGGTCGCTGGGAAGCGGCGTGATCATGGCCGGCGCTGCCGTATGGCGATAACGCACACGAACTTCGGCGCGCACCGGCTTGGCGGGGCTATCCAGCGAAATCCAGTTGACTCCGGCGGCGGTGAATTCATCGTTGAGCAAGTCTTCCTGATTGCCGACCACAATTCGATTATTCGGCGCATCGATTCCCAGGACGTACAAGGGTTCGGCGCCCGCGATGCCGATGCCCCGACGTTGTCCGATCGTGTAGCGGTGGATGCCCGTATGTTCGCCAATCACATCACCGGCGGCACTGACGATTTCACCGGCGCCCGGCACGCGGTCAAGCTGGCGCTCTGCTGCCAAATACCGATCAATAAAGCCTGCATAATCGCCATCGGGAACGAAACAGATTTCCTGCGACTCTTTCTTTTCGGCGACCGCCAGCTGATTGTCGCGGGCGGCTTGCCTCGTATCATTCTTTGACAGTTCACCAAGCGGGAACAACGCACGCGAAAGCTGGTCCTGCGTCAGCTCCCAAAGAAAGTATGACTGGTCCTTTTGCGGATCACGCCCGCGCAATAGTCGATAACGATTTGCTGCTTCATCGAATTCCACCCGGGCGTAATGACCGGTCGCAACCTTCTCGCACCCGAGACTTGTCGCCAGGCGATCCAACGAAGCAAACTTCAGACGGCTGTTGCATGCGACACAGGGAATTGGGGTTTCACCGCTGAGGTAACTGGTCACAAACGGCTGCACGACATCGCGTTCGAATTCCTTCTCGAGATTCAAAACGTAGAACGGAAAACCCAACTCTTCAGCGACGCGCCGGGCGTCGTACACATCATCCAGCGAGCAGCAGCGCGAAGGCAGCGGTTCGCCGTTCTCATCTACACTGATGCCGCGGCGCTGGTTCCACAACTGCATCGTAAAACCGAGGAGTTCATGCCCCTGCTGCTTCAAAATGGCCGCAGCCGCGGACGAATCCACACCACCTGACATTGCTACTGCTATCTTCATTAGTTTTTGGGTACGCACGCCTCTGGCGTGCTTCCGAGATGAATATGATAGATTAATAATCGTCTCGATCATAACCAATACGCTGGAGGCGTGCGTAACCGTTGCCTAAGATATTTAAGGGCAGATTGGTTCTGCCGAAAGATGAAGGCCGCGATGGCTGGCACTCCCGCGGCTACTTCCCTCACTTCGATGGCGAAGGTGTCACTCAGCATGTGTGTTTTCATCTCTTCGATTCACTGCCACAACCCGTGCTCGCACGTTGGCGCGATGAGCTCAAGGCACGACCGCCAAAGGAAGCCGACCTCGAATGGCGCAGGCGAGTCCAGGCTTTTCTCGATAGCGGTTACGGCTGCTGTTTTCTTCGCGATGACCAACTGGCCCGCACCATGCAGGACGGATTGCTTCATTTCGACAGTCAGAGGTATGTCCTGCATGCTTGGTGTGTGATGCCTAATCACGTCCATTCCCTCTTCACACCAAAATCCGAATTTAAGATGAGTGAGATCCTGCATTCCTGGAAAAGCTTTACTGCGCATGAATGCAACAAATTGCTGTCGCGCACAGGACAGTTTTGGGCGCGCGAGCCGTTTGATCGTTACATCCGCAATCAACGTCATTTTGACAATTCGCTTGCCTACATTGAAAACAATCCAGTTCACGCCGGTCTCTGCAAGAAATCTGAGGACTGGAAATGGAGTAGTGCACGAAAGCGACAGAGCACACAGACCCCCGACGTGGTGAATGCTATGATGTGATTTTGGGATAGCACGCCAGAAGACAAACGAGAGGCACGCCGGAGGCGTGCGTACCGAAAATAACGACAGCACGCCAGAGGCGTGCGTACCGAACATGCCTGAACGCGCCATTGAAGAATACCGAATAGTTGACGAGCCGTTTTATTTGCCCGTCGATCATGAAATCGATCTGTTCGAAGCGGCGCATTCGGCCCGGCTGCCGGTGATTCTGAAGGGCCCGACCGGCTGTGGCAAAACCCGCTTTGTCGAACATATGGCGTGGCGTCTGGAGCGCCCGCTGATCACCGTCGCTTGTCACGAAGATCTTTCGTCAACCGATTTGGTTGGCCGCTTTCTGATCGAAGGCGAAGAAACCGTCTGGCATGACGGCCCGCTGACTTCCGCGGTGCGCCACGGCGCGATTTGCTATCTCGACGAAGTCGTTGAGGCTCGCAAAGATACGGTGGTCATCATTCACCCGCTGACCGACCATCGCCGGCGGCTCCCGATTGAAAAGCGCGGCACCATTCTCGAGGCGCCTTCCGATTTCATGCTGGTCGTTTCTTACAATCCCGGTTATCAATCGATTCTGAAGGACTTGAAGCAATCCACCCGGCAAAGGTTTGTGGCGATCGATTTCGACTACCCGCCGGCGGAAATGGAGCAGGCGATCGTCGCGCGTGAAGGTGGCATCGACGAGGGCACCGCTCGCGATCTGGTTTTGATTGGACAGAAGGTGCGCAACCTCCGCGGTCATGGATTGGAAGAGGGCGTGTCGACACGCCTGTTGATTTATGCGGCGCAATTGATCTCGCACGGCATTCCACCGGCAACGGCGGCGCAAACCGCAATGTGCTCACCCATCACCGATGATCGCGACCTGCAAAGCAGCATTCGCGAGATCGTGACCACGGTAATCTGACAGTGTCTGACGATATTCCGAAGGACAATTCGACTGAGTTCGGCGAAGAACTCAACGAACAGTTGCGCTCAGTCAAGAATCCTGCTGAGCGCCGAAAGATAACACGCGTGCTCGGAGAGGTAGGCAGACTCCCGCTCGAGCACGCGCGCGCGGCGATCGAAAAAAGCGCCTCAATTGCAGCAATTTCTCTGCGCGCAAGCATTGAATTTCTTCGCGCAGCGCCCGAAATCACAGAGGTGCTGGAACCTGCCGAACTGCGCGCGTGGGGCGAACTCGGCCGGCGGTTGACGATGACGGACGTAGAAGACGGCGTCGGCTTTTTCGTTACCGGCGTCAACGATTTTCGTCGTGTTCCATCCAGCGCGAGGCCGTTTGTCTTTCAAGTTTGCTCGCGACAAATGGTGTTGTCGCCGCAAACAGCGGCCGATACCTTCCGCGCCGCCCCCTCGCTTGCCCAACAAATCAGCGATCCCGAACTGTTGCGCAGAATTTATGAAGTAGCGGCTGAGATTTCGCGACGCTCAGCAAAGCACAGCGCCGAGTTTTTGAGCGCGACGCCACTTGTTATCTCCTCGTTTAGCGGCGGACTACCGCCCGCCGGCTCCAAATCGATGGCGGACAGTAGCCCGCCTCTAAAGGAATCGCAGAACGTGGCCGCCGGTAGTCAACCTCTCAACGATTTGACGCAGGCCGCGATAACGCTGGCCGCGTCATTCGCCGAACGCGCGGGAGGCATCGCGGCCGATGTCTGGTCGTCTTTGCCAACCGCACTCGAGGGACTCGCTCCGGACACAGCACTGAAGCTGATGCGTCGGGCGGCAAATTTTCTTGAGCGCGGTGGCGGCGCTGCATTGCATGTCCTGGCTGCCGGCGGCGAAATCCTGCGTACTCAGCCCGATTGCTTTGACGATTGGATCGAACTGCTCTGGGCCGTGGCCGCGCATGGCAACGCCGGGCTCGTAGCATTTGTTCGCGCCAGTCCCGCTTTCTTTCAGATGATTACGGCGCAAACCAGTCAAGAGAAAGCATCTGTTCTGGCCCGTCGCGTCATGACCCTGACACGCGAGGTCGCCCGGGTCGATGCAGAAAGCGCGCTCGCCTGTTTGCGATCGAGCGGAAAAGCGCTGCGCACAGTTTCGATCGAGCAATTCGAAACCTGGGCGCGCGCCGGTTTGGTCAGTAGTGATGGACGAGCGCGGCGCAGCTATTACGCGCTCGAGACGCGTACGAGCAACGAAGTGTTGCGCGTCGGCGGGGGCGGCTTGTCACTTGAAACTGTGCAACCTTTGCTCCGCTTGTACGTCGAAGGACTAACCGGACGCGCGGTTGAGATCGTGCCCCTCGCGGCTGTCCCGGCTGAAGCACGCATTGGCGACGGCCGCACGATTCACCTTCCTTCACTTGTCGCTGAGTTCGGTGATGAAGACCTCGATTTTCGACTTTACAAAGTTCTCGCCGCGCATTCGGCGGGCCAAATCGAGTTTGAAACTTACGAGCGTGATACCGATGACTTGCGAGCGGCTTACGCAGCTCTCTCGGATCTTTATGATCCAGCGAGGCAGGAGGAACGCGATGCATTCGCGTTGGGCGGTTATATGGACACGTCAGAATCCCGACCTGTCGGGATAGCGGGCGGTTTGGGTGATGACAATGCCAAACTCCCTCCCCCTTTGGGGGAGGGTTGGGGTGAGGGGTTACGCCCGGATAATCCCTCTCCCCTTACCCCTCTCCCAAAGGGAGAGGGGAATGAACCTGCGAGCATCAACTATCGTTCGGTGCTAAATCTGTTTCCGATTCCTACTTTGGCGCGTCGAATATTCGGGACGCTCGAGAACGGCCGCATCGACCGCCGTTTGCGGCGGACGTATCGCGGTTTGACTCGCGATCTCGATCTGATTCGCGAGCATCTCCGCAGCCGGCGGCCGAAGTTATTCGATCTTCCGCCCGCTCTGGTCCCGTTTGAGTTGTTGTTTCAGGTCACTCTGTTGGGCGGCGCACTTGATGACGCGCGAGAATTTTATCGTCAGGTGGTTTCTGAACTCGAAACGATCGTCGCCGAATATCTCTCAGGGGCGAGCGCCACCGTGGCGGACACTTTGATGGCAACCAGCCGCGTGTATTCCCTTTTTCAATCGATCGCCCTGGAAAACGCTGAACAGCAGGTTGAGGTGCCGGACGAACTCGACCAGGAAGACGCGAGCAAGTTGTCGCAGGAGATGCTCGCCGAACGCGACGCCAGTCGCCAACCCCAACGCCGCGACGCGCGCGAACTCTTCAATGCCTGGAACAGCGAGGCGGAAGGTGAATTCCACGAACTGGATGGCAGCGAGGCCTGGAGCAAGGGCGAAATGGCCGAGCAGGATCTGGAGGCCGGCGAGGTTGCTTTTAATTATGATGAATGGGACCGCGAGCTGGTAGATCATCGCATCAGCTGGTGCCGGGTGGTGGAAAAGAAGGTAAAACGCGGCAGCCGCGCATTTGTAGACGAAACGCGCGAACGGCACAAAGGAATGATTTCCTCGATCCGTCATCAGTTTCAGTTGATGAAGCCCGAGAATCTCACCAAAGTCGCGAACGAACTTGACGGCGAGGATTACGATCTCAACGCCGTGGTTGACTACTACATCGATCGCCAGGCGGACGGTCATCAGTCCGAGCGGATTTATACAAAGCGACTACGACGAAGGCGGGATGTTGCGGTCTCGTTTCTGCTGGATCAATCCTCTTCGACCGCGCGCACGATTGGCCGTCATCCGCTGCAACCTTATACGCATCCGGGCCGCCGGATTATCGAGATTGAAAAAGAAGGGCTCGTGTTGATGAGCGAGGCGTTGGAAGCCGTCGGCGATGTTTACTCGATTAATGGTTTCACTTCTGAGGGGCGGCGCAACGTAAAGTTTTATGTGTTGAAGGATTTCAACGAACAGTATTCAGACGAAGTGATGCGGCGCATCGGCGGCATCACTTATCAGAACAACACGCGCCTCGGCGCCGCCATTCGCCACGCCAGCGCAAAGCTGGAAAAACAGGAGGCGCGCACACGTCTCTTGATCGTCTTGTCGGACGGACGGCCTTACGATCACGATTACGGCGATGCTCGGTATGCGCGCGAAGACACGCGCGAGGCTCTGCGGCAGGCCAAGACCGCCGGGATCACGCCGTTCTGCATTACGATCGATAGGGAATCGGAAAGCGAACTGCGCGATCTGTACGGCGAGATTGGCTACACGATCATCGACGACGTGCTTTCACTTCCGGAACGGCTGCCGGGAATTTATCGGCGATTGACAACTTGAGATCACGAAGCAAGATACCTTCTCATTCACGCCTCGCTTCAGCGAGGCGATATCGAAACACTTCATCTTCTTAGCCGTTTCAACGGCTTCAGTAAACTGTTGAAACAGTTTCCCCGATCATTTGCCCTTCGGATTCACCTCGCTGAAGCGAGGTGTGAATTGGTCGCTGCTTCCACCACGTTTGAGCGCATCAATTCCTGCGGTATAGTTCTGTTGCCAGTCGCGGAGGGGTCGCATAATTGGTAGTGCAGCGGTCTTGAAAACCGCCGCCCGCAAGGGCTTGCAGGTTCGAGTCCTGTCCCCTCCGCCATTTCTTTTCAACAACTTACTAGCAGGTTGGCGCGATCTTGGATTTGCTCCTGAAGTTGAGTTGTTTGACCAAGAATGATCCTATCCATCGGTACGTCTCGCGTAGCCATCCATTGCATCATGGAAGAGAGAAATAGTTCCTTCATGTATGCAAACGAGAAGCCTTCGGTTTGTTGGACCACTTCTATTGTCACGGCTTCTGAGAGGCGTAATTCAGGCCGTAGTTCCTTATTCCAGGCGGCGATATAGGCAGCGCTCGGCCCCGGCCGGTAGATCGAAATAGTACTTGCGATCAAAGCGGCTGGGACGATCGAGGATTGCCGGATCGAGTCGGTCCGGGTGGTTGGTAGTCGCGAGGACGACGACGCCAGTGTTTGTTTCAAAACCGTCGAGTTCGTTAAGAAAGAAGGCGCGGGTCTTATCATCGATCATCGAGTCGAGGTCTTCAATAACGAGGAGGCATGGTGTGGTGATTCGCGCCCGCGCAAAAACCAAGCGCATGTTTTCCTGATCAGTTGCGTACTCAGATTTGAAGCCTTTGACGTAGAGGCACGGCTTCCCGAGTTGGTTGACGAGAGCCTTCAGCGTGTGCGTTTTCCCATTGCCCGGCGGACCAATGAACAAGACGCCGCGCTTCCATGGGATGCGGTATCGCTCATAGACTTCTCGTGAAAGAAAGAATTGAGCAAAGTCGTTCTGTATCTCCTGCTTCAGCGGGTCACGCAGCACAAGGTTGTCGAAAGTCGCGGATTTAATCGCATCGAAGAGTTCCTTGTTCTTTGTCCACTCACCGTCCTGGAAGACCAGCACTTCAGTTCGGACTTCGGATGACCACTCGCATACTTCGCCGAAGAAGGCTTCGGCAAGTTTCTTGCGCTCTGCCACAATCCAGTGGTGCCGCGAGGGGTAGCAGCGCTGTGAATACGTGACCAGAACGACATCGAGAAGGTGACCGCGCCAAAGCACGTTGAGCCATGAGTTCTCTACTGATCGTTTTGGGTCTCTGCCCGGTCCCTCCCAATCTGTCTTGATGTGATTGAATATCGAGGTCTCATGAACGACGGAGCATTTTTCCGCACGGACGAATGCCTCCAGGTCAAAGGACCCAGTCTCTCCTTCAATGATTGCCTTTCCCGGATGCAGCTCCGCCAACTCGCGCCCGACGTGATACGCGATGTAGTCGTTCGGTTTGTAGAGAGCATCCTTGATGAAGTTCTCTATGCCCATAACTTAGTTCCACGTGAACTGAACCTACGATTCCGCTCAACGTGCTTTCTTCACCATGCTGCGACACGGTCAAGAAAATGGACTTCGCGTATGAGTTATTTCTGTGGACCATTCGTGCTCTTCATTTAATCGACCGATGCAGTGCCCCTTACCCACCCTCACCGGATGAAACAGATCAGCACACGGTGGTTACATTTACTTTGCCCTGTACCCTGTGACTTTGCTGGGCATGATTTGTACGTGCGGGAATCGAACCCGCTGGCGCACGCCCCTGCACGCCACCATGAGGCGCTCAAAAGAGCGTAATCCAACTTAACCAGTTGGCGCTTTGTGCTCGCCTCTATTTCTCTCCGGCTACCAACTGCATCGGTTACTCGACCAGTTCAGTCTGCCAGTTGAGTTCCTGAATACGCGCGTCGAGATCGCGGTAATTCTTCGCCAGCTCATCAGCGCGCTTCTGAATCTCGGCAACGTTAATTGTCGAGATGTACTTCACTTCCGAACGTCCACGAATTCTTTCTTCTTCGTCGATTCAATCGAAGTACCTTTGAGTTGTGTTTGAAAAGATTGGCTGCGGGAGAAGGGGGTCGAACCTTCATCTTCGAGTTCAAAGCCCGACGTGTTGCCGGTTACACCATCCCGCAAAAACATTGCCGATTTTTGATTTCCGATTGCCGATTGGTGTTCGGGGCAAGAAGCCAATTGAAACTCGGCAATTGGCGATCGGAAATGTGAGTGGTCGCGGTGGAAGGAATTGAACCGACATCGCTCGATTATCAATCGAGTGCTCTGGCCGTTGAGCTACACCGCGAAAGTGGTTGACCCGACGGGGCTCAAACCCGCACCTCACGGCTTAAAAGGCCGCCGCTCTGTCACTCGAGCTCCGGGTCAATAACATTTCCGATTGCCGATTTTTGATTGCCGATTGGCCTCCATCGGCAATGACTTGGCTGTGGCGGAAGGATTCGAACCTTCGATAGCCGGATTAACAATCCGGTGCCTTACCAACTTGGCTACGCCACAAAAGAATTGGCTGCGGCGACGAGACTCGAACTCGTACACCCGCGTTTACAAGACGAGCGCTCTCTTATCCAATTGAGCTACGCCGCAATTTGGTGGACTGGGAGGGATTCAAACCCTCACAAGAAGTTTGCAGGACTTCTATGCTGTCGTTACATCACCAGCCCAAAAACATTTCCAATTGCCAATTTTTGATTGCCGATTGCGTTTCTGGGGCAGGAACCCATCGACTTTGAAAGAG
>WNGF01010422.1_pt1 | contig 10484 bp, 10 predicted proteins | sample 5400641 | NCBI WGS metagenome assembly WNGF01 (sample SAMN13153371, study PRJNA577476) | soil metagenome | isolation source: 80 cm soil or saprolite under grassland replicate 2 | place: USA:California | collected 2016-06-15
AAAGGACGGTGTCGACGGCAGGCATGAATCCCGCCCTCGCGACGCTCGACCGTGCCGTTGGAACCTGGACCGTGACGGGCTCGCATCCGCACCTCCCGGGCCGCACGCTGCGTGGCCTTGTTGCGTTCGACCGTATTGAGGGCGGGGCGTTCGTCCGGATGCACTCGACGATGGACGACCCTGAGATCCCTGAGGGCGTCGCGATCTTCGGAACGGACGACGCCGCCAACGCGTGCACGATGCTCTACTTCGACGTGCGAGGCGTCGCGCGCAAGTACGACGTCGTGCTCCACGCGGACGGCTTCACGTGGTCGCGCGATGCGCCGCAGTTCGCTCAGCGCTTCCGCGTCACGATTTCCAAGGACGGACACACGATGGAGGGCCTGGGCACGATGAAGAAGGACGGATCGACGTGGGAGCCGGACCTTCGCCTCTCGTACGTCCGCGCCTCGAAGTGAATTCGTAGCATTGGATAGACCCTGCGGCCTCGACAGCGCCGGTCGGAGACTTGGTGTGATGGACCATGGCGGCACGAGTTAGAGCCGCTGGAGCTGCACTCGCAGGCCCGAGCATTGGTCTGGCAAGGACAATGGTGTAGGCGTTTCGCTACCCCGATATTGGGCAATGGTCTCGACGTCGTCGTGCTCGCACCGGGAGACCATTGCCAGCGAGCCGAACATAGTGCTCTAGACCATTGCTCGCGCAGACGTTCGATTCGCTTGCGAGTTTCTGAGTAAACTGAGGCTCTCGCCGAGGTAGCTCAGTTGGTAGAGCAATGGTCTGAAGAACCATGTGTCGCCAGTTCAATTCTGGCCCTCGGCACAGAGTCAGTTTCCTGGAGAATCTGAAGTACGGTGCCCGCACTGGCCATTCGTGTGGGACCGCGAACCATGCGCTATGGAGTTGTTCGTGGCTTTGGCGGGTGGAGTTCTGCCAAAGCCTCTTGCCGCGCCTTAATCAACGGCTCGACCCACGCGACTGCCTGAGTGACGATCGAGTCGACCTCGCTTGACGTGTAGCTGAACTCCTTGAAAAACTGCGATGCCACTTCGACGCCCTTCATGACTGCTGTGGGAGCCGAGAAGTCGCATCACGACCGTGTAGAGCCGTTGCTGTTCTGCCAAGGCCAGTTCCGCTAGTTGCCCAGAGGGAGCTGAGTCGTCGACGACAAGAAACCGACAGATGGCGGCGACCGTGGTGAATTTCTGACGGAGATCGTAGTGGAACGTATCAGGTACGCCGTCGAGCTGGACCACGAGGTATCCATGTCGCGCCAGTGAAGCCCTTATCGTCGCGAGACGGCTTCTGCCGGGTTGGTCAAATGAGCCAAGCAACAGAACAGTTCGCTCCTTGAACTCGGCTAGATATCTGCCCACCGCGATACCTTGATCAGCAGCCGCGGCGATTTGTGACAGTGCAACGAATATCTCAGCCCGGACGCGTTGCTTGGCATTCAGTTCGGACCAGAATGTTGCGGACCGCTCTCCGAATATCTCCGCGTACCGAACGATGCGTTTCCACGGCCCGACGTCAAAGCCCACATCACGAAAGGTGACGCTGGCCGCGGCGGATGTGAGGCGAAACGGAAACGTGCCTGCGAGGGTGAGTGCTTCGAAGCCGATGTTTGCCCCTCCAATGCGGAATAGGGGCGGGAGTTTGGAAATGGATAAGGGCGCACCGGAGAAGAGCTCCTCTACTCGGCGGCTCGAGCGGTGAGTCTCTATGCGGAATTCAGGAGCCTCGAAGTACTCGAACCCGGCACCGAATTGGGTTGAGACGTAGCCGGTGACGAGTCCTGGGAGCAGCTCAGCCCGTCGGAGAAATGGGCGATGCGTCTCCGAGATGTGTTGCGCTTGCAATTCTTGGAAGTCGGCATGAAACGTCTCGAGATAGCGGCGCATCTGCGCCTCGGTCACATAGTCGGAACGACGCCGCGACATGGCTTCAGAGCCTATACAGGTGTATCGCCGGAGGGCACGCGATCTGTAACACAGTGCCCTCCAGCCATCCTGAAGCGCGCCGTAGAGTCCTCTGATGGAGCGCTACGAGGATCGCCTGGAGTCGTCGAGTTACGCGAACGACGAGGTAGTCGGAGCGGGACCGAGCGGCCGCGCTGATTACGACGGATGGGTTTGGATACCCGAGCGCCTTTTTTCTCGGATGCAGCATCTGGCGAAGGCATATGAGTTTCATGTACTTACGAGACTGGATCCCTACGGGCGGAATTCGCTGAACGTGGAACAAGTCGAGTCCTTGCTGGACGAGGTGGAATTCATTGGTCGCGTCGTCGAGGACGAAGCGCTGCGGGTCCAGTTGGAGCGCCTCCGCGCCGTGGCCGTGGCCGTTCGTGGAGCTGGACCGCGAACCGAACTCGTGATCGAGGGCCCCCCTAGAGCGAAGCCGTCAGAGGGAGGCGTGCCGACCTTGACGGCCGCCGTAGCCCAGGCTGGTCTGTAGCGGGCGACAGCCCGCATCACCGGAGCGGGCCCGTACCTGTGGCACACGGCGCATGGTTACGTTCCTCGTTGACGCTTCGTTCGACCCGGGCCTAATTTGTCTCGACAGAAAACCGCGAAAGGAGAAGTCGGTGCGCCGCTCTGGCGCAATGTGAGCGAATAAAAGTCGGACCGTCGAGATAAGCAAGCCGGTCTATCAGGGGCTCCCCCGGGGTTAAAGCCCACCGGGATTGATTGCGGCAGCAAAGAGCCACCACTGCCAACGGCGCTTCAGGTGTGACGGTCGCCAGCGTCGTTGGCCAGAGTTGATCCGCGCCCCGCGTGTGACAGGTGGCTCACAACGAAGGTCTGGGCATTCGTGTTCTCTGTGCTGGTGTCGACAGTCTCTATTGGTCCGCGCGCGCTTCGCTTGGGGAGTGGTTCACACGACTCCGTGGGATCCGCGAGCGAGCTTCGGTCGCAGGCGAGAACGTCAGCTGCGGTATGGCGCATGGCTTCGCGCTGGACGTTCTTCCGCACGGCGCATTTCGTTTCCCGGTCGTTATGGACTGCCGGGAATTTCGCTTGCACTTCACTGACTCGTCTCGGCTTCCGACGATGTGGGTGCAGTTGCGGTCCGCATTCATCCACGAAATTGGCGTGGAGCGTGCGGTTGAGGAGTCGGCGCGTGTAGCCGGCGAGGTCGTCGAAGCGGACGTCGTGGACCTGAGAGCTTCGCGGCTCGATCTCTACGCGGACTTCGCCAACTGGATCTTGGTGCAGGCGGACCGTGCGGGATTAGTTACGCATGCCGATCTGGTCGCGCACTTCCGGGCGGGTACGGAGGAAATCCAGACCGTGCAGGCCGGGAAGACGCCGCTACTCGTTCGCCTCTACCGGAAGGACATCGAGGTTCGTCAGCGCGGCGGGTTCGCTCCGGTCTTCTGGGGCGGTTGGGATGGGCCAGTGACCCGTGTGGAGGTCCAGGCCGGCTCTCAGAAGCTGCGGGCGTTTGGAATCAGGACCGTCGGCGATGCACTTCTGTCGCGTGGTGATGTTTGGCGTTACGCGGTCTCTGACTTTCTCGAGCTCCGAGAGCCCACCGCAGGAGCGCGGGAATCGTGGCCGGCACGGGACGAGTGGCGAGCGGTTCAGGCGACAGGGAAGGAGGCGTTCCCCGCCTCGGGGCTGGTGCCTTTTGTTCTGGCCCAGGGGGACCGCGTGCGGGTGCTTCGTGCGCTTGCGGGCTATCTGTCATCCCTCGGTGCTATCGAGTCGGAGGGGGACCTGCGAGCGCTACTCCGGTCACTGCCGAGTCAGCTAGCGGAGGTCGCGTACGGACGTGTGTTCAGCGCCGAGGTGGAACGCAAGCGTCGACGGCTGCCGCGTGCAATAAGAGCGAACGTAGACTTTGGCGCGGCCAGTGCGGGCCCGGGGAAAGAGGCACCTTGGGCTCACGATCCTTCACAACCAAATACCGAGACCGACGTGTGAAGCGGCCAGACTTCCCACTGGGCGAGGCCGTTTCCTGGTTCCTCACCGACATGCAGAGTGAAGTGACGCCGACGACGCTCGCGACGTATCGCTCCCACCTGACGCGGTTCTGTGCGTCACTGCAACCGGCGCGGCGCACGCTCGATGGAGTGTTCGGGACAGTGTCGTAACCATGCGTCGAAACGTGTAACCATCGCGCGACAACGAGGAGTTGGGGCAGAATTCGACTGGTGCGACGACCGATGACCTGAAGAACCATGTGTCGCCAGTTCAATTCTGGCCCTCGGCACAGAGATCCCTAGCAAACGGCCCTCTCCGTAGCGTTCGGGAGAGGGCCTTCGTTGTTCGTACGACCTAAATACGACCGCGGTGCGAACTCACGACCCGAGCGCGCGGTCCATCGCCGCCGCGGCGTCGCCCATGAGCGAGGGCAGGACGTGCGCGTAGCGCGCGGTCATGCCGAGCGTGCTGTGGCCGAGCTGCTCCATGACGACCCTTTGCGGCACACCTTGGGCGAGCAGCAGCGTCGCCGCCGAGTGCCGCAAGTCGTGGAAGCAGAGCCGCTCGATCCCGGCGATGCGGGCGATGCCTCGGAAGCTGCGGGCGATGACGTTCGGCGCCGGGAGCGGCGTGCCTGTAGGTCGTGAAGACGAAGTCGAGATCCTGCCAGTCGCGGCCAGCGGCAAGCCGCCTCGAGCTGTCGCGCGCGATGAGCCCGCAGAGCACGTACGGCCGCGTCCGGCACGATGAGCGTTCGCCGACTGCGCTTCGTCTTCGGCTCAAGGAGCTGCAGCCCGCCACCGCGGACGCGCTGCAGCGTGTGGTTCACGTGGATCGTGCGCGCCTCGAGGTCTACGTCCTGCCAGCGGAGGGCGAGCGCCTCACCTTCGGGCAGGCCGAGCGAGAGCGCGACCGAGTAGAGCGCCGAAAGCCGATCCTGCGAGGCGACCTCGAGGAAACGGCGTGCCTCCGCGACCGTGAGATAACGCGGCTCGTACTCCGGCACTCGTGGAGCATCGGCAAGCGCGGCGACGTTCCATGACACGAGTCCCCAGCGCATGGCGCGACTGAGGCCGTTACGAAGGATCGAGCGGATATGCGCGACCGACCGCGGCGACAGGCCCGCGCGCAGCGTCGATTGCAAGAGCGCGTTCACCTGCTCGGCTCCCAGCGTCGCGAGTGGCACGCGGCCGATCGCCGGGATGATGTGCCGCGCGATGTAGCTCTCGTACTGCGCTCTTGTCGACTCGCGGACGGGCACGTCCGCGACCCAACGTGCGAGGAACGCGCCGACAGACTCTCCGGTGCCCCCAACGACTGTGCCTGCGCCCTTGCCGCGGCGCACCGCGTCGAGCTTGGCCTGCACGCCGGCGCGTGTCTTCGCGTAGAGCGAGCGGCGCTTGCGGCGCCCGTGCTCGTCTACGCCGACCGTGACCTTCGCTTCCCATAAGCTACCGGCGTGCTTCGTGATTGTTCCTTCACGCGTCCCCGCCTAGTCATCTCGCCTCTCCTTGTAGCGTCGATAGGTCGCTCGGTTCTGGCACCTCTTGCTGCAGTGGATCTGTCCGGGTCGGCCACATCGAAGAAGGTCCCGTACACCGCGCACGCGCGCACGTCGACAGGCTCGAAGCGGAAGCGCGCAGGTAGCGTGGGCGGTAGGCGTGAGGAGGTCATCAGGATCGACGCGCTTTGATGTCTGACTTCGCCAGGCGCTCCACATGAGCCATGTGGTCCTCGATTAGGACGATGAGCCGGTCATGAGCCGTCTCCAAGTCTTTGAAGAACTTTCCGACACTCTCCTCGCCTCTTCGACCGCTGTTGAGCTCGATCCTTTTGTAGGCCGTTCGCATAGCTTCGAGCTCGTCGAAAACATCGTGCATGTCGCCTTCGATCAACAGCCTCGCGCGAGCGTCATCGATCGGCCCGAGGCGCTCTTTGAGAATCGCCGCCGAAGTCTCGTCGGGATCACCAGCGCTGACGAAATACTCGTGCGCCGCGGTTCGGAGAGCCATCGCCGCGAGCACGACCGGGAGAAATGCGAGGCGCATCCGCTCGAGCTTCGCGTCTCGCAGAGTTCGTCGATCGGCTCGATCCTCAGCTCCGACCGTACGTTCGTTGGCTGCGCGATCGCGCCAGATCTGAAGGCCCGAGGTCAGTAGCAGTGTTGCGAGGGCGATACCCGCGCCGATGAGCGCATCCATCCGCGCGGGATGGTAGGCCGCGCGTCGTATTGAGCGTGCGCGGCTTCTCTTAGCGAGTAATCTTGGCCACAGCGCACCGCATTGACTGCCGGTTTGCTCGCAAATCCGTACGAGCCATAGCGCACAGCGCGCTGTCCTTTACACGGTGACGCTGAGATTCGCTGTTTTGAAGTTCGTTGTGGTCGGCGAGGCTCGCTCGCCCGCTCTCGATTGTGGACGCGCGTACTTTCCGAGCCATCGCGCCAATATGTGAGGGAGGTTCTCATGCGTAGGCTTCTGCCAGCAATGGTTGTGGTGACCAGTCTCGTTCTCGGCGCAACCGTATTCCGTGGCGAGGTGGCCAGCGCCGCGCAACAGGCTTTGGCGGTATTCGTCACGAACGACGCCGCCAACCCGGTGCCCGTGCGTGAGCAGCCGTTGAGCGCGAATGCGCAGTTCACGGTCGCAGGCCGGACCATATCTGAACCCGAACTATTCGGGCAGACGATCAGAGCGTCGCTGGTAATCGTGGACATGGACATGACGACGTGCGCCTCGGTCAGCTTCCTCAACGGTACTCAGGTAGTCCTGCGCCTGTTTGGCCCAGGCCTCGGCGGTCCAGGCCATCAGACGCTCGCCCTCACGCAGCCCATCACGATGGACCGCTGGATGACCTCGCTGCCAGGGGAGTGCGGCGTAAACATATTCGTAAGCGGGACGGCGCTCCCCTAACGCCGAGCGGGCGACGATCCCGGCTAACCTCGTCGCGGTACATGACGAGCCAGACGTAGTGGGCCCGTGCCCGAGGCGGGTCCTCTCGTTTCACTGGCCAGCCAGACTCACAGCCACAAGCACGACTTCCAGCGCACCCTCCAGACATAGGCTTCCTAGGACCTAGATACGACCTCAGGAGCGTCCACGTACGACTCTGGCCGTCTCCGCCGTCCCGGGCCTCTCGAGTTCGTGCGTAAATAGACGGTCTGCGACGGTAGGCTACGGCCGTGGACAGCCGAGCAAGGAGCTGAAGAACCATCTGTCGCCAGTTCAATTCGGGCCCTCGGCACTGATGTCGACGTACCAGATCGACCCCGAATCACCGAAGCGATGAGCGAGTCATATTTCGTCAGACTCTCCGGTCGAGCTGAGGCGGAGAGGATCCTCAGGTTGCTCGATGAACTCAGCGCGCTCGCGGAGCGGAACACGTCGCTGCGCGTCCTCATCGACGAGACCGGCCTCGGCGCTGGCTTCGTCGGGCCGGCCGACATCGGGCGGGTCATCTCCGCGTGGCGACGCGCAACAGCGCTCCGCTCGACACGCATCGCGGTATTCGTGTCCAATCTCGCTATCTATGGCCTCAACCGCATGTTCCAAGGTCTCACGGGCCGCGGCGCCGAAGGTCGCGTGAGCATATTCACCGACCGCGCGGCGGCGACGGCGTGGCTGCTCGAGGTCTGATCGCTCAGTTGGCACGGTCCGTGCGCGAGTATTGGAGCGTGCCGCAGGGGCGGACCCATGGTCGCGTCGCCGCAAGGCTGCTCGCCTTGTCGGTCGCGGCCCTCACGGCCTGCTCCAGTGCAGTTCCAACGACGAGCGCTGAGCCCAGCGCCGCCGCATCGGCGCCCGCAGCGAGCCCCACACCGACGCCGACCCCGCGACCGCTGGTCGACGTGCGATCCGTTGGCGTTTTCGGAACCAGCATCGCCGCCAGTGGCGGGTTCAGCGGACCGGGCAAGTCTCAGATCGCCCTTCTGCAGGACCCGCTCCGCGACTCGAGCCTGAAGATCAGCGTCCGCGAGGCCAACGCCGACGGCGAAACATTCTCCGAATCGACGTGGCTGACGACCGGGCCGCGCTCCTTCTCACTGTCGCGCGCGAAGTTCGCCGTGGCCGATGTGACATTCGACGGCAAGGACGACCTCATCGCGCTGTACGACGCCGGTGAGAATCGCTCCAAGCTGCTCGTCTTCAAGTCCACGGGAACGGCGTTCATGCCGCCGGAGCAGTGGTGGGTCGGCGACGACTACCTGTGGAGCCGTGCGCGCTACGTCATGGCCGGGAAGTTCGCGGCCAACGACCGTGATGCGGTCCTCGTCGCGTACCAGAACGAAAGCTTTGACATGCGGATCCATTACTTCGAGTCGACCGGCTCGGCCTTCACGTTCGGCGGCACCCAGGGCGTCTACGACTCGGGACCTGGGCAGGTAGATCTCTCGAAGGTTCGCTTCGCCGTCGGCCACTTCACGCACAGTGGCGGCGCGCCGCAGCTCGCGGCTTTGTACCAATACCCGAACGCACGCGTTCGGCTGAACGTCTTCGATCCATCGGCGAACGGTCTGGTACTCCAGACCAACGTGTACGAGACCGCCGAGGGTGAATACGATCTCGGCCGCGCCTCGATCGTCGCCGCGGACGTCACCGGCGACGGGAAGGACGACCTTCTCTCCATGTATAGCGACCCCGATGGAAGCGCACACGTTCACGTGTTCGACGCGGCCGCGACCTTCAAGCCGTCGAACAGCTGGGCGGGCTGGGCCTCGCTGCCGGCCGGATCGACATGTGGCGGCGCCACGGCGCTCCTCGTCGGCGACTGGAACGGTGACCGCAGGGTCGACGCGCTCGGGCTTGCCCCGACGGATGGCACGGCCGCGCGCAGTGCGCTGCTCCAGAATCTCGGAGGGTCGTTCAAGCTCACGGCCACGAGCGAGGAGACGCTTTGCCCGCGCTGGCCGCTCAACGGTCTGCCACTTGGCGGCGGATCGGCGACGAAGCGTCCGCTCTACGTGAAGGTCGACAACAATCCGACCGCCCGCCCTCACTACGGCATCAGCAAGGCCGATCAGGTCTACGAATGGCTGGTCGAAGGGCTGACGACGCGACTCGCCGCCGTGTTCCAGTCGCGTGACCCGGACGTGATCGGTTCGGTGCGAAGCGTACGCATGACCGACCTTCCGGTCCTCCCGAGCCTCGGTGCGGCGCTCGTCTACACGGGCGGCGGGCCCGAGGAGCTCATGGCGCTCCATTACGACGAGGCGGTGGCGCACCGGTACATCGACCTCAAGCCTGGGTTCGGGTGGGGCTATCGCGTCGGCTTCCGCCCCGCCCCGTACAACTACTTCACGACGTATCGCGCGCTGCAGGACGCGATGACCAACGCGCCCGACGCGGACCAGCCCGCGAACGTGCCTGCCTGGGACTTCCTTCCGCCGACGATCACCGATCCGGTCGCGGGTGGATTCGCGGGCAGCGTCGTCGCGAGCTCGATCTCGGTGCCGTATCGCGCGCTCTTCGGCGTGCGCTACCAATACAACGAGGGTGCGCGCACCTATGCGCGTTTCGACGATGGTGTCCGCGAAGTCGACGCCGCGAACGGCGAGGCCATCGCGGCGAAGAACATCGTGATCATCCTGACCGAGGTCCACTTCACGGACGCCTTCGGTCTCGACCCCGCCGGCAATCCGAAGCTCGACATGGCCCTCACCGGCACGGGACAGGGGATCGTCTTCCGCGATGGCCTACGCCAGGATGTCACGTGGACGCGTCCCGACATCTTCGACGTCTTCACGCTTCGTAATGCCGCCGGCGACGCGGTGCGGCTCGCGCCCGGACAGACTTGGATCCACATCGTGCCGAAAGACTGGACGATCCCGAGCCAGTAGGCGCGCGCGACGCGATCACGAACTCTTGAGTGGTGCGAAGCCCCGGCGTCGAGGCCGTTCAGTAAGTAGCATCCCACAACTAAGATGTCGGAAGTTCACGTGAAGCGATTGACCGTCGACGAGATTGCGCTGAAACTTGGGCGGCATCCTGAGCTTGTGCGTCGATGGCTACGCGAAGGACGGCTCCGCGGGGAGCGGATCGGCTGGAGTTGGACGGTCACACCTTCGGAACTCGAACGCTTCAAACGCGCGGCGCCGGGACGAAGGCGCCGCTGACGATATAATCGCCGTCAGCACAGCTCTCGCGGAAGTGGCGCAGCGGTAGCGCACGTCCTTGCCAAGGACGGGGTCGCGGGTTCGAATCCCGTCTTCCGCTCAGGTTGAACCCCGCACGGTGCGCATGAATGCCGAGGGCCGCATCCGGGTTCGCGCGGCGTAGCCGAGCAGGACGCGAAGCGTTCCGGAACCTCACACTCCACCCTCTGCTACGCGCCCGCTGACAGCCATGTGACAGCCACGCCGACTCTCGCTCACGCGCCGCGCGTGCGCTCGATCCACGTGGTCATGGTGCCGAGGTCGTGCGCCCAGAAGAGCGTGAGCCCTCGCTCCTGTGCGGTGACGAGGTTGCCCAGCTTGAAGACGCCGGCGAGCGTCGCCGACGCGACGATTCCCTCGGTTCCGAACTCGTCGAGCCAGATTCCGGCCTTGACCGCGGCGTC